>Ga0180438_10012220_pt1 | contig 10243 bp, 10 predicted proteins | sample SS_ome_12_FD_132455 | JGI IMG/M metagenome (GOLD analysis project Ga0180438, IMG submission 132455) | Hypersaline lake sediment archaeal communities from the Salton Sea, California, USA - SS_3_D_2 metaG | ecosystem: Environmental > Aquatic > Non-marine Saline and Alkaline > Hypersaline >...
GTGGAAGGCCATGCACGAAACCACGGGTCAGGCGTGGTGGGTAGCACCTACCTACAAACAGGCCATGATCGCCTTTCGGATGATGATCCGGATATACGGAAAGACCGGGATGATAGCCCGGAAGTCCAACGGTGAACTTGATTACAGCCTGTCGAATATGTCAATTAACATTGTGACCGGCACCACTATCTGCTTCAAGTCGGGTGAGAAGCCGCAGAACCTTGAGGGGGAGGGGCTATTTGCCCTTGTGGTGGATGAATCAGGTATCGTGCTGTGGGAGCCCAGCATCTGGTACAACAGTCTGGCAGCGACGGTTCTGGACACCAAGGGCCAGGTGATGTTTATCGGAACCCCCAAGGGCAAGAACCTGTACTATGACATGTATCAGTGGGGGATTGACGAAAGCCCTGAGTTTGCAGCGTGGTCTGCTGTAAGGCTTCCGACGCTGGACAACCCCACGATTGACCGTGAATTCTACCAGATGCTTACCCGCAACATGCCAGAGCGGTCTATTCAGCAAGAATTCATGGCAGAATTCATCAGCAATCAGGGGTCTGTGTTCCCGAATGTCAGGGACTTGTCGATCCTTCAGCCTGAACCACCAAGGCCGGGTGTAAACTATACCGTTGGCGTTGACCTTGCCAAATACCACGATTATACGGTGGTTTCAGTATTCGACGGGCTGAATCAGGTATATGTCGAAAGACTGCCGCATGGGATGTCATGGCACGATCAGGTAGACAAGATCCACATTCTGACAAAGCAGTACAACCGGCCACCGATCTGCGTTGATGCCACAGGGGTTGGTGATCCGGTGTGCGAGATGATGGAAGAAAAGGGAATGAATATCACGCCCTTCAAGTTCACCAGCCAGACAAAGCGGGAACTTGTTGATAATGCGGTGAAATTCTTTCAGGCAAAAGACATCAAGCTGCTTCAGAACCCGGTACAAGAAAACGAGTTTATCAATTTCGAATATGTCCAGACTGCCAACGGCATGAGTTTTTCTGCGCCGGGGAAGGGTCGGCATTCATCATCAAAGCGGGCCCGGATGGCAACGGATGACGACACCAGCAACAGCCATGATGACATGGTTATGGCCGCTTGCCTTGCGCTGTGGGATCAATATGCAGGGGCAGATATCCTGACTGGCGAAAACATCACGATACCCCAAGGGCTTGAAAGTATGGACACAATGGACATTGATGTGGGGCTTGACGTTGGCGATCTTTAGTCGTATCTTCAAACAATAAAATAACAAGGGGGGTAACATGCTAGGTTACAATTATCTGAAGCCAGATCCAAGCTGCCATGTAATGAGGTTCAGGGGAGGCAAAGTCGTGCGGGAAGGTGTTGGCCTTGGGATGCTGTATTTTGCACCAACATCAACAATAGTGAAGGTTCCGATAACAAACTTCGGTCGAACATTCAATTTTAAAGAATTGACATCAGACTACCAGCAAATTTATGTCGGCGGCAGAATAAACTTCAAGTTTTCAGACACCAAAAGTGCATCCGAGTCTTTCAATTTGTCTGTGTCGCATGGTGGCGACTTCGAGGATGATTCTGTTTTTGAAGAAATTGAAGAAATGGTATTGTCAGAACTCGGCGTCGCCATAAAGTCAGCGGTTGGAAAACATGATCTAAAGACAGCCATAACTGATAGCAGCACAATCTCTAAGGATGTCGGTAACAAGATCGAAGGAAGCAAGACGCTTGAGCGCGCTGGCGTTAGCGTCATTGGCCTTTCAATATCTGTAATAAAGGCAGATCCGGAAATGATACGCGCATTAGAGGCAAATGTCAGGGAGTCTGTTCAGATGGCGGCTGACAAGGCGATCTTTGAAAGGCGAAATAAGGCGATTGATACTGAAAGGGAAGTTCAGGACAACGAATTAAACACGAAAGAACTGGTGACAAAAAGAAACGCAGAGATAGAAAAACAAAAGCAATCCGATTCCATCCTCATTAGGAAGCGAAGCCAGGATGCAGAACTTGACCTAGAAAGGCAGAGACAAGACACGCAGATTGAGCTTGGCAAAAAGAAAACAGACGCAGATGTTATAAACGAGTCTGCAAGAACATCCTATGTTGAGCAACGCGCAAAGAATGACGAAATGGAAGCAGGTGTCTTGGCTGCTGGGCTAAAGAAGCGGGTTGGCGCACTTAATGGCCTTGATTGGCGCGTTGTCGCGGCAATGAATGGTTCTTCTGACATGTCACATAGCATTCTAGCAGACGCGGTACATGATCTTGCAAAGAACGCCAGTAAAATTAACGAGATTTCCATAACACCAGACATGCTTGGCAGATTGTTGAAATGAGGGATGTTTTCTTAATATATGACGAAACAAGGCTTGATTCTGTAAAGTCAACATGGGGGACAATCGGACAAGCGAAGTATCTGGCTGCATCAAATTGTGTTTCCCTAGACGAGTATGTTGCAGATTCGAAAAGTGTTAACGAATCGCTTGATGTGATTATATCAGTATTAAACAGCAGTGACGATGTGGCATTACACAAGGTCAAGAAGGATTTGATTTCTTCTGTTGGGTTTGCAAGTGGGGGCCTTTGTATAGTTGTCGGCCAAGATGGTCTTGTTGTGAATGTTGCGAAGTATGCACGGGGCCTTCCGATTATTGGCATCAATTCAAATCCAGAAAGAAATGATGGGATACTGGTTCCGTTCACGCATGAATCGTTTATGAAAGACCTCGACAGACTTTTGAATAGCGATTTTGACATCGTTTCCGCCCCGTTTGTTTCAATGAAGATGGATGACGGACAAGCGATGCTTGCACTTAATGAATTTTTTGTTGGCCGACATGACCAGAAATCAGCCGAATACTTGATAAGGATTGGCAGCAAAAAATACGAGCATCAGTCATCAAGCGGCGTATTAATAGCCGGTCCAGTGGGTGCAACTGGTTGGATGTCGTCTGTCTTCAATATGATCGCTGGCGCATCGAATCAAGACGTAAAGAGGTGGGAGCCGGAAAAAAGTCAAAAGGAAATGTGCTTCGCCGTCAGGGAGCCATTCAAAAGCAGACATTCAGGTGCGTCGATGTGCCTTGGTGTGTTGAGGGATGGAATGGAAATCAAGATAGAGTCACATATGCCAAGCGGCGGCGTTATATTTAGCGATGGAATGGTAAACGATAGCATACCGTTCTGCTCGGGAAAGGCGGCAAAGTTTACGGTGTCTGAAGAATCTGCACACTTGGTTACTTGACGTTGGTGATCTGTGATGCTAGATTCATGGGGATCGTTTTGTCCTTCCTTTCTGTTATAGGGTTGTCCGGTTCAAGGAGTTGACATTCGGGTGCCGGGCAACCCGCCTTTGAAATCTGAATAAGCCGGGAGCGGCGTGGTAGAAGCGGTGTTTGGAATCGGGAGAAGGCCAAACATAAATGGGACGGGAACCGCCGGAGACACGCACCGGGATGTGGTTGGCTTGCTTGCTGGTTATGCCAAGAGAATCTGTAAAACTTCCTGTATTGGATTACAGGACGTTGGCCCATATCCTAAACCAGATAGCAGGAGTAGCGCCCTGCCCCCGGTAATATATCTGTTCGACGCGTAGCTCGGGCAGTCTGGGGCCTTGAAATGAATTAGGTGATCCAAGCGCGACCTATCCACCATAGCAAGGCCCCGCCTTTTTTCTTTCACAATCTTACTTTTCCATGTTACAATTATGATCTGGTTTGTGCTGTCTGTTGACCGCAAACCTTTTTCGCTTGCCTAGCCTGTCGGCGGCAGCTTTCCTCCACGGGGTTGAAGTTGCCAAAAGAAGCCGACGCCGCAAAAGTCCTTTCGTACATAAAAGATATTTCAGATTCCTTCGTTACCGAAGAAACCGGCTATGAATTCGTTGACTATTCCCTGAAGCCGTACAATCCAGACCCACTAGTGCGCAAGAAAGGCACCCTGGATGTATACCGGGATATGCTGGACGATGAACAGGTGATGGCCGCGTACCAGATCAAAAAGCACATGGTCGTTTCCAACGGCTATGAAATCACAGGTGATGAAGATGACGACCGCAAAGCCTTCTTGGAAGAAAACTTTAATAACCGAACAGACCGCCCATTCGAAGAACCGATGGATGATATGCTGTCGTTTCTTGCCTACGGGTTTATGTTCGGTGAGCCTATCTACCAGCTTCAGGAGTGGGAAGGGAAAAAACTGTATTTCCTTCGTGATATCCGGGTTCGGGCACCACACACCTTCGAAATCCGAACGGATGAATACGGCGACATTGAAGACCTGATCCAGTACACCAACAAGGGCCACCTATCGGTTGACCATAACCGGCTGATCCACCTTCGGGGCAATAGCGAATTCGGCAATCCTTACGGGCGTTCTGACTTCAAATCAGCTTACAAGTGGTGGGTATTCAAACAACTTACACGCAAATTTTGGGCACGGGGTCTCGAGAGGTTTGGCCTTCCGATTCCCGTTGTCGAAACTCCAAAGAGTATATCTGAGACTGACCGTCGAAAGCTGGAAACCATCCTCAAGTCATTCCAAAACGCTACCGCAATGATAGTGCCCAAGGGCGCTAACCTCACAATGCATGAAACGAATCACACCGGAATGGGCCAAGCTTTCGAAGAAGCGATGTCAAAATGCGACCTTGGAATTGCCCGTGCCCTTCTTATACCGGACCTGCTTGGCTTGTCAGGTTCAAAGACATCCGGCGGATCTTATTCGCTAGGTGACATCCAGTTCAGCATGTTCTGCATCATTGTCGGGCGGCTTCGAAACTATCTGGAACGGTCAATCAATCTGCGGATAATCAAGCCCCTGATTTCCATTAACTTTGAGAATCAGGAAGACATGCCGCAGTTCAAGCTGAAGCCGCTTGGATTGAATGAAGCCGAAGTGTACGCCGGTCTTTGGAAAGATGCCGTCAGTGCCAATGCTTTCAAGCCGAATGAAGCACAGATCAAGCACTTCCTGGATCTTCTGAACTTCCCGAATGAAGAAGTTGAAGAAGCAGAAAAGAAAGAACCAACCTTCCCGCCACAATTCCAGGTGCCGTGTCAGAATGTTGAGCCGCAAGAAGATAAACAAGGTGAGCCAAAGGATTCAACCAACCCTGTTAATGAAATTGAAAATTTAGAACTTAATGAGCGCATAGACAACGCGAAGGGCTGTGGTTGCGGTTCTCATGGCCCTGTTGTCATCAAGATGGCCCAGTCCAAGTTCGGCAAGCGGGTGGACTTCAAGAAGATCAACGGCGACTTTGATAAGGCAGAGGCGGCGATTACTCAGGAGACAGTTCCAATCCTTCGCAACATGGCCCATGATCTTATAGACGCAATAAAGAAGAAGAAAATAATTGAGCGCAGGGACTTCGCAGGGATTGACGCACTAGATGTAAAATTCACCAACCAGCTACGCACAACCCTTGATAGAAACCAGCGGCAAGCATACAAGGAATCATTCAAGGAATCAAAGAAGGAAATCTCAAGTGCAAAGAAAACCTTTGCGAAAGAGATAGATTTTGACGAATGGCTGCTTCCGCCGAAGGAGGCGTTCAAATACTTCAAGGAACAGGCGCGTGTTACCTCTGCAAACCTATCTTCTGACATGAAGAAAAAGACAAAGAGCATCCTGCTTGACAGCCTTGCAAGCGGCGATTCAGTTCAGACAACTGTGTTCAAGCTGGAGCAACTACTTCTTGATCTGCAAGAAAACAAAAGTGCGCCAGAGTGGCTTGGCAGCAGGATTGAAACCATTGCAAGGACAATGACAAGCGATGCGATAAACCAAGGGCGTCGCGCATCATTTGAAGACCCTAGGCTTGAAGGCTTTGTTAAGGCTTACGAATATAACGCTGTTCTTGATAATCGGACCACGCCAGTATGTGAAAGCCTAGATGGGACAGTGTATAAGGTGAACGATCCAGCATTAAACAAAATCACCCCGCCTCTACATTTCAACTGCCGTTCAATTCTCTTGCCAATATTTGAGGACGAAGAATTTACGCCAGATGATTCTGCAAAGATACTTGGCGGTCTGGAGCCAGCGTCCAAAGCTGATGGCGAAAACGGATTCTGGAAACTAAAAAAAGAAACAAAGGAAGACGAAGATGCCGGGTAAACAACTGAAGGGCGTTGAGATATTCGCAACTGGCAAGTGGAATGGAAGCGAATTCAAGGACAACGATCTTGACCAGATCATAGACAGTTACAAGCGATTGCCGATCAAGGTGCCGATCAAACTGGGCCACAACGAAGAACAAGGTCTGCTTGCATCCGATGGCCTTCCTGCCGGTGGCTGGATGACAAACGTATACAAGAACGGCGGCAAGCTGGTTGCGGACTTCGAAGGCGTCCCTGACAAGTTGCACACCATCCTTGAAAATGGCCTGTATCGGAAGCCGTCTGTGGAACTATACCGCAATTACAAGGACGATCAGACCGGCACCAGCCATCCTTATGCGATGGCAGCTTGCAGCTTTCTTGGTGGCGACGTTCCTGCCGTCACTTCACTAGATGACATTATGGCCCTGTTTGGGCTTGAACATGATGCAGTTGAAACCGTAGAAAGTTTCGGCGCATCGACTAGCTTCGACACAATCGAAACTTTTACTATGGAGGTGCCAGACATGGCCAATGAACTTGAAAAAAAGATTGAACAACTTGAAGCAGAGAACAAGGAACTGAAAGAAAAGGTTGCGAAGTTTGAAACTGATGAAGCAACCGAAACGCTGAAGGCAGAATTCAGCAAGAAGATTGAAGACAAGGATGGCGAGATTTCTGGCCTTAACGAAAAGGTTGACACTCTGACCAAGGAAAAGGAACAGGTGGAGAGTGAATTAGGTACCTTTCGAAAAGAAGCCGAGGAAAAAGAAATCGAAGGCGTCCTGGAGGATCTCGTTAGAGACAAGCATATTACTCCCGCTCAACGAGACGCCACCAAACGGCGACTTGCTGCAACTTCTAAGACTGAAAAGGTGAAGTTTACCAAGAAGGATGAAGAAGGCAAGGAAGTCGAAGACGAAAGAAGTGAAAGGGATGATTTTATTACTTATCTGAAGTCCTTTGCAAAGGCTGACATCACAACCGAACCCAAGACGAAGGTCGGGGAAGAAGCTGATGATGAGAATGCGCAGATTGCAAAGCTGGCTTCGGAAAAGAATATCACCTTCAAGAAAGCAAAAGTGGAGTTTCACAAACAACAACTGACAAAAAAATAGGGGTTATCAATGAGCGTACATGCAGATAGCATCCTTCTGTCTGTGAAAGCTGGCGAGGCATTGGACACAACCACTGCCGCTTATCGCATGGCTTACATTAGCGCAGAAGATACGATCAAACAAATTGATACCACTACGAACATGAATCAGTCTATGGTTCTGATGCAGAATGATGGCCGTCCTTCCGGTGGCTACATGTCCGTTATCAAGTTTGGACTTGGCAAGGTGCATTGCAATGACACCTTTACTGCCGGGGGCGAGTTTGAATCGAACACAACTGGAAGCGCCATTCCTCACGCATCAGACACCGTAACTGCTGAGCAAGTTCGTGCTGGTATTATCCTGGAAACTGTTTCAGCAACCAACACCATCGCGGACTGCTTTTTCAACCCGCGTCTTGGTGCGCACACGGTATAAGGGGGAAAAATGCCAGCTAGAAAAGACATTGGAATTGACACCCACCTTACCAACGTGTCACTTCTTTACAAGAACGAAGCAGATGCCTTTGCAATGCGTGGTCTGTTTCCGCAGCTTTCTGTTGCGAAAGATACCGGGAAGATCCGGAGATATGGCCGTGAGCATTTCATCGTAAAGAACGCCTACAAAGCTGACAAGGGTCCGTCCCGTAAGGCTGAGTACAGCGTGTCTGACCTGTCGTATTCACTGGAACTTCATGCCCTGCATGATGTTGTATCCGGTGGCGATGTACAGAACAGCGATGCGCCGCTTGCGCCTTTTGAAGATGCAACAGAGATGCTGACACAGCGTCTTGCGCTTCATGAGGAACGAGAGATTGCGAAGATTGTTTTCACGACCACAGCAGCTTCCAACAGCCACAGCCTTGCAGCGACGGCACAGTGGAGCCTGTATTCTACGACTTCCGACCCGATTGCAGACGTACAAACAGCATCCCTGGTTATTCTGAAGAATAGCGGAACCGATGCCAATGTTGTCGGCATGAACTACGAAGTTGCCAAGGTTGTTCGACTTCATCCCACGGTTACCGCCAGAGTTCAATACGTTCAAGCGGCCTTCGCAGAGATTAACAGCTTTGCAATGCTGTTTGACGTTGAGCGGTTCGTGATTTCGAAAGCCGTTTATAACACTGCCAAGCGTGGCGCAACCGAGTCAATGGCCTATGCCGTTCCGGACAATGTCATTGTTGCACACGTTGCACCGTCGCCTTCAGTCCGCAGTGCTTCCTTCGGATACCTTCTGACGAAAGGTTCTAACGAGTTTGCCGTCCGTCGGTGGGAAGAAAATGCACTTGGTTCTGTTGCGCGTGGTCCGGCTGAGAAGATTGAAGTTGAATACATGAGGGCCGCGAAAATCGTTGGTTCCCTGTGTGGATACTTGATCGAGGATGCGCTGGCCTAACGGCTTTGCGCTTTATGGGTTTGGGGGTGATCCCACGCACCCCCATTCCCTTTGTAACTCTAGGTTGGGAATAGAGGTGAGAGATGCCAAGGGGCAGACCAAAGAAGCAAGGGATTGCGGTTGATGTCGGTGCTGGACCTGACACGGAAGAAAACAAGGCAATCGTTGAAAGCGCAGCCAAGTATCAGCGGCGCGTTGCAATGGACGCAGCCAAGTCAGAGAAGGCAGTACGGGAAGCCGTGAAAAAGTATGAAAAAGTTATGTTCGGTGATGACTGGCAAGCAGGACAAAAGACAAGGGACATGCTAAAGGCGCAAGGTCTGATTGACTTCTTCGTTGTATCAGATCAAGACGTTGGCATGTATGCCAAAGTTCAGCTTGTATTCGACACACCCAAGGGCAAACGGCGGCGTTACCTTGGGGTTCAGTACCAGGATAAACCAGAACAAGAAGTGGATCAGGATTAAGTAAATGGCGAATATCTACGCGACAACTTCCAGTATCATCACAACTACCCCTTGGCTCAAGGATAACACCGCAACGGCGGCAGTAATAACCGAACGTATCACAGAAGCGCAAGGGATTATTGATGGGAAGCTGGCGCGTAGGTATTCAGTGCCATTCAGTGCAACCGCAGTGCCACCTGCCATCAGATCCATATGCCGGTCGATGGTACGGGGCATGACGGTTGAAAGCTATGCGACATATGAACGGCATATTGATAACGCCTTGCTGGAATATCAGCGTGGATTGGACCAGCTTCAGCAGTATCAGGATCGGGAAGCAGACCTAATCAACACCGCTGGCAGTCTGATTAGTGAGAAGCGGTCAGACATATTCTGGTCCAGTACAGAAGATTATGAAAACATAGTTGACCTTGATGACGAATCCAACTGGGCCATGACAGAAGATCAGGCAGATGACATTGAGGATAAGCGGGACAAGCAGTGATAATCAACACGACGACAAAAGAGATAGGAAACGCACTGAAGAAGGCGCAGAAGCGGCTTCAGCCTAGGCAGATGGAAACGCTGTTCAAGCGCATATCCCTTCTGATGCGTCGTGATGTAATAGACCACTTCGACAAGGAACGTGGTCCAAGCGGCAGGTGGAAAGCACTGAAGAAGCCGCGTCAAAGGAAGCGGGACCGGGTTGCAAGACTAAGGCGAAGGGCTGCTGGAAAGAAGTCCGTCAAAGACAAGATCCTTCAGGACACCGGCACACTGAAGCGCAGCTTCGTGACAGATTCAGATGCCACCCATGCCAAGGTTGCAGTCGGTGGTGACAAGACCAACAAGAAGTCAGGCGGCAGGGTAGTTGATTACGCCATCATCCACAACGAAGGTCTTGGTGACATGGAGCAGCGGGAATTCATGTACATGTCAAAGGCTGTTGCAAAAGACATTGTGAAAAGAATCTTGAAACATATAGGTGGGAAATAATGGGATTCTTCTGGGCAAGGGTAAAAGAGACATTGACCCCAGCAGCAGACAGGCGCGGCGGCGGTAGCTTGCCACGGCAAGAACTGATTGATGCGATTGATGCCGGGGAGGCTTGCCGGTACAAGGCAGCGCATATGTACGACTATGGCACACTGACAGATGATGATGGTGTCCTGATCGGGCAGGTTGCATATCCTGACATCCCGACACCGCCCGA
>Ga0180438_10012222_pt1 | contig 10240 bp, 7 predicted proteins | sample SS_ome_12_FD_132455 | JGI IMG/M metagenome (GOLD analysis project Ga0180438, IMG submission 132455) | Hypersaline lake sediment archaeal communities from the Salton Sea, California, USA - SS_3_D_2 metaG | ecosystem: Environmental > Aquatic > Non-marine Saline and Alkaline > Hypersaline >...
ATCCCGCCGAGGACCGTCGCGTTCTGGTCAACGTCTACCGGTCGCTTCGAGACAAAGGCAGGTTCGTGCTGGAGATGATGGGTAAAGAAGTGCTGGCATCGATTTTCCGCGAACGTGATTGGCGTGAGGAGAACGGCGTCATCCTTCTCGAGGACAGGTGGATAAGCGACGATTGGAATACGGCGAACAACCGATGGATAATCATCGACGGTAACAACCGACAAGAGTTCACCATATCTCACCGACTATATTCCGCGACCGAACTGAGCTCTCTTTTGCTGGAATGCGGTTTCGCTTCAGTTGACGTATACGGCAGTCTTGGCGGCGGCCCGTACGACCACACAGCGGAACGGCTGGTAGCGGTAGCGCACAAGGGATAGGCGCAAACCCGTGTGTTCGCCAGGGGTTGAAGGGCAGACACACGGGTCTGCCCCTACGGTGCGTCGTCAGAAAATGGGGACTGACACAAGCCCGGCCTTCGTAGCCAAAGGCTACTTCGGCGGAGTAGGCCGCAGCGAGGCACGAGCGGAGACGTGTCTGTACCCTTTTTCTGTGACAAACGAGCATCTCCAAGTGGGAAGGCGAGGCTCCTGCCGAGCCGTGACAGAGGCCTATCGATGATGCTGCAAGCGGCTCCGCGGGAGCGTCGCCCTCCCAAAATCCGGTGCCGGGACGTATCTACAATCGCGAATGGCCCGGGCGGAGCGATTCGATTAGTTTTTGGGAAGAAATAGTCATCTCGCGCGTTATACATCTATGAAAAGGCAGATCGGGGCGGCCAGCGGAATGACATTCGATAGCGACACACTACTGATGCTCGCGGGTAAGGGCAGCAGGGACGCTATGGGAGAACTTTACCGCCGCCACAAACCGCAGGTCGTCTCGTTTTTCCGGCATATGCGGGCGGGCAGCGAGCAGACGGAAGATCTCGCGCAGGAAGTTTTCCTCCGCATCTGGAAAACCGCCGCCCGGTACCGGCCGGCCGGGAAGTACAGCTCGTTCATGTTCACGGTCGCGGCGAACGTGTGGCGCGACCAACGGCGGAGATCGAACGTTCGGGAGACGACGTGGGTACAGAGTGACAGTGTTGAGATGGTCGAGGACGACCATGTGCTGCCGGACGGTGCCATAGCGCGAGCGGAGTTTCGTCAGGATTTCGACGAAGCGCTCGGGAAACTGCCGGAATCGGAGCGGATGGTCTTCATATTGAGCGAAATTGAGAGTTTATCTTACCGCGAGATCGCGCGGATTATGCGGTGCCGTGTCGGGACGGTTGGTTCGAGAAAAACCAGGGCGGTCAAACGGTTGCGGGAACTGCTGATCGAGCATGCACCGGAACAGTATCTGAAGGAGGTTTCAGACGATGAGATGTCCAGAGGACGAATCCATCATAGCGTACCTTGACGGTGAACTGGCGTCGAGAAAGCGAGGTGTGGTCGCACGGCATCTGGAGAGCTGTGAATCGTGCCGCAAGCGAGTCGAGCAGTTCGAGGAGTTGAACCGGTTCGTGCGCGACGAGGGACGGGAAGGTGTTGCAGCGGCTGAGGTGACGGCATTCGTCGCTTCACTGCCCGGTCGAACGGGTCAGGTCGCTGTCCGGCGTCGTCGGCTCGCGTTTGCCACGGCTTTCGCAGCGCTGCTGGTCGTGGGCGTGTTGATCGGGCGAAGCGTCAGCCCGAAAGAGCGGATTGTCGAGGTTCAGCCAAGCGCCGATTTACTGAAAGAGCATGCGGTTTCCGCACTAACTGCGCTGCAAAGACTCAAACTTGCTGTCAAAGACGGCGCGTTTGATTCGGACATCCGACGGATTGAACGGTTGCTTTGCGAATCGATCCTTGAAGGGGAAAATCCGTCCGTGGTGCGTGCGGTTCGCCTTATCCAGAAAGGGGAGGATGCCGCAACGCAAGAGGATTTCATGGCCGCAGCTTCATTCTTCGAGGATGCGGCGAAGGTTGGGAGGGAAACGTTGATCGGCCCGTTCGCGCAACTCCAGCACGCGAAGGTTCTAGCCGAAAAGCTCGGGTATTACGACACCGCGCTTGACCGGTTGGCTGAGTTGGGCGTCTCGACAGAGGAACCGGCGATCAGGGGGGAGGCGGAGTTTCTCCTGGCGAGGTGCCAGATAGCCCTGGGGGATACATGGAGCGCTGCTGCGACGTTGGACAACCTGGCGCGTGAGGGGGCGGTGGATAGTCGAGTTGCAAAGCTGGCAATGGAGGTCGGCGACATATGCTACGACGAGACACTCGACCTCGAGACGGCGCAACATTGTTACTCGATATGGGCTGGGATGACACCTGACCCGGATGCGCAGTTGCGGAAGGAGAAAGAGACCCGCACGCGGCTGGCGCTTCTGGAGGAGTCCGCCGACAATAGATGGGAGCCGCTGCAGCTCTATCTCCGGGCGGAGAAGGCATACCCGGACGATGCGCAATACATGTACGCCAAAATTGTCGGGTCGTATCCGGCGAACAGCCTTGCGGATTCCTCGTTCGTGAAATGGTACGGGTTGGAACAGGCGCGGCAGGAGCGACGGCAGCCTTTGGAGCCTCGCCGCACGAGCGAGATGGCGCGGTGGGAGACGGTGGCGGAATCCCAGGCGCCGGAGGAGATTCGGGCGTACGCGCGGTTGAAGATAGCCGACCGGCTGCACGCCCAGCTCGACGGCGTACCGGAAGTGGTCCTCGCGTACCACGAGGTTGTTGACAAGTTCCCGTGGACGCCAACGGCGCGTGTCGCACGTGACCGCGCCGACGCCGTCCGCGATACCATTAAGCAGAAGCAAACGATGTTGTAGGGAGGGGTGTATGTGTTTGGCGTGTCCGTGTCGTGGCCCATGTGCTTCTTGGCGGTTGCAGGCCACGCTCCATACTCGTGTGAACGCGAACGGGTTGGTGGAGTGTGTTCGTCATTCCCGCCTTCGCGGGAATGACGGGAATGGGGGTGTTGTAGCCGGGAATAGAGGTATTGTCGAACCGGCCTGTGGCGATCCGCAAAGGGACCGGGCGGGACGCCCGGCCTACCGTCGGGAGTTGGTGGCAGCGACATAGCAAGAAGTAGGGGCGGGGCTTGCTCCGCCCGAAAGGACAATCAGGGGATGTAGGGGCGGTTCGAGAACCGCCCGTATCGGGTGAAAGGAGGAAAACGTCATGACTAACCTACTCGTACTGCTCACATTATGCACGGGCCTGGTCCTGGGCCAAGTGAATACCGCTGAGGAAGGCGTGGAAAACGCCTTCGAACGCCTTCGAGCGTCCGTGGGGCAGGCGGATACCGAACCCAAGTGGGGCGCGGCTCTGGTGCAGCGTGCGAAAACGTTTGCGCGCATCGGTGATTGGGAGAACGGTATCGAGTATCTTGAATCGTACATACTGATGTACCCGGAAGATGCGGAAGCACGACTCCTTCTCGCCGAATGCTATTTCAACTGGTCGGGAGAAGACAACCGCAAGCGAGCGGAAGCTCAGATCCACATATTGGAAAAACTGGGAGAGACCGGCTTCGAGATGTTGCTAAAAGGTCTGCACTCCGATACGCACAACGTCTTCTATTTCTGCTCGGAGGTGTTCAGGAAATCGAAGGATCGGCGCGCAATCGATGATTTGATCCGCGTCGTAGAAGAAAAACCCGATGAATATGCGGCGGAACTGGCGGTCATAGCACTGGCTGACATCGAAAAAGACCGGGATGAAGTTGACGGGCGAGTAGCTAGACTTTTGATTGCCATGCTTGAGAACGCTGAGACGAGAACCGACCTCAAACTTGCTGCTGCACGTGGTCTGGTGTCGGTCCCCGTCCGAGAGGCGGTGCCTACAATTAAGAAGGAGCTCGAGCGCGCTGTGAAAGCGTTGTCAACGCTACAGCACCCAGATCAACGCCAGGAAAGAGAGCACATATTGGAGGAAGCGGTGTACCTCGTTGATGCGGTCGTGCGCACGTCTCCGAAGGGTTTCGACAAACATGTGCGTGGTGCGCTTGACGATATGACCTCAGAGGACATGCGTGATTTTCTCGGACAAACATACAGCGAAAGAAAGCGCTTGAGCATCGAAACGCTCGGGTTCCTGTCAAGCACTGTGCTGGACATAGTAAAGACACGCCCCCGGACAGGAATGGAATCACTTGTTCGCTTCGTTGATAATCTGGCTGAAGAGGGTTTTCGCGGCGCTCTGCTCCGGCCGGACGTCAAAGAGCAACTTCATGAGCTCTGCGAGCACCCACAACGGGATGTACGCCTCGCCGTTATCGGGATTGTCGGCAAGATTCGCGATGAAGATGCCCTGCCGATTCTCCTCCCGAGGTTGCGTGCATCATGGCTCCCACCTGGCACCGTGCGCGCCCTGCCCCCCCATGGCTCCCTCAGATCCCCCCGAGTACCTGTTCGTGTGCCTACGTTCGGCTGGGGAAGCGACGAGCCAGCCTATACGTGGGAAGCGGTAAAGCGAGTTGGGAGCCCGCGCACGGCGGACTTTCTACTGGAGAAGCTGGAATCGGAGGACATAGCGTGGGTATATACCGCGGCCGCTCTCTTGATGGACATCGGCGAGGGTCGTGCTATCGAGCCGTTGAAGAAGAGATATTCGGAACTCGCTGGCGGGGAGGGTAATCAGGTCCGCACCGTGCTCAAGGCTATCGAAGGGGCGTACCTGGAACTATCCGGCCGTCCCATCCCCGAATCGGACGTGTAGGGGCGAACCCGTGTGTTCGCCCCTACGGTACCTCTTGGAATGATCGCGGTATGAAGAGAATGGAGACTGGAAAAAGGGTACAGACACGTCTCCGCTCGTACCTCGCTGCGCTTGTGTCAGTCCCCTTTTTCTGAAAAACGAGCATCTTCAAGTGGGAGGGCGAGGCTCCTGCCGAGCCGCGCTTGGCGCGTATCGAGGATGTTGCATACGGCTCCGCGGGAGCGTCGCCCTCCCAAAATCCCGTGCCGGGCGAGACGCCCGCCCTGGTATTCATCCGCGTATTTGGCGGACCGGACGCAGAAATTGTTGACAATGTCGGTGATCCGGTGTATATTGGAGGTGCGGGATTTGAGTCGGCATTAGTTTACTTGAGGCAACTGACGGCAGAACGCAGACAAACGGCAGACTGCCACTTAGGGAAATGGGTATGGCTCGTCATAGCGACAGAAAAGGCGGCAGGACGTGGAGCCGACGCGAGTTCCTTGTCGCTGCTGGCACGGCGTTGCCAGCGGTTGGCGCCGCTCAGCTGGCGGGCGCGCGCAAGGCGTTTGCAGCCCGGAAACGGTCCAGCATCATTGTGCTCGGCATAGACGGGATGGACCCACGTCTGATCCGGCGGTTTGTAAGGGAAGGGGTAATGCCGAACGCGAAGCGGCTCATACAGATGGGAACCCTCTGCCCCCTCGGTACGAGCATGCCGCCTCAGAGCCCGATTGCCTGGTCGAACTTCATCTCGGGCGCGAACCCCGGCGTCCACGGGATCTACGATTTCATCCACCGCGAGCCCGACACGTTTACACCGTACCTGTCGACCTCGCGGATGCAGCCGCCGGGCAAGACGATAAACTTCCGGGACTGGACGTTCCCGCTATCCGGCGGCCAGGCCGAACTGTTGCGCAAAGGGCCGACGTTCTGGGTGAATCTCGAGGAGCACGGGGTCGATTGTACCATAGTCAAGATTCCGGGAAACTTTCCGCCGACACCGTGCCGGTCGCGCACGTTGTCGGGTCTGAGCACGCCGGACGTGCTCGGCACGTACGGTACGTTCACGTACTTCACGAGCGACCCGGCAAGAACGCCCGGGGACGTCGGCGGCGGACGGATCGTCCGGGTACGCGTCCAGAACGACAAGGCGGAGTGCAAGCTTGAAGGACCTCAAAACACGTTCAGGAAGGACAAGCCAGTCACGAGCGTTTCGTTCAAGGTATTCCGCGACAGGACGAACCCGGTCGCCAGGATAGATGTTCAGGGCCAGGAGATCGTCCTGAAGGAGGGCGAATGGAGCGACTGGGTCAGGGTGCGGTTCGAAGTTATCCCGCGACTGAAAAAGCTCTCGGGCATCTGTCGGCTGTACCTCAAGAGTGTGCATCCTCATCTCGATCTGTACGTTTCTCCAACAAACATCGACCCGGTGTATCCGGCGCTGCCGATCTGTACGCCGGAAGGGTACGCACGGGAGCTGGCTGAGAACGTGGGGTTGTTCTACACGCAGGGTATGCCGGAAGACACTAAGGCGCTGTCCGAAGGGGTGTTCACAGATGAGGAGTATATCCAGCAGGCGACAATCGTCCTGAACGAACGCCTGAGGCTTTACGATTACGAGCTTCCCCGGTTCAGCGGTGGGTTTTTCTTCTTCTACTTCTCGTGTCTGGACCTGGACAGCCACGTGTTCTGGAGAGTGCTCGACAAAGGGCATCCGCTGTATTCAGCGGAACTGGACAAGAAACACGGGGACGTTTTCGCGTGGCTCTATTCGGAGATGGACAAGGTTATCGGAAAAGCTATGCACCGGTTGGATGATGACGACTTGTTGATCGTCATGTCGGACCACGGGTTCACGTCGTTCCGACGAGGGTTCAACCTGAACACATGGCTGCTCGAGAACGGTTATGCCGCTCTGATTGATCCTAATAGCCAGGAGGATGCGGAGTTTTTCTCGAACACCGATTGGCGCCGGACGCGAGCTTACGGGCTCGGGATAAACAGTCTCTACCTGAACGTCAGAGACCGCGAGTTCGCCGGGATAGTCTCGCCGGGTGCAGAGGCGAACAAGCTGGCGGACGAGATCGCCTCGAGGTTGCGCGAGGTCCGCGATCCGGAGACGGGCGAGCACGTTGTCAAGAACGCGTACAAGCGCGACCAGATCTATTCAGGGCCTTACGCGGAAGACGCCCCCGATATCATCGTCGGATACAACCAGAATTACCGGGCGTCGTGGGACACCATACTCGGCGAGTATCCGCGAGAGATTCTTGTTGACAACACCGACCCGTGGAGCGGCGACCATTGCATGGACAGGACGTTGATCCCCGGTACGTTCTTGTGCAACCGGAAGATATCCGTGGCCGATCCCAACCTGACCGACCTCGCGCCGACGATTCTCGCGCATTTCGGTGCGCAGAAATCTTCCGAGATGAGCGGCCGGGTTCTCACGTAGGCGCGTTTAGCGCTTTCTGCCACTATCCTTCGACATGTCCCGCCTCGCTTGCGCCATCAGAATTGTTGTGGGGCTGGCACGCCCGCCTTGGCGGGTTGCCAGCCGCTACGCTGCCGCGTCCCGTATTGTAGCGCGGGTCTCGCCGGTGCAGATTGTCGCGACACCGAAACGGACGTTATGGACCGTTACGTTAGCTAAGCCGCACTGCGTCATCAACTCCGCCAACGCCGCCGGCTCGAGAAAAGCCTGGACGGAATCAGCCAGGTAGTCGTATGCGCCGCCCGACACTCGCGATACGATCCCACCGATGCGGGGAATGAGACGTTGGAGGTAGAACCGCGTAAAGGCGTTTCTTGGTGTTATCAGCTCCAGTATAGCGATCGTACCGCCCGGACGTACCACACGTCCCATCTCATGTATACCGTGCTCGAGATCGTCGAGGTTTCTCGCGCCGAACGCTATCGCGGCCGCGTCGAATGAATCATCCCGAAAGGGCATCGTCAACGCGTCGCCTCGAACGAGCCGGATTCGCTCGGACAACGCCAGCCTGGCGACCTTGTCTCGCGCCAGTGAGAGCATCGGTTCGCTGAAATCGAGACCGACGACTGTGGCGTCTCGACCCGCTCTCGCGCAGGCTACCGCGAGGTCGCCCGTACCGGTGCACACGTCGAGCACTCGAAGGCGGGGTTTACTCATAATCAGACGGGCGGTCCCGGCGCGCCACCGTCTGTCGAGACCGAAGCTGAGCAGCCGGTTGAGCAGATCGTAGCGGCGGGCGACGGCATCGAACATACGCCGGATGTGCGCCGTATCCTTCAGAGCTCGATACCGTATTCTGACCATTTTTTGCGAACCAACTCGACGACGGCGGGATCCATCCGGACTTCATCCGGCCACGGTCGAGGATGACCTTCCCCTGGCAGTTTTCGCGTCGCGTCAATGCCCATCTTCGAGCCAACGCAGGGGACGGGCGAGGCATGATCGAGCACATCCACCGGCCCTTCGACGAAGACGACGTCCCGTTTCGGGTCAACGTTAGCGCCGACCTTCCACATCACCTCGTCAACGTCGTGAACGTTCACGTCGGCGTCAACCACGACGATTATCTTCGTCAGCATGAGCTGGCCCATACCCCACAGCGCGTGCATGACTTTCCTGGCCTGGTACGCGTAGTTTTTCTCGATGGAGACGAACGCGAAATTGTGGAACACGCCGAAGATCGGCAGGTTGATATCGACAAGTTCCGACACGATCAGACGCAGTATCGGCAGGAAAAGGCGTTCAGTGGCTTTTCCCATGTAACAGTCTTCCATGGGCGGTTTGCCGACAACGGTTGCGGGATAGACCGGGTTGCGCCGGTGCGTCATGCAGGTGAGATGGAACACAGGATACTCGTCGGCGAGACTGTAATATCCGGTGTGGTCGCCGAACGGTCCCTCAACGCGCCGTTCCTGAGGGTCAACGTACCCTTCCAGGACGATCTCGGATTCGGCGGGAACCTCCATGTCTATCGTGGTACATTTCACCATCTCAACGTTTTGGTGGCGTAGGAACCCGGCGAACATCATCTCGTCAAGATCCGGCGGTAAAGGTGCCGTCGCGGAGTATATGGTTGATGGATCGCCGCCAAGACTGACCGCGACGTCCATACGTGTTCCGGCCTCCTGGTGGCGCTGGAAATTTCGTGCGCCGTCGTGATGGACGTGCCAGTGCATACCGGCGGTGGTCGGATCGAATATCTGCATGCGGTACATTCCGGCGTTGCGCTCGCCGGTCTCGGGGTTCTTGGTGAACACCAGCGGCAGCGTCAGGAACTTGCCACCATCTTTCGGCCAACATTTGAGCACAGGCAGAAGGTCGAACGAACACTCGTTGTCGGTCAACACGACTTCCTGGCACGGTGCCGACCGGACGAGTCGCGGCTGAAACTTCCTGAATTCCGCGATTTGCCAGACGGTTTTCGCCGCTTCCACGAGCGATTGCGGGAATTTCAGTGTCAGCAACGAGGCAATTTCGCGCTCTTTTTCGCGGAGATCGGCCACGCTGAGCGCCATCGCCATACGTTTCGTCGAGCCGAACGCGTTTATGAGCACGGGCATGTCGGAACCGGCGACGTTCTCGAAAAGTAGCGCCGGGCCGCCGGATTTCGACACTCTGTCGACGATCTCGGTGATCTCGAGTTCCGGCGAAACCTCCGTCGTGACCCTTTTCAGCTCGCCGGCTTTTTTCAGAGTTGCAATGAACTCGCGAAGGTTCTTGTACGCCATTTCCTCTCCTTGTCGTACCAGGATTTGACACGCTGTGGCGACGTTTGCCGGGTAGATTGTATCAACGCATAGCGTTGATGTAAAGCGGAGGCGGAGCGCTAACATCAAAGCCGCATTCGTCCGAGGGCCTGCGACATATTTGTGGGTTTTCATACCGGTCTGTCTTAGACCGGCGCTGACTACTGTTGTCGTAGGGGAGGGGCTCGTCCCCTCCCACGGGAGGCCACGAGGGCCTCCCCTACGGCGCGCGACTATGGAGCGACTCGAAGGGAGGCTTCGCGAACCCCTCGGGCAACGTGCTGACGAACCGATACTGATGCTTGTGCCAATTCTGCGAGAACCACTTCCCTGTCGCACATTTGCCAACCAGCGGTCATTTCTCTGTTATTCCCGCCTTACGCCGCCATCTGCGCCTTCCTCACGTCATCCCCGCGAAGGCGGGGATCCATTCTGATCTGACAGGGCGACGATGTGCCGGGGCCCCTGGATTCCCGCCGCCGCGGGAATGACGAGAATGACAGGTTTCTAGCAAGAAAAGGGCGCAAAAACGAGCATCGTCTTGCTCGAAAACAGGCGATCAGTGAGCAGTCGTCCGGGCGTTGTTGAAACGACCGGCCGTATATGTGGTAGAATGTGCGACGTTGTCGGGACATCAGGTTGATGCATTAGGATTAGATTGAGGAGGTTCGAAATGAGATTTGATCGTCGTCTGGTTTCGCTGGCACTTGTCGTGATCCTGCTCGCCGCTATTGGCGCTGCCCCATCGTTCGCGGAGCAGTTCAAAGTCGGTTTTGCCAAGCGGGATGTCACACCGACCAAACCTACACCGATGTGGGGGTACGGTGCGC
>Ga0180438_10012223_pt1 | contig 10238 bp, 15 predicted proteins | sample SS_ome_12_FD_132455 | JGI IMG/M metagenome (GOLD analysis project Ga0180438, IMG submission 132455) | Hypersaline lake sediment archaeal communities from the Salton Sea, California, USA - SS_3_D_2 metaG | ecosystem: Environmental > Aquatic > Non-marine Saline and Alkaline > Hypersaline >...
GTCGGATTCGGGAAGACCCAATCTCCATCCATAAACGCCTTAATAACAGTAATGCAGGCTCCGGACGCTACAGCATGTCCGGCAGGATAGGATGGATGAGCAGGACTGCCTTCCGGGTATGCCTGAGGAAGGTAATTGTTCCCGTTAGAGGCGAGGATAGTGGCTGTGGCACCAGATGTGAGGACATCAGGGTGAAGGTTCGCCGGGTTGGTGCCTGTTAGTCGTTGTTGCTCCACTTCATTCCCAAAAGCTTCAGGACGTAGCCTGCGGTTTACAAACCATTTGCCGTACCATGCTCCCGTCAAGGCTACCTGGGCTGTCGAATAGAGGCATGATAGCAGGTCCACCAGACTCCACGAAACAAAAGCTTTTTGGTTATTGCTGAGAGGGGTGTTGTTGTATGGATTCAGAGGAGAAAAAGGAGCTCCCTCTTCATATGCACGCAGAACAGCGTAAGCAAACCACTGTCCCAGACCGTCCTTCCACACGTTGTAAGCCATGTCTCTACCGGTAGAAGGATATGTTGGAGTACCTGAAAGAGTAGGTCCGGGTTCGGTGACCGTACCATTCTGGACAGACAGATAAGTTGCTGCACTTATCATTCGGTCATTGGCGGTACTACGGGTGGGGAAGTCCACTTCAGCAGGAATCATGTAAGGCCACAACGTGTTACTCAAGAAGAATATCTGGGAGAGATACGGTCCTACAAGGTCCCCATATCCGAGACCACGGAAGATGTTCGCCGCTGTTACCGGCTTCGGTCCTTTGAAATTGCTGAGAGCGTTCAGATACCCGATGCAGTTCGCTACAGCAGGATCTGTCGGGAAGTCGACGAACGAAACATCCCGACAGATCGCTTGGCAGTAGCACTCAACCATCTCACCGGCTGATTCTGCTGAGGAGATGGAAGGAGCGGCCGGAAGAGGAATGGTTGAAGATGCACCACCGAAGAGGTTGAGAAGAAGTCCTCCCAGTGGACCCACAAGCTTGATAGACCCGGCGATTGGGACAGAGGACAAAACATTCACGTCTCTACCCTCGATTCCGTCTCGTAGAGCCTCATAGGCTGCAGCATTGACTCTTCCTTGAGCGTTGTGTGGTAGAGCCTTGCTAAACATTCCAATATACATCGGAACGTTCGACTCGTCAGTGTTGGAAGGCCATAGCACATCCGTTGCTTTTGATCTTTGGGCGTTGGCATTCTCGATGCGTGTAGCCTGTTGACGGTAGGCGTCCCACTCCTCGTCTGTGGTCGGAATGGTAACATCAGCTCCGCACAATCCCAACACTCCACTGACAACAGCATTGTCGTAGGTCTGATCGTTGTAGATCCTACTGGAGACAGTATTACCCGAAGGACATTCTATCCGAGCTCCGTCCACAGTAAGAGAGTTGCGGATAAGGACAGAGTCGAGTCTTACGTCTCGGAACACTTTGAAGTTGGGGAGTCGTTGACCGGATTCTGTCATAATTAGTCAGTCTTACATAGCTTCCGAGAGAATGGTAACCTGTTAAATCAACAGGTTACCGAAGGTGGTGATTCTACAACCTGTGGAAGTCGCTGTAGTTGCACACCGAGATGCAGTTGTCCCTCCGACGATGGCAATCACCGAAATCAATGTATCGGCCTTGGTAGTGCGGAGCCATACAGTCATTGTAGTACTGCCCACAGATGGCGTAACAGTCCTCTTTGGGGATACGTCGAATGCGCTTGATCGGACCACCGTAACCTTCGCGGTTCTGTTCACGATTGTTCCACGCGTACATGACAAGGAAAATAATCAGTGCTAACAGTCCCACCATGCACAGAGTCTTTAGCTGAGGATCCATGCTGTAACAACTCACTCTTGATCTACAGCTAGATTTTTTGGGACGGAAAGATGAACAGAATTATCGTACGCGGTATTAAGAGAAGTCACCACAGACCAACCAAGTATGGACCAGCCGCAACATCAGGTATTCGGGACGGACCAACAGTCATACAGATATATGGCGTATCCGTTCCAAAAGCAACCCCTGCAGCTCCTATATCCTGGTAGAGTGATGCAACAGGATTACCATTACACCGGAGAGAACATCCCCAACGAGGATCCTGAGGGACTTGACAGAACAAGGCACCAAACAGCCGCTCTGGCTTATGCGGCCAAGATGGAGAGGGAGGCTCTTTCCAAACATCTCGGAGGCAAGGACAAGATTGCTCGTCATCCTGCGGTCGAACCAGAGGCTATCATTGAGGACCCTCAACTACAACACATCGGTCTCGGGACCTCTTTCGGTCTCAACGCGGATCTGGAGAACGTCCCCACAAAGTCTCTCGGTCAGGTAGAGAAGAGAGGTCACAAGATCGTCGACCATGTACGTGGAAGACTTCGGGGAGCGTCTCCTGACCCTCTCTCAGAAGAGGAGATCCTTCCGAGGTATGATTGGCAGGCCTCCGGTGCTGGGTACGATAGGATTCAAGACGACATCATCGAGACCTACGCCTCCGATCATCACACCTACAAGTCCTGCGAGGGGAATACGTGCACTACGTTCAACTGTGACAATAGCGCTCAGACGTGTACCTCGCAGACCTGCAGCCGTTCGGGAGGGAACTGCGGATCGATCGAGCAGTGTGACTGGAATCAGTACTGTACCCCTGAAGTTGTTGACTCAACTGTCGGGTCAACGGACAGCAAGAAGACCACGATGTGGATTGTGTTGGCGATTATCGGGATTCTAGCGATTGTGTTTATCGCTCTGATCATCTATGGTATCCACAAGCACCGCTCGCACGCTCAGATCGTTCAGCCCAAAGCCTACCACGTTGTCCCTCCGGAATATCTCGCTCCCGGAATGCGACCGGATATCACCGGACCTTCGCCGACACCGGGTCTTCCAACCAGTCTGCCGGCATCCGGTTATGGGGTCTCGCACTACACACCCACTCAACCTTCAAGCGTTGTCGGGCCAAGTAGCTTTACCAGCTCTACCATCTATGCATAGGTTTATTGTTACCTCTGACTCTCGTCCTGTTCGAGACGAGAGTCTAAAGATTCTCATGGGAGATTGTACCAGATCACAGTTAATTATGTCGAAGATCACCGAGCAAGTGTACCTCGGAAGCAGTCTCGAAGCGAGGGATAAGAAATGGCTAAAGAGCAAATACATCACGCATATTGTCAACTGCACCACTGAGCACCCAAACTACCATCCTGATGAGTTCAACTACTTAAAACTGAGTCTGTTGGACACTCCTAATCAGAGCATCTACCATGTCCTCGAGAAGACATTTGAGTACATCAAGACCGCCGTCGGTAACGGTGGAACAGTGTACGTGCATTGCCACGCTGGTGTCAGCCGTTCGAGTAGCATGGTCATCTACTACGTGATGAAGGCGAAGGGGTGGAGTTTCCGGGAGGCGTTGGGTTACGTCAAGTCACTTCACCCTCGAACAGATCCCAACCCTGGGTTTGTGAAGCAGCTCATCAGCGTCACTCCGGAAGCAGGGAAGGCCCTCCAGACTCCCGTCCAACACCACGCCCCACAACCGAAAGTTAGTACTTACCATCCCTTCGATCTACGGGCTCGAGACCTTCCGAGACGTCAGACTCCAGCCGACTACATCCATCCACAGACCATCGAGAGTCGAAGTGCTCTGATGCGGAAGTTCAATACGAAGGTCAACTCCTCTACGGGGTACACCTCTCCTATCGACTCTGGGAATAGATCATCCGCACCCGGGAATCCGATCTTCCCCTCCTCAGAGTCGAAGAAGTCTGGATACACTCCTGTTAGTACTCTTAGCGGGGCAACTGGCGGGAACACCGGTATCTACGGGTGAGACCGTGACCTTCGGTCTACCCATACTTCTGATTTGGGCATGCTTGCTTACAGCTACCTGCTTACAGCTTACAGCTTGCTTGTATCTCTTGTGATGTTGTAAGCACAAGAGATTCTTTTGGTCTTCTCATTAGTACGCCTTATCGTACCACGGGAATCCGCTGAAGATGCTCCAGCTTCCACCATACCGGTACGGGAAGCCGTAGATGGTCCCGTTGGCCCGAGGGTAGTAATCGTACGAGTACTTTGCCCTGTTAAGGTAGAGAGGGTCGCGGTACCCTTCCTTGCAACCGCATGGTTTGTTGAGGGCGAATAGAAACACCCCCACAAAGGCCAGTACCACCAGAATCAAAACGATCTGTGAGTTTGAGTTCGCCATACTTGTATTGTATCCTCGACTCGTCTTACGAGTACCCAAGAGAAAAACGTTGGGGATAACGCCAACGTTTTGCGTTGCGTTGTGTTGTGTTTCGGACTTAGTTACCGACCATCTCAGATGTGTGCCGGCCGGAGCCATACAACCCTGGACCCATACCGAACCCAATCTGGAAGGCGGGTTCCTCATCAGCCACTCCGAGGAGTTGGAAGTCGTCAACGGCGTCCTGGTGGGCCACGTCGGCCTGTGCCAGGAACTCAATGTCGGGGTGGGATGACCCGCGAAGTTTCTTCGAGTTGGCATAGGACTCACTGCCGGAGTCTTTCTTTCCCTGAGAGTCAAACTTGCCTCCCCATGCACAATATACCCCGAAGATGACCAGGACCGCCACTACGACGAACAGAAGGAGAGTGTTGTTGTTACTTCGTGCCATCTCTGTCAGAGTGAAACGTACAATTACTGTTACGTCAAGATTGTTTATTTTACCTTTTCTGTCGGTACGCAGAAACAACCCTGATCACTAGATTAAAGGGGAGTATCCACCTTCGCTCCAATACTTCCCTCTACCGTTCCATGTCCCAAGTCCACGAGTTATTGTTGTTGTTCGTGTTCCAAAGCGCGATGCACTGATCCATGCAGTCTCCCTCACCCCACAGAGAATAGGGACACCACAGTTCCTTGCACCACTGGGCTACTTCGCGTTGACCGTGGCACATACTGATGCACTTCCTTTGCTCGTTGTGAGTCGACCCCGGAGTTGAGCACTGCTTCTCACACTCCACCATGTTGTTGTGAATCGGGTAAGTACTCGGAGGGATACCCCGTTTCGCCATCTCGCCGATCACAGACTCGCAGTACTTCCCGCAGTTGATGTTGGCTTGGGCCATCAGACGGTTGTTCGGGTCTGAGCGGTTACACTCATTCAGACACTGATTCATCTGTTCGGCGTAAGGGGCTAGCTGACCGAGCACACTTCCGTACCCTTCGGTGTCACTTGGGGCCGATGGCAATCCCCATGAGCAGATCAAAACAATAATAAGCGCTGTTACCACAGCCACTACAAACATTAGTTCCGTCATACCTGCTTTAGCTTAAGACGCTCTCTTACCATCACCCTCGAAGATATTATGCCTTTACAAAGAATCTTACGTCCTCTAGTAGAAGTACACCTTTACGAAGAAGTATGGGTTTTATCAAGGTAATGGTGATACCAGTGGTGGTGTTACTGGTGATATTGATCGCGTGTAAGATGCTCAACTTCAGCATCCTTCCGGAGGGACTCAAGCTTCCGTCTCCGAAGAAGTTCAAGTTCCCCAAAGTCCAGAGAAACGGGTACAAGTGGGAAGCGTGGGAGGAGGATTCGGACGATGACTCTGATAGTGAGGATGATTGGAGCGATAGCGACAGTGACGACGATGACGAGTGGGAGTTTTAGGGTGTTATTTTCTGGCGGGTGTATAGCAAGTACTAACCAACTCAAGTGGATATGGATAGTGGAACTGTAGTCTCGACAATTGCGTTTACATTGATTGTTCTGATCGGGTTGGCGGTGGTGTTGGTGTTGCTCATGGGCCCGGGGAAGCACACCTCTTCGGGTTCAAAGAACACAGCATCCCCAAAACCGGTCCGGGAGAACTTCCACCACGGTAACGACTTCCAGATCTATAACTATCTCGACAAGTCGATCCGCGTGGAGGTTCTGAGGAAGAACAAAGACGGTGTCACCTACGGCAAACCTCTTCCTCTCGCCCGGAACATCCAGCCCCGAAAGTCCCAGGGTTTCAAGATGAAATCGATCGAGAGGAATCTGACGATGGATAGTCTGTTCCGCGTCTATACGTTCGATGAGACCAAACCCGGACTCGGCGAGGAGTTCTACTCCGAGTACCGCCTCGACGTCCCCGAGGGAACTACTATCAAGAACCTGCATGTGGGTATGATCACCAGCAGGTGGGTCGGCGCTGACAGCGACTTCAACATCGGAAAGCCTGGGCTGAACGCCGTCCAAGGTCTCCCGTGGATCAAGATTCACAACATGACCTCCCGTCCTATTGCCCTCAACAACAACATCAACATCTCCCCCGGAGGAACTCTTAGGTACTCTGGCCGAGACCACTTCGGTGTGAGGCTGGGAACGGTGTTCAAGGATCAAGACGGAGTCTTCCCGGATTATATTTTCACCGTTCCGGCGACCGATGTTTACTACGGCGTGGTCAGCGACATCCAACAGCCCCTATTCGGCGGCTTTCAGCTCACCCCAGAGTTCAACGATGACCCTGACGAACCGCAGTACCTTCTCGAGAGTGGGTGGATGGGTGGACCGGCCCGGGGTCACATCCCTTACGGCTTCCTTCCTATCGAAGGACCCGGAGTAACTCCTCAGGACAGATGGGGTATTCCTGCGACTCCCTCACAGGTAGAGTCGCCAGTTGGACCCCCGGTCGAAGCGTACGCGTAGGCGTTTCAGAGTGATCTTACCTGGTTCAAACAGACCAGGTGAGAAAAAGTAAGGGATCGACAGAGTGTACCCCAGGTAAGTTCGATCCGCTGAGCTAGATTAAAGGGAACGATCTGCATAATCCAACGGCTACTACAGCTATGTCCGACGAAGGGTGGGTTGAAGTGAAGAACACCAAGCGCCAGCGGCGCCAGGAGAAGCAAGAAGCTGCCGCCAGAGAGGCTGAACGATGGGATGCGTTACGTACCCGAGCTCCCCACATTGCGACTCCGGCGCGCGCTCAGCGTATCCGAAGAAAGCTCAACATCCTGAACCTAGATGAGAAACTCATGTCAAAGGAGTGGATCGACCATCAACTCCAAGGATGGGAGTATCAGCGTGTCGTGAAACCTGACGACGACGAAAACATCCCTGACAACACAGATACCGATGTTTACTCAACTCTGCCCTTGGACAATGGATACGGGGACGTTGTCCTGTTTCGAATGGCCGTGAGTGTCGGTGAAGACGAAGGTTCTGATGAGTAGCTTCGAAACGGGAGTCTCTTGTGTGTTTCCACAAGAGACGTATACAGAACATTCCACGTTTCACGTTCACCGCGTCAGCTGTTCCCTAAGGCGAGGGTTTGTGTCCACTCCACCTAGACACGTCACATTCCGAAACCCCCAGTCCTCGAGGATGACGGTAGCGTAACCGGCCCGAATTCCTTTCTTACAGTACACCTGAATACGAGTATTCAGCGGTAACCCGCCTACGATACCCCACAGCCTCTCTTCGAGGGTATGGAAACTAGCCTCATCCAGAGGTGGTAGAGGGGTGTTGACAAGAACAGCACCTTCGAGATGCCCCGAACGGTATTCTTTGGGTGTCCTAATATCTAGAGTTAGTGTATGACCGTGCATATCTATAGTACTTATGGAACCCCAAGATGATGTTCAGGTGTTTTTGGAGAGGGTTGGAAACGGTTATCGACTGTTAAGGTTCGAAAGTCTGAACGGAGTATTACTACCGCTCCTTCAGAGCATCCTCGGGAACTCCGAAAGAGAGGATGATGACTCCCTCCTCTCCCTCACTATCTCTTCGGATGAGATCTCACTGATCATCGACGAGGAGAGGTTTGGGAAGTACTATGCGGAGCTGAAAGGTTCGGGAGCGATTGTGGGAACCACGGGTATGTACATCGTTCTTCGCGTCGAGACATCGGTTCCCGGACTCTCCGAAACCGGTATCCTCTCTCGCGTAACGAAGGTCTTTGCAGAGTACGACATCCCGGTGTTCTGTCTCAGTACCTTCCTTGTCAATTACATCTTCATCCCGTCGGAGGACGAGGGGAAGTTAGAAACTCTAGTCCTTGAGAACACTGAGTTCACCCTCGAACCATTAAGATAACGAATCTAAAGGTCTCTTATCCCTAGATAAGAGACAATGGACGCTCCTCCTGACTCACAACTACACCGGAAGGTGGATGACCTATCACAGCAGCTCTCTGAGGTAAATGAACGTCTCGAGAGGATCGAGGAGTTATTGAGCACATTAACCAAAGGAGTCGAGGGAGTGCAGTCCTCTGCGCAGAACATGGATGAGCACATCAACTTTGTTAATGGTGTCTATCAGCAGGTACATCGACCCTTTCATGCTCTGATCGGTGCCGCTAACAGGTTCATCCAACCCCTGGCGATAGATATGGAGAACATCGAGCAAACAACAGGTCGTCTTCGGCTCGAATCGAACACGGAAGACGATCCTGATTAGAGGTACTCTCTACGCGAGACGGTCTACCTCTTTCTCGGGAGGTAGACCTTCACCGTACAGATAACTCCCCGGGAGTCCTTCTCGGTGATAGTGAAGAACCTCCCGCCGCGAGCGCCGGTTTGTATCGACCCGCGGATGCGTTCTCCTTTCCGAAGACATCGGGTCTTCACTCGACCTCCCTTTTTGTAGGGCAGACAGCAGACACTGGGAGTCTCGTCGAGCCACTTGTCACAATCCCATCTCGGGTCGTTACGTTTGTAGCATGCTCCCATCTGCGACTTGGATTTGAACGGCATCTTCGATAGTAACCTTCGGTATTCGATCTTCTTACCTATTACTAAGCGGGTAAGAAGATATGTCGGACGAAACAAAACCCTACGCCGTCAAGAACGCGACCGTGAAGAAGGTTCATGTCTCCCAGGCAGAGCTCTTTGGGTTCTTTATCGGGTTCTCAATAGTTATGAGTCTCTGGACAAGCATCGGGACCCGTCTTATGAGTAGGTGGAAACCGGCAGGCTCCGGGATAACAACTTCGATCGTTATTGCTCTAGTGATTACGGTGGCGTTTGCGTGGATTATGTCGAAGGTTGGGTTGAACATCATGAGCTTTGAGAGCGTGCACTCCTGAGGAGCCCCCCACGAGGCTTTATAGATACTCGATGTATCTACACCTACGGCGTCTTAGATAGGGATTCCTACGCCGCCGATGTCGATGGCGGAACCACGCATATACAAACATCCCTATACATATCTGCAAGAGATATGTATTGTCTTGTTGCGCTTACACAAACAGGCACAGAACAACGATCAACATCAGAAACAGAAGAACCTTGATGCCGAGAAGTGCTGCAGCGTTGGTACCGCAGTAAGGAATCTTGTAGAACATAGCGTCGATCCAGGGATTCGCCAGCGCCACAAACAGCACTGCTGAGAGACCGATGAGCTTCCAATTCAATCGGGACTTCTGTGCAGGTTGAGCCTGTGGCGGAGGGCCTTGGCCACCAGGCATCATCGCTCCGGGAGGCGGTCCGTGAGCTCCGGTCTGCCCTCCCGGGAAGAACTGGTTCATCACCGCCGCCTCTTCCGGGGTCTTCACGGTGTCATTTTTGACAGGTAGATCTGAGAGCTTATCCATCACCTGAATAAACAAGAGTCTTGTGGTGGTTGCTATATACCTTTAAGACTTATGTGCCCTTTTCGCTTAAAGTTTCTGGGCAGTGGATGCAAGCGCAGTGTTAAGCAAACATGTCAGAGACACGAAAGGTAAAACTGTCACTCGACAAGTTCACCAGTCTCCTCGAACGGCACGGCTACATCTTTGTAGCAGTGTACTGTGAGGGGAAGTATGTCCGATTTGCCGAATGCCGGACACCACGACAACAGAAAACTTTTGTGGTGTATCTACCGGAGAAGTATCAAATGACCGTCCCAACAAACGTCAAGTCGAATGACCTCATTCGACTCGACGTTTCATCTACCGAGGCACCCCCGTCCTCCCGTCAGATCGAGTTTATGTCCGATATGAAAGGACCTCTTCTCGAGTGCGATCTGGTAGCTATCTCCAGTGAGAGAGTGTGTATGTATCGAAACAACAACTCGGCAGAGTGTTTCAACATTGACGATGGTGACGGTGAAACCGATGATGAGGATGATCTGGAGGACGCCGAGGGCGAAATGGCAGAGAGCGACGACGAAGTCACTGCTCTGGAGAAGGACACTCTCAAAGTACTGAAGAAGGTCAAAGGACCACAAGCGAAACTTCCGAAAGCCTCTCTCCGAGAACCGAGACCAAAGACACCGGAAACTGAACCGGAGGACGCTGAAGGCGAA
>Ga0180438_10012224_pt1 | contig 10238 bp, 9 predicted proteins | sample SS_ome_12_FD_132455 | JGI IMG/M metagenome (GOLD analysis project Ga0180438, IMG submission 132455) | Hypersaline lake sediment archaeal communities from the Salton Sea, California, USA - SS_3_D_2 metaG | ecosystem: Environmental > Aquatic > Non-marine Saline and Alkaline > Hypersaline >...
ATATCCATTAGCCTATCTCGTCGTCTTCCTTGTCGTAATACTCTTTCATTTGTAAATATATTTGTTTTGCTACTTCTTTTTTTAATTCATCAGACTGATAATAGCCCCCTAATTCCCACCATTCTTCCCATTCGCCATCGAAATAAGAGAGAATTCCATTATTAAATTTTATAGAACATTCACCCCAGTCGCCATTATTCTTTCTATATTCAAATATTAATGTTTTTTTATTAAATCTAAGTTTCTCATTCATATTTTAACTGTTAATTTCTGTTAACAAGACCTCACGCGCTATTTAAGAGCAACCATCCGGAAACCCACGCATGAGGCTTTACTTGTTGTAAAAAAAAGCGCCTCCAATGACTTAAAGGCGCTTTACTCTTTCTTAGAAAAACGTCGCCCCTTGATAATACTTTGGTTTTATTGAAATATTAACGACGTTAAATGAATATTAGCACACTTAATTCATAAATGCAACATGATTTTCACGTTTAACTTTCACGTTTAAGGGAAATTCTTCCCGTTCTGTTGCACATTTTTTAATAAGGTATATACTGTACAATTAATATATAGGTTTATCCTATATTAATAGTGCACGCACCACTTGATTGCGGTTTGGTTCACGTGAAACCTTTAATTCACGGATAGGCTACGTCGACCTTTAAGGCGGTAACGAATATGACGTTTTTAAAAACATAGAAAGAGAGAAATTATGAGTGAAGAATTTAATCAAGAGCAATTAGTTGAACAACAACCAGTAGAATCTTCGCAACCAGCAGACGCTCCTGTAGAGAATACAGTTAGTGAGCCTGAAGCAGAGATTCAACAACCAGAAGAGGTAGAAAAAACTTATACACAGGCTGATTTAGATAGGATTGTTTCGCAACGTGTGGGACGTGTACAAACACGAGCAGAAAAAGAGAAGGCTGCTTTGCTTTCTCAATTTGGAGGGCAACAGCAGGTTCCCGCGGCACCACCACAGCAACAAACTTATCAACAAGCAGATCCTGGGTATCAGAATCCACAGCAACCGTTACCAGCTGCAAGCCAAGGGTATCAGTTACCCCCTCAGCCTGACCCTCAACAAGTGTTGGAGTCTGTGAGGATTGGAACAGCAGTTGATGAATTGAGAGAAGGTAATCCAGCATTGTTTTCAGATTATTACAGATTTGTTTCCGATGTTCGTGAAAAAGCTCTCCCTATTATGGCGTTAGCCTCAACTTATGAGGATGGCGTAGAAAAAGTTGCAAGGCTAACTCAAACTGAAGAAGGTCGTAATAAATTAATGAAACTTGCCAGAATGTCTTCACCGGCAGAACAAGCAAGGCAAACACTTAAAATGATAGAAAGTCTTGGTAAAAAACCAGATCCTATTATTCCTGAGCGTAAACCTCTTGTTAATACTAATTTGCCTCCGAGTGATAAGAGCGTTAGCAAGTCGATTGATAATATGTCAGTTAATGAACAGCTAGAAGCTTTGCGAGGAGGATAATTCATGAGGCTTAAAAAATGGCTAATAATTTTATTACCAATAGTGTTGTAAAAAGATATATTGTATGGTTTAAATATAACGCAACTATCTATAATACTGCATATTTTTGTGACTCTCCTTATTATAAAGGTCAATCCGTAGGAGAATCTTATCAAATTCGTAAAAATGGACAAATTCTGAGTGATAGGGGCTATACCTCCGCTGTTCAAAATATCGTTGATCGAACTTTTAACGTAACAGTTCAAGAGCCGTTCAATGTTCATACTCAAATTAATCCAGCTGAGTTTGACCGTGCAAGTGGTTCAGCAGATGGCTCTTCTAGAATAGATAGAATTATCAAACCAGCGTCAAATGAGCTTGTTCAAAAAGTTGAAAAAGAGCTTATTGCTAGAATGGACGATACTGTTTATCACGCTGTTGGTACTCCTGGTGCCGCAATGGATTCTTGGGGCGCTTTCACTGCTGCTAAAGTTTTGATGGATGATTATCAGTTCCCAGCTACTGAGAAATCTTATTTAGCATTAGGTCCACAGGCTAGAAATGAGGTTGCTGGAGCATTTGTTAATAATTACAATCAGAAGAAAACTGGCGTTATTCTTAACACTGGTTATATAGCTGAAGAAATGGGTGGTTATAACGAGATATTTGCTAATACTCAGATGCCTTTCTTTAGTTCAGTTATTACAAATGGGACGACTTGTCAAACTGCTGCTGTTATTGCAGAAGGTGCTTCTACTATCCAGTTATCTGGTTTAGGCACTTATGATGGTGCAATAATTCCAAAAGGTACGTGTATTGAGTTTGATGCTACTCAGGTTCGTGGTGTAACTGATAATCAAAGTGAAACTCCTCGCGGTTTTCAATGTCGTGTTACTGCAGACTCAGCAGCTATTGCCGCTGGTGCTGTTACTGTTACTGTTACTCCAGAAATTAGTTTGTTAGGAAATGTAGCTAAAACTCCATATGCTAATGCAAGCGTTGTTGGAGGCGGAACCGAGATTCCAACAGCAAGAGATGTAACCTTGATTGGTACTTATAAGTGTAACTATGCTTATATGTCTCCTGGTATTGCTCTTGATCCAGTATCAATGGGTGAGATGAGAGGCTTCCCTCAAGCTCAGCATACTGAGCAAGGAGTCTATATGACAATTGTCGACTGGTCGTCTCCTAATAATTGGACGGCATCAACTCGTATTTCTACTCAACAAGCATGGGGCTTTGATCCTAGGTTGTTAGTGTTAGTACGTACTTAATAAGGACGTTTATTTTTTGTTAGGGCCGGCAGCTATCTGTCGGCCTTAATTCTTAAATAGGTTTTGTCATGGTCTATAACGATTTCACTGTTAACGAACTCATTACCGATGTTCTTACTGATTTCCTATATTTGTATGGTACTGACTTCGAAAATATTCGTGGTCGTGACATGACGCGTGGAATTAAATTATTTAATGAGATAATTAATGAAGATAATATCCCTCTCTTGATTACCAATACAGATAAGTTAATTGACCTGCCAAAAGGGGGTAACGGAACGCTCATTAACGCTCGAGAGGTTCTGGGTGTCAAGTTAATTCTAGATGTTAAAGAAGGTTTGGTAGCGAATCTAATAAAAATATCCGAAGGCCAATATTTGAACATGAATAGGACAATTGAAAAAGAGGGGCGTCCTATATATTTTAGACTTATAAAAAACAAGATAAATTCTGGTGGTGAACCAGGAGAAGGCAACACTTTATGGGTATATCCTACACCAGATAATCATTATCAGGCATATGTTGATTATCGTGAAGAACAACCAATACTTATTACACATGATAATGTTTTAGATAAGTTATCTCTGCCTCCTGTGTGGATAGGATATTTAAGATATGCATTAGCTCGTAAATTTAAAGACTATTTCCCTGGTGCAAAATGGACTGATGGGATGGAAGCAGAATATCGAAGACTTTATGTAATGACGCAAACACCTGATAGTTTAGATGCTATTACAAAAACAGACAATGCATTATTAGACTATGGATATTGGAGGGATTCTTATCGATGGGGCTATTGTGGATGGTAAAAAAGATCTTCGACATTATTGGTGGATCTAATTATGGAATTTCTACTCTTTTAGATAATCAGCGCACTATCAATATGTATGTGCATACTGATGAAGTGTCTAAAAGAAAATGTTTGTTACCTTGTGCTGGTCTATCTCTCGTCGCAACAAGTGAAGGAACAAATAAAAATCGACTCTTATATACCCCTACCGTTGTAGGCACTCAAGAGTCACCTAGTATGTTTTCTATTATGGGAAATGAGGTTTTTTTATATGATGACCAATTAGTAGAAACTAAACTAGCAGAGCTAAAAACAAATAGTGGGTATGTTGGTGTGGCAGCGAATAATGGCGGACAAGTTTTATTTGTAGATGGTGCTGATGGATATTTATACGACATTGCAGCTGATACATGGACAGAAGGTTCAACTATTACTGGCTTTCCTGCCGACCCTATAGATGTCGCATTTAAAGATGGATTTTTTATTGTTGTCACGGAGAGCTCTGATGTAGCAACTGCAAACCAAATGTTCGTTTCTGGTGATCAAGGACAATCCCTTAATGATGGCACAAAATGGAATCCTGTTGACACCGAAACATTTACTACAAAAGCAGACACTCTTAGAGCCTGCGCAGTTGTTGGTAACAATTTGTTCTTAATTGGGAGAAGGTTTACTGAAATCTGGCAGAATCTTACAGATGAGAATATAGCTGGCACTGATTTTGAGTTTCCTTTTGCTCCTAATAGAAGTTATGCGCTTGAATTTGGTGTGACATCTGTGGGAACAGTTAGAGAAGGCTTTGGTTATCTATTATGGCTCGGTAATGACGAAAACGGTGTTAGTGCTGTAATGATTAGCGCAGGAGAGAGACCAGTAGCTATTAGCACAAAGGCGATTACTGCTGTTATTGATAGTTATTCTACCAATGAAATAGAGCAAGCTTCCGCAGATATTCGAGAAGAAAATGGCCATATTCTATACACACTAAACTTCCCTAATAACACTCTTGTCTATGATGTTGAGGAAAAGGTTTGGTTTGAGCAACAGCAAGAGACAGGTAAGCGTCATATTGCAGAGAATCATGCCTATTTTGTGAACAAACATCTTGTTGGCGACTATCGAAATACAAATATTTACGAAGTTAGGAAGGAAAACGACACGTACAATAATGAACCTATTCGTAGAACAAGAATTAGTAAAGAATTTTCCACAGATGAAGAATTATTGATCAGGATAAACTCAGTTGAGTTAGACTTGAAAAGCGCTCTTGGTCAAACAAATGATCCTAACTCTGATCCAGAAGTGTTTTTAAGCTTCTCTAAAGACAAAGGAATTACATATAGCCGAAAAGTCGGCGCAAAAGTTGGCAAGATAGGGAGGACAAAACACCGAACTATATGGTACAATTTAGGTACAGGTTTTTCCTATACTTTTAAGTTTGAGTATTTACAGGGCGGGGAATTTTCCTTGCTAAATGCAACGGTAGATTATGACATCCTCGAAAAATAAATTTAGTTATTCTCCTCCTGTGCAAGAAAACATTATTGCTGATAACAATAAGAAGGTGACTCCAGAATGGGGGCACTTTTTTACTATATTAGTTGGCTTAATAAGCGATTTGAGAAAAAGAGTTAAGGCTCTAGAAAATCCATAGGTGATTTATGCAAGATCAGAATTTAGCAAATGAAATCTCACAAGCAGGAGATAGATCTCTAGCTCAAGGTGGCGCAGGCGGCGGTTTCCTTGGGTCTGGTATAGGAGGGGGTGCGCTAGGAGGTCTTCTTGGTGGTTTAGGAGGAATTATTGGTAGTTTTGGACAACCAGCAGGTCTGAGTGAATTAGAACAAGGTATTGGACAAGCTGAAGGAACGTTGCAGGGTTATGCAGGGATGGGTGTTCCTGCTTGGCAAAAATATGGCCAAGAGACTGGAAGGATGTTAGATCCTGGTCAGTTTGAAAGTCAGTTGATGCAAGGCTTCCAAGGTTCACCAGGATTACAGTTTGCTGAAGGGCAAGCAACAGGAGGTTTAAATCGCAGATTAGCTGCTTTAGGTCTCACTGGTGGTGGGGCTACAGCTAATGCTTTGCAAACTCAAAGACAAAATATAGCTCTTCAAGATTATAACAATGAATTGATGCGTCGATTAGGAATCTTCCAAGGTGGCACAGGAGGTTTGCAACAAATTGGAACAATGGGAGCTCAGGCTGCTGGAAATATTGCTAATTTACAAGCTCAACAAGCAGCTGCTGAAGCACAAGCGAAACAGTCACAACAATCAGGACTTATGGGAGGTCTTGGAAGTTTAGCTGGAACAGCTTTATCTTTTTTATAAGGTGGATTTATGTTTGGTACAGTATACGCAAGGCCATCACCAGTACAGTTTCAATCTCCTCTTACTAGTTTAATGGGAGGAATTGGTGCTGGTCAACAAATGATGGCAAGAGCACAGCAGTTGCAACAAGCAAAACAGATGCAACCGTACATGGTTCAACAGGCTGCGGCTAAAGTCCCGTATATGCAAGCACAAGAACAAAAGTGGCAACAAGCAGCTAATCCTTTGTTGGCAGGAACAGGGGGTGGAATAACTGGTGCGCGAAGAGCTGCAATGTATGCTGCCCAAATATGGGGAGAAAATGACCCCAGAACGAAACAAATAGAAAAATCAGCAGATATTCAAGAAAAGGCAATGCAGCAAAGGGGCGCTTATTATGGTTCAAATGTAGAAGAAAAATATAAAACTACGACCCAAAAATTATTGGATGCAATGAATCGGACGGGGGATCCTAAAGCAAAAGACATACTTAATCAAGCTCTGTTGAAATCAGCTCAAGGAGCGCAACAATTAAAGCAAAATCTTTGGTCGCAAGAAGCAGAAACTTATTATAACCAGATTACACCCTTAGTTGGTAGTTTAGAAAAATTTGGAGGATTACAGGGAAGTATGCGACAAATAAAAGACAAAGGCCTTCAATATTTTGGCATCAAAGCCAATGATCCTGATTGGAGTAATGTTTTGCTTATGCAACAAAAACTGCCTCTTTTAGCAAAAGCTCTTGGAAGATCTGCTGGTATGCAAGCAACAGATGAAGCAACAAAGACTCTGATGAAGACAGTTTCTGATCCTGATAAGTTAAAATATTTAACTCCTCATCAAATAGGTGTTTTATGGAACGCTGTAGGTGATTTAGTACATGCTGGAGCAACTGTCGCTAAAGGTTCTATTGCAAAACCACCAGCAGTATTAGGAAAAGCTCCAGTCCCAGGCGCAACAACTACTACGCAGACTACACAAGCATCTGCTCCAGCGCAAACTCCTCAACAAGGACAGATGGTTACGATGATTGCTCCTAGTGGTAAGACATATAGTCTTAGTGCCAGTCAAGCACAAGCTGCTTTAGCTCAAGGGTGGAAACATGGCTAATAAGATGACAGAAGAAGAATTCGCCAAATCAATTGGGGCTGTCCCTATTTCAACTGGAACTGCTCCAAAGATGAGCGAAGAAGAGTTTGCTAAATCTATAGGCGCTACTCCTATAGCTCCAGATACTAGATCAGATCTTTTTACAAGTACTTTTGGTCAAGGGCCAACAGATGAGCAATTACGCCAAAGCGCACTTGGTCGAGCGGTTGGTGGTTATGGTGCTGGATTTGCAGAACCTTTTGTTGGTATGTATCAAACAGCGCGTAAAATTATTCCAGGAATGGAGCATTTACCGCCAGAAACAGTAGAAAAACTTACTGGTGTTCCTGAAAGGTTACAACATGGTATTCCTCATTTCTTAGGCAGTCTTGCTGGTTATGCTTTGCCGTGGGGCGCTGCTGAGAAAGGTGTAAGCGCAGCTGTTCCAGCCTTAGGTAAATTAGCTGAGAAAGGTTTGGCTGGAAGATTAGGCGCAAAAGCTGCTCAACAAGCTTTAACAGGAGCTGCAATTGGAGCTGCAACAACAGGAACGCCCAAAGGAGCATTAGAAAGTGGCGTTGGCGCTGGATTAGGTGCAGGGCTAGCTGAGGGAGCAATTCATGGTATTCCTGCTGGTGCTAAAGCATTATTTAGTTCTTTAACTGGCGGAAAAGGAATGACGCCTCAGCTTGATTATCAATTAGCAGCAAAACTTGGGAAAAAATATCATAGGGCTGGTCCAACAGAAAAAGATCTTGTTGATGAAGACAACGAAAAAGTAGCAGCGAAACTTTTAGACAATTACGAACAAGTACATAAAGCTTCACGACAGGCTTATGACAATGCCTATGATGCTATGAAGGCAAACCCTGTTCCTATATCGAGAGAGTCACGAGACAAGATGATAGAGGATGAGATCAAGCGAATTCATGATGAGAAGATACAAGGGAATAAGGCAGCAGAGAAACTACATGAGCCAGCATTAAAGATCCTGGCAAATGAAATAGATCCGACACAAACCCCTTTAAACAATTTATCTCAATTTGCAATTGCAGACGAGACTAATAATAAGAATTATGGGCTAATTCATGAATCACCATATCCATCTCAAGCTGCAGAGACTAAAGCTAGAGATTTAGTTCGTATAGCAAACAGGAAGTTAATAAAAGAAGAATCAGCGAAGCATCCTGCTGATTCGCCCATGCAAGATGCTGCAGCTTTATATGCCCATGCTAAAAAGCTATATGCAGATAAAATGAAAAACTGGGAAACTTTTGCAACAGCAAAAAAAGGAAAAGATGTAAGAAAAACATCTACAAAATTATTATCTCAATTACGAGGAGAAGGGCGGGCTCCTGGAGAAGCTCTTTCGCCTGGAGAAAAAGAAACAAGTGCAGCAACTAGAATTAATATTTTAAAACCTTTCAGACCAAAAACTGGAAAAGATGTTCCAAGCTCTCTGCCTCGAATGAAGCAATTTGCAAGAATGTTAGGAGATGAGGACTTGGCAAAAGCTAATATTAAAAGGAATCTTTTTGCAGATACTCTAGACTCTAAGAAGCCATTGCAGCTTAGCTTTAACAGAACATTGAAAAGATATAATAGCTTAAACCCTATTGATAAAGAATATCTTTTTAATGCGAAAGAAAGGTCGCTGTTTGATCGAGCAAGCAAAATACCACAAGGAAAACTAAGTGGGGGCGCATTACATAAAATGGTTGGCGGATTGATGAAGCATTATTTAATGCCTGTTGTCGCCGGCGAAGCTATGGGAGCAAAAGTAGGACATCCTTTACTTGGTTCTATTGTTGCTCCAATTCTAGCTCACCATGTTTACCCTATGTTAACAGAAAAGCGGGCAGGAAGATTAGCCGAAGATATAATCGAAGGGAGAACAAGAGAACCAAGAACACCATCAGATTTACCAGCACGCTTAGGCGGTCTTGTTGGCACAGCATTAACTGGAGGAAATTAATAATGGCAAAAGAATATTTAGCATTTGCTTTACCACCATATACACCGCATGACTTATCAGGTCTGCCAATTCCTGATGGAAAAGTGTTTTTCTTTGAAGATGAACAGTTCACAACAAAGAAAAATGTTTACCAAAATCCTGACGGCACTGATCCCTATCCTAATCCAATAGTATTAGATAGTGGTGGCAGAGTTAATACGCCAATTTATTTTGAATATGATGTAAACGTTCCAGATGAAAGATATTGGGTTGTTGTTGCTTCGGCTGATTCTACTTGGACTCCAACTGGAGGAATAGTAGGAACGATTATAACTCAGTATGAATATCCTTATATTGGCGCTACAGAACAAGACCCTAATGTGGGTGATCCATATGAAAATCATATTAAGAATGGTCAATTCAGAAAGTGGAAACGTCAATCTATAGATGTAGGAAATGGAGAAACTGTAGTTGCTGATAGTGGCTGGTCTTTTATTAGGAATAATGATTCTGCTACAAATACAGTATCTATAGAAACTTTTACACCTGGGCAAACAGATGTTCCTAATAATCCCAGACATTATATAAAGTATGAGTGTACTGGGGCTGGCACGTCAGAGAGCGAAAATGACTTTGTTTATAAGTTTTTAGACGTTGAGGCTTTTTCTGGAGAACAGATTGTTATTCAATTAGAAGGAAGAAGTGCGCAGAACAATACTGTAGAATTATTCTGGGAACAGAACTTTGGTTCAGGAGGCAGTCCAACAGTAACAACACCTATTGCTACTGTTAATTTAACTACACAATGGAGTTTGTATCATTATATCCTTACAGTTCCATCCGTGACAGGTAAATCAGTTAAAGATGGTGATTATGCTAGATTAATAATTAGAATGCCATTGAATGCTACATCGGATGCTAGTTTTACAAACATGGCAATAAACACAGGAAATGTTCTATATAACTATTCTTATTTAACAAATAAAGAAGAAGAAGTTCAGGCCTATGTTTACGATTATACTAACAATCCTATTTATGTCCCTAATTTTAAGGATGGTATGAGCTTAGGGTATAACTCTGGAACTCTATTTGATGTTTTGCCCGGAAAAACTAGTGATAGTACAAACACTGTTGTTATTAGAAACACTACAGCCACATTCACAAAAGATTCTTCTGCTGCTTGGGCTGTAGGGGCTGGGAATGGAGCTTTAGGAGATGGCGTAACAGTTCCGGCTAATGGTTGGCTGCACGTTTTTGCCTTGTATAAACCATTAGAAGTTAATCGCCCATATTTATTTTTCACAGGCGAAGAGTTCGATGTTGGTTTAGATACTGATGTTACCGGTAC
>Ga0180438_10012227_pt1 | contig 10237 bp, 10 predicted proteins | sample SS_ome_12_FD_132455 | JGI IMG/M metagenome (GOLD analysis project Ga0180438, IMG submission 132455) | Hypersaline lake sediment archaeal communities from the Salton Sea, California, USA - SS_3_D_2 metaG | ecosystem: Environmental > Aquatic > Non-marine Saline and Alkaline > Hypersaline >...
ATTTCCAATAAACCAATATCATATGAAGAGCTAAAAAGAATTGGTGAACAGCACTATGATCGATTTACTGAGAAATTTATAGTTTATACTGATCTCAGGAATAGAGGTTATGTTGTGCGACCCGGGCTTAAATTCGGTGCAGATTTTGCAATTTACGAACATGGCCCAGGCATTGACCACTCTCCACTTATCGTTCATGTTTTGTCAAGAGGTGTTGAACTTTCTCCCATTGAATTAGTTCGAGCAGGTCGTCTTGCCACGACTGTTAGAAAAAAATTTACCATTGCAACCGTCCCGCCAGACGGAACGCCTAGATACTTTATGTTTTCTTGGTTCAAGCCATAACGTCAATTTTTATGGTTCTTTGAGTAATATCTAATCGTGATTGCAATATTTTATTTACATGCGGCGAAAAATACCATAAGTGTATTAATTTGCAAATCATAATTGGTTCCTGACTGATCCACACACATATAAAATATGTTTACTGTGTAAATATCAGGTATTTGATATATTATATCGAAGTTAAATCTATGACGAGGTTTTAAACCATGGGCGAATACATAGACGATTTATTCAAAGACATTCAAACTAGCCCCTCAAAAATCGAGGAAATCGTTCAAGTAATAAATGCTATCCTTGAAAACTTCATTAACGTTGTCTTTAAAGCTGTTGAGGGTATTAGCAATGACGTATCAAGTGTTAAATCAGAAATTAGGCAGTCAATTAATAATCTCAGCACAAAGGTTCAATCACTAGAAGGCAGGATGTCGTCTATGAGAACAGCAGGTCCAGCAGCACCAATGTCACCAACATCAACTGGTTTACCACCACCTATGACACCCGGCCCCTCAGAGCCTTTTCTCACTCCCCCTCCTACGGCAGCAGGTCCTGGAGGACCAGAATCCCCGCCACCGGTAACTGGAGCTACACTACGCATGCAACTCAACTCAGAGTTAAAAAAAGCCTTTTCAAGAATAAAAGGCGGCGGCGCAGAGGAATAGAATTCCTTTATGAGATCAATTTTCTTTTTTCAATTTCTTAAGTGCAATTTCTACATATGTTGTATCGATACGATCTTTTTCCGAAAATCCAAGCCGTTTTGCATAATTCTCCATTAAATCCTTTTCGAGTTCAATTACATTGACGTCTTCAGGTAATTCACTTTCTAAGCTAACTTGTAAAAATGATCCCATAGGTATTTCTTTGTCTTCATGTAATAATGTTACTTTCTCATCGAATTCAATTTCAATTTCACTTTTAGTTTTGTATCGTGTTCGCACTTTACGAAATGCCACCAAAACTTCATATCCTAGTTTCTCTAGAATGGTACGTAAATCTTCTGCTTGATCTATTGGAATATCTATCGAATGATCCTCACGTAAATCAGTTTCTCTAGTTGGTCTGGATCCTTTCCAAGTCCATTGGCAGTAACTTAATTCCTTTAATGGTGTATATTCTAATCTAATTCTTAGCCGTTCATCGTTTGTGTACAGTTTTCTTTGTCCAACAACATCGTAGTAATAATCAAATTGTATTACATCTTTAGTTTGCTTAAAACCAAATTTATGAAGTTGTTCCTTTATTACCTTGATTTTCCCGTTAGCAGCAAGCTTAATCTCGAACTCTTTGAAAGCCATCTTAATCACCTAGTCAAATACTATTGTTGTATCAAGCTGACTTTTCTGTTATTAGGGTTTTGAACTCAGGATTTCTTTTTTTATGGAGAACGATGAGCGACAATATAATAAATATGTATTAAGCACATGTCTGTATTTGTTTCAAGATGCTAATAAAAGGATTATTGGAGGTTTCATATGTCTGAAAGAAAGGTTCATCGAATTTCCATAAATGATATAGTATTTGCTACAGATAAGAATAATCCACCTGTCCTACGTATTAAATCGGGAGACACGGTCATCTTTGAGTGCAAGGACGCATTTAATCAAGGAATACAAAATTCCACCGATTTACCGACAGATTTGGACTTCGAAAGGGTTAACCCTGCAACGGGTCCCGTTTATATTGAAGGAGCAGAACCTGGTGACACGTTAGAGGTGCATATAGAGAAAATCGACGTGGCGGATCAAGGAGCCTGTTGCATAGTTCCTGGCTTTGGTTTTCTTGCTCCAGAATTTCCTGATGCATGGACAAAGATTATTCCTATTAAAAACGGTTATGCTGAGTTTGGCAAAGGAATACGAATCCCGATTGACCCATTCCCAGGAACTCTAGTCGTTGCTCCTCTTGGTGACGGCGAGGGGACGCTTATTCCTAAAGACCATGGTGGAAATATGGATACTAAGGCTATTAAAGAAGGGACTGTGCTTTATTTACCTGTTTTCGTCCCAGGAGCACTCTTTGGAGTAGGGGATGTTCATGCTGTGCAAGGCGATGGTGAGGTATGTGGCACTGCTGTGGAGGTGGATGCCGAAGTCACTATTAGGCTTGTAGTGAACAAACAAAAGAAGATCACACGACCACAAATTGAGACACCTGATTTCTTTATGACTACTGCTTATGCTGAAACGACAGATGAAGCAGTGAAGATAGCTCTGCGTGATATGATAGACTGGCTTGAAGCAGAAAAAGGACTTACACGGCAAGAAGCTTATGCACTCTGTAGCTGTGCCGTTGACATGCGGATATCACAATTGGTAGACATAACCCCTGGAGTTCGTGTAGTTCTGCCAAAAGTCATATTCATAGAATCAGAATCAGTCGAAAATCTTCGGAGTTAATGAAAAACGACTATAAAAGTAAAGTTTCTGAAATACTAAGATTCATTATGTAAAAAGACACTTTTTCTTGAGAGGAGATTTTACATGATGAATGTTCAAAACCTACGTACGTTGAGCCGAGTCTTATTAATGTTGCTGATGGCTGTGCATGTGGCTACATGGTATCTTTTGGGCCTCCACGCTGTGGGTAGCATCGGAATCGAGGCACTCTTATCCGGTCTCTCTCGGGGAGTACTCAATGCCGGGTTTGTTTTCTGGATATTGGTTCTCATCTCAGCGGTAATCCTTGGGAGGGACTTTTGCGGATGGTTCTGCTGGTTTGGTGGCTATCTGGACATGGTCGAGTGGGGGATAGGCAGTCTTAAGATTAAAATTCCGCGCCGGATGCTCCTGTATCTAGGAGTCATACCATTTGTTAGTTTGGCGCTGAAAGTTTCCAACTCATTGTTAATAAACTGGATTCAAGGGTTCCCGACTACATTTACATTCCAACTAGCCGATGTTGAGCCTTGGGGCGGACAGCAGACCGGTATTTCTATCCTGATAACATTGATCATGTTTGGACCCGTGCTCTTCTTCTTTTTTGGTCGAAAGGCTTGGTGCCGCTACCTATGCCCTATCGGCGCCCTGCTTAAGATTTTCGGCATCGTGGGCTTGTGCAAGATACGGTTGGTAAACGATAATTGCATTGGTTGCGGAACTTGCAACTACACTTGTGATATGCAGGTAGATGTGTTAGGCGAACTCAAAACTCACGGTGAGGTACTCAGTTCAAACTGCATCCGCTGTCTCAAATGCACCAACGAATGCCCCAAAGGAGCGATTGGTTTTAACTTTAGCCGAAAAGAAGCATCCCTTTCGGATGCCGCTTCATCCAAGGCCGAACGGATTTCTCTCAAGAGGAGGAAACTTTCTGCCTTTGATATAGCTATTACTGTGCTGTGGGCCAGCGTGACGATAATCTTTTTCTTCATTGGTGTACAAAGTAGCTCACAGGAGATAAAGGTGCTCATGACACCAGGGCTGCTGTTGGTAACCTTTGGCTTGGTATGGATAGTTCAAAAAGCTTGGAGTAGAAATGGGATAAGCGAGCCCGCGCATTACAAATAGTCAGACTGCTGAAGCCTTCCCTTTAGAGCGGGGTAGTTGATATGAGGATATCGCAACTGGTCGATATAACCCCTGCAGTTCTACCAAAAGCACTATTCACTGAATAATTAATTATCAATACTTTGAAATATACTTATGGTTATGTAAATCGCCATTTGGAGTTTGAAAAAACTATCATGAACGTTCTAACAGAATTATGAAGAACCATGATAGATGTCCTAACCAGCATGTTTTTAAAGGAATATATTTTGCTGAACATTGAAAATATAAACCATAGTGAATTATTATGAGAACATTAACACTTGATGAAAAAATCTACGGCGGTATAGCAGTACTCTTGGTAGTCTTACAAGTACTATTCACGCTTTTATTAGCCCCGTTCTTACCCAGTCAGCAAATAACAATCAGTTGGTTAGAAACAATCATTTATTTAGTTTTAGGCTATGTCGGTTTGAGACTAGCCCTAATATCAGGATTTCCTGAGATGCTCAATCCAGAAATTGACAACAAACAACGCTTCGTAATTCCTTTGCTTATCGGAATTCTTTTTGGTGCAGTAACGATCGTTTTTGACTTGATTAATCCAATAGGAACAATACATTTCCCATTCCCAATCTCTCTTGTAGTATATCCACGGGCTGCCATTATACAACAACTCCTTTTCACACTATTTCTAGTTACCTTCCTTGTCTGGCTTATTTCTAGCGTAATTTTGAAAGAAAATAAACAACAACAAGTTTTTTGGGGAGTAGCTATTGCTATTGCCATCGCGTATACTCTTTGGCAAATAAGCCTCTTTCTAACATTTGTTGGCGGACTCACTCCATTTTTTGTAGTGGAACTTATAGTACTTTCAGGCGGCTTCACATTGACTGCAGCGTATCTCTATAGAAAATCAGGCTTTCTGTCTGCGATTGTAGCCCATCTCGGACAATACTTAATCTGGCACATCATCTGGGGCGGCTTTGTTGTTCTGATATTATAATAAAAAAGAAGAATGTTGATAGAATCTTGGATCATTGATACAGTGTTATTCAACTCGCAATGCTATAACCCGCGCTGGCGCAGCATCTCTTCCCTTTATTTTTAAAGGAAGGGCTATTAGGAGAACTCTCTCTCCTGTGATTTTTTCGAGATTTGAAGAAAGTGTCTCAATAAGCGGAATTCCCGCGCTTAACAGCGTTTTATGCGTCTCAGGTGCATCTGCTTTGTATTTTTCCACGCTAAGGCAATCGATACCAACAATTGAAACCTTTTTTTCGACTAACCACTCTGCTGCAAAGGGATCAATATATGTAAAATTTCTTAAAATCCGTTCATCGCCCCAAAGTTTGCTGGTTCCTGTGTAGAATAGTATCCCCTCGCCTTCTTTGATCGCCTCTGAAAATTTCTCAAGATCTTCAACTGTAATGGCAGAACCCATTTCTTTGTAGGAAAGATCAAGGACGATTGCCTCTGTTACTAACTTTTCAAGGTCAAGTTCGTCTATGGACTCTCCTCCTTCTATGAAATGAAGGGGTGCATCCATGTGTGAACCTGTATGAGTCCCTAATCGCATCTGAGTGACAAGAACGCCATGTTCCTCTAAAGTTCGTGTTGCTTTAAAATCGGGAGTGGGATCACCAGGATAAATTGGCATACCATTTTCAAGAGATACGGAAAGATCAATTATTTCTTTAATTTGCATGTGCGGTCTACCTTTCTAATATTCCAATTGTAGATTTTTGATGAATTCAGAAATATTTTTTCGTTGTTCTTCATTTAGTGGGCTTAAAGGAGGTCTTGGATCTCCCATGTCTATTCCTAAAGCTTCCGTAACTAATTGCTTTAATCCTGCAGGAAATACACCGAGGAAAACATACTGAATTATTGCCGACATATCATTTTGAATTTCATTGGCTAATTCATATTTGCCAGCTCTAGCTAAAACATAAAGTTCAACAACTTTTTTTGGTATAACCATTGAGGTTCCCAAGACACCACCTTCTGCACCATGCATCATTGCAGCTAAAAATATCGTATCAATGCCCGGGAAAACAACAAAGTCATGTGGCGTTTCACGGATGTAGATAATCGTCTGGTTAAGTACGCCAGATGAATCCTTAATTCCAGCAAGTGTTCCCTCTTCCGCCAGTTTTGAAACAATATGGACCGGCATCATGCTTCCAGTTGCACTCGGAATATTGTATGCTAATATTGGAATATCTGCTTTAGCAAGTTCTCGATAATGCCACAATAATCCTGCTTCCGAAGGTTTGAGATACCAAGGATTAGTTACCAGAACTCCATCAGCACCAATGTCTTTTGCGTGTTTAGAAAGCATTAATGTTTCGTGGGTGCTTGGTGCTGCTGTACCAACAATCAGCTTTGTCCTTCCATTTATATGATTTGCGACACCTTCAGCGATTTTCATTCGTTCATCAGTTGTAAACATAGGAAATTCTCCAGCTGTCCCCATTGGAACAACCCCATGAAGTCCGCCTTCTATGAGTTTGTCTAATAGTGCATGGAATGCTTCCCAGTTCACTTCATAGTTTTTATCTAGGGGTGTTACTAATGGCGAAAAAACTCCCTCAAAACTCAAAATTATTTCCTCCTTTGATATTCCAATAAGCAATAGTCATCATATAGAGTAATTTTTGTTCTTACTACTACCTATATAGATAAGTTCGTTCAATCTTTTAGCAAACAATTCATATCTTCTGATTTTAACTACCATGCCAATTATTAAAAATTTAATATTCGAAAATTCTGTGTTGATGTTTGGCTACTGTATTCCTACGTATACTGTTGTATACAGATAGATTTCTAAGGATGTTACAACTCCATACGCCCACCTTTACTGGCTGAAGTTGCATGCTGCGTATAGAATGCTAACATTCCTGTTGTAAACTTTCGTTGCGGTGGATTCCACATTTTTTTTCTCTCAGTTAATATTTTAGTAACTTCTTCTGATTTAAGAGTTTGACCTTGTACGCCTACCAACTCTAAACGTCTGCTTAGTATGTCTATCTCTATTAGGTCGTTGTCATCTAAAAGAGCAATCGTTCCGCCTTCTGCAGCTTCAGGAGAAACATGTCCGATGCATGGTCCTCTTGAGGCACCACTGAAACGTCCGTCTGTCAGCAAAGCAACAGAAACATTTAACTTCGGATCAGAAGCGATGGCTTCGGTTGCATAAAACTGTTCAGGCATACCGCTTCCCTTTGGTCCTTCGTATCTGATTATTACTGCATCCCCGCTCTCAATCTTTTCATCAAAAATTGCCTTTACAGCGTCATCTTGCGAATCGAATACTTTTGCTCTTCCAGTGAATTTATGCATAGAAGGATCAACTGCGGTGACTTTGACTACAGCACCTTCAGGGGCTATATTTCCTTCCAATATCGCAATTGATCCTGTTTCTGAGAAAGGGTTTGATTTAGTTCGTATTACATCATCTCTTGAGACTTTATAGTTCTCCAAATATGTCGCTATCTTCTCAAAGTAGTTTTCTTTTTCGAGGTTCTTTATATTTTCTTCAACCGTTTCACCGGTAACTGTCAGTGTATCAAGATGTATATGATCCATTAATTGTTTCATTACAAATTGAGTTCCACCACTATACCAGAAGAAACTACTTGGGTATCTACCTGAAGGTCGAATATTTGTTAGATATGGTATTCTCCTATTGATGAAATCAAAGTCATCATGAGTTATCTCGATACCCCTTTCAGCAGCTATCGCAATAATATGTAATAATGCATTAGTGGATCCAGCTATAGCAGCATGCACCATTATTGCATTTTCAAATGCTTCTTTTGTAAGTATTTTTCCTGCAGAAAGTCCTTGTTCAATCAGGTACAAAACTTGTTTTCCTGCCTTACGTGCGAGCCTAGTTATCTCGAAACCGGTTGAAAGTGCTAACGCACTTGTTGGGAGTGCCATTCCTAATGCCTCACTCATTATCTGCATCGTACAGGCAGTTCCCATAAAGGCACACGCCCCAGGTGTAGGGCAACCGAATTTAGCCAAGAACTGGTATTTTTCTGTACTTAACTTTCCTCTTCGTCGCTGTGAGTCATAAGTGGCTACCTGTTCTAGGGTCATCCAATGAGGTCCCACTTCTTCTACGCCTCCAGGGATGATGATGGTAGGCAGATCAAGTCGCGCTGCGGCCATCAAATGCCCAGGAATCGATTTATCACAACTACTAACTAGTGCCATTGCGTCAAAATGTCCAGTTTTTGCATGCATCTCTACTGCAAATGAAATGAATTCTCGGCTGGGAAGACTATAACTCATACCAGGGGTGCCTTGAGAGATTCCATCACAAGTGTCAGTAACATAGTACTTTGCAGGAGTTCCTCCCGCTGCTACGATTCCTGTTATCACATCATCTCCAATTAAACCAAGATGTACAGAACCTGGATGACTTTGTCCTTCAACAGAATCAACAAGAACCCATGGTTTGTCAAGATCATCTTCAGTCCATCCACAACCTAGACGAAGACTGTCGATTTCTGAAGCCTTTCGGCGCATTTTTTGGCTGATTAAATCAGAAGTCTTCATAATATCACATTACTTATTTGATAAATTGAGAAATCTCAATAATATGATTTCTCTTCCTATTAATTAACATTGTCTATTAATTATCGCGTTTAAAAGTAAACATAGCTCTCTCTTTTCTCATAGTGCAAAATGGATTAATAGTGTGAACTAACACCCAACAAGTTGAAGGGTTTTCTTGCGAAATTTCGATAAAATGAAGAAATGAATAAAAGGCTAAAAGACACTGCGATAGGTCATTGGCTATTTCATACTAAAACTGAAGATTTATGCATTTTGGTGAACTGGATGATTGTGGCATTGAAGGGGCACACCGAGACCGTATATGATATTGCAATCAAAAACGATAAAGAAGGATTTAGCATTGCGAAAGTTTGCTAATATCCCTCAATCTTTTCTCAATTCTAACCTAGGTCTTTGTATGTGTAAATAACATAAAGTAAGGAGCAATTGTCAGAAGGGATTTCACGCAAATATGCATTAGAAAAAAAGCAATCACTTATAGACTTTACTTCTATGATCGATTTTTAGGATTATGATTTTGCCTTCTAATCTGTTGATTTCATAAAGGATTCTATACGCTCCAAGTCTGATCCTAAAAAGATTTGTTTCTCCTCTTATCTTTTTATAGGGCCATGAAAATGGGTTTATTTGCAGTATTTCAAGTATTTCTTTAATCTTGTTCCTGTATCCTTCATCCAAGGATCGTAAATATTTTGCCGCCTGTTTAGTGAGGAGTATTTCATACATAATTATTCACTGAATACTTCTTTATAACTTACATACTCGCCTTTGTTAACTTCCTCACGTAATTTTTTGACCTCTTCTTTTTCCTCTTCACTTAATTCTTCAAAACCTAAAAAATTGTCTATTTTAGCCCCAATTTCAATCAGCATTTTCTCAATGTGAGTAATCTTCTCTAACAACTCATCACTCATGTAAACCACCGATAAACTTATGTTTATTTACCAATTTAAGAATTTCTTACTCCTTTTTATAACCAATTCGCAAGAAGACCCCCCAACGTGTTGGGGGGATGAATTGCGGTAGAGGGTTTCACTTTCACATAGCTCTCCCTAACACTTAAATAGCAGTTAGCTACCATCTCAGTGTGCAGTATGCCGAGGTGTCTGGCTTGGCGTTGGGAGCGTACACAAGACATAGTACCGATGAGGGTACTGTCGGACCTCAAGTGTCCCTTGAGGGACGGGGGCTGCTGTGGACCAGCCCGAACTGTCGATGACTAGGCTGAATGTGACCAACCGTGTTGACTAAGCAGAACAGTCTAGGAGGACAGAAGCCACCTAACTTGTTGGGTGGTAGTTCACATACTGACTCCTTCAATTCTTCATATTCTTAAAGAAAAAAGTTATTACTTTAACTTAATACATATGCACTTCGTAATGAGAGAATTGCAAAGCACTCTTAAAAAAATGGCACATTTCTCTACCAAAAGCCTCTCTTTTTTCGTGGTACAAAATGGATTAATATTTTAAAATAAGTCATAAATATTAAGCTTGAAGACTATGCGATAGGTCAATGGGTATTTTGTACTAAACTGAAGATTTATGCATTTTTGGTGAACTGGATGATTATGGTATTGAAGGGGCACACTGAGACTGTTTACGACATTGCAATCAAAAATGATGGTCTTATCGCATCAGCATCCGGTGACAAGACAGTTAGATTCTGGGATTTAAAATCAGGCAAACAACTAAAGATGCTTAAAGGAGCACATTCAAAACCAGTTTATGGAGTGGCATTTCACCCCTTTGATGATAATCTACTTGCAACATGTTCGATGGATAATGAGATCGTATTATGGGATATAGCCACAG
>Ga0180438_10012228_pt1 | contig 10237 bp, 9 predicted proteins | sample SS_ome_12_FD_132455 | JGI IMG/M metagenome (GOLD analysis project Ga0180438, IMG submission 132455) | Hypersaline lake sediment archaeal communities from the Salton Sea, California, USA - SS_3_D_2 metaG | ecosystem: Environmental > Aquatic > Non-marine Saline and Alkaline > Hypersaline >...
ACACGAAGTATTTTTGCCGCGAATCGACACGAATTTTTTGGATTCGGATTTTGAAGTGTGCGGGTTGAGCTGGGGTGGCGGCAGGAAGTATATTAGTATATGCGTATATACTAATATACTACACTAAGAATCAAGGGTTTTAGAATCATGGTTTTTTGGATGCGGATTTAGCCTTTCGACTGTACTCAGGACTTCACCCTTCGACCTTGCTCAGGGCAGGCATAGATCCCGTCATACGGACGGCGGGCAAGTAATACTGATGACAGTGGTCGGGGGTTGCAAGCGGAACAGGTGAAACTATTGAGGTTACGTTCGACAGCAGTGGCACAAAGACACTGACTGCGACTTTTCTTGACTGCAGCAGCAAAGGTGTTACAATAGAAGTGATAGTGCCACAGCCGGATGAAGTTAGCTTCGTCGATAACAACGTTGGTGAGGAACATGATATTTATGGCGTAACGGACCCGGTTTGGAAGCGTGTAGGTAATCCAGATGATCCGGCTTCGTATACGAAAGATAAGCACGTGAAGGTCGAGGCAAAATTTTGGGCGTCCCAAAATCTTACATATTCAACCGAGGTTTATGTTGATGTTTTCGGGGCTGATTGGGGTACATTTACAGAAGACATGAGTGTGACGTTTTCAACCTGGTCATCCGAGACGACAGACCATACAACTGACGGAAGTCTACCAGATTCTATCGGTTCAACGACACCTACTTTCACATGGCAGTACAAAGTGCCCTCAGGTACAAACGAGTGGATTACTATGACCCCTGACACTGGTGGGCATAAAATATACCAGGTGTTCGGTGCTCCCACGTGTGGCTCAAGTAACTATACTAAAGACAACATTGATGATGCTGTGAGCAAAGCTACGGGAGAGAACACGGAGTCGGGTATTGCTTCAAAGGCAAACGACAATGTTGGGGATACTGTTTACGAAGGGTGTATTTGCGGTGATGGATTCCAGAAAAACTTCGATGCAGCTATGGGAGATTATCCACCCAGCGGTGACAAGGGCATGTGTTGCTGCCGCGCTGAAGGACTCGATTGCGTTCTGAATGTACTTGGTATAGGGCCATATAGTCATGATTATGTCAATGAACATGATGAACCTAATCCAAGCAAATTAGTTTATTACCATGATTGTCCCACATGTGGAAAACGTGTTTGGAGAAAGTATTGGGATGGTTTTTGGAATAGCTGGGAAGGTGTCGTAAAAGCTGGCGGAAATGGCTCAACTTGTTATGCTCCTGCTAATGGCGCAATAAGTATCGATGAGGGAACGTATAGTCAAATTGATAGTGCGATAGCGACCGATTGCGGTTATTACTGGGTGTACTCACCTTACGGCCAGTATGACATCTGCCCTCACTTACCGGACCCCTAAGTTTAGGGTAAAAATGCGTATGATTACTTTTGTAGGGAAGAAAAGGAAGCTGAATGATGAAAACCGGAAAATATAATTTTAAGCTAATGTGTCTTATCACAGTATTTGTGGTAAACATTGCCGTCATAGCAGTGGAAACTCCACCCATCCGGTGGAATGAAACTGCTCAGAGCCGGATTCTAAATAAGAAGGAGTTAGTCAAACTTGGTGCCGCATTCCCATTTTGGAAAATTAAACAGATTACCTGGCCCCCAGTTACAGAAATCAACTCAAAAAGCGTTGCTGTTGATGAGAAACTAAAGGCCTCTTGCACGAGATGGCTACAAAAATTCACGAAAAAGGGATATCTACCTGAGGATTTTAGCAAGCATTTGATCGCTATGAAGAATTGGGGATTGATTAGAAAGGAGTCCGAGCAAAAACGTTTATGTGATGTGTTTGTAGCAAGATTCGAAAAATATCCTTATGTTATTCACATACAGGAAAGCCCCTATAACGTTGTGATAGGAGTTGCTGATGAACGCCTTGCAAATGATGCGAGAGCTGATCACAGGAACTTGGTAATAGAAACGGCTAAATCAATCTTAAACGAAACGCTTAAACCTGACCCCAATTCTGAGGAAGTACATGTCTTCAAAATTGAGCGTGACGAACTCAAAGTAAGCAGGGTGTCTTGGGGAGTCGAATCTGTAAAAATAAGAGCCAAGGATGGGAAAAGATGTATCGATCTACGCAAAGCTTGGAAGCTCGGAGCGACGCACGTTGAAGTAGAAACTGACGGCAGATTTGTTAAATTTGAAATTGTAAAACAGGTTAAAGGACCCAGGGCATTTCCTGACCCGTATGTGGAAAGGTTTAGTACCTCAAAATAGTAATTGCGAAAAGTTATAAATTTTTCTCCCACGGCGATGGTCAGGATATTTGGTTTTACTGACGCGCTATTACTGTTATTGCTAAAGAAAAAGGCAACTAGCCGGGGAAAATCTAACCCTTAAAAATACACAGTCGTTTTTCACCCGTTGTTATAATAGGGGGGTAAATCTGCATTTGCTTTTTGACAAGTAAAAATGGTCCAGGGCAATATCGGTGTGGGAAAGAATCCCGAATGAATTATCACCTTCTCCTTTCAGCGCCATCACCTATTATTTTCTCGCTATCTCTTATAAGAAGGTTGACGAGTGTCAAAAAGTTATCGAATGCTGCCAAGAGCTGCTTGCTAAATGGCCCGGTTTCGAAAGGGCCTGGCATGCTGAAAAAATGATGGACGATTGTTTGCGGAGGTTGACAGATGCGGCGAAATAATGAGAGCAAAGTCGCCGGAGTAGTGGTTAAACCTATTGTGCTGACATTAGCTTGTTTTTTGTGGTAGCCATTCTTTCGCAGCAGGCTGTGGCACATGACTGCCCCCCGCCGTGCAGCGGCTGCTGTGAATGCGTGGACGGCAGTTGCGAACCCAGCGACAGTGAGTGTGGTGATTCGGGCTGCGGGGGTGAGATGTGGATGTCAGGGTGGTTATTTTTTGCGGGGGCGGTTGAAGATGTAGCACAGGATAAGGCCTAACTCGAAGAGCAGATAAAGCGGGACGGCCAATGTTACCTGAGAGATGACATCTGGAGGTGTTGCCATAGCGGCGAGTACGAATACAGCGAGGAGGATGTATTTTCGAGATTTGGACAGGGCTCGTCTGGATACGATGTTTGTTCTGTTCAGGAAGAAGATGGCACAGGGGGTCTGGAAAGCGAGGCCGAAGACGAGCATCAGGCGTGTTACGAAAGCGATATAGTCCTGGAAACGGAACTCTGATTTTACGCCGAGTATCCTTTCGTTAAAACCGACGAGGAATTTTATAGTGAGCGGCGCCACGACGAGCATAAAAAACAGGGCTCCGGCCACAAAGAGTGCGGCGGAGAACGGTGCGGCGATGTGGACGTATTTTTTTTCGTGCGGATAGAGGCCGGCAGCGATGAACATCCATAGCTGGTAGAAGACCCAGGGTGAAGCAACAATGAGGCCTGTAACGATGGAGATTTTCATAAAGCTGATAAAGCCTTCAGCGGGGCCGAGGGTCTGGAGGGTATCAGTTTCGCTGACAAGCAGGTATGGTTTTTCGAGCAGGTTGATAATTTTCGGGCTGAAGAAAAAGCTTGCGACGGCACAGATTCCGATGCCGAGCAGAGCGAGGATGAGTCTTGCTCTTAATTCTTCAAGGTGCTCGCCGAGACTCATTGATGAATCGGGCAGGGATTTTTTGTCGTTGCTTTTGGCCATCTGCTTTTGTCTGAGCAGGTTTATTGTGGCGGTTTAGTCCTGCTGTTCTTCCTGCTGTTCGTCGGTTTCGTTTTCAGGCGAGGTTTGCGGCTGCTGCTGACTTCGTTTTGCGGCATCGTCAGAGGATTTCTGGACGTCCTGGACGAATTCGTCCTTTGTTTCTTCCATATCGCTAACGCCTTTTTTGAATTCGGTAAGGCTTTTTCCGATGCTTCGTGCAATTTCTGGTAGTTTCTTGCCGAATATCAAGAGAGCAATGACGAGAATGATTATGAGTTCCGGAAGGCCCGGTGTCCAGAAGGCCATTATTTGTGTAAAATCAGTCATTTAATTCTCCTTCGCACATTTTAAAGCAGTTTTCAGATTTAAGGTTTCCTTTATCGTGCTATGTTGATTGACAATAAGGATGTTGCGAATTATAGTATATGTTATTCAGCTCGTCAAGTAAGTTTACCTGTCTGCGACGGGAGTTTTTTGTTCGGAGCGAATAATTATGTCCGATGATTCCAAGCGGCGAAGAGGGCTCGAATCTGCCGTCAGTATTTTACTGGTGGTGGTCCTTGTCTTTATCGGGGCCGGGGTGCTGCTGCGGCAGTTCGGGGCCGGGGTGCAGCGTTTCGGGATTGGTGGTGGTGTTTACCGAGAGGGTGAGTCGGTAGAATCAGGAAAATCAAGCCCCGGTGGAGTTTCGTTATCTTCTTACAGTCCGACAGGCTATGAGGCTGTATCCGGGATGGAGGTTTTCGGGGCGGACAGTTTGTATGAGAAAATCAACGGCAAAGCACCGTTTTATACAGAGGTTGGTTTTGAAAGATTGTTCGCCCAGCGATTTGTGAGCGTTGAAGATTCCAGTTTGTGGATGGAGTTTTTTGTGTTCGATATGGGTGGTGCGGCGAATGCGTTTTCAGTTTACAGCAGGCAAAGGAGGTCCGATGCCGATATTTTGCCAATCTGCGGTCCTTCGTTCGGTTACGGGACCGGCAACGGGATATATTTTGTTCACGGAAGGTATTACGTTGAGATGGTAGGTTCGGCGGAATCGGGGCGTTTGATAGAGGCGATGACAGAGGCGGCGGAAAGTTTCAAATCAAAGGTTCAAGTCGAAGAGGCCGGCGGGCTGGAGATGCTGGAGCGGCTTGCAATCGACGGGCAGGTGCCTGGAAGTGTGCAGTTGTATCTGAAGGACGCATTTGGTTTTTCGGGGTTGAGTGATGTTTTTACCTGCCGCTATTTAATTGACGGCGAGGAAGTTACGGGTTTTATGAGCAGAAAAGAAAGTGCGGCTGCGGCTGAGCGGGCGGCGGGCAGCTATCGCAGTTTCATAATGGAAAACGGTGCGGAAAAGACAGAGGCGGATGACAAAAGGCTGGGTTCGGCAGTATTTGACTTTTACGGTACGTTCGAGATAATTGTGGCAGTTGATGAATTCGTAGTGGGTGTTCACGAGGCGCCGGACAAGAGGCGTGCGGAGAGAGTTGCAGTGAGAGTTATCGAAGCCGTTGCCGCCGAGAGCAAAGATAAATGAACCGGTATTGTCCGCTCAATTTCCGCCACAAAGTTGGCGCAAGATTAGAAAAGAAAGTAGAGGGGGCACTGTATGAAGAGAAGGGACTATAAAAGTTCTTTCGGCATTACCTCTTCAAACCATTTTTTGTGTAGTTGAGTAAGCCTTTGTACAATCTGGGGTTTCTGGCGGAGATAAATTTTTCTCTCGACCCGAAAGCGGGAGGGCCGCCAGGGTTAAACCTGCATACTTCAGAAATGTGCGTCTGCTGAATCTATCCATCTTCTTTGCTTTCGCCCATTGGGTTCTCCATTTCAGAAAAGTAAAAATAGCTTGAAAAATATCCACAGGCTCTATACTATCAGATGGTCACTTTTCTGCACTGACTTATTTGGGAGTTCCGGGATGAGTTTGGAAACAAATAATTATGGTCGCCGGGAGTTTCTTTATCGTCTGGGAAAGACGACGGCGGCTGTTGGAGGGGTGGCGGGGGCTGCTTATTTTCTTTACGATAAAAAGGGGCCTTCGGCTGATATTGGCAGGGAAAAGACAGTGGAGCTGCCGGATTTTTCGGTGCCTTTTGAGGATGGCAGGGTGATTAGTGTGGTGCAGGGAGGCGGACGTTCTTCTGGGATAAAAAAGGCGGTAGATTTGCTCGGCGGGATAGAAAGGTTCGTCAAGGCCGGCGATACGGTGGTGATAAAGCCGAACGCAGCCTTTGCATCGCCTCCTTTGCTTGGTGCGACGACTAATCCGGAAATAGTAGCTGAGGTGGTTCGGCTTTGTTATGGCCGCGGCGGTGCGAGGAAGGTGATAGTAACTGATAATCCGATTAACGATTCGCAGAGCTGTTTTGTTGCGAGCGGTATCGGCAGAGCGGCGAGCGAGGCCGGCGCAGAGGTAGTTCTGCCGCGTGAGCATTTATTCAGACCTGTGAGCATTGCCGGCGGCAAGTTAATCAGAAACTGGCCTGTTCTTTACGGGCCTCTGTCGGGTGCGGATAAGCTGATCGGTATCAGCCCGATTAAGGACCATCAACGTGCAGTCGCTTCGATGTCTATGAAGAACTGGTACGGGCTTCTGGGCGGCAGTCGTAATATTTTTCATCAGGATATAAATACGATAATAGCGGAATTATCTGTAATGGTTAAGCCGACGCTGGTGGTTCTTGACGGGACGGAAGTTATGGTGACCAATGGTCCGACCGGCGGTTCGGTTGCAGATTTAAGAAAGGCGAATACGGTTATAGCAAGTTGTGATATGGTGGCGGCGGACTCGTATGCCTGCCGGTTTCTGGGGCTTGATATTTCTGATTTGGCGTATCTCGGCAGAGCTGAAGAAATGAGTGGAGGCGCGACTGATTTCGAATCGCTTAGGCCGAAGATTGCCGGGCTCGGTTGAGGAAGCAGGACAGCAATATGAAGATTGTTAATGCCAGACGGACAAGCCAGGTGTTCTTTTTCGTGCTGTTTGTCTGGTTCTGCATTGTAAGCACAGTTGGTGAAAGGTTTCATCAACTGGGTGGGTGGCCTATTAACTGGTTTTTGCAGATGGACCCGCTGGCCGCTATCGCCACCGTTTTGAGTACGCATAGTCTTTACGGAGGTTTTCTCTGGGCGGTTTCGGTCGTTGTATTGACGATTATTTTTGGCAGGTTTTTCTGCGGGTGGGTGTGTCCATTCGGCTCACTCCATCATTTTTTCGGTTGTCTGGGTAAAAGAGGAAAAACGGCTGGTGAGCGCATCAGGCTTAACAGGTATCGCAGCGCACAGCGGGTTAAATATTATATCCTGATATTTTTTCTGGCTATGTGTGCGTTTCCATCCGCGGCGGCGAGTGTGCAGATTGGGCTGCTCGACCCGATAGTTCTGGTAACCCGCTCGTTTAATCTGGTTATTGTTCCTATCGCCGATAAAGCATTTGGTGTTGTTACAGTTGCCGGGCGGTTTTACGAATGGGCGTGGCTGATTGTTTCTGTTTTTACGGTGATGGTTCTCCTTAATTTTGTTGTTCCGCGATTTTTTTGCAGGTTTATCTGTCCGCTCGGGGCGTTGTTCGGCATTATTGACCGACTTGCCGTCTGGCGGATTGGTCAGAGAGAGGGGAAATGCACCGGCTGTAAGGTGTGCGAGCAGGGTTGTGAAGGCGGCTGTGAGCCGTCGGGTGTTATAAGAATAAGCGAGTGCGTACTTTGTTTTAACTGCCTCGATGATTGCACATACGATGCTGTCGGCTACGGGATACGGCGGTCGTCGGCGGGTGAGATAACCAATCCGGATGTCTCCCGCAGAGGGGTATTGCTTTCGCTTGCGAGCGGTGTATTCGGGGTTGGAGCGGTTCGGCTTGGCGGTAAGTTAGCTGGTAACTGGCATCACGGCGTAATCAGGCCTCCCGGTGCGCTGCCGGAAGAGGAGTTTTTGAAACGATGCATCAAGTGCGGCCAGTGTATGCGTGTTTGTCCGACGAATGTTATTCAGCCCGCCGGGTTCGCCGGCGGGTTCGAGAACCTCTGGACGCCGGTTTTGAATAACAGAATCGGTACGAGCGGGTGCCAGTTGAATTGTGTAGCGTGTGGTCAGGTGTGTCCGACGGCGGCAATCAGACCAATCAGTCTGGATGAAAAGCGTGGCACAGGTGAATTTGCCGGGGGCAAACCTGTCAAACTTGGTACGGCATTTGTGGATCGCAGCCGATGTCTGGCGTGGGCGATGGGCAGGCCCTGTATAGTATGCCAGGAGAATTGCCCTGTCAGCCCAAAGGCGATTTTTACGCGTGCAACGTATGAAACGGTGCGGGACGGCGTATTTCATATCAAGCTGGTGAAAAACAACATAATAGAAACCGAAGAAAGGCGTATGGTCTTTGGTGAATTCACCGGTGGAGATTATTTTTTGAAAGTTCCCGGGTGGGGCAGAAAAAAAATTGCATCTAATACAAAGGATTCTGTTATAATAAATGATGATACAAAAGCTGAGTGCGGAGGCCTGGAGAAAGGGACGGAGGTTGAAATTCAGGTTCGACTTTTGCAGCCTTACGTTGACGCGGAGTTGTGTATCGGCTGCGGTATTTGCGAGCACGAATGTCCGGTCAGCGGCAGGCCGGCGATAAGGGTTTCGGCCGAAGGTGAATCGCGAAGTACAGACAGGAAAATGCTGTTGTAGAAAAAACAGTTTTCAATAACGTGGTGAAAATCCGCAGGAAGAATTTAAAAATGTTAAAGGAGACCATGTGATGGGCAATAATCATTTCGGCAGGAGAAGGTTTTTGAAGGCGGCCGGCTCGGCGCCGCTCGTTTCGATGATGGCGCTCAAGGCGTCGGCGGAGCCGAATCAGTCCGGAGCCAAAGAAGGAGAAAAAGCTGAAGAGAGCAAGCTTCCGCAGAGGAAACTTGGCAGAGCGGATATCAAAGTGCCAGTGCTTTCAAACGGAATGATGTTTAACGTTATGGAAAACCAGATTATTCTGAGGGCCAATCTTAAACACAACGTGACATACTGGGATACCGCATGGGGTTATGCTGGCGGCAATTCGGAGTTGGGTATAGGTGAATTTTTTAAGCGAGAGCCGGAGTCGAGAAAAGAGGTTTTCCTGGTTACAAAGGCTTCGAGGTCGCGAACTGTCGAGCAGAAAGAAGCCAGGCTGCAGGAATCGCTCAAGCGGATGAATACCGATTATATTGATTTATACTATGGTCTTCACGGATGCAGCAGCCCGAAACAATTAAACGGTGAGCTTGCCGAGTGGGCGGAATCGGCTAAGAAGCGAAAGCTCATCAGGTACTTCGGGTTCAGTACGCACAAGAATATGGAGGAATGTATGATGGCTGCATCTAAGCTGGGCTGGATAGATGCGATTATGCCAAAGTACAATATATCGGAGATGCAAAAGCCCAAGATGCAGGAGGCGGTTCAGGCGTGCAGCGATGCGGGGATTGCGCTTATCGCGATGAAAGTGTTAAGAGGTGTGCAGAAGCAAAAGACAGAGGCGGAAGAGAAGCTGCTTAATCACTTTACAGCAAAGGGGTATACGCCGGCCCAGGCAAAAATCAAGGCGGTTTTGGAAGACGAGCGGTTCTGTTGTGCGTGCGTTCGTATGAATAACATCGCTCTGCTGAAAGAGGATGTGGCGGCTGTGCTCGATAAGACAAAGCTGGCGGCAGATGATATCGAGGTGCTTAACAATTATTCGAAGGAGACGTGCAGCGGATATTGCGCGGGCTGCGGCGAGATATGTGAACGTGCGGTTCCCGAAATGCCCTATGTGTCTGATGTGATGCGATACCTGATGTATTACAACAGTTATGGCGATACAGAGCGGGCGAAACAGATGTTTTCAGAACTTCCAATTAAGGCACGGAGAGGTTTGACCGGTGCTGATTACCGGCTGGCGGAGGCGCGGTGTCCTCAGCGGATGCCGATTGCGAAACTGATGTCGGAGGCGGCGCAAAAGCTTGCCTGACAGTTGTAGTGATATGTATTGTAGATGTCAGCCCCCCCGATTCATTCGGGGGGCTGACTTAAATAATAACAGTAACACCGGCGGTGCATTAAGAATCTATGTATTCGTTTCCGACTTTTCTTGCCCTCTCGGGCTTGTCGAGGTTGATTCCGAGAGCCATACCGATTTCAACCAGCACGTTCCAGCCGGCACACAGGTAAACATAAGGTGCAAGCTCGCCTGCACCGGGGACCTGCACGGTTGTGAACGGTGTCTGCCGGTCGGCGATTGCAACGACTTTAAGACCGACACCCTTTTCGAGGACTTCCTGGAATTTTTCTATTTCTTCATCTATGGGGTCAACTACAAAGACGATGTCGTCGGCCTGCATAACTTCTTCTATGCCGTGGACGGCGTAGGTTCCTTCCAGAAAGTCGGATTTTTTTCTGGTTATTTCATTTGTTTTGAGTGTTAATTCCTCGGCGACACCGTCGTTGTAGCCGGCAAAGTAAATGGTGGGCGCTTTTACGGCGGCATTTATGATGTCCTTATCGACAGGCATTGTAAGAGCGGTTTGGATTTGGGCTGAGAGTGAATTGAGGTCAACTTTATCAATAGTGCCGTTGATGTTTCGAAG
>Ga0180438_10012229_pt1 | contig 10236 bp, 6 predicted proteins | sample SS_ome_12_FD_132455 | JGI IMG/M metagenome (GOLD analysis project Ga0180438, IMG submission 132455) | Hypersaline lake sediment archaeal communities from the Salton Sea, California, USA - SS_3_D_2 metaG | ecosystem: Environmental > Aquatic > Non-marine Saline and Alkaline > Hypersaline >...
AAACTGAATGAAAAAAATAACTATCATCGGCGCCGGCATCGGCGGGCTTATGGCCGGGAATCTGCTGGCGAAAAAAGGGCATCAAGTCACCATTTTCGAGTCGCACCACACGCCGGGCGGCTACACTGCTGGTTTCTGGCGCAAGGGATTCTATTTTGAGAGCGGTACCTTGTCGTTTGAATCATCAAACGAGATTTTTAAAGCGATGCAGGAAATTGGGGTACTCGATAAAATTGATTTTGTCCGACAGAAATCCAGGTGGGTCTCGGCTGATTTTGACGGTACGCCTGAGACATTCGAGGATTTTAAAAATATCTTTCGTTCCGCTTATCCCAATGAAAAGGAAAAGCTTGAAAAGTACTTCTCTGAAGTGGACAAAATGGTACGGGCCTTCCGGCCATTTTTAACAGAGAAAAAAAAGTTTTTCGATTCATTCATCGGCGGCATCAACATCTTCCGGATATATCGTAAGTATGGTAACCTGCCCATCAGCGAATTTACGGCCAGATTTTTTCCGCCCGATTCAGTGCTGAATCGCCTGTTTAAACATATCGGATACCCGGATATGGCCGCCTGGATTTTGGGTGGCGCCGTCGTCACGCTGTTTTACGATTATTGGACCGTGAAAAATGGCATGCAGTCCTGGGCGGATGTCCTGGCCGACCAGTTTAAAAACCAGGGCGGTGAATTGAGATTAGGCGCTCCGGTGGACAAAATTTTGACCCGAAATGGCACCGCAGTTGGTGTTACTTCTAAAAATACCAATTATGAAGCCGATTATGTTATTTCTGCCAGTGATTATAAAAAGACCTTTCTGAAACTATTGGATCAGCCAGCAATGATAAATGCGGAATTTAAGGAGAAGATTCGTAACACCGCTGTTTCGGAAGGCTTTTTTACGGTTTATGTCGGACTCAATTTATCCACAGAAAAATTGAAATCGTATCTCAAAATCCCCCACGTAATGTATTTTGACGAACAGCCCGGTTTGGATCTGCATAATTCGGATGATGCCCATTTTTTTGATAAAGCATCAATTGTGCTCTATTCGCCCTCGGTGATGAATCCTGATTTAGCCCCCGCCGGAAAATCTTCGCTGATGCTACAAGTGATTGTGCCTTATCATTGGATGAATAATTGGGGTGGGGGCGACCCCGAGCAATATCATCAATTGAAGGAGCAGGCGAAACAGGCGGTGCTCCGCAAAGCAGCCGTGATTATTCCGGAATTGAAAGAAAGCATCGAGTTTGAGGATGCCGCCACGCCGCTGACGTATGAACGCTACACCCAAAACACCGACGGGGCCACTTCGGCCTGGAGCTGGAATCCCAAAAACAAATTCCATAAAGATTTTAGACAGGTTTATGTTGAAACACCCATACAAAATCTTTTTATTGGCTCCTGCTGGGCCAACCAGATTGGCGGTGTACCCGGTGCAGTCGGCGCGGCTTATCAATGCGTAAAAAAAATTGGATGAAAAACATAAGTCACCAGAAGATTCGAATTTCATAATCGAGTGAAGAGACATTCGAAATTTTTTGCTTTGAATATATTAGCTTGATTTTTGTAAAAATAATGCTGACTTATACCCGAACTGAGCTCAGATCCGAATTCCTTTCATCCGGATTTTTTGATAAATCACCGGTTCCAATCGGGAGTGATTAAACATGGGCAATTCGATTGAAAAGTTAACCATTGAAGGATTTAAGTCCATCAAGCAGCTTACCGATTTTCCTCTCAAACAATTAAATATAATGATTGGTGGTAACGGCTCGGGCAAGTCCAATCTGATTTCCTTTTTTCAGATGATCCGGAACATGATGAAACGAAGTCTGCAATATTATATTCAAAAAAACGGTGGTCCTGAAGCCCATCTTTTTAGTGGCTCAAAACTAACAGAACAGATCATTGGTAAAATTGTTTTTAAAAAATATCGCTATGAATTCAAATTAGAACCAACAACTGACAATCGCTTGATTATTATTAGCGAGTACTTTGATTCAATGAATTCAGATCGGGTACGCGACGCCCAGCCGACTTTCTCTGCAGGTGGTTTTGAAGAAACGAAACTGGTTGATGCGATTCAAGAAAGTTCCGGAGAAGATTTTACTGCCGATATTTATTCGACGATTTTGAATTGGCGCATTTATCATTTTCACGATACCAGCGATACTGCTAAAATAAAACGACCCTGTTCCATCAATCACAATGAGCAACTTGATGCAGATGGTGGTAATCTGGCTGCTTTCATCTATCCCTTATATCAAAAGAACGATGCACGTTTTCGAAAAATGAGAGAAATCGTTCGATTGGTTGCACCATTTTTTGATGATTTTTATTTACGACCCCTGATTAACAATCCCGAACAAATCCAGTTGGAATGGAAACAAAAACATTCGGAACAACCTTTTCTTGCCAGTCAGCTTTCTGATGGGACTTTACGATTCATCTGTTTAGTGACTGCTTTGTTGCAATCTGATTCGCCATCCACGATCATTATCGATGAACCTGAGCTTGGACTCCATCCTTATGCACTATCCTTATTAGCCAATTTAATAAAACAGGCTTCCTCAGTCACCCAAATTATTGTCGCGACCCAATCAGCAACATTTCTCGACTATTTCGAGCCGGATGATATTATTGTTATCGAGCGAGAAGAAGATTGTTCTGTTTTTAAAAGATTAAATCCGATTCAACTTCAGGAGTGGCTTGAAGCGTATTCGCTGGGTGAACTGTGGCGGAAGAATGTCTTCGGGGGGAATCCCTGATTATGATAAAAGTTTATGTTGTTGTCGAGGGAGAAACGGAGAGAACTTTTGTTAAAAGAGTATTGCAACACGCATTCTTAGAATAAGGAGAATAAAACATGCCGCCTGAACAAAATATCAAACTCATTGATGTCAATGCCGACAACGTCGAACAGACAGGCTTTTTTTGTTACATGAGCAAACGCAAAACCGAGGGCTTCCGACGAAAATTGCAGTGGCTCAAAGCCCGCTTTTCCGAGGGAATGCGGATTAAAATGCTTGAACTGCCCGAGCGGGGATTTATCGAATATATTCCGGGTGAGTACGCCTGGAGAGCAGTGAATGCCAGCGGCTACCTCTTTATTCATTGTTTGTGGGTGGTCGGCAAAAGTCGCGGTAAAGGTCTCGCCGGTGTATTATTAGCTGAATGTATCAAAGATGCCCAGACTGCGGGATTAAATGGGGTGGCTATGGTTACCAGCGAACGGGTGTGGCTGCTCGGGAAAAAGCTACTGCTGAAACACGGTTTCGAATCGGTTGATGAAGCACCCCCATTCAATTTAATGGTTAAAAAATTTAATACGGCGGCCGCTCCCGCTTTTACCGGCAATTGGGAGCAAAAAGCCCGTCGTTTTGGCGACGGATTAACCGTGATTCGCTCGGATCAATGCCCCTATATTCCGGATGCAACAAATGCTGTCCTCGAATTTGGCAAAGAGCGTAATATCCCGACGCAAGTGGTAGAACTCAAAAGCAGCCAGGAGGTCCGGGAAATAACGCCTTCCCCTTACGGAGCCTTCAGCATTGTTCACAATGGTCAGCTTCTGGCTTATCATTATCTGCTGCCAAAGGATTTAAAGAAAATGCTTCCTTAGACTTTCAAATTACGAATTGAAAAATTAAAGCTAAAAACAATGACTCATTTTTCTGATTATCCAATAACCGATTACTCGCTGTTCTTAATTGCCAATATGGTGAATCTCCTGCTGGCGGCGGTTTTTCTCGCCCGTGCCAAAGGATTTGAACGAACCGAGTATGTGTTGGGATTGATAGTGGTGGTGCTGGCTTTGCCTCTGGTCATGATTGTCATCATGAATATTCTGCACCAGCGGGAATGGTGGACGATTGTTTTACCTTTACCCTTAATTGTGTATTGCCTGGTGGAATTGCTACTGGATTATATTTTGAAGCTGGATTTTCGTCAAACCGCGCTGGCCTGGTTTTACATTGTGATTTTATATCTGGGATTATGGGGAATGATTGGCTACACTTTTCTAATTGGCAGGATTTACGGTTTCATTACGCTGGTGACCTATTTCATCAGCTTGTTTGCGACGTGGTATGGGCATACGCGGAAATTCTAAAATTCAAATAATATTAAGAAATTGGGGTAAAATAATTTATTCATGCTAAACCAGTGAGCTGTTATTTTTATTTGACACCAAAATTTCATAAGGGGCAGTTATACTATGACCAAAGTGGTTTTGAGATTCAACCTTTAAGTCCTCTCTTTTTAAGAGAGGATTTAGGTGAGTTTTTAAAATTAGAGAATCTCAAAACCACTTTCACCTTAGTATATTTAATCCCACCTCCTTAAGCATTGCGTATAAATCAAAAAAAACAGCTTGACCTGCTGACTGTATTTTATTTGAGCCAGACACGAAGAGTTTTAAGCTGATGCTGATTCAAATGGATAGAAGCCACATTCCCGGATGAAGGTATTTCAGCAATATCAGTTTCCACGTGCGAAGCGTGCATTGCTTTTTTAACAGATTGGCTAAAGAAAGTTTTTGTTACAATGGGTTTTGATTCCAGATTCCATAATCGCATTGTCAAACCTGCTTCTTCGCCAGTCTTAAGTGTCCATAAAATGATATTGCTATGGTCAATCTTTATGAAGGAATGCGTTTTATCAGTCCATTCTCCGCCGGGGAATACCCGACCTGCAATAAGCGGATTTTGGTGTTCAAGCGAAAATCTCATGGATTCACCGGCTTTAAACGCATGATTCTGAGGCAATAATGAAAAGTTTTGATGAAACAGTGAATCTCCATCCTGTTTAATGATACCTAAATTATCATTTACCTGCCCACCAGCTAAAACGTGGATGCTGGAGGAATTCATATCCAAATAATCCGGAGTACTATTCCCCAAACGAAAAAATAAACAGTCAGCATTTGATAAAGTAATGCCCTCTTTCTCATTGCCCATATTTAGAAAATGGTTCAATGTAAGGTAATCGTATCTGGCCATCCGGTCGGCATAATGGCCACCGGCAGCCGTGAGTTTCGCCTTAATCACAGCACCAACTTCTTCATGCCAGACCTCGGGCTTGTCAACATTAAAATTGAAAGACCAATGTAACAAGCCATCAAAATTCTGCTGAATACGATTTTTAAAATCTATCCGGGGGTCATCAGCATAAAAGGTTATTGCACATTCATGTTTTACTGGATCATCTGAACGACATAAAAGTGTAATGAATTTTTTTCCCCTGGCAACTAGCTGAATCGGCTCTCCCTTTTCATGATTATTGCTCCCCAGATCATTTAACCATCCTTTAGCCCACTCTTTTTGATTGTTCTTATCGAAAAGCGAGGAGATGGCACCTGATTTTGTTATTTTTATACGGTAATAAGGTGTTTCCAATTGATTGTCCGAAAAATTAAAACGATCCTCCGGCGCGGAAATCCTGCCATTTGTTAATTGCAGTAGTTTGTAACCGGTAGAAGGAATTTTATCAACCCAGACTCTCAGATAGTTAGACTTTCCCTTATTAATGACCAGGCTCTCCAGGATTTCCCTGCTCTCCAAATCGCAAGCAGTATTAAAATCTTTTTCAATAAAAATGTCAACCAGACCATTTCTTTCCCAGTTTAATGCATTGAACACAAATACTACATTTTCAAGTCCGTTCGAATTAATTTTTTTCCCCATTTCATTAACAGCCAAAGTACAGAGCGTGTCGACATAGTCAGTTACCTTTTGCTGTTGCTTGCGCATATAAGTGGCAAACTCATGTCTGTTTATTGGGCCGTCGGCCGTCCACCCGTGCAGGTTATAGACACTGAGACCGTATAAAAAATCCTTTTTTTTCGGTTTCAAATTTTCAAAGAGGGGGCCTCCCTCTGTTGAGACGAGGGCTGCCATTGATTCTGCGGTTCGAAGTTTTTCCATAGATCTCTTTAATTGTCCACTGACCTCTGATAAAGATGCCAGATTCAAGTCCCACTCATTTCCATACGCTAAGGTGACTTCCGGAAGGTCATCCCCGTATTTTGATTCGAAGTCCTCAAAAAAATCGATTTGATTGGATAAATACAGTTTGGTGCCCGGCAGGGTTCGGTGACCCAGTCCCCATACCAGATCATAAGCATAATTGTGAATATTATCCCAGCCCTTGCCGAAAGCCCCGGCAATATGATAAGGGTATCTTTTGGAACCACACAAAGAATCCATTTGTTGAACAGCAACTGTGGGTTCAAGCATTTCGGCGTATCCTCCCAGTTCGGCATTCCATCCGAAATTCGAATACCATTTCATGAGAATCCGGCTGCCATCCAATCCTGTGTACCAATAGATCTCATGCTCACGTAAACCAACAGTATTTATTTTGGTAGCACAATTGCAAACCCCTTTCCAACTATAACGGGCGCCGGTTCCGGCCCAGAGGGAGGCCAGACCCAGTGGAATTGTCGCGTTCTCCTGAGCGACCGCTAAATCAATATCAAGACCGTATTCCCTTTCAAGATGCCCACCATAGTAAAAACTTCTTAGCACGGATTCAAGCGTTGAAGCACCATAAACCGCCAAAGTAAAATTGTAGGGGACACTCGCCTGGTCATTTTTGATTTGTTCAATAATCCGCTTAAAAAATTCCGCTGGGGCACGGTTTTCCAGCATATACAGCGTCCAGGCGACATCATAATTCCACTTGCTCCTGGCTGCTGGTGAATTATTTTTAGTAGACTCTCCCAGCTTGAGGTAAAATTGAGCCATATCCAAATTGTATTGATACCACTCATCTTCATCACCATTCCACATCAAATCCGTGTGAGTATCGTTAGCCAGATAAAGATGTTTGACCGGTTCCTTACCATGCAAATTGAACCAGAAAAATATCAGGACTGTAAGCATCATTTTATAATTTTTCAATGAATCAATATTTAACCTATACCTGGTCGGCTTTTGTTGGATCGGTCTGTTTTTATCGTCTACTATAGCTTTGTTCATTATTTTTTCCCTTTAATGACTCTGATTTAATGCGGTTCAACCTGGCGAAGGTTAAGCTAGAGTCTATATGTTGATTCAGAAAATTATCATTTATCCATTTATTGAATCAATTCTCAAATCGAACCTTCGCAAGGGTATTAAATAAACGGACTCAGTAATTACCGCTGCGACTGACGCTATTTCTGTTCCGGTAACCGATGCTTTCCCCTTCTTAATATTTTTTCTGATTATTTACGGATCACCGAAATTCTAATACTCAATCAGAAAAGTCCGAATCTGATTATGACCAATCTGAAAGCGAAAGAAATTGTCCGCTACTTTAATTTCCGGTTGTTGAGGCAAAGGCTTCTCAAGATGATTCGTTTCAATAATCTTCATTGGTCTGACCGGTAACTGCACCTTAACCTGGCCTGCCCAACCGCTGGTTTCAAAAATACGCAGCACAATTTTTGTCGGTGTCCACTCACCCTGTTGGACCTTAATCGCCGAAATAATAACCTGGTCCGGTTCAATTGTATAAAATGAATGTTGCAGCGGCAGGGAGATTTGTGAAGTCCAGCCAGAGACAACCCCCGCGTGTGGATTTTCCTGACGGGCTACCAGCAGCTGATTTACCTCGAGTGCCCGCTGGGTGGCGTCGCCTGCGCGCCACTTGCCGGCGTGGGTGACCAGTGCATATTCAAAAGTGTGCTCACCTTCGTCCATCCGCGGGTCCATATCCCGGGCGCCACGCACAATCGACATGTTTATTTCCGACTGATTGATCATAAAGCCGTATTTCGCGGTGCTTAACAGGGCTACGCCAAAATCTTCATTCGCGAGCGCAACCCAATTCTGTGCCGGATATTCCACCGGCTCCTGCGGACGTTCAATATACCCGTAAGGCTGCTCATACACCGCGTGCCCGGCTTCAATTGACGTGGGAAAGACGACGCGAAGCAATTGATCGTGTTCATGCCAGTCAATGGTCATGCGAAAATCAATCCGCGGGATGCCGGCGCGGAGCATCATCTGACGGGTAAAAAATGAATTGGTTGAACGTTCCTGCCACTGAACCACCACTTCCAAATCGGTTTGTTTAATAATTTCCGGTCCGGCAACATGAACCAGGGGAAGCATTTTTCCGGTCAGATTCAAACTCCAGGAGCTGCTGGGCGCTTCTTCATACAAGCGTAGCAGGTTTCCCGGAGCTTTCAGTAATTCCCTTCCGGTTTTTTTGTCGTAAATACGGGTCAAACCGGTTTCATCCCACTGCACCTGATAAAATTCATTCGCCGCCTGGTTGGTGTTCACGCTTAATGGTGAAGACGCGGCTGATTTCTCACCCGCCATCACTCGCAGCACTTTGTAACCAACCGGCGGAATTTCTTGCGCCAATAAATTGACTAACGCCGTATGTCCATCCGACGACCAGCCGCAAAGATCAAACAAAATGTCTTGCTTTTTCTCATTAATGATTTTAAACTCGGTCGGTGGCTGTTGAAAGCGAATACGGGCATTGACATAATCGGTTCGATGCCACGAGTTCGGATTAAAAATGACCAGCGGAATGCCCTGACCCCGCGTGTCAATACGGGCACCAATGGCTTCTAATCCGAAATCAAGCAGCTTATCCAGCTGTGTCTCCAAAGTGGCGTAATCTTCCATCGCGTCATCTACCGCCGGCCCGACGGAGGTGCCTGGTAAAATGTCATGAAATTGATTTTTTAGCAGCAGCTTCCAGGCATCACGTAAATCGACACGGGGATGAAATGGCTTTCCCTGCAATTGAGAGCCAATGGTCGCCCATTTTTCGGCGGTGAGCAGTCGATTTTCCAGGACCCGATTGGCCTGCTTTAATTTGGCCTGTGACGTGTAACAGCCCTGCCAGGAACCGGTTCGCTTGTTTTCCAAGTCGACGCTCATTCCTAACTCAGTCCGGTGAACCGGCCATTCACGATTGAGTTTGGCCAGGGCTTCGAAATACTTTTCCGGTGTCTCATACTGAATGGAAAGCAGGGGGTGCGCCTGTTGTAATTCTTCTAAAGCACGAATATCAGTTGCCCGGGGTCCGCCACCGTGGTCGCCTTCACCGTACAATACCAGGGGATTGTTGTGCCGGGTGAACTGGTACCATTCTTGAATACCCTCCAGCAGGCGTTCGTTGATTTTATTGTTGTAAGCCCCGGGCGTATTGTAAGCCAACAGGCGTGAACCATCCGGCCCTTCCCACCAGAAGATGCGTTTGTCAGTTGGTGGTTTGCGCATGAACAGGTAATACTGAATGCCACAACCAGCGTAAATTTGCGGCAGAGTATTCACGTGTCCCGAAAAAGCATCGGGTGACCACACCAGTCGAAAATCAGCCAGCCCCAGATATTTTTCCGAAAATTCAACCCCGATCAAAAACTGCCGAATCAAGGATTCGCCGCCAGTCATTGATTCATCCATTTCACACCATTGACCGCCAACCACCGACCAGGTCCCCTGTTGAATCTTTTCACGGATTCGTCGGAATAAATCAGGGTATTTTACCATCACCTGTTCATAAAAGGCAATTTGACTCTGGGCAAAGGTCACCCCCGGCGTTTGCTCCATAAGCTCTAATACCCCGTTGAAAGTATCAAACAGCACCTGGTCGACGGTCTCATTCCAGCGCCAGCGATAGGCCAGGTCAATGTGGGCGTGGCCTATCATGTTTAAAGTTAGCGGCTCGTTAGGCGTAGTTGCCGGGCTTAAGGGAGTTGAAGCGAATTGGATAAATGCAATCAGTATTAATAAAAATGTCTTCATCGGAGTTCCTTTTATTGTCAAACTGCCATCCCCTTCCCTTGATAAGGGAAGGGGTCAGGGGAAGGATTTAAAATATGGCGACTTTGTCAAAAAACCTTTCTTCTGTTAAAGATGGATTTAAACGCCCCCTCCGTCCGCCGATGGAGAGGGTTGGGGTGACAGAAAAATCTTTCGAAGCAGTGACTGAATGAGAAGTCAATTTGTTGTCATTCTGAGGAGGCCTTCGGCAAGCTCAGGATAAACTTCGCGACGAAGAATCTCTGGGCTTTAAGCCAATAATTTCGGTAACAAAAAGCGGTACAATTCATTCAAGAATTTATTTCTAAGTCAAAATCATTAAAATCAAAATAATTTTCAATCTGGCAGAATGATGATTGGTAGAATAATTAAAAAAATACCAACTCCGCGAACCTCAGTTCTCTCCCTTTCTCCGTGTAGAAATAAAAGGGTCGGTCAAAAAAAATTATTCTGCCACCCGAAGGAA
>Ga0180438_10012230_pt1 | contig 10235 bp, 5 predicted proteins | sample SS_ome_12_FD_132455 | JGI IMG/M metagenome (GOLD analysis project Ga0180438, IMG submission 132455) | Hypersaline lake sediment archaeal communities from the Salton Sea, California, USA - SS_3_D_2 metaG | ecosystem: Environmental > Aquatic > Non-marine Saline and Alkaline > Hypersaline >...
CGCTTCCAGCGCGATGATGAGGTACTGGCCCTGGAGCGCTCCGTCGATCAAGCGGCCCGCTAGCTCGATCCCGGGCCCCAAGCCGGTCAGATCGCGCCCGGCTTGAGCCTGGTACAGGAGGACGTGTAGACTGCTGTTGTACAGCAGCCCCATCGAGTGTGAGACGCTCTGACCGGGCGGGAGAGCGGGAAAAGTGAATTGGTCCCGGAAGGAGAACCCTTGCCCTTGCAGTGCCATCTGGGCCGCGGCGGGACGATTCCGGGCGAGATAGACGCGAACCTGTTGGGAAACGGCTTCTTGCCGGATATAATCAGGCGCTTCCGCCTGCAACAGGTCGACGGCTTTTTGGATCTCGCAGGCGGCAGCCTCCAGGTCACCTGCAATTTGGGACAGACGCGAGAGGAGTACCCGGCAAGAAGTTACACCTGAGTTGTAGCCACCCAGTGTACTCAACTGCAGGGCACGCAGGGTATAGCGCCGTGCCTGCTCGATCTGATCCCACTGATAATGGACCTCTCCGAGCAGTCCATATAGGACTGCGTTAATGGGAGGCAGCGAACCTGATCGTTCTATCCGGGTAACTACCGGAGCAGCAATCTCAAAGGCCAGATGCAACTGGCCGTGCTCAAAAGCCATCACGGCCAGGCCAACCGTACTCATCATTTCGGCGACGAGATTCTCTGCCGCCCGGCCATGCTGAATTGACGACTGATAAGCTTTGACGGCATTTGGGTAGTCTCCCATCAACTGGTAGAGGCTGGCCAGCCCCCAATAAGCCAGGCCTCGCACGCGGCTATCCTGCTCCGGCACAATTCCCAGTGCCCGGGTAACCATGGTCATGCTCTCCGTTGCTTTACCCTGCTTGTACAACATCAAGGCTTGCATGACAAGCCATTCAGCTTTGAGAGAAGAGGCTTCTTCCCCAGACTGACGTCCTTCCTGGGAGCCTGCCAAGGTCGCCTGCAGCCGCTCCAGGTACGGGGATGCCTGGGCGTAGGCTCCGCGCAGCAGATGCATCCAGGCGAAGGCCAGGTCCGTCCTGGGGCTTTGCGACCCCCATTCCGCCGGCATTGCCTGCACCCAACCATTCACCGTCTTGGCATACCCCTGCATGATCATGCCCATAGCATGGCTTTCGAGCAGATCCACAGCCAGCGCATAATCTTCTGCAGCCAGAGCGTGCTGCATGGCCTCACTGACGAACGCTCCTCGTTCACCGCCTGTCTGGGCGTACCAGCGGCTGGCGCGCCGATGTAGTTCGGCCGTTTTATCTTTCTGGAGAGCGTTTTGAAGGTCGCGCAACAGACCGGCAAACAGATGGTGATAGCGATACCACTGCCCCTCGTCGTCCAGGGGAATCAGGAACAGGTTGGCGTTGAACAACCGTTCCAGCAGGTCACGGCCATCTGAACGTCCGGTGACCGCGTTGCACAAATCGCCGTTCAGTCTGTCCACGATAGAGGTCTGAAGCAAGAAATGCTGGATCTCTTCCGGCTGCCGGCTGATGACTTGTTCGGTGAGGTAACTCAGAATGAACCGGTGGCTGCCGCTCAGGGTAGCGATGAAACCGGGTGGGTCGGCCCGATCTCGGATGGACAAACCGGCGAGCTGTAATCCGGCGATCCAGCCTTCGGTTTTGTCCTCTAAGGCGGCGATATCCGCCTGGGAAAGGGAAAGGCCCATCACCTCGTTCAGGAAACGGCCAGTATCACGGCTGGTAAAGCGCAAATCCCGCGCCCGAATATCGGTCAGTTGGTTGTTGGCCCGCAGCCGGGCCAGCGGCAAAGGGGGATCCTCACGGGTGAGCAGAACCAGGTGCAGCGGTTGGGGCAGGTTGGTTACCAGTTTCTCCAGGACTTCTAGAATGAAGCGATCCTGGATCACGTGAAAATCGTCCAGGACCAGCAAGAACGGGCCTTCCAGTTCCAGGGTGTCGTTGATCAGTGTCGCATTGATGACCTTGGCGGGGGGAAGCTGTCCAGAGCGCAATACGCCCGCGATCTCCCGGCCCAGGTTCGCGTCCACCTTTTGCAGCGCAGCGACGAAATAGGCAAAAAAGCGCCCAGGATCATTGTCCGCAGGGTCCAGGGACAGCCAGGCAACCGGCCAGCGGTCCAGCGTGTTTATCCACTCGCTAATGCAGGTCGTTTTCCCGAAACCAGCCGGCGCCGATACGAGCGTAATCTGCCGGTTGAATTCCAGTCCTTCATTAAGCCGTTGGCAAAGATGCGGGCGTTGGACCCATTTGGCAGGGAGGGAAGGACGGTGTAGCTTTGTTGCCAGTAAGTTAGAATGTAGTATCTCCATACCCCCGTCTGATCAACCAAACAGCCGACCATCCACCGGGATCGTTCCTAGAATGGGGGTCGACTGCCAATCTTTTACGTTACCCTCCGCGGTAAACTACGATGCTGTGAGGACTGCGATGATGTCACTTCCAATTAGTCAGGCGCGCATAGTATAGCCCTTGCGCAGCCTCAGTCCGCACCTCTACAACGGCCAGATCACTGGCACCAGCAGAATCGCGATCACGTACACGAGCACCGTCAGCAGCGAGCCGACCTTGACAAAGTCCAGGAAACGATAGCGCCCCGGCCCGTAGACCATCAGGCAGGCCGGCTCCAGCGGTGTGATGAAGGAGCAACTGGCGCCCACCGCGATCATGACGGCGAAGGTCCGTGGGTTCAGGCCGAGCTGCAAGGCCGTCTGGAGCGCGACAGGGACGACGACGACGGCCGCCGCCTGGTTGGAAAGCGGCTGTGTGAGCGCCAGCGTCAGCGCGAAGAAGGCGCTGAGCAGCCACGTCGCGTGCCCCCGCCCGGCGACAGTCGCGATCTGCGAGGCCAGGAACCTGGCGGTGCCGGTGTACTCCATGGCGCTGCCGATGGCCAGCATGCAGCCGATGACGATGATGGCTTTCCACTCGACCTCGCGGTAGGCCCTGTCCGGGCGGATGCAGCGCGTCAGAAAGACCGCCAGCGTCCCCAGGACGACGGCCACGGGCAGCGAGAGCACGTCGAGCGCAGCCAGGAGCAGCACGCCAGCAAAGATCACGATCGCCACCGGCGCGCGCTGCAGATTCGGGCGCTGATGAACGACGGCGCCGATGATGTGGAAGATGTTGTTGTCGTCCAGCATAGAGATGTTCGCGCGGGGCCCCTGGACGAGCAGTTGATCGCCGGTGCGCAGCCGCGTCTGGCTCAGTTTGCGATAGATACTCTCCCCGCGACGGTTGATGCCCAGAACCTGGAGCCGGTACCGCTGCCGGAAGCGCGTCCCTTTCAAAGTGCGGCCGATGAGGGGCGAGCGCGGCAAGAGGATAACCTCGGCCAGTTGCGTGCCCTCCTGCTGAAGCCGCAGGTCGGAGAGCTCGACGTCGGCCTTGATGCCGATGCCGACGGCGTCCTTGACCTTGAGGATCTCATCGTGCTGTCCCTTGACCAGCAGTTCGTCCCCCTCCTCCAGCCGGAGACTGGCCCGCGGGGCCATGTAGTGGTTCTCGCCACGCAGCACACGCAGCACGGTCAGGTCCAGGTCGCGGCCCAGGCCGGTCTCGGCCAGTGTCTTCCCGGTCAGCGGCGAATCGGGAAGGATCAGCACCTCGGTCAGGTACGGGCGAATGCCAAACTCCTCCTCCAACTCCTCAGGTTTGCCGCGATCCGGGATCAGCCGCCGTCCCACCAGCAACATGTAGATCAATCCCACCACGGCGATAGGTATCCCCACCGGCGCCAGCTCGAACATGCCGAGTGGCTCCAGGTCGTGTAGGGTCATCAAACCGCTGATGACGATGTTGGTGGAGGAACTGACCAGCGTCACCGAGCTGGCCAGGATGGCGGAGAATGCCAGCGGCATCAGGAGTTTGGACGCGCTGGTCCGCGTCCGGCGGGCCAGGCCCAGCGTGATGGGCACGAACAGCGCCACCGTGGCAGTGTTGCTGATGAACGCACTCAGCGTCGCCACGGAGAGCATGACCACGATCAGCAGGTGGGCGGTGTTTTCGCCGGTGAAACGCAGGATGGTGCGCCCGGCCATGTCGACCACGCCGGTGTGGACCAGTGCCGCAGTGAGGACGAGCAGGCCAAAGATCAAGACCACCGTGTCGCTGCCGAACCCAGCAAACGCCTGTTCGGGCGGCAAGAGGCCAGTGAGGACCAGCGTCAGCAAGATCCCTAACCCGATCACGTCGGCCGGCAGGTGCTCCAGCGAGAAGAGCACCACCGCGGCGGCGACGATAAAGAGGAGCAATGCGATCTGTGCAGTCATTGAACGTCGTAGTCTACATCATTCGAAGCACGAAAGAAGCGAACGGACACGAACACCGCGAAATATTCACCCGATCAGGGTCAGACAGCGCCGCTACGCTGCCCAAGTATACCCGACCATTCATTCTGCGCAAATTCCGATGTCATTGCCTTCGCTTCGTCGTGGCTTGGGCGGCGAGGATGGCTGACCCAGGGGCTGGAGGTCATCCCCCAGCCGCAACAAGAGGTTTGGGCAGGCACAGCCGACCGCCTACAACGACGATCGCCACCAATCAGGGATAGTTCCTTGCCACCAGTGGCAGGTAGATGTACCGCTGCCTGAACTCATCAGCGCCGATGTCATAGTTGCTCTCCTGTGGGCGGGTATCGCCGTCAATGTCTTCGGTCACCCCAGCATTCACGCCCGCGTTTCTCGCTGCCGAATCGGAGCCGATGTGATAGTCACCACCATCGGGGTCCACGAAGGCGGGATCGCCCCAGGCGTTGAGCGTGCCGGCAAAGATGTCGCCGTCGCCACCCCAGTCGGTGCCGTTGGCCCAAGAGCCGCTGCCCCACAGTGTGCCTTCCAGCGTGGCTGTGCTGCTGGCAGTGACGGTGATGCCCAGCGTGTGGCTGACCAAGATGGTGTTGGTTAGGACCACGGCAGCGTCTTCTCCAACGAATACACCCATTCCATCCTCGCCTGTATTGCGAGCCAGGGTGTTGTGCCTGAAAATGAGAAAAGCCCTGGCGACGTAAACCCCTGCTCCTCCAAGGGCTTTGTTATGGGCGATAAAGTTGTTATCCAGATTTGCGTTACTATACTGGATACTGACCCCTCCCCCGAAGCTGGCTTCGTTCTCCAATATGCGATTGCTGGACACGATCACGGGAAAAGTTCCGGCGTTTATCCCGATCCCGCCTCCCATGAATCCCTGGTTGCCTTTTATGAGATTTCCCCTGATAGTTGAACTTGCAGTGCTCAGGTAAACCCCGCCTCCCCTTCCGCCTGTATTGCCCTGGAATAGATTGTCCTCAACGAGACCATCGGTCCCCATCAGATACACTCCGCCTCCAAACAGGGAAGTGTTGGAAAGGAATTGATTGTGGCGGAAGACGGGAGCACCGTAGACCACACGAACGCCTCCTCCCCACCGGGCCGTATTGCTAATGATGCGGTTGTTTTCCAGCCGGGCGTAACTGGCTGTGAGAAAAACTCCTCCGCCTGTCCCTTCCTGGGCGGTCGATGCCGGTCCCGCGCTGTTTGTGATGATGGTGCAGCCAGTTATGAGGGCATCCCCGCCATTTATGTAGATACCGCCTCCTGCATCAGCAGTATCATAACCACCTGATCCTTCGGCATTCCCGTTGGTGATGACCAGCCCATCCAGGACAGGGGCTATTGAACCAGTGATGTAAACCACCCTGCGTATGTCTTCCCCATCCAGCCTGGTAGTATACGAAACCGAATTGCGGTGGGGCTCTCCACTGGGAACGCCATCCCAGCCTCCGTAGAGGGCAATGCCCTCGGTGATAGTGATGACTGCCCCGCCGGTGCCGGTGTAGGTGCCCTGAGCCATGTAAACGGTATCGCCGTCGCTCGCCGCGCTCAGGGCCGTTTGGAGGTCGCAGGGATTTCCCTGGGAACAATCGCCGCTGCCGCCGGGCGTGACGAACAGGTCACCGGGGTTGGCGCGGGCTATTTCTGGTGCCCCATTCAGGAGCGCAAACAGCCCGACCAGGGGTAGACCGCCAGTTGCTATGCTGAAAACGATGCGCTTGCACCTGTTGGCGTTCATCTTTGACTCCTTTCCTTTGCACAGACCGCATAACGGCGCGGCAGATAGGGCGCCAGCCGGAGGCTGGATGGTTTCATCCGCCGCGCCGACAGTGCGGGACCTGATCCCACCAGCAAAAAAACCGACCTCCCTTGGGATCGCTCCCTTGGATGAGGTCGGCCATCAATCCTTTATGCTACCCTCCTCGGCAAACTACGGCTGCTATGAGGGCTGAAATGGTGTCATACTCCGCCTGATGTTTTCACCATACCACAGATCACGGCAAAGTCAAGATGCCACTGCCCGGGCTTTCGTGGCTTTGGTGGTGAGGATGGCTCACCTGGCCGAGGCGATCCAGTGTTGGCCACGATAGCTGCGCCCGTCGGGACAGTGGTTCTCCACCCACACCGTGCCGTGGTCACCTGGCTGAACGACGATGAACAGGCGGGTGGGGTCGGTCCGGTGCGGACGGCGCGCCGATTTGAGCCGCTGTGGCTCCTGTGGCGTGTCACCCACGTACACCAAAGCGAACGGGTCAAAGTTGCTGCCGCTGATCTGCACGATCATGTCGTCGCCAGCCTGGGCGAGCGCAAGGCCGTGGATCACCGGTTGGGCGCAGAAGGTGCTGGAAAAGGTCGTCCATTGGTCCGCTGCGTAGACGGATACCGGCCCGCTGACAGTGCCAACATTGAGTTCGACCTCTATTTGCTGGTACCCGTCCCCGGTATCCCTCAGGCTCGTTACCTCGACCGGCCCGCCGCCGACACGAACTCGGACATCCTTTGCATCGAGACCAAAGCCACTGCCGGTGATGGTGACGACGTCGCCCGATTTGCCATAGTCCGGTGACACACTGATAATGGTGGGGGTCAAAGCGGTCACAAACGGAGCGTTCTGATCTGGCGTGCCAGCAGCAGGCCCGGCGGCGGCCAAGACAGCCCCGCCTTGTGCCGGTGTACAAGCTGCCACGAAGAGCAGAATCCACAAAACTCGCCTCAACATCATGCACCTCCTTCTTCGCTGGTTAACTCAACTCTCAGGAAGGCGACCAGCGCCTCCAGACTGCCAAATCCCTGCCTGCGGCGCTCGCCAAAAATATCCTCCACACAGAACCGCCAGAGGGGCTCGTTATCCGTTGCCACATCCCCCTCTTGCCAGCAACGGAGCAAATAAGCGCGATATAGCTCGTCTTCCTTCTTGCGCATCAGCAATCACCCATAATCCAGCAGATCCCTTGTCAGAAGCGACAAACACTGCTATAGTATCGTTGTTCGCACGCTTCCATCATAGCCCCGTCCAGCCTCCTTGCATCGCGGTTCACCAATACAGGGCGTTTGACAAAGCTCTCAGTGGAAAGTCTTGTCTGTCGCTGCAGCATTGTCTTTGTCCTCATAAGGTGCGATTCATCCATAGCCTACCATCACACGCTTGGGTGATGCTTGGGGAACCCTTAGGGAACCCATAGGAAGGAAATGAAGAGCGTGTTTCAGTTGCGGTTTCTGGGGCCGGTGCAGATCGAGCGGGATGGTGAGCCGGTGCGCGGCTTTGAGTCCCGCAAAGCGCTGGCGCTACTGGCCTACCTGGCGGTCGAGGGCCAGCCCGTTCCCCGCGAGCGGTTGGTGGATCTGTTCTGGGGGGACAAGACGGAGGCTCGAGGCCGGAACAACCTCAATTGGGTGCTGAACAGGCTCTCCACACGCCTGCCAGGCTGCCTGCAAGCCGACCGCCATACCGTCCAGTTCCTGCCAGAAGGCGCGGAATGCACCTACTGGTTGGATCTAGGCATCTTTGAGGAACTGGAGGCACAGGGCGAGCCCGCATCGCTGGCGGCGACTGTGGAGCTGTACCGGGGAGAGTTCCTGGAGGGGCTGTACCTGAAAGGCTGCCCCGAGTTCGAGCTGTGGCAGGTGAGGGAACAGGAACGCTGGCGCCGGCGGGTGGCCGGGGTGTTGAACAAACTCGTCGCGCACTACAGTCGACAGGGCGAGGTGGAACAGGGATTGCGCTTCGCCCGCCATCTCTTGAGGTTGGAGCCCTGGCGGGAGGAGGCGCACCGGGGGGTGATGCGCCTGCTGGCGCTGGGTGGTCAGCGAACCGCGGCCCTGGCCCAGTACGAGACCTGTCGCCGCACGCTGACTGACGAGCTGGGCGTGGAGCCTTCTGAGGCGACCGAACGCCTCTACGCGCAGATCCAGGCCGGGGAGCTGGAGCCCCCTGCTCTCGTCCCCAGGCCTGAACTCGCGCCGCAGCCGCCGGCCCCCGGCGAGCCGCCTTTCAAGGGACTGGGGTTCTTTGACGTGGCCGATGCCGACCTGTTCTTCGGCCGGGAACCGCTCACGGCCCGCCTCGTCCAACGTCTCCGTTATTCTCCTGGGGGTGAGAGTGGGGAGCGCTTCCTGGCCGTCGTCGGTACCTCCGGTGGTGGCAAGTCGTCGCTGGTGCGGGCCGGGCTGGTCGCGGCCCTGCAGCGCGGCGCTCCCCTGGCCGACGGTACGCCACTGCCCGAGGGCAGCGACCTGTGGCCGGTGGTCATCATCACACCCACCGCCAGCCCGCTGGAGTCCCTGGCCGTCGGCCTGACCTGCGACGTCGAATCGGTCACCGCTGCCTCTACGTTGATGGACGACCTGGCGCGCGATGAACGCAGTCTGCACCTCTACGTTCGAAGAATGCTCTCCCCCTACCAGTCTGGGCGTCGCTTGCTCCTCGTCGTGGATCAATTCGAGGAGCTGTTCACCCAGTGCCGCGACCCGGCCCAGCGTAAGGCCTTTATCGACAACACGCTCACCGCCGCCGGTGTCCCCTCTCCCTCCCAGGGAGAGGGCTGGGGTGAGGGCCAGGATGACGGGCCGACGGTCGTCGTCATCACCCTGCGCGCCGACTTTTACCATCACTGCGCCCAGTTCGAGAACCTGCGCCTGGCGTTGGAGAAACACCAGGTCTATATCGGGCCGATGACGCCGGAGGAACTGCGCCGCGCCATCGAGGAACCTGCGCGCGTTGGCAGCTGGGACTTTGAACCTGGCCTAGTCGACCTGCTGCTGCGCGACGTGGGTGCAGAACCCGGGGCTCTGCCCTTGCTTTCCCATACCCTACTGGAGACCTGGAAGCGCCGCCAGGGTCACACGCTCACGCTAGATGGCTACACCGAGGCGGGCGGCGTGCACGGCGCCATCGCCAGGACGGCCGAGACGGTCTACCAGCAGTTGGACGAGCACCAGCAGGCCATCGCTCGCAACATCTTCCTGCGATTGACCGAGCTGGGCGAGGGCAGCGGCGATGTTGGTGCATCGCTCTACACCCGCCGCCGTGTCTCTTTGGATGAGCTCTTCCCTTGCCCTGAGGACGCCAATGACGTAGAGGCCGTGCTAAACACCCTGGCCGACGCGCGGCTGATTGCCACCGAGAGGGAGACGGTCCAGGTGGCGCACGAGGCCTTGATCAGGGAGTGGCCCACGCTGCGGGAGTGGCTGGAGGAGGACCGCGAGGGGTTGCGGATGCACCGCCACCTGACAGAGGCGGCCCAGGAGTGGCAGCGGCTGGATCGTGATCCGGGCGAGCTGTATCGGGGTGCGCGGCTGGTCCAGGCTTCAGAGTGGGCTTTGGCCTATTCTAAAGCCCTGAACCCCCTGGAGCGCGAGTTCCTGGCGGCGTCGGAGAAGCGGGTGCAGCAGGAACAGGTGGCGCGGGAGCGCACACGGCGGCGACTGACGTTGGCGTCAGCGGGAGCGGCGCTGATCTTTTTGGTTCTGGCTATTGCCGGCGGGATCGGATGGCGGCAGGCTGAACAACGCCGTCACGAGACCGAGGTCCAGCGCCAGATCGCCCTCTCGCGCCTCTCCCGCCAGTTGGTGGCCCAAGCTGCCGGCCAACTCGACGCCGGAAACGGTCAGGTGGCCATGCTCTTGGCGATCGAGGCTGGGCGCGTGTCCGATACCCCCGAGGTGTTTTCTCTCCTGCATCGCATCTCTCACCGGGTCGCCGCTCCCCTGGTGGTTGGACCGGTCGTTCTCTCTGGCGGCGCGGGGGAGGTCCGGCACGCCGAGTGCAATGGAGACGAGAGCCGCGTCCTGACCGCCAGCTCCGATGGCATGGCGTATGTGTGGGACGTGGCGACGGGCGCCGAACTGCTCACCCTCTCCGGCCACACGGATGGCGTCAATCACGCCGTGTGGAACAAAGATGAAAGCCGCATCTTGACGGCCAGCGACGA
>Ga0180438_10012231_pt1 | contig 10235 bp, 8 predicted proteins | sample SS_ome_12_FD_132455 | JGI IMG/M metagenome (GOLD analysis project Ga0180438, IMG submission 132455) | Hypersaline lake sediment archaeal communities from the Salton Sea, California, USA - SS_3_D_2 metaG | ecosystem: Environmental > Aquatic > Non-marine Saline and Alkaline > Hypersaline >...
AACGTTCCGCAGCACTCTTCAAACATATACCAAACGGCACTAAAGTGGCTCCCAAAAAAAGGAGCCCAAAAACAGCAGGTACCGCAGCAGGAGCAGATGCCCCTAGCGCACAAAGGCCCAATATAGCAAGAGCAACAGCTCCTATAACAGCGGCAGTGCCAAAAATGACGGCAGAGGCACATTTTACGTCTCCCCCGTGCTTTTGCCAAAAAGGATCTACCACGCTATGAAGCTTCTGATTCATTTCGTGGTACGCGCTTGTTGCTTTATCAACTAAAAAAGTCATAGATTTCTCTGAGGTGCTTACCCCTTACTCATACACCTTTCAACAAGATCGCAAACCCGAGAAGTACATGCTAAGCTCGCCCCAAGCGTTACAACAACACCGAGAAAAACAGCGGCCGCAACAGGACAGGCTGAAGCAATAGCAGCAGTAGCCAAGAGAGAGATAGCAACGCCACTTACAATAGTAGCGCCAGCCAATAGAGAACCGGCAATTGAGGCCGTAACAAATCTGACGCAGTCCCCGTGTTTCTGCCAAAAAGAACCAGCCTTCTCTTGAGCCTTTTGCACGAAAGGATCCATCACGTTATGGATCGTTTGATTCATACGATTGCACAAACAAAGACAGCTCTGTACTTTTTCTGGAAGACAGGACATCAGCATATATTTACCTCTTTAGAAACAATTATTAATTAAGATAAAACATTATATCACAAATATAAATTATTTTGAAACCATTGTATTCAATATCGACTAGCATTCAATATTATACTATCCTTCGGGAGTTACAAGAGTATTATACATACCCTCTATCTCCGTATCGGTGATTGTGACATCGAGGACGAGAGCACATCCTCGAGAGATGGAGGAAGCCTCAGGACAAAGCCTTCGTGCAAAATCGGGAAGGGAGGGGGCGTGACCGACAAAGCAGACCGTTTTTTCTTGAGCTTCTTGAAGAATTTGTATGAGCACATTGGGATCAAAATAATCCCCAAGCGCTTCTTCTACTAAGAGAGAGGCACTAAAATGGGAGGCGATCATCTCGGCGCTTTCAACCGCCCTTTTAAGAGGAGACGTGTAGACAACATCAGGGGAAGTGTTTTTTTGATCTAGATGAGAAATCGTCTTTGCCAGATCTAACCTTCCCTGATCAGTAAGTTCTGCAGAAAAGCTAAAATCACCCGGAGTCTGCTGAGCGTGGCGCACCAAGATCAATCTCATATCTGTTATCCTCTCCTATTTCATCATACACAAACTGCGCAGAAAGGTCTCTAAGGACACCTTTGACACCATCTTGAATGCTTTCTGCTACCTTTTTCAGAGGGCCCATTTTTTGCTCTACGCGCTCTAATAAGGAGACCACCCCTTCAGCCCTCCAGGGCAGATGTATAGCAGAAAAGACGGTATCGATGAGAGCCCTATTCTGTGTCACAAAATCTGTCACTTTTTGATCTTTATTGGCAACTAAAAGAGAAATCTGCCTCATTTCGATAAAAAGGTTCTCAACTAAAGCTGTTTCCGTATGAGGGCCGGGATTGATCGTATCATAGAGCTCAAAAAATAACAGATTGAGTCGCATAACCTTTTTTGCAACTGTCCCAAGGCGATCAGAAAATTGAGAGAGTCGCTGAATAATCCAAGGGGTTGTTATCTCTTTTTCTCTTTCAACACACGAAAGATAGGCAGAGGTTGAAGCAGCTATAAAAAAAGACGCATATTTTACACGACTTGCATCAGCACCAAGTTCAGATGTAATTGTTACTGTCTCTAGTACAATTCGGGCAATCGTTACAACTCGAGCTGTCATGTGCACAACGCCCTTTTTCCCCAACACCTCATTGACAACAACACCACCTAGAGAAAGAATGGGATGGTCGATCTGTCTACGAAGATGACAGATCGATCTACCCATAAAAGCCGCCATGTGGGAGACTTGAACGGCAAAACAGAGCCCCCGAGGAATTTTTAAAAGAGAAAGAAGGTTCCACTGAGAAATCACAGGGGTTATAACCCCATTTTTAATCTCCTCCCGATAGTTCAAAGCGATAAGGCCAGCGCCAATTCCTGAAAGAACAATTGCGTTACTCATACAATACTACCCCCAAAAACAAATCGATTAGAAAAATTTTTACCCACGCAGGCTTTTACCGTCTCAAAACATCTACAAATGGTTTATCAAGACAACCCATTGTGTCAACAACTTTTTTGACACAGGCTCGAAAAGAGAACTTTGTGAAAAAACCGTCAATAGATCCTGTTCAGTTTTGTGCTCTTGGCGCTACACTTGTGAACGTAATAACTGTCATTTCACCGATTTTTAAGGATATATTTATGTCTACTGATCTTGCTCCCCCCGTTGAAGAAGAGTGTAAAAGCCTCCTCGTAAAAATGGCCAATACCATTCGTGTACTGGCTATGGATGCCGTTCAAAAAGCAAACTCGGGCCATCCTGGCATGCCATTGGGATGCGCAGAACTCGGAGCCTTTCTCTATGGCCACCTCCTTCGTCACAACCCTCACTCACCCAATTGGATTAATAGAGATCGAGTTATTCTTTCTGCAGGTCATGGATCTATGTGGCTCTATTCATGCTTGCATCTTTCAGGGTTTGACCTCTCCCTTGAAGAGATCAAAAACTTTCGTCAACTCCACTCTAAAACACCAGGACACCCAGAGTCCCATGAAACTCCAGGTGTTGAGACCACAACAGGACCGCTAGGACAAGGGTTAGCCAATGGTGTCGGTACCGCTTTAGGCTTACAGCTCCTTGCAAGTCGCTTTAATACCCCAGATTTTCCCCTCATTACCTCTAAGGTATACGTTGTCGCTGGCGACGGCTGTATCATGGAAGGAATCACTTCTGAGGCCTCATCATTTGCCGGCCACCTTGGCCTCAATAACCTCGTTGTCTTCTATGACGCAAACGATATCTCCTTAGATGGTCCCCTCAATGAAAGCTGTTCAGAAGACACAAAAATGAGATACCTTTCTTATGGATGGGATGTTGTTGAAGTAAACGGCCACGATATCAACCAGCTAGACGAGGTCTGTCAAAAGGCCCTTTGCAACCAAAAAAAACCACTTCTTATCATTACTAAAACCACCATTGGAAAGGGAGCTCCGTCAAAAGCGGGCTCCCATAAGTGCCATGGGGCCCCTCTCGGTGATGAAGAAATTAAGCAGGCCAAAAAGGATCTTGGGGTTCCAGAAGAAGAGTTTTATGTCCCCAAAGCGGTTCGGTCCTACTTTCAGGAAAAATTAGAGCGAGATGCACAGCTTGAAAACGATTGGATCAATATGTTCGAAAACTGGTCGAGAAGCTTTCCTGAAAAGAGGGAAGAGTTCGACGCTATGCTTCACAACGAAATTCCTGAAGCGCTTGAAGGATCCCTTTCAGATCTTACCCTTTCTCAGTCCATATCAGGAAGAAAAGCCTCTCATATGATACTTAGTCACCTCGCAGATCTTTTACCCCAGCTCTATTGTGGTTCGGCAGATCTGTCGTGTTCTGACCTTACAAGTGTACAACAGTACCCTGTCGTTTCAAAAGAGCAGAAAAACGGTCGCAATATCAAGTTCGGTGTTCGTGAATTTGCCATGGGAGCTATGGCCACAGGGATGAGACAAACACGGATGATCCTACCTGTCATTGGCACATTTTTGACCTTTTCGGATTACATGCGAAATGCCATACGGCTCGCATCTCTTATGAAAGAGCAAATCATCTACCAATTTACCCACGACTCGATTTTTCTCGGTGAAGATGGGCCAACACATCAGCCAGTAGAGCATCTCGCCGCTCTTCGCGCCATCCCCAACCTTCGGGTCATTCGCCCCTCTGGCACACACGAGGTAAAAATGGCTTGGCTTGCAGCGCTATCCTATCAAGGACCAACAGCTCTTGTTCTATCAAGACAAAATATCTGGGATCTTCCCGAAACAGAGAGGTCCTTCGAGGACGGGCTAGGGCGAGGGGCCTATATCATCCATAAAGAGAAAAGACCTGCAGACTTTACCCTTATTGGCACAGGTTCCGAACTTCCCCTTACCATGGACGTAGCTATCGCGCTCGAGCAGGTTGGAAAGTCTGTACGGGTTATCTCCATGCCCTGCTGGGAGCTTTTTGAACAACAACCAGAAAGCTACAAAAGAGAGCTCTTTGGCGCAGATAGCGGTAAAAAAGTCTCTATTGAGGCAGGCTCTGAACAGGGCTGGCATAAATATATTGGCGCAGATGGTATTGCCATAAGTGTCGAAGGATTTGGAACATCAGCACCTCCTTGCATAATCGCAAGGGAATACGGGTTTACCGTTGACGCTATCTTAGAGCGGGTACTGACTTAAAAAGAGAGAAAGGGGGCTTTGCGTGACAACATTTCTGAATCGAAAAAGTGACTTTCCTATAGAGTCCCTCTTTTTGTACCGCATCTCTTATAGAGCGTTTAGCGAGGAAAGGTTATCAGAAGAAGAGCGAATGTCTCTTTTTGAAGCTGCGCGATGGGCGCCTTCATCATACAACAAACAGCCGTGGCGTTTTGTCTACGTCTGCCGAGAAGATAAGGAGTGGAACACTCTCTTTGATACCCTCGTTGATTTCAACAAACAGTGGTGTAATCGCGCTGACATGCTCGTTGTTGTCATCTCAAAGAAAAGTCACAAGAACAAGCCGTCGAGAACAGCCTCCTTTGACACAGGATCTGCATGGATGAGCCTTGCTCTCGAAGCTGCAGCCCGCAATATCATCGCTCATGCAATGGAAGGCTTTAACTACACAGCAATCAAAGAAAGGCTGTGCATTCCAGACGACTATAATGTCGAAGCTATGATCGCTGTAGGAAAGCCCGGGAAAAAGGAAGATCTCCCTAAAGAGCTGCAAGAGATGGAGCTTCCGACACTTCGGAACCCCATTGAAGAGACGGTCTCTAGGGGATCCTTCTCATTCCAATGATGAGAACCCTCTTTTTAGACGCCCCTTTATGTAAAAATAACTCTCAAATTCCCATTTGGCTGATGTGACAAGCAGGCCGCTATATGAAACGCTCGTTGAGATTGCTCGATCCCGCGTTGAGAAATGAACGGCCACCACACAAGCGCCCACAGAGCATAGAGTTCTCAGAGCCAAAAACTGCATCCCGCAACGGTCCGCCCAACACCCTTTTTACAAACGCCATGCAAACGATAGTTTGCCATCAACCCCGCCATCGGCGGCGTCTCCGTCAATCACTGCACCCATTCAGCGCATGTGCTGGCCAACTTCTGTACAAATATGATGCGGAGGACCCCCAAGAAAAGGAGATGTCACAAAAGTCCTAATTGCCTTCTCGTACAAGGCGTTGCACAGCAATCGGAGAATCAGTCAAACTTTTGGTAGCGGTGGGATTTGTTGAAACTCTATGGAAGAAAGTTCGTTATAGAGGTCTGTCTCCTTCCCCTAAAAAAGAAGCTTCCTCATCCGAAAAGGGTGGATCCATAGGATCTTCTTGCTCTACAGAAGCATCAGAGCAACTATCGCCCTCTTCTTCTGAAGAAGATTCCCCTACACTGCTGCTACTCTCTGAATCAGAGTCATCGACACCATAGCCCCAATCAGCTTCATCAAAAGAGCCTTCGCTATCGGAAACACTCTCTTCCCCATATTCCTCTCCGACCCGATACCAAGGAAGGAGGTCTACGGTCAGCTCCTCATTGCGAATTCTTTGAAGGGTTTCCGAATCGAAAATGAAAGCCCTAGGAATCCCAAAACCTTCGTTTCCTTCAAGATCAATCTGCTTAAGAGAGCCGAGAGAGAGGATTTCCCAGTCAAACTTTTCCGGATTAAGTTCATTGAAAGTCAAATCGACATACGCCAAATTTTTGAGACAATCAAGAGAAGGAACTGTCGTAAGAGCGTTGAAACTAGCATTTAAATCCGTTAGAGAGGCAAGCTTAGTTACTGTGTTTGCAAGGGATGTCAGTCCGTTTTTAGAAATATCCAACTCCTCAAGGAGGTGAAAATAGCCTATTTCCTGTGGAAGAGATCGGATATCATTGTCTGAAAGAGAGAGCGTTCTGAGAGGGGTGTATAGTAAGAGCAGCTCTTTTGGAAAACAGAGCAGCTGTTTTGACCCTCCAAGGATCTCTGTTACCGAATCCCCGTCCTCTACAAGCCAGTCTCGAATAATTCGTGCTTGATTTTCTGGTGTTCCTGAAAGCTCTTCGACCTCTGCTATATCCTCAAAAAGGCGAATCAGGGAGACATCACAGCCTCTTCGAAAAATTCGAACAGCCAGATCAAAGGTAATCTCTCCTTCCAGGCCCTCTTGTTCTTCTGGAAAAAGAGCCGCTCGCACCTCTTCTGCACGATCTCGAATACTTCGAAGAAATGGAAACCTGTTTTCTGGACTCTTTGGGCCTCCTCCTATCAAACGACGAAGCGCCTGTTCTCTTTCTCCCTCATCCTCCAATCCCAAATTTAGTTGAAAAGGGCCAAGATGTAAAATTTCACACACCTTTTCAAAAATCTGCTCTATTCGATCGAGCGTGCGCTCTCCTTCTAGCCCTTCTCGTTCTTCAGTGGAAAGCACGTCCCAAACTTCTTGTACGCGTCTTTCAAAATTCCGAACTTCATTCCCCCATCTGCTCAAAGAGACCTCAAAAGCCCTAAAAAGAAGAAGAGGATCATTACTCCTACAAAGATCGAGAATCGACTCAAGGCGAACGGCCCTATGATCTTGATACAATTGCCGACAGACCAAAGGAATTCGACAGTCTTCAGGAAGCATTCCTATAACATGGCGACGTATTTCATCTGGTAATTCGAGCAAAGAGACAGGAGGAACAGCACCAACTATCTTACCAAAAAGTCCTTGGATCCTTCCTTGTACCTTTGGAGAAGAAACGTTGCGAACAAGACGTCCTCCAAGACCTCTGAGCGCTCCTTGAGCCTCTTCTTGCGACTGATATACGCCATCGCAAACCTGATCGATGTCTGCATTGAGGGCTGGCATATTGGCTGCATTGCGTATTGCAGGTGAAAATTGCGCCAATATAGCTGCCATATCTATTTGCCTCTCTTGAAAAACTCAAGTCAACATAAGCTGTTGATCCCTATTTTGAAAACAGAAGATGTACCGAAACAATGGCTAAAGGCCTAGGTTGTGCCCTCTCCCGTCAAAGAAACCAGAAGACGAACGCTCCTACAAATTATAATCGGATAGATCAACTACGGATCCTGCTGAATCCTGGTCACTTTAGTCATCATCTATCCAAGCTGTGTAGAAACATCTGGCAATTCTCTAAGGTAGTTCTAGTATCAAATCCCCTTTTCGGAGTCTTTCAATAGTAGGAGCATCATGGTCTTTAGGATGCTGCAATCTACTATTGCCGCTGAGCCGAACGCGTTTAAGATTAGGGAGCGAAAGAAATAAGTAGTTGATAGATCCGATCTGGTTATTTCGCAGATCAACATGAGACAAGTTCGGTAAACGATAAAGAGGAGGAACCTTGGTAAGATCGTTTCCTTCTGCCTTTAAAACGCGAAGTGATACAATCTGGGCCAGCTCATCTGGAAGAGATTGTAGTCCAACTCTGTCCAAACGTAAAATTTCGAGCACTCTAAGGCAAAATATCCACATAGGAACGGAAAGAATCGTACTATCTGAAATGGAAATAGAAGTAATGCGCGAACACAAAGAAAGCTCCGGTGGAAAACAGAACGCCCTTGTTATTGCGATCTCTTTTATTTTATCCCCAATATGCTGCAAAAACCGATAACGAACCTCTGCTTGTTGTCGGAGAGCTGTTTCAGAGTTAAGTTTTTTGCGCAACCAATCAAAAGACTCTTCATTTTCTGCAACAAATGAAGCGTTCCCAGACAGTCCCTCAAAAAGTTGCTCTAGAGAGTAATCACGAGCAGATCGAAAGAGCTGAACAGCCTTGTCGAGAGTAATCGTTCCGTCTAATCCAGCCCGATATTTTTCAGGAAGATTTTCTAGAAACCTTCTCGCAGCATTGTCGATATTCATCAGAACCGTTTGACACGGAGACCCTGATTCTACAACCTCTTCCGAAGCTTCCTCTGTAAAAAGCCCTGGTTGGGCTCTATTCTCTAACTGCAGCGCTTGTACTGCCTGATTGATAGGGACACCTCCTCCATGTGTGCGTATAATCTCTTCCAATCGATTAACTGCAATCCCTTCTTCAAAGAACGTATCAACAGTACTAAACAAAAAGCTGGGACGATTGTCCCGAAGTAGACCAAAAAGCCTCTCGCAACGTACGGCCCTATGCGCTACATACAATTGCCGACAAACCAGAGGAATTTTATCGTCTGGCGGCAACAAAGTTATGATGTGAGCAATTATTTCAGAGGGTAATTCAAGTAAAGAAACAACGGGAACACTGTTAACTATCTTATCAAAAAGCCCTTGGAGTGCCGCCTTCTTCTCTGAGCAAGAGAGACGACCTTTAAGCTCCTTTCCAAGACCTCTCAGAGCTCTACGAGCCTGCTCTTGCGATGTATATGTCCTGTCACACACCAGATCAATACGATCCCCACAATCCAATTCCCGAAATCTACTGCATATTGTCGGTGAAAATTGACTGAGTACCGTAGACATGCCCCCTCCTTTAATCACTTTGCAAAAAAACAAATCAATTGTAACAAAAAAACAACTTAAAAGAACTATTTTTTGATCTGAATTCGAAATCTACAATCTAATAAACAAATGTATTGAAAAATATGTACCGAGATTCGTATTAAACAAAATATTTTATAAATAGCAGTATAGCATATGATCTCGAGTTCGATATTTTCAGTATATACTACAGCCTCTAATCCTGAAGAGTCGGGAAGGCTCTCCTTCGTATTAGAAGATGGCCGGACCTTTCAAGTACGTCACAGTTATAGCGAAGAGGGCGCACATTTTGCCAGCCTTGAAGTGATTCGAAAACACAACCTCTTTCCTCCCCAACAAGAAGAAAAAGAGCTGCGAAAACTTCTTGGAAAAGCGACATACTGCAATGTAACGAAGCTACAAGCACAACTTACTAAAGACCAAAGAACTGTTGCTAAAATAGCACAGGAAAAGCTTTTTAAGAAAAACGTGGAACGAGCCAAACATGGAGCAAGGACCTTTCACGTTATTACCGGAGCACTGATAACCCCATCTGAGATCATTATGGGAATTGTCCGATTAGCTCGTGCGTGCATCGCTTTAGTGGTTTTTGCAGCAACAGGGAAAACCCTCTTTCTTCATACCAAAAAGGTCTTCCTCTCTTCCTGGGCAGCCCAAGAGATACGAGTGGCCGTACTCCAGATGATTCCGCTTATAGGCGCACAGCTTGCCAATCAATACCGAATCAGTAAAACGATCAAAGGGTTTATCAACGCCCCAAGTTTTGGGGGAACTCTAGCACATTTTGGCCTGACTATTCCAAGAATCGTCTACGGAAATAGAAGCATGCTCCTCTATCCCCCATTTCATACAACACAGACTTACCTCCATGCCCAACAGCCCACCATAGAAGAAACAGCCCGTGTTCTAACCTCATCGAACTCATCAGATTTAGTTCGCATTCCCGTAGGAACACGCTATCACGACGCCACCATGCTCTTTCCAAAAGGAGAAAGAGACCTTACCAATAAAACGGTTATCCTCTACCACGGGAATTACCAGCATCGAGAACACATGCCCTCTCAACAATACCTCGATCGAGGCTACAATGTGCTTCTCGCATCCTATGCAGGAGATCGAGTTATACACGGATCGGGCAGAAGCTACTCAATAGAGTCGACACAATGCAGTGAACAGCTCATGCGTGAAGATGCTCGAGCAGATGTCGAATTTCTCACAGCTCTTGGTGTTCGACATATTGGCGTTCACGGCTTCTCTTTAGGCGGTGCCCAGGCCATGAATTGTGCAGAAGCTGTACAAGACCCCCTCTCTCTTGATTTCGTTCTTCTCGAAAAAAGCTTTACCAATTTGCCAGAGGTAGTAGAAAATACGGTACGAAATAGGACAAACAGCTTCTTTTTAGCACAAATCGCCTCGGATTTTACAAAGAAATTTATCCATGCTGAAAGCGTATATGAACAGGGCTGTGATGGTCTTGATAATGAGAGAAAGCTCTCTATTAGTAAGGAGCATGTTCACACACGTTTTTGCTTCATAGGGGCAAAAGACGACCGGTTTATGAGTGTCTTTTCGGTTCCCGGCATGCATTGCGCCGAAAAACTCTTTAAGGCTGTAGTC
>Ga0180438_10012233_pt1 | contig 10233 bp, 8 predicted proteins | sample SS_ome_12_FD_132455 | JGI IMG/M metagenome (GOLD analysis project Ga0180438, IMG submission 132455) | Hypersaline lake sediment archaeal communities from the Salton Sea, California, USA - SS_3_D_2 metaG | ecosystem: Environmental > Aquatic > Non-marine Saline and Alkaline > Hypersaline >...
GTCTCACTCAGTGAACTACCTCACGCTAAAGCTGTGAGGCTTCCTGCTTCGACGACCGAACTTGCTATCACATAGGGAATACCATTTAAGTATTCCAGCGATGCCATAGTAGAGGATTCAGTCTCCACAGGCTTAACATCCCTACGTCCCGTAGGTACAACTTGTTGTTTTAACCCTTCGTGTTCTAGATTAACACTTGAATTGAAGTCTCTGTCAATCACTAACCTACAGACTGGACAGATATAGACTCGTTCATCTAATCCTATTTCCCGGATGTTCCCGCAGCACGAACAGGTTTTGGTGGAAGGAAACCACCTATCGACTTTAATCGGAATATGCACCTTGGTTTCAAGTGTGCGTATGATCCCTCCGAGTGCCGTTGATAAGATTTTCCGACCCCATAAGCGTTGCCAAGCTTTGAGGTTCTCATCCTGATAGCAGACGATCCCATAGGTCGCCTGTAGATAGTGGACTAGTTTGTTCTTGATATCTGTCTTGATATTATTGAGTGTCGCATAGGCTTTTTCCAGTTGGCGTCTGGTGTGATACCAGTTGTTGCTGCGTTTCTGTTGTCTACTTAACTGCTGATGCAGTTTTCTGAGGCGTTTGCTGAGGCTTAGGGGGATCGAATAGCGGATCGCGATCCCGTCTGAAAGGGTCAATTGTGTTTTCAGACCGAAATCAATGCCCACCGTTTTGTCGGGTGGCGGCCGTGTGTTTTGTTCCTTCACCTGATAGGTAGTGATGGCCACATAATAGTCACCATGTCTCTGAATTAGGGTGGCATTCGCCAGCTCACTTCCACGAGGAATTTGTGCTAAGCCATTGACCCGTAGTTGTTGTGTGATGCCTTGGATTCTGAGATACTTATCGTTCAGTATGCGGTAGGTATTTCCGTATTGTTTCAAGGGGATTGAATCGACACGACTCTTGAATTTGAGGCGGCCAATGTTTCGCCCGTGTTCTTTTAAGCGTGCCAGCCCTCGGATATTATCCCTGGTCCGCGTAATCAAACTTTGTTTCATATGTGAGGATAACTGGCTCAGGTGACGGAGTTCAAACCTGTCTTTCACTTTGACAGGTACTGCTGAGAGTTTATAGTCTACCTCAAACACATTAGGCTGGGCCAAGATATGGTTGTACAGCCATTTGGCCTCCAGAAACAGCATCCTTAGATGGTGTAGCGTTTCTGTATTAAGATGCGACGTGTCTAATTTGACCATGAGCACCCGGCAGCGCTGGTGCATGCGTCGCGCTTTGGTGGCTTTCAAACTGGCCTTGATGGCTTCATTTTTGGAACCGATCATATGATGTGCTCCTCCTCCTCGTCGTCGATTGAAGATAGTGAGGTGATGATGGTTTCAGGCGTCTAGTGTATGGATGGTTCAACTCTATAGGTGTTAATTTCCAGCCTGCCGTAGATGATGCAACCGCTCTCAATGTTATCGACTGTACTCTAATGGAGTATGCACCTTTGTTTCAAGTGTGCGTAGTATCCCTCCGAATGCAGCAGATAACATAGTCTGAGCTGTGACTCTACCACAAGTGTTAGTTGTGTAGGTAGCTCTCCCTGCCTGCCTTGCTGCCTGCCACTAGATAGTCATCACAATATGTGAGGCACACCAGTATTAAATGTTAACAGACCCCCTGATGAAAGTGAACATACACATCTACCGCAATTCATCACCACGCTGAAGCTGTGGTGCTTTCTTGCTTAGTTATCGTAAAGCTATAGTGAAAGATATCACGGTAAAACATGACTAGAAAGGAAAATTTTGGTAGATAGAAAACATAAACTCAAGAAAAAGGAATTGAAAGGAGAGATATTACCCAATTTCCTCAGTTAGCAACTTTCCAAGGAGTGGAATACCTTCTCGGATGTTTTCTTCATCTTTGAAAGAATAGCTTAATCTCAACTCATGCTTTGCAGCTACAGTGGGTTGTAAAGAGTTGCTGTCTGGCATATATGCCATACCACCAAGTGGATAGAAGGCCTCTCCAGGAACAAATAGTACTTCATTAGGCATAGCAACTCTCTCTAGAAACTCTTTTGCATTGAAGTTCTTATTCTCAGATTCCCACCATATGAAAAAGCCGCCCTTTGGATCTGTACGTTCTCCTGCAGGGAATGTAGCATCCATTTCTTCAATCATTACTTTTGCTCGAGCTTCATAAATTGAATTAATCTTCGGGAGCATGTCATCAATGTAATTGCGGTAATATTCGTCCAAAATCCTTTGCATGATCAGCGGTGTACACAGATCTAAAAAGCCCTTTGCTTTTATCATATTTTCTCTTAGCTCTTCTGGTGCGAGTGCGAAGCCAACCCGTGCGGCGATAGCTTCCTTAGTGGAACTTCCCATATAGACAACTCTTCGATTCTCTTTGTCTAATGACTTGATTGGAAATACTTTTTCTCCTTTGAAATGAATGTTTCTATAGGGGTTATCCTCGATAATCAGGATATCTTGTGCCTCTGCGACATCAAAGAGGGCCTGTCTGCGTTTCGCCGGGAGATTAGTGCCTTTTGGATTATCTCCATCTGGAACCAAGTAAATCATTTTAGGTTTTCTCCCAATTTCCTTCTCTGATAATTCGATGGCTTTCTCAACATATTCGGGGACAATACCATCCAAATCAGTGGGTACAGTAATAATATTCGCACCAAGTTTTCCAGCTGGCCCGAGGAAGCCTAAGTATGCTGGTCGAGTCGTAATTATGACATCCCCAGGATCAATTAATGTATCAAGAACTAAATAAATTGCTTGTTGAGATCCCGTCGTGATCATTAACTGTTCCCAATTAGTATCAATTCCGTCTCTACGAAGTCTTTCAGCAAGGGTTTTTCTAAAAAAGTCTGTGCCCGCTGTTACTCCATAATTGTAGTCATCAGCGACTTCCACTTCAAATCCGTCTTCAATTTTCTTAATTTGGTCGTTTCCGATTTTAATGAGGATTTTTGCTATAGTTTCAGTAGGAAGTACGCCTGGCTTGCCTCCCGCATAATAATATTTTACGTTGAACCTCAGGAGACGGCGGATTTCAGATTCTGGTATTTTATACGCCCAATCTGCAAATTTCATAAATCCTATCCTCCAAATGCTTGGATTTCATCCTGCAATAGTCGCGGAGATGCGTCATATAAAATTGCAAGTTAAAATGATATATCCATCCTACTCTAATCTCATACTTAAAAAGATTTTCAATAGGATTCATAATTCACAAAAATCAAAATAATTAAAAAGTAGGCTTTTTTGGTCATTTTTAATCAAAAGGGGACGCTCTTTAATGTTTTTATAAGTGGTAGAGCGATCAAATATCGTTAAATGTAGTGATTTTGTGCTGGAGTACGCGGATTTTTACGAATATCAATCGAGACCGTTATAAATCGAAGAGGAAGATCACCTGTCTGTCGAATACTATGAGACTTGTTTTGAGGAATGTAAATAATGTCCTCCTCATCGACTAATTCGGTATCTCCATCGATGGTCATAAGTCCCTGCCCAGAAATAACATAATAGATCTCTTCCATATTTTCATGGTAGTGCGGTATTGTTCCCTGATCTTCTAGGAGAATTGAATCCCATAATCCAACCATTCTATGTGTTCCATCTCTTTTCCCCAGATTCTCCTCTATATTCTTTATAATCAAATGTGTCACCCGCTTTTTCTATTTAAGTCTAAGTTGACGCCTTGAATTTATTTTATCAAGTATATCGTTATGTTTTACACCAAGGTAAATATTAATCTGACTAAAATGACAGCTTTTTGGTCTAACCATTTTTTCTATATCTCTGACAATTTTGATGCAAAAAAAAATATAAGAAACGGAATCAGGTTTTGATATAAAGACACATCAGGTCATTAAAACAATCAAATTCTAATGATCAGTTAGTAATGAATTGATTTCTCTTTTGAAACTTATCTTATTGCTTAAATAACTGTGGGAAGTTATTAAAATGAGTAAAGACTCAAGAAAAACCATTATTCCATTCATCATTTTTGCATATATTATTCTTGTGATCATTTTCGTCATTACTGGGATGTTCACACCTGAAGGTGAATCAACAGAAATTGTTCCCTTAACAGGCTTGCCAATGACAATCCATAATCTTTTGGTTGTTCTTATATGGCCTCTAGTTATGTCAATAGTAATGGTAACCATATTTCCTAGAGTTAGATAGGAAATGATATTTCCTTGCATGTTATAAGCCCTGAATCCTGCGAAATTGATGACTGGGTGATGTCCCATATCGATTTTCTCACCTTTGAACTCGATGCTTTGCGCGATAAAGTGCGAGGTGTGTAATAAATTCGTGGAGTTTATTAATGAACTGTACTCCAAGGTATAAAGGAGCAGTCGATCGCCATGAGACAGACCGTCAAATTCAGGATGTATCCCGATGAAGCACAAGAACATCAGCTCCATGAGCTCTTCACCATCTATAACCGCGTGAAACGCATCGGCTATAATTTGTTGTTTCATGGCGAGGACTACATGACAGCACGCTTTGGTGAGGGCAAAACCATCCAACAATGCTTGATGAGTCTGTGTCATAACAACCCCTATGTCAACACCATCCTGATCGATAACACGCAGAAACTGGATGCACAAACCACATGGCTGGAAAAACGACGGCAATACATGACCCAGCAGATAAAAATCGTTACTAAGAAAATCAACAAAATAATGGAGCAAGATACACACGACAGGCGGTTAAAAGGCTTATATGCCCGCAGATCATCAATTATGGCTAAATTACATAATTTAATGCTTACACCTGTGGTGTTTGGCGGTAAGAAATTATTTAGAGACCGAATCCTTGGCAAAATAAGTAGAGAAGCGTTCAGAATAAAACGAGATTCTTCCTTTTGTTGTATCGGAAAGAAACAACAAGGAGTGAAAAACCTGAACCTCAAGCTATTGCCCGATAAAACGTTCAAGCTACGCACCTTTTCCAAGCAAAAAGGACGCAAATGGCTGATCATTCCCCTGTCTGTCAACCATGTGCAGAAGAAATGGTTTCAGGAAATTCTTAACGCCGATAAATACACGGTAACCGTAAAAAGACGGTTCTTTAAGGGAGAAGTACGCTACTTTGTCCATGTGTCTTATGACATCCCAGAACCCGCACCACGTTATGGCTACCAACATGGTGCCATCGGCTTGGATTTTAACTATAATTTTGTGGCATTAACTAATGTGGCTCAGGACGGCAAATTGCTTTCCTATCACAAAATATCGTTTGGCAACCTTCACAACTATCGAACCGATAAACGTAACGATTATATCTCCTATAAGATGGATAAAGTTGTCAATTATTGCATCAATAAGGGCAAAGGCATTGTGGTCGAGGACTTACAATTCGACCAAGGCTTTTCCTATAATATAACACGCAACCGAAAACTAAGCAATATGAAGACCACCGCCTTGCAACTGCTGGAGCGAAAATGTAAAAAGCGCGGTGTGTCCTTCCGAAAAGTATTTCCCGGATATACCTCTCTCATTGGGAAATACAAGTATTCACGGTTACATAATTTGACGATACATCACTTAGCAAGTTATGTAATAGCTCGAAGAGGCTTGGGTTTCAAGGAAGCAATTCCAGCCGTCTACGATTGGGTGCTCTCACACGTCGGGGAGTACATAGAGCCTCGTGTGAAAAAGGGTAGTCCTTACCGTAGATGGTCGATGATCCATGACCTCTTCAAGCACAGCGGGATAACGTCCTTCAAGACTGCTGAGATACTTAAAAAAACAGTAGTGATGAAGCATGTCTTGCACTCGGTGACGAACGCACAGTCCGATAACCTTAAGGCTGGTCTTTCCTTTTCTAACGGAAAGATTGAGGATTATCATAAAACGTGGAATGTCGTCAATAATTTCACAGTTTTATAAATAATCGTAAGGTTTCCTAGAGTCTTTGTCCCACTGTTTTTGAAGATAAAAAAATTAATCTGGAAAGATTATGAAAATGGCTTTGTTGAGTTCGAACCAAGAGTCATGACATGGCGAACATTTCTGAGACGAATGGTCTTTTGCTTTTTGCTTGTAATGGGTCTTGAGGCATCTTTAGCTCCATTCATCGATCCCTTTTTATTTTTTACTGCCAGCCAAGAACTTGAATTTGCCGAAATAGGCCTTGCCGAATCGCCTGAACTTGTTAGGTATGCCATGGCGTATTTTGGCGCCCTAGCTATGTTGATTGTGCCGTTCGCTGTCGGGCTGTGGTCCATTGGGTGGGGGCTGAAAGATTCGGGTCTTGTTCACTACAAAGTCCCCAAATCAAAGGACAAGTTCCAATAGATCGAACCCGTCCATTATCGCTGGGTTAATTGGTTGGGCGGCTATGCAGGTCTTTCCGCTATATTCTTCTATGCTGGGGCTTTGTATGCATACCTTACAGTCCCTGGCTTTTGGATAGAAGATATGATCTGGAGTTTTGCTTTTTCTATTGTTCTTATTGTTGTAATGGGACCTTCTTATGTTGTCTACTGGAAATTAGCACCTACATTCTTGTCAAAAGGACTCAAAGAAGTCAAAAGGATCTCAAAATCCGATATACTCAAAACATAGATTACGCTGGAGAATCACTTTAGAAGACTTGAGTAACTAAATCTAAGTATTGTGCACAGATGCTAGTGATATTCGTGAATAGGTGGCGAATCTCGTACTAACAACCCTTTTTCCTCTAACTTAGACATTATTTCTAACGCTTTTCTAGGAGAGACCAAAATTTCATATGCTTTTAGTTTAGATCGAAGATCCATTGCTGTGGTTCCATTATTTGATTCGAGAATATGAAGGCTGTATTTTTCGGTTTTTTTCCATCTTCCTAATTGTTGCACCGATTCTTCTAACTGAACACCATTATTAAATTGAAAAGGAGTTCTATAAAATTGCCATAACTGGTCATTTTGCAAGTATGGACAATTCTTGACTTCGTATAAATTACAAAAGATACATGAGCGTTTAAGAGGTTTATCAATAAAGGTACATCTTTTTTTAAACCATCTTTTTTTCAAGAATGGACAGGGAATCTTAAGAAGGGTTCTCTGAAGGGTATATTCCAGTTCATCCTTTAGGGAGGGCATTTGTGTCACTGTTAAATGATTAATTCCATCATATTCAAGAATTAAAATGATTTGACGAAGAGCTTCTGAGAGTTTCTTAAGTAACACCTCAACAACTTCATTATCTGTATCTATATCCTCAATAACTCCGAGAATTAGTTTCTTACTTAAGGCTCGAAATATTGTACGAATTTCTTGAAACATTATCTTATTAATTCTCTTTTGGAAGAAAACTTCCCCCATCCCAAAAATCGCTTCTAATAGCCCATTCACGAGATTTGAGTCTAAACTCTTTTTAGTTCCAGTTCTATAGCTATAAATACAGTTGCCATCCTTAATTAGGAATATATTATGGATCAATGACGTTTAACTCCTTTCTAAATGCACGACAGTGCTAGAAAGTCTAAGTAACATTTCACAAGTAATAAACTCAAAAACAAATTTTATAATTTATAGTGGATTTATCCGCAGTAATCTACTTTTTATGTAATTTTATGAACTGCAAAATGATATTATAGAAATTAGCAATTGGACTACTTACAAATTTTTACTGAAATTAGCTTTGAAAAATAAAATTAAAAACATGAAGATATCATTCAAGCACGGAGGTAATATGATGGCGAAATGGGCTTGTTTAGCATGTGATTATGTATATGATGAAGAAAAAGGTGATCCAGAAAACGGTATTGAACCGGGTACTCTTTTTAAAGACATTCCTGATGACTGGCTCTGTCCAGTTTGCTTTGTGGGAAAAAATATGTTCGACAAACTTTCCGAATAACAGTCAACTATAATATTCTTCGAATACAACCCACGTTTTTTTTACTATTTCATTAAAATCGTGCTGGGGGTTATTCCAGTATGATTCAAAGAATTTTCTTTTTTGCATTGCATGCATAAGTGAATCGCCAAAAGAGTCAATACATTCCTCTTCATATTCATTTAGAATATCTAAATCTTCTTCTTGGACCGCTTTTACAACATATTTTCCAGCAAGTTGTCCACAAGGCAGAGCAAATGGTACACCTGCACCCGTTATTGAATGACATTGCCCGGCTGCATCTCCAACAATTAGAATATTTTCTTTATGAAGAGGTAGCATTCCTCCCGCAGGAATCATTCCAGCGATGATTGCTAATCTCTGATCAAGGATTATCTCTTGTTTTACCAGTTCTTTAACAAATTTCTTTAAAGCTTCTCGTGGCGGCATTCCAAACTTAAGACTTACACCAACTCCAACGTTACATACATCATCTTTTGGAAATACCCAACCATAGCCTCCAGGTATGTACTTTCGAAAATAAACCTCTGTAAAGTCCCTTTTTTCTCTCAGTGGCATTAAAAATTGATTTGCATATATATATGTGGTGTTATATATTCCAAGAGTTTTTCCCATCACAGATTTTGGACCACTTGCATCTACAATTATTCTTGGAGAAATAATGTTTTCCTGTTTTCCTTCACGTATTTTAATTTTGTTTCTATGGACACCTAACGCTTCTGTTTTTGTAAAAATATGTGTTCCCATTTCCCTTGCTTTCTCTGCTAAGTGTTTATCAAACAAATCTCTGTGAATAATATATCCTTTGGATTCAGTAATGGTTACATCACCATTTGGCATAACTGTATGCATGTAGTTAATTTTCTGTGCAATTATTTCCTTTTTTGAATCAATAAAATGAGCAACTTGGAAGGGTATGTGTTCAGCACATTGCACTGGCAAACCCAACTCTTTTCTTTTATCGATAAGAACAACATCTATTCCGTCTTTTGCGATATTCCTGGCAGTAGTACTACCAGCTGGTCCAGCGCCAATTACTAATACATCACATTCTGTTGGAATTGCCATTATGAGCGAACTCTAACGTTTTCAATGATTTTTTTTAATAGATCAAGTTTCAGGTCTGTTTGATGACCAAAGACGCCCTCGTACGCTTCTTTTTCTTTACCGAGTTCATAGCACGTGGATGAATCGATATCAATGAGTAAACCGCCCAGTCCTGACTCTCTAAATGCTTTTTGTCGTTTTTCAAAAAAAGCTTCGCAACAACAACCTATGTATGACTGAATACCTTCACTTTTGAGCTGTTTAAAGGTCTCAACAAGATGCTCAAAACTGCAGATACTTATAACTCGCAAGTTCTTTTCTTGACCAATATCGTAAGCTTCGCCTATACTGCAGCCTCCACATCTTGCACAATAATTTTCGTTTCTAAACTCGCAATCTGGAAGCTTAGCACAATACGGCAGAAGTAAAACCGTATTATTTTTCAATAGATTTCTAAATGAATTATTAACAACAAATATTGAATTGGCCTCATCTATACTAAGACCAATATATTCTAATTTATCAAGTGCCTCACTAATTGCCCGATAAATGTCATCTTCGGATAAGCCTAAAAATCTCGGCTTTTTTTCTACAAAAAATTTGTGGATATTCTCCTTTAGATTTACAATTGGTGTGCTTTTAAGGCTAGCCTCTAAGTCATAAACCGTCCTTGCTGGATCTACGAAGAAGTCTCCTGTTATTAAAACTTGCTTAATATATCGCATTTTTGCATCAACATGAAGATTTGCCCTTAATAGACCTCCGTCTACTTTGTATATTGATCGCAACATTTGACTGTAGTTTTTAGGTTCTTCGATCAAATAAATCCATTCATCTGATACTTTTTCTACAAGTTCCTTTTGAAGCAAAGACTGTTCACGAGTAGTGAGTGAGTCAGCTCTAAATTGTACACCTAGTTCTTCAGAAAAACCTTGTAGCAAAGCAGTTTTAATTTTTTCAAGAGATGGAATAGTTCCTAACTCTTCCTTAAGACAGGTCACACGATCCCTAGCAGATTCAATTCCTCGTTTAGTTAGTTTTTCTATAGGAATCCTCAATGCTTTAAGCATCATTTCCATATCAGTGTTAACTAACAAAGTTCCTTGGTAGAGACAAGCATTATCCTCAAAAACTCCCCCTGTTCCGGATATCTTCTTGCCGCTAACCTCAATATCATTCCTAGGTCTAAATTCTGCCTTTAAACCTAATTTTTTAAGACCTTTGACTGCCCCTTCACAGACTTTTTCTGTTATATTCTCAAGATTTCTTCCTATGTCTAAATCCTCGCTATTGAAAACCAATTCCCAACCTACTTGAGATTCGTCAAAAAA
>Ga0180438_10012234_pt1 | contig 10232 bp, 5 predicted proteins | sample SS_ome_12_FD_132455 | JGI IMG/M metagenome (GOLD analysis project Ga0180438, IMG submission 132455) | Hypersaline lake sediment archaeal communities from the Salton Sea, California, USA - SS_3_D_2 metaG | ecosystem: Environmental > Aquatic > Non-marine Saline and Alkaline > Hypersaline >...
AACTAATTATGGAAAGAAGTGAGAAGAAAATTGTTGAATCCGTCCCTAATTTTAGTGAAGGGGGAGATGGAAAAAAAGTAGAAACTATTGTTGCTGCGATTAAAGATACACCCAACACGAGAATTGTGGATGTTCAATATGATGGAGATTATAATCGAGCAGTTATTACCTTTGTTGGGACTCCCGAAGCAGTTTTATACGCTAATATCTCAGCAGCAAAAAAAGCAATTGAATTAATAGATATGAATCAACATAAAGGGCAACACCCTCGTATTGGGGCTATAGATGTTGTTCCTTTTGTTCCTGCTCAAAATGTCTCCATTGAGGAATGTATAGATTTATCGAAAAAATTTGCTCAAGCTCTCTCAAAAGAGGGAATTCCGGTATATCTTTATGAAGAATCAGCACGAACGATGGAGAGAAAGAATATTGATAATATTCGTGCGGGTGAATATGAGGGGTTAAAAGAAGTAATTGGCTCAGATCCCGAACGCAAACCCGATTATGGTCCATCAAAAATGCATCCTACAGCAGGTGCCACAATAACAGGAGCTCGATATCCTTTAATTAGCTTTAACATTAATTTAGGAACAAAAGATGTGAAAGTAGCGAAAAAAGTAGCTAAAGCTATCCATCTAAATTCAGGTGGATTAGTAAATGTGAAGGCAATGGGTACAATAATTGAAGGGCAAGATTATGTCCAAGTTGGAATAAGTAACATTAATTTTAGAAAAACACCCCTTTATCGGCAAATGGAGTTGGTCAGAATTGAAGCCGCTCGTTATGGAGTACAAATTGTTGGAACTGAATTAATAGGAGTATTACCCTTAGACGCCGTTCTTAACTCGCTTGAATATTATTTACAGCTTGAAAAACCCTCCAAACTTGAACAAAAGGATTTACTAGAAAGTTATTTCAATTTTTAGAGTAACTATCCCCTTTAAGAATAAGTATCAATAACAATATTTCCTTTTTTAATTACTTTAGAAATTAAATTGACTCCAAACTGATAAGCTAAAAATTGGTGATTAGGAACGGAAAAAACATTAATATCGGCATCTTTTCCTACCTCTAATGATCCGATTCGATGATGCTCATCAATTGCACATGCTGAATTAAGAGTTGCGGCGGTTAAAGCTTCTGCGGGACTCATTTTCATCATATAACATGCAAGCGCAATTACGATCTGCATTGATTCCGTCCAACAATTTGGATTTAGATCCGTAGCTAACGCAATTGGAATTCCCATATCTATCATTTTTCTAGCAGGAGCATATTCTTTCAACATGAGACAAAATGGAGTGCCGGGCAATAAAGTAGCAATAACTCCAACTTCTGCCATCGCTTTTAAACCTTCATCATTAGATTTTAGGAGATGGCCTGCTTGAATTACTTTGAGTTTAGCAGCCAATTTTGCACCATCCGTGTCTTCGATTTCATCAACATGAACTTGAAGCTTTAATCCCCTTTCCTTTGCTGCATTTAGAATCCTTTTAGTTTGGTCAACTGAAAAAATTCCTTTTTCACAAAACACATCACAAAAGTCTGCAAGATTGTTTTTCTTAACTTGAGGAAGCATTTGAGTTATGATTAGATCGACATATTCTTCAGGATTGTTCTTAAATTCTGGAGGAATTGCATGAGCACCCATAAAGGTTGATATGATATCAATAGGATGCTTGTTGTTTAAGCTTTGGATTGCATTTAACGATTTTATCTCATCTTCAACTGAAAGACCATAGCCAGTTTTAGTTTCTATGGTGGTAGTCCCATATCGTAGCATTCTGTCCAAAATATTTTTTCCATTTTCCACCAATTCATCAAGGGAAGCATTCCTTGTCTCTCGGACTGATTTCAATATTCCACCCCCTGATTCAAGGATGTCTAGATAGGATTTTCCTGCAAGTTTCATATCAAGTTCATTCTCTCTTGAGCCTTTAAAAATGATATGAGTATGCGGATCCACAAATCCGGGAGCTATCAATCGATTTTTTGCATTAATAATCGTTTTGCAACTTTCTGATGAATATTTTGAGTTAAAATCAGTAGTTTTACCCACGAAACTAATTTTGCCGTCTTTAATTCCAAGAGCGCCATCAGAGATAACCGCTAACTTTGACATATTATCTCCTTTTCTGGGAATTCCCAATTTGGAATCTAAGGTGACTAACTCATTAGCATGGATTATTGCAATATCAAGATCGTCTGAAGTCATTTCAATACCCTAAATTTTTACTAATTGATAAAAGCTGAGCCGACTGAATAATATCTTGAGTTTGTTGTATTAAATCAGATAATATGGTATCTTCCTTGATATAAGGGACTTTGTCGCGATAAAACTCATAGCAAGCTTCCAAAATCACACTTGATTTTAGAGGTTTTCTGAATTTGAATGCCTGACATGCACATAAAAGTTCGATGGCAAGGATTTTCTCGAGATTCTCAATTATTTGGAGAGCCTTTCTTGCACTAATTGAACCCATACTTACATGATCTTCTTGGCCCATAGATGTTGGAATGCTATCTGCACTCGCTGGAAAACAAAGGGATTTATTCTCACTGGCTAAAGCAGCAGAACAATATTGAGCAATCATAAATCCGGAATTAAGACCAGAATGTTCAATAAGATAGGGTGGTAAACCCCATTTACCCTCTAATAGCAAATATGTCCTTCTATCTGAAATATTACCCATTTCGGATGCCGCGAGGGCGACGTAATCTAATGGTAGTGCTAAAGGCTGACCATGAAAATTACCTCCACTTATTGTGAGATCCTTATTAACAATGAGCGGATTATCCGTGATCGAATTTAATTCGCGTTCTACTATTTCTTCAAGATGTGTCAAAGCATCACGAGAAGCACCATGTACTTGAGGCATACAACGGATTGAATAAGGATCTTGAACTCGACCACAATCTTTATGAGATTCGACATATTCCGAGTTTAATAGAAGTTTTCTAATATTTGCCGCTACGATTAACGCACCAGGATGAGGTCGTGATTTGATGAGTTCTTCTGTAAATGGTTGGGGTGAAGCTAAATAGGCCTCTAAGGAGATCGCTCCAATTATATCAGCATGTTCAACACAATTTCTCAGTTTCTCAATAACTTTAATAGCATATGCACTAATAAATTGTGTTCCATTGATTAAGGCTAAGCCTTCTTTTGCTTGAAGCTGTAATGGCTTCAATCCTACTTCCTCCAAAATCTTACTTGTGGGTAAATAATTTTTTTCATCGTGAGTAAGATAGCCTAAACCAATTATCGGCAAGAATAGATGAGCAAGTGGAGCAAGATCACCAGAAGCACCTACTGATCCTTGTTCATAAACCAACGGAATGTAATTATTTTCAATATGCCAACATATTCTTTCAATTAGATCGATTGAGACTCCAGAATAGGCTTTGGATAAGGTGTGGACTTTCAAAATTAACATTAACTTAGCTATCTCGGGATCGATAAGATTGCCAACACCTACACTATGGCTTTTAAGGAGATTTTCCTGTAAATGGCCCGATTGTTCAGGAGTTATTTTTGTAGTACATAAGGAGCCAAAACCAGTATTAATGCTATAGACTAAATGATCGCCATCTAAAATCGATTGGACAGCTTGATAACTCTTCTCAATTAAACTTTTTGTTTCCTTTGCAATTGTTCCTTTTATCTGCCCTCGCGCAAGTTTAAGGGCAATATCTACGGTTAGAGTATCTTTTCCATACTTAAATTTTTCACTCATAAATAATCCTATTTTATCATTTCGTTTGTGAAATATATTTATCAATTAATTGTTCTAATTTTTTAGTATCTGTCAGATTGGGAATAGTTATGTGTCCTTTTTCGTGATTTTTATTCCAATCGTGCGCGCTTTTGAGAGCATTTTCATTTCTTGCCCAAGCTCTTCGAGCTATACCACACGATACATCCCAATCGATTGCAGAACGGATAATTTGATTTACTCTTTCTGAACCATCCAATACTAATCCAAATCCACCATTAATGACCTTTCCAGTTCCTACTCCCCCACCATTTGATAAGACACACATCGTCATCCCGCGTGCAACATTTCCTGCCCAAGAATGATGAGCCATATCCGCCATAATATTGCTTCCATCATGAATATTTGAAGTCTCTCTAAAGGGGCTGTCGGTACCTGAAACATCGTGGTGGTCTCGTCCCAACATTATCGGCCCGATAGCTCCCTCTCTCACAGCCTCATTAAACTTTAAAGCTATTTGTATTCGTGTTTGCATATCCGCATAAAGGATTCTTGCTTCTGATCCTACCACTAGATTATTCTGTTCAGCATTTTTAATCCAATACCAATTATCTCTGTCTTGTGCTCTCCGATTCGGATCAATACATGAAAGCGCAATTTGATCAGTTTTTACCAGATCTGAATGATTTAAGCTTAAACAGACCCATCGAAAGGGACCATATCCGTAATCAAAACAAATAGGACCCATAATATTTTCTACATAGGAAGGAAAGATAAAACCATTTTTAATGTCTCCCTTAACGGCAATGTCCTTTGCACCAGCATCGTAAACTGCTTTTAAAAACGAATTTCCATAATCCCAAAAATTGGTACCTCGGTCCGCCATTTTTTTAATTAGATGATAATGTGCAATAAGCGATTTATCAACGAGTTTTATAAACTTCTCTCGATGACTTTTTAAAAGTTCTCTTCCCTCCTCAAAACTAACTCCCTCAGGAGTATATCCTCCTTCATATACCGCATGACAAGAAGTCTGGTCAGAAGCTAATTCTACTTTGATATTATTATCAACCACATATTTCCAGAGATCAATGATATTTCCATGATAACCGATAGATATCGGCTTACCAGATTTTCGATATTCATCTACCCAGTTAAATATCTCTTCAAAATTATCAGAAATCCTACTAACCCATCCTTGTTCATGTCGAGTTTGAATTCTGGAGCTATCTACTTCCGCAATGACTCCTATCCCACCTGCAATTTCAATTGCTTTGGCTTGGGCACCGCTCATACCCCCTAATCCTGAACTGAGATACAATATTCCTTTTAAACCCTTAGTAGATGGAACTTTCAGATAAAGGCGTCCCGCATTCAATAAAGTAATATAAGTTCCATGCACAATACCTTGAGGGCCAATATACATCCAACCTCCTGCAGTCATTTGCCCATAATTCGCTACTCCAAGTGCTGTAGCTCGTTGAAAATCTTTAGTTGTATCAAACATCCCTATCATCAGTCCATTTGTCATAATTACTCGTGGAGCATTTCGATTACTCGGAAATAAGCCTAATGGATGTCCAGACATAACAACCAAGGTCTGATCTTCCTTTAAAATTTCCAGATATAGTTTTATTAACCGATATTGCATCCAATTTTGACATACTTGCCCACTTTCTCCATAAGTGACTAATTCATAAGGATAGAGAGCCACATCAAAATCCAAATTATTATCTATCATAATCTGAATTGCTCGCGCTTCAAGAATACCCTTATAATGATCAATAGGTTGGGCTTTGATTGGTCCTGGAGGGCGATAACGATAGGCATAAATCCTACCTCTCGTCATTAATTCCTCTAAAAATTCTGGAGCTAATGTATCATGCAATTTTTCAGGCACATAGCGTAAGGCATTCTTCAAGGCTAGAAGTGTATCCGAACGATCAAGATTGAACCCGCGATTTGGCGCTCTTCGAATATTATCACGAAATTTTGGTGCGGGGGGTAAAGTATCTGATAATACTATTTGTTTTGCTTCTGCAGTATCCATACTTTTTACTAGCTTCCATTAGTATATAAATTTATGATATGCTTGAGAAAAATGGAAAAAAGAAAAATAATTATTTATATTTAATATTTATACCTTCAGAGAGAGTGTAAACCTAAAGATTTTAGCTTCTCTTGATTGGGATACCCAGTATCGGCATCAAAAGTTCGATATTTGTATAATTCTTTCTTGAGTTTGTCAAAATCGGGAGCTTTACCCGCAGAACCGCCCTCATCTAGAGGCTGAAGTAAAATTTTAGGCAATCTGTCGTCCGCAGGCGTGATTCCCATTTTTAGGTTAAATAACCGTTTTATCATATAAAGACGTTCACCTAAAGTCTTAAATTCTTCTAGATCAAAGTCGAGTCCTGTGGCAGCATTCAGCATATCGATAATCATAGAAGGGGGAGGATTACAGAAGGTACACATTATCAATGAATTGTATATTGCTCGATAGTCTTGAAGCCTAGCACTCACCTCTGCCATACCTGATCCATCAGAATACCAATCTATACTCCCCTCTATCCCAAATTCATCAAGAGGTAAGCCTAATAATGCATAATATGGATCACAAGCCGTATGGCAAGGCCCTCGAGTAGTAGCTATACCATAAGCAATTGCCATTCCAAATATTCGTCGTAAATCGTGGTAAGGTACTTCCATGCCATAAGAAGTAGCAATTTCATCTTGAGAAATATTAAATTTTTTTCCCACCGCATCAGAGCCTTCAGCTAATATATCTCCGATTCCTTCCCGATGAGCAATTTTTTTAATCATTTCCAAAGCAGGATGAATATCACCCCATTCAGGCTTTAACCCGTCAACATCATCAGAATTTATCTTATTCTTATTATAGAGATAATAAAGGAATGCAATAGTGCTACTACCACTAATGGTGTCGAATCCAAAATCATTGCACATGTAATTAGCAATTTGAATAGACTCTAGATCGTTATTCAGAATGAGAGATCCAAATCCTACTACCGTTTCGTATTCGGCCGCTTCAATCTCACCATCAGTTTTAAATTCTCCTTCTTTAACGACGGCTTTTTTTGCACATCCAATAGGACATGAAAAGCATGGATAACTTCTGGCATATACTTTCTCAGAGGCGGAGGCTCCAGATATATCAAATGCAGGCTCCCATGTACCTAATGTCCAATATTTTATGGGTAATTCCCCTTCCGAATTATATTTGTCTACTCCTCCAGAGGTTCCAAGCATCCCAAACATTTGAGTTGCAAAAGATGCCATGACATCATCTATGGTTTTCTTTACTGCTTCTTTAAACTCTTCAGGTTTAGCTGGTTCGTAAGGTTTCTTTTTTGCTCTCACTGCTATTGCCTTCAGTTTTTTTGAACCCATTATTGCACCCATACCCGTTCTACCGGAAGCTTTCTCTTCGGAAGCGATGGTTGCATATTTTACTAAATTCTCCCCTGCTTGACCAATACACGCAATCCGAGTTAAATCTGAACCTAATTTTTCTTTCAATATTTCAGATGTCTCGATTGTCCCCTTTCCCCATAAGAAGGATGCATCTTTCAATTCAACCCCATCATCAGTGATATTAAGGTAAACAGGAGTTTTTGATGCGCCCGTTATTACAATTCCGTCATATCCTGCTTTTTTCAATTCTGGGCCAAAAAATCCACCACAATTTGATTCACCCCATAACCCGGTATAAGGAGATTTTCCACATACAACAAACCGACCGCTAGTAGGGGCGTTTGATCCACAAAATAACCCAGTCATAAACATAAGGATATTCCCAGGAGATAAGGGATCAGTATCTTTATCAATCTTATTAAATAAATATCGTGAACAATAGCCCGCCCCGCCTAAATAATTTTTAGCAATCTCTTCTTCAAGTGGTTCTTCTGAAATCTTGTTATGAGTTAAATCAACAATCAATAATTTTCCCACGAATCCTTTCATACAAAAATACACCTTAGAAAACTTATATTAAGAGATTATAATATTTTTCTCTATTTACAGTTTAACATTTTTTAGAATTTAATTCTATTTTAAACTTAGAAATGATGAAATAAAACGCATACTATTTGAATACTTTGACATCGCGATCTCCTAAATCTTCTAAAATATCGTGGAGATCCTCGACATCATTCTTTTCTAAGTTAAGGTATTTTAAGGAAGGAAGGCTATGTAAGATCTTGGGTAACTTGCTTATCCCATTGCCTCGTAGAAAAAGGTATTTTAAAGTTTTCAGATTACCAATAGAATCTGGGATCTCAGTAAGATGATTATTGCCTAAGTACAAGCTTTTCAAAGAGTTAAGATTTCCGATTGAAGAGGGTATAGCTGTTAAATTATTATAATAAAGATAGAGTCTTTTTAGAGATTTTAAATTACCAATTGATTCGGGAACCTTAGTAAGTTTATTTTTACCGAGATCCAAATTTTCTAGATTTTTTAGCAATCCAATATCTTCTGGAATGGTTTGAAGTCTATTAAAACCTAACATTAAATTTTTTAATTTTTGTAACGCACCAATACTTGATACTAATACGTCTAATTTATTAGTTGAGACATCCAATTCCCTAAGTGATTCAAGATTTCCTATAGATTCGGGAAGTGTTTTTAACAAATTTTTACTTAAATCCAAAATGGTTAAGGAAGAGAGTGTTCCAAAATTATGAGGAAGAGCAGATAATTTATTATCATAGAGATCTAACTCTTTTAGATTTGATAAGTCACAGATTGACTCTGGTAGCCCTTCCAATTCATTTCTATCAACCTTTAAGACTTCTAAGGACCTTAGTTTCCCAATAGAATTAGGTAATCTTCTTAAATTATTCCGATCCAGTCGCATTATTTGAAGAGAAGAAAGCTTCTCTATTTCAGGAAAGTCTTGCAGTTGATTATCTGAGATCTCTAAACGTAATAAGGATTCAAGCAGTCCAATGGATTTTGGCAGAGAAGTAAGCGAATTTGAAGATAGACTAAGGTTTTCCAAATTGAATAATGAACCGATATTTGAAGGAAGAGAAGATAAATTATTTGAAGAGAGACCTAAATATTTTAAACTTTTTAAATTTCCAATTGATTCAGGTAATTGCACAAGATGATTTCCTTTTAAAAATAAAGATCGAAGAGAATTGAGTTCACCAATAGAATTAGGCAATTCTTCTAATTGATTATTTCTTAGATTTATCCGTTTTAATGATTTTAACGAACCGATGGTTGAGGGAAGGTTTTTTAAAGCATTATTTCCTAAATAAAGGAGTTCTAAATTGACAAGATCTCCAATTTTATCAGGTAAAATTTCCAATCCATTGCTACTTAAATCCAAAGTTTTAAGATTTTTAAAACTAAATATTTCCTCCGTTAACGTGGTAAATTTGTTTTCACTCATATCTAAGATTTCTAACGAAGTTAAATCTTTTACTGAAGAAGGTAATTCATTAAGATGATTAGACTCTAAGTAAAGGTTCTTTAGTGATTTTGCAGAATAAATTGAAGTGGGTAACTTTGATAATCGATTATCGCTTAAATCTAATGTATCTAAAGCCATTAAAAGAAATAATTCTTCTGGTAGGACCCGTAATTTATTACCACGTAGGAATAGCTTTTTTAATCGCGAAAGAGCATTAATTTTCTCTGGAATTGAATGGAGCCCACAAGAAAACAATCCTAATCCTTCAATATGGTTCTCTTTAACGGTGTATCCCAAAGTATAGCTATAAAGATCTGGAACTAAAGGTATCTTCATCTGAATACTATCTTCGATGAGCTTGATAAACTTTAGTTCTTCTTCGGGAACAACCATTTCTAATTTTCGTGTCCAAAGATTGTATTAAAAATTCTTTACAAGAATAATATAAAATTTTTATTTATATGTTTAACATTTTCGGAAATGAATTTTTTTAGTTATAAGACAATCCCGACAAAAACACTTTTAATAAAGAAAAAGAGGAAATAGATAGAGATTAAAAATCAATATCTTTTCCTTCATATGCATATTTATAAATTTCTTTAAATTCATTGGGAGAGGGAGATCGTGGAGTTAACACTGAACTAGCATCTTGATAGCATAGATCTAAGAGAGTATCCAAATCTCTTTCCATATCTTCCTTTTTTACCCCTGTTTCCTTTAAACTTTGAGGAAAATTTACTTTTTTTTGGAGTTCATTGATCTTTTCTATTACCATAAATGCTGCTTTTTTATCATCTTCGTCCCATTTAACCCAACCTAATTGTTTCGAAAGTTTTGCATAAATATTTAATGCTTCTTTATTCTCGGGGTCATTGAGAATAAATTGGGTTACGTATTTTAAGAGTATCCCGACCGATCGGCCATGAGGAGTATGATATAAAGCACCCCAACTGTGTCCCATTGTGTGCCCTATGTGTACATTACCATTTCCAAAAGCAAGACCAGCTAAAGTTGCTGCTTGATGCATATAGTCTCTAGCTTCTTCATTACTTCCATCTTCATATGCAATAGGA
>Ga0180438_10012235_pt1 | contig 10232 bp, 8 predicted proteins | sample SS_ome_12_FD_132455 | JGI IMG/M metagenome (GOLD analysis project Ga0180438, IMG submission 132455) | Hypersaline lake sediment archaeal communities from the Salton Sea, California, USA - SS_3_D_2 metaG | ecosystem: Environmental > Aquatic > Non-marine Saline and Alkaline > Hypersaline >...
GGCCACGTCAACTACGGCGCGGTCAAGGGCGGCGTGGTGAGCTTCACCCGCTCCATCGCTCGCGAGATGGGGCGCTACGGGGTAACCGCCAACTGCTTCGCCCCCATAGCCGCCACCCGGATGACGATGAACGACGAGGTGATAAAGGGCACCTGGAAGCGCGTTGAGGCCGGCGTCATGACCAAGGAGCAGGCCGAGCAGATGCTGTCAATGCCCGGCCCGGAGCACATCCCCCCCATCATCGTCTACCTGGCCACCGACCATTCGGCCAACGTCAACGGGCAGGTGTTCCACGCCGAAGCGTGGAGGGTGGGGATTTACAGCGAGCCGGTGGAGGTGCGGGCCATCTACAAGAACGAGGGCATATTCACCACCGATGAACTGATCGAGATGGTGCCCAAGACCCTGCTGACCGGCTATATCAATCCCGCCCCGCCGCAGCCGGACAGGGATAAGAAGTAATCCTCAGCCGGTACACACGGACGGGTCTGAGAAACTTCAATAGAATGAATTGAATACAGCTATGGCCGGTATAGTATCATACGGAGCATATATCCCCATCTACCGCCTGAAGCGGGATGAGATGGGCCGGGCGTGGAGCCGCAGTTCCAGCGGGGGGGAGCGGTCGGTGGCGAATTTCGATGAGGACAGCGCCACCATGGCAGTGGAGGCGGTAGTCGACTGCCTGAGTGACAGCGATCGCGACAAGGTGGACGGCCTGTATTTCGCCTCCACCACACCACCCTACCGCGAGAAGCAGACGGCGAGCATGGTTGCTCTGGCTGCCGACCTGCGCCGCCATCTGTTCACCGCCGACTTCACCGACTCGCTGAGGTCCGGAACGATGGCCCTGCGGTCTGCCATTGACGCGGTTAACAGCGGCTCAGCCAAGCAGGTGATGGTGGCCGCCACCGACTGCAGGAAGGGACAGCCCCAGTCCAACTACGAGCAGGACTTCGGCGACGGCGCCGCCGCTTTACTCATCGGGGACACAGACGTCATCTGCGATATCGAGGCTACTTATTCCCACAGCGACGATATACTCGACACCTGGCGCACCGAGAGCGACAGCTTCACCAGGACGTGGGAGGACCGCTTCATCCTTACCGAGGGCTACACCCGCAACATGACGGAGGCCATCTCCGCCATCATGAGTGAGCAGGGGCTCAAGCCTGCCGATATCTCCAGGGCGGTTTACTACGCCCCTGATTCGCGCCGTCACTCCGAGATAGCCAAGGCAGTGGGGTTCGACCCCAAGACGCAGGTTCAAGACCCGATGTTCAAGGTGCTGGGCAACACCGGCGCCCCCTTCGCCATGATGATGCTGGTGGCCGCGCTGGAGCAGGCCAGGCCGGGCGACAGGATACTGTTCGCTAACTACGGCGACGGTGCCGATGCCTTTATACTGATGGTGACCGAGGCGATAACCAAGATAAAAGGGCGACGCGGCATCAGGGTTCACCTCGCGTCCAGGATGGAGCTGGCCAACTACGAGAAATACGTCCGCTTCCGCCGTCTGATACCCCTGGAGGCGCAGGCGCGCGAGGGGGCTAACGCCTTCCCCCCGGTGGCCTGGCGCGAGCGGGAGCAGCTTACCAGCCTGCACGGCTCCCGCTGCAACCACTGCGGCCGCACCTTCCACCCCATGCAGCGGGTGTGCATCTACTGCGGAACCAAGGACGACTTCGAAGGGGTGCGCCTGTCCGACAGGAAGGGCATACTGTACACCTACTGCATCGACAACCTGGCCCTGTCCGACGACCCCCCCACCGTGGTAAGCAAGGTACACCTGGAGGATGATAAAGGGCCGGTGGGGGTGTACTGCCAGATGACCGACCGTGACCTGGACCGGGTCACGCCGGACATGCCGGTGGAGATGACCTTCAGGAAGATGCACGATGCCGGCGGGATGCACACCTACTACTGGAAGTGCCGTCCGCCGCGGGAAGCACGAAAGAACGAGGATAGCGTGAATGGGTAGCATCAAAGATAAGGTCGCCATCGTGGGCATGGGCTGCTGCCAGTTCGGCGAGAACTGGGACCGGGGATCCGACGATATGATCATAGATGCGGTGTACGAGGCGTACGATGACGCCGGGGTGGAGCGCAAGGACATCCAGGCCGCCTGGGTGGGCACCGCCTTCTCCGGCGTCGGCGGCATCAGCCTCTCCGGGCCGCTCAAGCTGGACCGCATCCCGGTCACCCGGCTGGAGAACTTCTGCGCCACCGGCATGGAGACCATCAGGAATGCGTCCTACGCCATCGCCGCCGGCGTCTATGACCTGGTGCTCTGCGTGGGGTTCGATAAGCTGAAGGACAGCGGCTTTGCCGGTCTGCCCGCCGGGTATACCCACCCCGTGCTGGGGGTCAGCGTGACCGCCCCGGGAAGGTGGGCCATGGGTGCCACCCGCTACTTCAAGACCTACAACATCCCCCCGCAGGAGGGGCGGGAGACGCTGGCCCGAATCTCCATGAAGAGCCATTACAACGGGGCGCGACACCCCAAGGCGCACCTGCGCCGCGAGGTGACCATGGAGCAGGTGCTCAACGCTCCCATCATCGCCTGGCCGCTGGGGCTGTTCGACTGCTGCGGTACTACCGACGGCGCCGCCGCGGCGATACTCACCCGCGCCGACATGGCGAAGAGCTTCCGCGACGACTACGTGCTCATCAAAGGCATCGGGCTGGCCATCGGCCCCGGGCTGGGCAAGGAGGATGCCGACTACGACTACATCCACCTGCCGGAGACCCAGGCGGCGGCCCAGCAGGCATATGCCGAGGCCGGCATCAAGGACCCGCGTAAAGAGTTGGACATCTTGGAGCTACACGACTGCTTCAGCATCAGCGAGCTGATGACCCTCGAGGCCATCGGTGTATGCAAGCAGGGGAACGCCAAGGAGGATATAGACGCCGGCATGTTCACCCTGCAGGGGGAGCTGCCGGCCAACGCCGACGGCGGGCTCAAGTCCTTCGGCCACCCCATCGGCGCCAGCGGGTTGCGGGAATGTTACGAGGTCTATAAGCAGATCCAGGGCAAGGCCGAGCTGCCGGAGCGCCAGCTGAAGGATGTCAAGCTGGGGCTGTCCCACAATCAGGGGGGACACCCGGGATGCCTGTTGCCCATCATCACCATCCTGGGTAAGGCGGGGTAAGCGCCATGCCTGAGTCAGCACTCGGCGGGACAAGGGTCGTCGAGCTGTGCCAGATGGTAGCCGGCCCCTACTGCACCAAGCTGCTGTCCGACCTCGGCGCCGAGGTGATAAAGATCGAGCCGCCGGAAGGTGACCCGGCGAGGAACCTGCCCCCGTTCTTCCACGATGAGCCCCACCCCGAAGGCAGCGGCCTGTTCCTGTATCTCAACACCAGCAAGCAGGGGATCACCCTGAACCTGCATACCGCCACCGGCAAAGACATCTTCCTCCGCCTTGTCAAGGATGCCGACATACTGGTGGAGGATAATCCTCCCGGTACTATGGAGAAGTTAGGGCTGGATTACGACAACCTCAGCAAAATCAACCCCCGCCTGGTGATGGCCTCCATCACCCCCTTCGGCCAGACCGGCCCGTATCGCGACTACAAGGCGTATCACCTGAATGTCTTCCACGGCAGCGGGGAGGGATACCTGACCCCCGGCGGCGTCGAGAACATGGGGCGGCCGCCGCTCAAGGTGGGGAACCTGGTGGGGGAGTACGACAGCGGCCTCAACGCCGCCATAGCCATCCTCGGCGCCCTGTACCACTGCAGGAGGTCGGGCAGCGGGCAGTACATCGACATATCCAAGCAGGAGTCGGTGATGTCCCGCAACCGCCTGGACATGCCGCGGTGGGCCAACGAGGGCGACATCATCACCCGGGCCAAGCTGGGGGTACCCTACGGCGGTGCGCTGCCCTGCAGGGACGGCTATACCGTGTTCGTTACCTGGGAGGGGGAGCAGTGGGACAAGCTGGTGGACTTCATGGGCCACCCGGAATGGACGCACGACGATAAGTTTAAAGACTACGCCAGCCGCTATGAAAACGGGGAGCTGATAAACGCCCTGCTCACCGAATGGCTGATGGGCCACGGCAAGGAGGAACTGTACCACGGGGGCCAGGCCGCCGAGGTGCCCTTCGCCATGGTCTACACCCCGCAGGACCTGGCCGAATCGGTACAGTTGCGCGAGCGAGGTTTCTTCACCGAGGTGGAGCACCCCCGAACGGGGAAGGTCAGATACCCCGGGGTGCCTTACAACTTCTCCGAGACCCCGGCCGCCGCGCCGCGGCCTGCACCCCTGCTGGGCGAGCATAACGAGGAGATACTGACCAGCCGGCTGGGTTACGCCAAGGATGAGCTGCCCAGGCTAGGCATGGCGGGAGTGATATAGGTACAAATGGGCTGTCTTGACGGAATACGCATAATCGACTTCACCCGTTACGCAGCGGGGCCCCAGATAACCCTGCTGCTGGCGTTCATGGGCGCTGAGGTCATAAAGCTGGAGAGCAGGATGGATATTGACCACTTCCGGCGCCAGGAGTCGGCAGTGGTGTGGGGCTCCCAGCGGGCGTCCGTCGATTGCTTCAACAGCCTGAACGCCAACAAGCTGGGCGTAACCCTCAACCTCAAGACGGATGCAGGGGTGGAGCTGGCCAAGAGCTTGATCGCCATCAGCGATGTGGCGGTGGACAACTTCAAGGCAGGCACCATGGACCGGCTGGGCTTGGGATACCCGGTGTTGCGCCATATCAAGCCGGATATCATCATGCTGTCGGCATCGAGCCACGGTGCGGTCGGGCCGGAGCGGGGCTACATCGCCTATGCGGTGACCATGGGAGCGCTGTCCGGCCTCTCCGAGATGACCGGCTATGAAGGCGGCCCCCCGGCGGTGATGCGCAGCAGCGCCGACCTCAGGCCGGGCACCACCGCCGCCTTCGCCATACTGGCCGCCCTCAACTACCGCCAGCAGACCGGCGAGGGTCAGTTCATCGATTTCTCCGCCAGGGAGGCCCTCAGCTGCCCCCTCGGCGAGGTCATCATGGACTACACCATGAACGGCAGGGGGCGCACCCGGCAGGGCAACCGCGATGATTGCATGGCGCCCCACAACTGCTACCGCTGCAAGGGGGAGGATAAGTGGATCAGCATCGCGGTGTCCAGTGACGGCGAATGGGAAACCCTGCGCTGCGCCATGGGCGACCCGCTGTGGGCCGAAGACGAGCGCTTCGCCGACCAGCGCGGCCGGTGGCAGCACCAGCAGGAGCTGGACAGCATGATCGAGTCATGGACATCCATGTATACCCACTACGAGCTGATGGACATGCTGCAGAGGGCCGGCGTTGCCGCAGTACCCTCGTTCAACAACGAGGAGCTGTTCGGCGACCCCCACTGCAGAGAGCGGGGCTGTTTCGTCCCGGTGGACCATCCCGACGAAGGGGAACTCTACATTGTATCCCCGCCGTGGAAGTTCTCGGATACGCCGGCAGAGGCCAAGTCGGCGGCGCCTCTGCTGGGGCAGCACAATAAGTACGTGTTCGGCGAGCTCTTGGGGATATCCGACGAGCAGATAGACCGGCTGGAGGCCGAACAGGTGCTGTATTGATGGTTGTCAGGCACTCGTGATTTCCGTTACAATATCGTGGGCAGTTAGAAGAAGGGAAGGTATATGAAGTACAAAAACATACTGCTTAAGCTAGATGGCAAGGTTGCCACCATCACCCTGAACCGTCCCGACAAGCTGAACGCCATAAACGACGAGATGCTGCGCGAGCTGATGAAGGCGCTGGACAAGGTCAAGCGCGACTTCGATTCGGAGGTGGTAGTAATCAAGGGGGCGGGGGGATCGTTCTGCACCGGGCAGGACCTCAGCGGTGAAGGCACCGACCAAGTGATGCCGCCCAACCCGCGCAACAAGAACTACCTCTACGATCTGTTCGCCACCTCGCTGCAGAACCAGAGCGTGTGGCAGTACATCTTCGAGTTCCCCAAGATCACCGTCGCCCAGGTTCACGGCTACTGCCTGGGCATGGGCCTCGATCTGGCTATGGCCTGCCGCGCCGCCATCTGCACCGAGGACGCGGTGTTCGGTGACCCGTCGGTGAGGATGGGCTTCGCCTCTCCCAACCCGCTGTGGACCTTCCGCATCGGCCTCAAGAAAAGCAAGGAGCTGCTGCTCACCGGCAAGTATATCGACGGCAAGGAGGCGGAGCGCATCGGGCTGGTGATGAAGGCGGTGCCCGCCGACAGGCTGGAGGACACGATGGCGGCCGAGGTAGAGGTGTTCGCCCATTCTTCCGGCATCGGCGGGTGGGACCAGCAGGCCGATTTCTGGTGCTACAGCATGACAGTGCTGGACCTGGCGGGGTTATCGGCGGGGAGGCGGATGGCAGGCAACGCGCACGTCCTCAGCGCCATACAGCGCCCGGGGCGCAGCCTGATCGACCGCGGCGGCCTCGATTTCTGCCAGGCCAGGGATGAAAAAGGGCTGAAGGCGGCAATAGAGGAGCGCGACGCTCCCTTCCGCGAGTATTTCCCCCAGCCCAAACCGAAGAAGGGATAAGGTGCAGTGAGTACGATTATATACGAGAAGATAGACAACATCGGCTATGTGACCCTAAACCGGCCCGAGGAGCTCAACGCCATGAACGACCAGATGCTGGCTGAGCTCGATGCCCTCCTGCCCCAGCTGGAGATGGACCTTGAGGCCAAGGTGATAGTGTTCAGGGGCGCCGGCAAGGACTTCTGCGCCGGACAGGACCTCACCGGGGTGAACACCCATGAGGTGCTCTCCGAGCCGGGGGAGCACCTGACGGTCAAGAAACGGATGGAGGCGGAACGGCGCCGCAACCGACGCTGGGAGACCATCTTCAACTTGGCCAAGCCCACCATCGCCCAGGTTCACGGCCACTGCCTGGGCACCGGCTGCTACCTAGCGATGGTATGCGACATGACCATCGCTGCCGAGGATGCCCTGTTCGGCGATCCCCTGCTGCGGATGGGACTGCTGCCCCACATGCCGCTGTGGCTGTACCTCGTCGGTATGAAGCGGACCAAGGAGATGCTGTACACCGGCTGCTACATCAATGGCATCGAGGCGGAGCAGATAGGTCTGGTCAATAAAGCGGTACCACGAGACGAACTGGATACCGAGGTAGAGAGGCTGTCTAGGGGCATCGCTCTGCTGCCGTGCGACGCCACCGCCCCGGCCAAGGACGCCATCAACTCGGTGATGGAGGCGCGGGGGCTGGGCGCCTGCTGGCGCTTCACCAACAACATGCAGCTGGTGATGCAGCAGCGCAAGATGCTGCCCGAGGAGTTCGACTTCTTCAAAGTGAGAGATAAACAGGGACTGAAGGCGGCGGTCGAGCAGCGGGACCGGCCGTTCAAGAAGTTCTGCGAGGAGAGATAATATGCCTACCGGATTTGGATGGGATTTCAAGACCCAGTACATGAAGAACTACTGGGAAGCCAACGACTGGCGCGAATGGGACTTCCAGTTGGTGATCTACGAAAAGGTGAACGATCGCATCGTCCGTATAACCCTCAACCGCCCCGACAAGCGCAACGCATTCAACGACCGCCTGTACGAAGACCTGTCGGCGGCGATGCACCGCGCCAACGATGACCCCGATGTCAGGGTGGTCATCATATGCGGAGCCGGCAGAGGCTTCGGCGCAGGGCATGACCTCAGCTCCCCCGAGGGGGAGGAGACGCCACCGGTCCATCCCAGCATCAACCCCACGCTGCAGGACTACTACGGCTTCGAGAGACGCCGCTGCGCCAAGTACGAGGACATCATGGACTACCCCAAGATAACCATCGCCCAGGTGCACGGCAAGTGCATCGGCGCCAGCCAGATATTCACCGCGATGTGCGATATAACCATCTGCGCCGAGGACGCCCAGTTCGGCATCCGCGGCTTCGGCAGCCAGCTCCACGGCCTTACCGAGTGGCCTGTATGGCCGCTGTGGTCCAACAAGGCCTATGCCGGACGCGCCCTCACCGAGATGTCGGGTGCTGAGGCGGCTGAGCTGGGATTCGCCAACAAAGCGGTGCCCGCCGACAAGCTGGAGGAGGAAACGCTGAGGTGGGCCGAGGCGCTGAGCCAACTCCCCAGCGAGGCGGTGGCGGTAACTAAGGAGTGGATGAACGGGATGCTGGACATCATGGGCATGGGCGGCACCCAGCGCGCGCACTTCCACGCCCACCTGGCATTACAGTACGTCCACTTCCGCCCCGACGAGGTCAATCTGTACAAGGCCAAGAAGGATAAAGGGTTCAAGGGCTTCCTCGAGGACCGGGCGAAGACCGCTACCCCCGACGCTAATAAGTGAGGGCTCAAATGGCAGACTGGCGCGAAGAGTACCAAGGCAAGCTGATATCCGCCGAGGAGGCGGCGCAGAAGGTAAAATCCGGCGACCGGGTGTCCTTCACCGCAGGCCGCGAGGCGCATGCCATCGGCCTGGCGATAGCCGCCCGCCTGGGCGACCTCAAGGATGTGAAGGTGCTGGCGCCGTCCCCGGGCTATGACTTCGGCTGGTACGACCCCGGCTGGGAGGAATCCTTCGATATCACCATATCCTGGCCCACCGCCACCGCGCAGCAGATGCTCGACGAGCGCCGCTGCGACGTCAACCTGCCGCTGATCATACCCTTCGGCGCCGAGCATGAGCCGCCTAACGTGCTGCTGACCGAGGTGTCGACCCCCGACGAGCGCGGCTTCTGCAGTTTCGGCGCCTCGCTGTGGACCAAGCGACTGGAGATCGAGGACGTTAGGGGCCGCGGCGGCATCGTGATCGCCGAGGTCAACGACCGCCTCATCCGCACCTACGGCGATAACTACGTGCACATCTCGGAGATCGACTTCTTCGTGGAGCACCTGTCGCGGCAGGGGCAGCCCGGCACCGGGAGCCTCGGCGGCCGGCTGATAAAGGAGCCGGCGCCCTACCTCAAGGACATTTGTGCCAACGTGGCCTCCCTGATAAACGACGGCGACTGCCTGCAGATAGGCGTCGGCCGCACCACCGAGCCGCTGATCAGGATGGGTCTGCTCGACGGCAGGAGCGATATCGGCTTCCACTCCGAGGCCACCCCTCCGGGAATCATCTCGCTGGTGCGCCAGGGGGTGGTCAACGGCAAGCTCAAGACGCTGCTCCCCGAGCGTGTGGTGGTGACCTCCATCGGCGGCGGCTCCAAGGAGGAGATGGAGTGGGTGAACAACAACCCCCTGTTCTACCTGGTGGACCTGCTGTGGCTGGAGGATATCAGGGTCATCGCCCAGAACGACAACATGGTGGCCATCAACAACGCGCTGGCCATCGACCTGACGGGGCAGATAACCGCCGAGAGCCTGGGCCCGCGCCTGATGTCGGTGGCCGGTGGGCAGATACCGTTCGCCTTCGGCGCCCTGCTGTCCAAGGGCGGCCGCTCGGTAACGGTGCTGCCTTCGACCGCCAGGGACGGCGCGGTATCGCGCATCATGCCGCACCTGCCCGAAGGCTCGGCCATCACCCTGCAGCGTAACATCGCCGACAAAGTGGTCACCGAGTACGGCGTAGCCAACCTGCGGAACAAGACCATCAGACAGAGGTGCGAGGCGCTGATCGCCGTGGCCCACCCTGACTTCCGCGCTGAGCTGACGAAAGAGGCTCGCAAGCTCTACTGGCCGTAACGCCCGCTGGTAAAATAAATCCTGCGTAGCACCCAACCGGCCGGTCCTTCCCCGAAGTGGCGGGTAAGCCCGTTTCATCATCTTGCCCCATCTTAAACCTGCCAGCGACACTATTTCCTGCGTCATTTCTACCCCCTATAAATCCGTTTGCAATATCACCGACCTCGTTGGATTAGTCCCCCCTTGACCGTGGCTTATTGACGCTGAACCCGCTCCGTGCTATCCTTATCTGTTGTGATTCCGGCAGCGTAGCTCAGTTGGTAGAGCAGGGGACTCATAAGCCCAAGGTCACAGGTTCAAATCCTGTCGCTGCCACCAGGGGCGGTTAGCTCAGTGGTTAGAGCGCTTGCTTCACACGCAAGAGGTCACTGGTTCAAGTCCAGTACCGCCCACCATAGCGTTGCGGCGACGTGCCGAAGTGGCGGAATGGTAGACGCGCTACGTTCAGGGCGTAGTGTCCATTAGGGCGTGTGGGTTCGAATCCCTCCTTCGGCACTTAAAAAACGATAAACGCGCTTGTAGCTCAGTAGGATAGAGCGCAGCCCTGCGGAGGCTGAGGCCGTGGGTTCGAGCCCCGCCAAGCGCGCCA
>Ga0180438_10012237_pt1 | contig 10232 bp, 7 predicted proteins | sample SS_ome_12_FD_132455 | JGI IMG/M metagenome (GOLD analysis project Ga0180438, IMG submission 132455) | Hypersaline lake sediment archaeal communities from the Salton Sea, California, USA - SS_3_D_2 metaG | ecosystem: Environmental > Aquatic > Non-marine Saline and Alkaline > Hypersaline >...
AGATCGGTGTAGTCCGGCTCAAAGGCGTGAATGGCCAGCTCGATCCCATTCAGGGAAGGTTGCCCAAAGATGGCTGCCCCCTTCCCGGTGAGTGGGAGGATGCACCCCAGCACATACTCGTCCGGGACAAATCCTTCGAGCTCCTCCACAAAGGCCTCCACATCGGGAAAGAAATCCTCCTGGCCGTGAAAACGAAGAACCTCAGAAATCATCTGCCGGCTGAGTTCCACCCTCCCCGTTTCCAGCAGATATCGAGCGAGGAGAAATCTGGCATATCCACCCAGATAGGTCCGGCGATAGATAAAGGCGATTTCCCTGAGCTCGGCCTCCGAGAGCCTTTCGGAGAGAACCTGCTTGATTCTGTGTCGCGTCTCTTCCCGGGTCTCGTGGGTTTCAGCCACCTCGAGGGTCTCGAGATACCATCGAAGTGCATCAAATGGCTGGCTCAGCTTCAGGTAGCTTTCAGCCAGAAGGGTGAAAATCTTCACCTGTCGCGGCGGGGGAAGGTCGAGATCGATCAGCTGTCTCAGGGTTTCCACGGTCTGGGCGGGCTGATCCAGGCGTTCATAGCAGAGGGCAAGGCGATAACGTGCCTCTCTCTCGACAGGGCTTCCGGGGAAATCAGTCAGAATCTGCTGATAGCGATCGGCAGCGCCGGCGAATTGACTCTGGCCAAAGAGGTCCTCCGCCAGTCTCATGAGGGCTGTTTCACTGGTCTTCTTGGTCTCCGGCGGGTGGGCGGGGAGAGCCTTGTCCGGGACCCTCTGTCTCGGGGCACAGGCCACGATGATCGCGGCCAGGATTCCACAGTATAGGAACCGCGAGAAAAGCCGTGCTGTCATGAATCGCTCTCTCCCATGGGCGGTTGTTTGATGGCGGGCAACGGCCATCATCTCATGGCTGGGTGAATAACCAGCTCCTCCCCAATGAATCGTGGTCAAAGGTTTCGTGGTCTACGGTTGAAAACCGAAACTAGCTCTCCAGGTTTTTGAGATATTCTAACACATCCTTTGCCAGGTTCCGATCATCGATCATCACCGACAGCTCGTGGTTGTAGAAAAGCGCGCTGTGGGTCAGATTGTGGCTTCCGATAAAGACGTATCGTCTGTCGATGACAATCGTTTTCGTGTGGGTGGTGGTCTCCGGGGAATCAAAGAGCACGCCCACCCCGTGTTCGCGGAGCTGTTTTGAGGTATCCGTGTTATGCCGATTCAACGAGTCATGGTGCCTGTCTGTTCGCTCGAGAAAGACTCGGACATCAATGCCCTTTTTCTTGGCTGTGACCAGACTGTCCATAATCATGTGGGCCCGGTTGGAGGCACTGTGGTTCGTCTTGAAGAGAAACATGCACACCACAATCTCCTCGGTTGCGTCGGCGATATGATCCTGCAAAACGTGGAAAAACTGGTTGTCCCTGAGAAGCGTGATGCTGGACGGTGACGCGTCACCGGCGTGAAGACCCCCGGCAGGGAGCAGCACGAGAACGGCCAGACCGACAGCGATGAGAATTCTCAATGGTTCAGCCCTCCTCGATATAGCAGATGTCCGGTAAGTGCCGGTACCTCTCATTTATGTCGAGGCCGTAGCCGACGACAAACCGGTCTTCGCAGGGAAATCCGATGTAATCGACGGGGACATCCGTCTCACGGCGGGCCTTCTTATCGAGAAGGGCGCAAATACTCACCGATCTGGGGTGACCGGCGGACAGGTGTCTCATCAGGTAGGCAAGGGTCCAGCCCGTGTCAACAATGTCCTCAACGATCAGGACATCCTTCCCGTCGACCGAGATTTCGATGTCTTTGGTGATCTTGATGTCCCGGGAAGAAACCTCTCCCGATCCGTAGCTGGCCAATCGGACGAAGTCGATCTCCACCGGTATGTCGAGGTGTCGAATCAGATCGGACAGGAACACAAAGGCCCCCTTCAGGACGCCAATCAGGACCAGATTGCCGTCGGGGTGGTCGTGTGAGATTTTCTCTGCTAGACGCTTGACAGCGGCTGAGATCATGGCCCGATCGAACAACACCTTGGGTCGAGAAAAGGACATGAGAAGCATCCCCGGGGATCTTTTGCAGTGTCGTGGCGGGAGGTTATCATTTTTGCCGAACCCTGTCAAACAAAGGCGGAGCTGGCGTTTGCTCGGTGGTCGTCACTATAAAACGTCAACCTTTATTCAGTGGACGGGGTTTTTGACCCGTTCTGAGGCTCCGCTCCACTCGTCGGTTGTCAGTGGTCCGTTGTCCGTCGTAGGAGCACATCCAATCATTAGGTTGGGACACAGATGTCTCTAATCTTACTTGAATTTTCATGAATCCGGAGACCATCCTTCTGAGCAATTAACCACGGACAACAGACAACGGACACGGGCTTTTTGCCCGCGCGGGTCATCCCAAAAAAAACTCCCATAATTCGAGACCTGTTGAAATCAACGTGCTTTTCTGGCATAAATAATGTCACATGGAAGCACACGCCGCGACAGTCCGTCGAACCACGGTTCTCCACTCGCTGATGTTCATCGCCGGCTTTTCAGCCGTCTTTGTGGGTCTGGGAGCCACAGCGACCTATTTTGGCAATATTCTGGCCGACCATCAGTCTGCCATCATGAGAATCGGGGGCGTCATTGTCATTATCCTCGGTGTGCATTTTACGGGGCTGGTCCGTATCCCCTTTCTTCAACGGGAACGGAAGATCGAGTTGCACGCGAAGCCGATCGGCTATATTGGCTCCATGGCCATCGGTGTTGTGTTTGCAGCGGGGTGGACGCCGTGTATCGGTCCCATACTGTCCACCATTCTGCTCTACGCGGGTACGGCCAAACACGTGAGGGAGGGGGTCGTGCTGCTCGTCATGTACTCCCTGGGGTTGGGACTTCCCTTCTTTCTGGCCTCCCTTGCGCTCAACAGCTTTCTAAGCACCTTTGATTGGTTCAAGAGATACCTGCCTGTCGTGACGATCGCGAGTGGGTGTTTCCTGATTTTCATCGGGATTCTTCTGGTGACCGACCGTTTCACCGTCCTCAATATGTATCTCGCCATGCTTTTTCCCACCAGTAGCGAAGGCGTCTTGCGTGCGGAAAGCGGACGTCTCGGTCTTGTGATCGCCTTTGTGGCCGGGCTGCTCTCTTTTGTCAGTCCCTGCGTTCTCCCTCTCATCCCGTCCTATCTGTCCTACATGACCGGGCTTTCCTTTTCGGAATTGACCCGGCGGAGCTAGCAAAAAAAGGCTGCAAGGAGAAAGGATCAAGGAGAGACAAAGACAGTTGAAAGGTGAAGGGAAAGGCCTCTGGAGTAAGGGATTTTGTTGCGCTGATCTCATCGACATCTTTGTAAAACCAAATCACACATATTTCTGAGAGTCGGCCTGGCTCCTGACCTTTCCGATGTCAAATCCTTTGTCCTTTCTCCTTTTACCTTTATCCTGTCCTGGCGAACCCGGCGGCTCTAGTGGCGGACACTCAACAGGACAACCAGGCCGGCACCCCCAAAAAGGAGATGCGGCGACCAGGCAGCGAGGAGGGGGGGCAGTATTCCGGTGTGCCCAAAGGCCCGGGCGACGGAAAGGAGAATCCAATAGGTAAAACCCACGGCGAGGCTGATGCCCACACCGGCGGCAAACCCGCCTGTTCGACTCGTTCTGAGGGCAAATGGGATACCGATGAGAACCATGATCAGGTTGACAAAGGGAAAAGAGAACTTGATCTCGAGATCGACCAGGTATTTGGTGGCATCATAGCCGGCCTTCTGGAGGCGGCGAACGTAGCGCCTCAGTTCGCCGTATCCCATCTCTTCGGTGTCTTTTTCAACCTTTCTCAGCGTTTGCGGGGTCATACCCATCGCCAGGTCCATGTGCTGATGGGTCTCGACCGTCATGGGTTCCCTCCCGCGGAAGGCTCGAACCGTGACATCATGGAGGGTCCATCGGTCGTTCTTCCAGACGGCCTCGGGAGCATCGATTCGCTGGATCAGGTGGAAGTCTTCATCCAGACGATAAACCGTGATCCCCAGAAGGGCGCTCCGGTCCGGATCGAAAGCTTGGAAATTGTAAATCGAATCGTCTTCCCGGTACCAGAGTTTGAGGTTCTTGAATGAAATCCCGGGGTCATGACCCTTCACCTTCACATCCATGATGTATTCTGATTCGCGATGGGCGTAGGGGGTCAGATACTCGTTGCCGAAAAAGGTGACAAAGGCGATCGCGAGGGAGATCAGGAATATGGGTCGTGTGATTCGATAAAGGCTGATCCCGCTGGCCTTCATGGCGGTAATCTCCGAGTTGCGGGACAGGAGGCCGAGGGTAACGAGCGTTGAGAGCAGGACAGCCAGGGGGAGTGTCTGAAAGGTGATTTGTGGAATCTTCAGGAAGTAGTATGAAAGGGCCAATCCGAGGGGTGCACCGTGTTCCAGGAACTTTCCGATCGATTCGAAGAAATCGATGACAAGATAGATGACATTGAAGCCCCCGATGGCCAGAAGAAACACGATGATGAATTCTCTGGAAACATATCGGGAAAGAATGGATAGCCAGGGCAACCGTCTGAGCATGCCGGTGTTTCTCTCACGGTTTTTGAGGATTGTCAAGGCGTGAGGAGTCTGGGTCATGAAAGCGGGGTGAATTGTGCGGTTCGATATTTCCGATCATCTTCAATCGCCCTTGACACAACCGGGTCGATATGTTTAACTTTCTTAAGCTAATGACGCGGGGTGGAGCAGTCCGGTAGCTCGTTGGGCTCATAACCCAAAGGTCGTAGGTTCAAATCCTACCCCCGCTACCATGTAATTTCAAGGAGTTACGGATTTGCCGTGACTCCTTTTTTTGCGTTTTGGATAATACAAGGCCTGACCCCAATTTGTGAGGGGGAAAAGCCTTTGTGGCTCTTCCCCCTCAGGTGAGTGGTAAAGGTAAGGTCTTTTCACTCAATCGGGCCGTTTTATTCGGTCAGCCACGAAGTATGTTTTTCATTTATTTCATCGAGGTGTTCAGCGACCCATGCAGTTATTCTTGTGGAATCCACGTCGATTTGCTTCTTTAGATTATCTGGATAGATAGCTATGGTTTCTTTGACGTTCGGGGCAAGAAACTTGAGCAGGTCTGGGTTAGGCAGACTGTATCCACAGTAGTTGACGTAGAGCGCCTGGTATTCAGGACTGCAATAGAAGTTCAGGAAATCCATGGCTGCCTTCTTATGAGGAGCTCCCTTGACCACAGCCCAGTAAGTCAGCAACAGCATACCTTCATCCCATACGATATCAACGGGTGCTCCTATGCTCTTTGCCATCTTGGCCCGGCCGTCAGTTGTCTGGGCCATGACCACATCTTCTTCCAGAAACAGCTGCATGATCTGATCGCCAGAGGTGTACCAAACCTTGACGTGGGGTTTGATCTCATCCAGCTTTTTGAACGCCCGATCGTAGTCGATAGGGACGAGCTTATCCGGGGGAACACCGTCGGCCAAGAGAGCGGCAAAAATATTGTACTCGGGTGTCCCCCAATTACTCATGGCTCGCGGGCCGGGAAACTTCTTCACATCCCAGAAATCTGCCCACGATTTGGGATGATTGTCGCCCTTAAATTTCTTATTATTGTAGGCTAAGATAAAGGAATTATAATCGTAACCGAGACCATATTCGATGGCCGCTCCAGGAGCCAATTCTTTGGCCCGAGTGACAATGCTATAGTCGATCTTTTCAAGGAGACCTTTCTCTGTGCAACTCTCGATAGAAGGCAATGTCCAGCTTCCGATGATGTCCCACTCGACGTTGTTGCTTCTTACCTGACTGGCCAGTTTGCCCAGCGTGTCACCGGCGCCCGGAACGAGAACGACCTTTATTCCGGTTTTTTCAGAAAAGGGATCATAAAAGGCAGCTTTTTCCGCTGCAGCTATGAACCCGCCCCAAGTTTGAATGACCAATTCGTTGTCAGCAGCCTGAACGCTTGTCACCACGCAAGCAGCCATGAGAGCAACCCACAAGAAACCTAGCAATCCCTTGCTCAGCATTCTTCTCATACTTTTTCCCCTCCTTGTTTTCCTCTTTGTCATGACGTACTGGTTTGAATCACTGCCCGTGTGTTCACCTCCTTTCTCTCCACAACAATCGGAAGCTCGCCCCGAGTCATGGGGCAATACGGCTTCCGGCGCGCGAGCCGTACGCTACGGTATTGGCGTAGCGTTTGTCAAGCGTAATTTTTGAAATCCCCTCAAGAATTTATGCTTCAAAGAGGATGAACTGAGGCGGATGTCTTCCAAACTGACCGTGTCAGCGCACAGGCCCCAGAACAATGTCCTGATTCTCGAAGTTTTTGCAATGGCTTGATGGATTTGTCTATGATTATCGATAAGGAAACTGTTCGGTAAGGAGGTGACGGCATCATGCGCGTTATTATCACGGGGGGAACGGGCCTCATCGGTCGGGCGCTAACTCGCAGTCTCAGTAACCAGGGCCATGAAATCATTCTTCTCAGCCGGTCTCCTGAGAGGGCGCGGAATCTGCCCCAGGGCGCCCGGGCCGAAAGGTGGGATGGCCGGACAGCGGCAGGGTGGGGATCTCTCGCGGGCGACACCGACGTCATTGTCAATCTTGCAGGTGAGAATATCGGGGCAGGCCGTTGGACGCCGGAGCGAAAAAGGCGGATTCGTGAGAGCCGGATCCATGCAGGGAAGGCCGTTGTCGAAGCCGTGGAGGAGGCCGCCGAGAAGCCACGGGTTGTCATTCAGGCAAGTGGTCTTGGTTACTACGGGTGCCGGGATGAGGAAACGATCACGGAAGAGACGTCGCCGGGAGATGATTTTCTTGCCGAGATTGCCGTCGAATGGGAAGCATCGACGGAATCGGTTGAGGCCATGGGGGTCCGGCGGGCCGTGATCCGGACGGCACCTGTGCTCAGCATGGATGATGGTGCGTTTCCGCGGATGATAAGGCCTTTCAAGCTCGGTGTGGGCGGCCCCCTGGGCAGTGGTAAACAGTGGTTCCCGTGGATTCACATTGCCGATGAGGTGGGGGCCATTCGATTTCTCATGGAGAACCCGGAAGCCGACGGTTCTTTCAACCTGACGGCACCGAACCCGGTGAGAAACGCCGATTTTGCGCGCACACTGGGCCGATTGATGAGACGACCGGCGAGTCTGCCCACACCCGGATTTGTTTTGCGGCTGCTCTTTGGTGAAATGGCCACCGTGCTGCTCGGGGGTCAACGGGCGATCCCGCAGCGTCTTCTGGACCTGGGGTTTTCTTTCCGTTTCCCCCAGGCTGAATCGGCCATGAAAGATCTGTTACAATAGTTCTGAAATGCCAGGTCGTTCAGAGCATGGTCGCACTGCGGATCTCGCTGGTGTTCAGATAGAGATGAAAAGAGGTGCTGCGCCTATGATCAACAGATGGATGGTGCTTTTTGTGCTTGTCCTTTCTCTGGGCCTGCCCCTGTCCCTGGACGCTCAGGGAAAACCAACCGGAGCACCGGTCGAGATTGCGCCTGTGACCAAGGAGGTCTTTGAGAAACAGGTCACCCTCATCGGGACGGTCTTCCCTCTGAGAAAAAGTGTGCTTGCTTCGGAGGTTGAGGGGCTTGTGGAGCGGTTGTTTGTCGAAGAGGGGTCTTTTGTCAAGAAGACGGACAGGATTGCGGAGCTCGGGTCGTCGGTGTACGAATTGCAGCTCAAGGAGGCAGAGGCGGCCCGGAAGGAGACCGAGCAGCGACACCTTCAGGCACAGTCCGATCTCGAGCGATCCAAGGATCTCGTGAAGAAGGGGTTTGTCCCTGAGAAACAGCTTCTCGATGACCGTTTCAGAACCGACGCGCTTCTGAAACGGCTTCAGCAGCACGAGGCCGAGATCGGCCGCTTGAAAGACATTCTGAGAAAGACAAACGTTGTGGCCTCCTTCTCCGGCGAGGTGGTGAAGAAACACACCGAAGTCGGCCAGTGGGTGGGCAAGGGTGGTCCTGTCGTGACACTGATCGATCTGAGTCGCGTCCACGTGAGGGTCTCTGTTCCCGAACGATATGTCTTTCGTCTGGAGGTGGGCCAACCGGCTTCTGTGACCGCCGACGCTCTGGGTGGACAGACCTATGAGGCGGCCATCGATGCCATCATCTCCGAAGGCGATGCCGAGGCACGGACCTTCCCGGTCAAGTTCGAGGTGGTGAACAAGGGTTTCAAACTCAAGAGCGGCATGCTGGCCAGAGTGACGTTCTCGACGGGATATCCCCGCAAGGGACTTCTGGTCCCCAAAGATGCTCTGGTGAGCCAGGGCCAGGCCGTTGTGGTGTTCGTCGTGGAGGACGGCACAGCTAGGCAGGTCCCGGTGCGCGTCGAAGGTTATCATGGGAACAAGGCGGAGGTCACCGGCCGGGTTCGTGCCGGTGATCCGGTGGTGGTGCGAGGTAACGAGCGGCTCCGTGACGGGCAGCCGGTCCAGGTTTTTCCAGCCCCGGGGCAGACATGAGCTTTGTTGAAGCGTCCATCCGATATCCGGTCAGTGTTGCGGTCGGGGTCATCCTGATCGTGCTTTTCGGGTTTATCGCCCTCCTCCGAGTCCCTGTGCAACTCACCCCCGAAGTCAAAGATGTGGAAATCACTGTCGAAACGGTCTGGCCCGGCGCAAGCCCCCAGGAAGTGGAGCGCGAGATCGTCGACGAACAGGAAGAACAGCTCAAAGGGATCGAGGGTCTCATCGAGATGAAAAGCGAGAGCCTCGACTCGCGTGGGAGGGTGATCCTGAAATTTCAGCAGGGAACCGATGAAGATACCGCCCTTCTGAAGGTGGCCAACAAGCTTCAGCAGGTGCCAGAGTACCCGGATGAGACAGAGGAACCTGTGATCATCTCGTCGGGAACCGAGCAGGACGCGATCGCCTGGTTCATTTTCAAGAAGACATCGGGCGATGCCGCGCGTGTCTCTCTGGAGAAGGATTTTATTGAAGACACGATCAAACCACAACTCGAACGTATCCCCGGGGTGGCCTCGGTGAATGTTTTTGGTGGCCAGGAACGGGAGATGCAGGTGATCGTCGATCCGAGTGCACTGGCAGCACGAAACATCACGATTCAGAGCATGATACGAGCCATGGACCTGGAGAATCAGAACATCAGCGCCGGTGATTTCGACGAGGGGAAACGACGATACCTTGTTCGGACCCTGGGTCAATACCAGAGCCCGCGGGACGTCGAGAATGTCATCATCCGGAGACAAGACGGGGCACCCGTCTATGTCCGTGATGTGGCGGAGGTTCGGGAGGGATACAAGGAACCACCGGCCGTGGTGCGTCAACAGGGGGAACCTGCGATTGCCATGAATGTGGTTCGTGACGTGGGCGCCAATGTTCTGACCGTCATGAAGGAGCTCAAGAAGGCGGTCGACGGGTTGAACGAACGGGTCCTCCCCAGCCGGGACCTCTCCCTCAAACAGGTTTACGATGAGACATCCTACATCGAGAGCGCCCTGGACCTGGTCAAACAGAATATCTATGTGGGGGGAACCCTCGCCATTGTCGTTCTGTTTCTGTTTCTCAGAAGCGCCTCGAGCACACTGGTCATCGCGATGGCTATCCCCATCAGTTTTATCGGGACCTTTCTCGTCATGTTTCTCTTTGGTCGAAACATCAATGTGATCAGTCTCGCAGGGCTGGCCTTTGCGGTGGGCATGGTGGTGGACAATTCCATTGTTTCGCTGGAGAACATCTACCGGCACCGCCAGTTGGGTGAGGATTCTTATGAGGCCGCCCGTCACGGTGTGACAGAGGTCTTCGGTGCCCTGATCGCCAGCACGCTGACGACGATCGCCGTGTTTCTTCCCATTGTTTTTGTGAAAGAAGAGGCGGGGCAGCTCTTCAAAGACATCGCTGTTGCCGTGAGTTGTTCGGTGGCCCTGAGTCTTGTTGTGTCGGTTACCGTGATCCCGTCGCTCTCCGCGCGGATCCTGTCGGTTCCCACGGCGCTGGCTGTGGTGAGCGATGAGAAAGTGCCCATGAAAGGGATTTTTTCTCTATCCAATTTGTTCGGTCTGGGGCTCCTGGGACGAAAGGTGGCCAATGGCTTTGGCGGATTCTTTCTGTGGATATATGGACGGACGATCCTCCGTGTGACGCTGGTCCTTGTCATGACCGGGCTCGCTTTCGGCATGACCTGGTTTCTTCTGCCGAAGACGGAGTATCTCCCACAGGGCAACAGGAATCTGCTTTTTGGGATCATTCTCCCACCGCCCGGTACAATCTCGATGAGGTCGTGGGAATCGGCCGGTC
>Ga0180438_10012238_pt1 | contig 10232 bp, 4 predicted proteins | sample SS_ome_12_FD_132455 | JGI IMG/M metagenome (GOLD analysis project Ga0180438, IMG submission 132455) | Hypersaline lake sediment archaeal communities from the Salton Sea, California, USA - SS_3_D_2 metaG | ecosystem: Environmental > Aquatic > Non-marine Saline and Alkaline > Hypersaline >...
CATCTGACGCTTTTCTGGCAGTGTTTGGAGGAGATGGATGAGGAGTACACTGTCTTTACTCACCTGATTGATGGGGAGGGTCACATCTGGGGACAGAAAGACAATGAACCGGCCGATGGTTTTTACCCTACAACAGAATGGCGAAAGGGTGAGATCGTGCGGGACCAGTATGATCTGACCATCCCCCTTGATGCGCCTCCCGACAAGTATCAAATCGAGGTGGGAATGTACATAGCGGGGACAGGGGAGCGGCTGAAGGTGATGGGTGAGGAAGAAAGTGCTCTGGACGATAGAATCCTCCTGGAGAGAATAGAGGTGGGAGGGTCTGACTTTACAGCCTATGGAGGAAGGTAATGGGAAACTTGATAAGCAAGTCTAAGAAGCCGAATTCGCCAGGGGGCAAGACAGTTCTATTCGATCTGTTTTTGATAAGCTTCCTGGGGCTATTCTTTGAAGTCCTGATTATTCGCTGGCTGTCAGCAGAGGTCCGCCTGTTGGCCTATTTCAAGAATCTCCCTCTGATGTCTTGCTTCTTGGGGTTGGGCATCAGCTTTGCCTTGGCAAAAAGGAAGATAAACTTCTACAGCTTCCAGTTTGATGCTTTCTCTCCCTTTGTTCTTCGCAGGGATTATATTTTCCACATCGCTGAAGGAGACGGAGAAAATCGAGATAGCGTTTGGCTCAAATTTGCTGGGGGCTGTGGCCGGAGGCTTGTTTGAATACGTATCGCTTGTATTTGGAATAAAGAGTCTGCATATCTTTGCGGGGCTAATGTACGTTCTATCCGCCCTGGCGCTTAGCAGGCATGGGACTTCCGTCAAATCTTGAAATCACAAAACCTCCAGGGTCTGACTTTGTCCTCCGAGGGAGAACCAGTGCTGAATAATATCACATGTTGGCGATTGCCCAGCTTTTCAACAAGTCTTGGTGGGGGCTTTTAGCGTTGAAGGAACAGCAGTCCATCGAATCACGGTTCACCGTAATGCGAAAGATAGCAATCTGGGTCATGGTATTGTTGATCCTCAGCAGCTTTGTCTCCGCAGAATTGGCAGCCATCAACGCCAATTCCAACTCCAGTGGAGGCGATCAGGGTCCGACTTTATTACTTGGGTTGAAGATAAGAGAGGGCGTGGCGCTGACCGATGGAAACAGGCATCCCCTCTATCCGGCCTTGATTTCCCTATTTGCCACCAGGGATTTGGGTTATTTCACCAAGGCCAAATTCGTCAGCCTAGCCATAGGCCTCACGGTGCTCCTGACAGTTTATCTTTTGGGACGGCGACTGTACAGTAGCGGCGTGGGACTGATCGCTACGTTTCTCCTCAGCATCAACAACCAATTTCGCTGGGCCTCTTGTAACGCGTTGGCCGAGGCCCTGTTGATCCTGCTGTTTCTTATCGCCTGGTACTGGGCTATCAAGGGCTTTGCTGAATCACAGCATCGCTATTTGGCATGGGCTGGATTCTGTGCGGGCCTGGCCTATTTGACCAAAGGAACTGGCCTGCTGCTCCTCTTTGCCTTCCTGGCTTCCATAATCATCATGGCTATTGTTTTCAAGAGAATTCCAGCACGCAGAGGGACATTATATTTCCTGCTGACTTTTGTGGTCGTGGCGTCTATCCTCTGGGTCTATAATTTCAGCGTCTACCGAAATCCCTTTTATAATTACAACACGACTCATGCTATGTGGCTTGAAGAGTGGGAAGAATCCTATGCGCTGCAAAGCCCTCCCACTGCCTTCACCTACCTGAAGACTCACACCTTCCAGGAGATCATTGCCAGGCAATGGGCCGGCATGGGGAAAATGGTTCACATATTCACAGATGTCTTGCTTCGGCTGAAATCACCTTCCATACAAAGTTGGCTCAAATCTCCATTTGTCTCAGTACCAGCTATTGCAATCGTGGGTGGATTAGCGCTGTACTCCAGGGAAAAGGCTATCTCGTATTGGCAAAGCCGCAAAGAGGAGGTCATTTTTACCGCCGTCCTGGTGATCCTCTTCTACTTGGCTTTCGCCTGGTACGCTCAGGTCCTGGCCGACCTCAGGTTCCCGTTTCCTTTGGTGCCAATCATCTATCTGGTTGTGACAGGGTTCCTTTGGGAACTAGGCAATGGGCTCCTGGCCAAGTTCGATCTTGTTGGAGATACCAGGTTAAAGCTGCTCGGCTACGTTGCCTTCTGCGCCCTCTCGCTGCCCTTGCTGGGGTCAGATCTGGTAGCCTTCAAATTCGAGGACCCCTTCCGAAGCGATCGCCTGAATAACCTGGACCGCATGGAGGTGATGTCGTGGCTGGAAAGAGAGGTGGAAGCAGGCACGGTCATTGCTTACGAACCTGGTCACACCCTGCCCACCTGGATGTACGCAGACAGATACGATTTCATCAGCGTGCCTTATAAGGCCCCGTGGCAAACGGTAGAGTCCTACCTGGAGGAACGCGGCGCACGTTACATCATCTTCAACAGAGAGTTGTTAGCGCGGCGGAAGTCGCTTTACGGCCATCTCCTCTACCGCAAGGGGAGCATGAGGATTGACGTATTGGCTCTGCCTTCGAACTGGGACCTGGCTTTGGCTTACGGGGGCTTGCCATGTCAGTACTGCATCTTCCGCTTGAACTGGCCTGAACCCGGTGAGGCAGACGCCTGTCCTGAGCCAAGTCGAAGGGAAGTACGGCAACACGCCCGCCTCGGCGACGCCTACCGGTCCCAGGGGGAGGTGATACAGGCCATAACCGAATATGAGGAGGCTCTGGAACTCGATGACGAGGGTTGGCCTGGCCTCCACGTAGCCCTTGGGAGATCCTATCAGGCTGTGGAGCTTTTGGATGGGGCGGTAGAGGAATACGAAAGGGCTATAGAACTCAGGCCGGAAGAGGCCTGGTACCATACACTCCTGGGCGAGGCTTACCTGGAGCAAGGGAGAGCCGAAGAGGCCCTAGCTGCATATATGAAAGCCCTGGCCCTCGGTGCGGAGGGATGGCCGAGCATCCACCAGTCTTTAGGCCAGGTGTACAAGGCTCTGGGCAGGTCAGAAGAAGCCGTAGCAGAGTATAAAGAGGCCATTCAGCTTGAGCCGGACGATGCCGGACATCACAAGCTGCTGGGGGATCTCTACCGGTTTCAAGGGGAGATGGGGAAAGCAGCAATTGAATACGAAAAGGTCATCGAGCTAAACGGCCACCACTGGCCAGACCTGCACGTAGCCTTGGGGCGAGTCTACGAAGCTCTGGGCAGGCTGGACGAGGCCCAGGCGGAGTATGGGAAAGCTGGCCTCGATCACATCGAGCCAACTCAGTTTGGCGATTCTATCCTCCTGCTAGGCTATGGGATAGAGGACAGCCAAGTGGCCAGTGAGGGGAAGGTTGAGGTCAACCTCTACTGGCAATGCTTACAAACGATAGGGGAGAGGTACATCGTTTACCTTAAGTTGGTTAACCCGGTGTATCACATCTGGGGTCAGGAGGACAGCAGTCCCACACCTCCCACCAATCTGTGGCAGCGGGGCACGATTGTGAAGGACACCCACCCATTGGCGGTTTTGCCTGCCACACCACCTGGCACCTACAACATTGAGGTCATTCTGTGGGACACTGACCGTCAGCAGAACCTGGAAACGGTTGGTGGGGAGCCACTCTTGCTGGGGCCGCTGGAAATATCGCCACCAGAGGCCCTAACCGCTGAAGCTCTGGACATAGAGCATCCCACGAGGGTCAACCTGGGCGACAAAATCTCGCTGCTAGGATATAACCTTGAGAGCGGATTCCGGCCAGGCGATGGCATCCACCTGACGCTCTTCTGGCAAGCACTGGCGGGAATGGATGAGGATTACACGGTTTTCACCCACCTGATTGACGAGCAGGGCGCCCTTTGGGGACAGAAAGACAACCAGCCGGTAGATGGGTTTTACCCGACCACAAGATGGCGAACGGGGGAGATCGTGCGCGATCAGTACGACTTGACGATTTCACCTGAGACCCTGCCTGGCCGCTATTGGCTGGAAGTGGGTATGTATCTGGCTGAGACAGGGGAGAGACTGATGATCTCAGACAACGGGAGCAGTCCATCAGATACCAGAATCCTGTTGCAAGAAATACGGGTAGAAGGCTAAAGTGTTCAAAGTATTGCTGGAAACACAGCTAAAGCGAAGTCATCTCGCATCCTTAGCCGTGCTGATCTTATCGAACATAGTTCTCCTCTGGACCGATGCCCTCTACCTGCGTTTTCTGGGAGGTGTCGCTCTCTTTTGCTTCCTGCCTGGCTGGTTGTTAATAGATTGTCTGTTTCCCTGTATAGCTGGCAGACTCCCGACGAAGCTGGGGAGCCGTGACGGCTGGTCTGGGAACTCTGCTCCCTGCCTTCTGGAAAGGGTGCTACTTGGCGCTGGAGCCAGCTACCTTCTCTCAAGTTTAGGTGTCCTGGCCGTGCACGCCTTGCCGGGGGAGATCACCCTTGGCTTGCTCTGTCTTGCCCTGGATGCATTGGTTCTCCTCCTCCTGCTTTTGAACTTCTTTGTCCCCTCACCCTCCCCCCAGCCGGAGGCGGTAGCGGGTGAGGGCTCACTTTTGTCTAGGGAGGGGCTGCTGGTGATCCTTCTCGTGATGGTGGCTGGTTTCTTCCGCTTCTTCTATCTGGGCTATTCAGAGTTCCAGGGCGACGAAGTGGGTGTAGTGTCCACGGCTGTGGAGGCCATCCTGGGTCACGACGATGTCCTGTTTTTGCAAAGGAAAGGGCCTGTGGAGACACTGGTGACCATAGCCTTTGTCCTCTTTACGCAGAGATTCGACGAATTCGCCCTCAGGTTCCCCTTTGCCCTGGCCAGCTTCCTGGGGGTGATGACGACCTATCTGATCGGTCGGCAGATGTTCGGTTCAGGTCTCGGCTTCATAGCCGGGCTGTTGTTCGCCATAGAGGGCATCACTCTGGCTTTTTCGCGCATGGTGCAGTACCAGGGCGTCGTGGTTTTCATACTGGCTCTCTGCGTCTACTGTTTCTACCGCTTCCACGGGGTTGTTGATAGAGGGCTCGCTTACAGATACCAGTTTCTGGGAGCGGCTCTTTTCGCCTTCGGCCTGCTCACTCATTACGACGTGGGGCCCGTGGCCTTGCTTCTAGGCTTAATCTATCTCAGCAAATACGGCCCGAGATTCCGCAGGTTATGTCACTCTGAGCGAAGCGAAGAGTCTCGTTCTTCGTATGGCAAAGCTCCCTTGTTGACCAGGAAAGAGATTCTTCGTCGCTTTGCTTCTCAGAATGACATCCGGGGCGATGCCCTTACCCTGCTCGTTTCATTGGCTGTCGCGATAGCTATCCTTTCAGTCTTTTACCTGCCCTTTATCCTCCACCCACATTTTAAGGAAACGGGGCCCTATGTAGCTCAAAGCAGGATGGGCATCGGGCAAGGTCCTTACAACAATTTGGACACTTTTGTCTCCTACAGCATTTTTTATAACTCTGCCTACTATGTAGCTTTAATGATGGTCTTGCTGGTCGCCGGGGTAACGGGAGCTCTGGTGAGGGGATCGTCCCATAAACCTGTGGCCTACTTTTTGTCGGCCTCCTTTGCCGTCGCTCTGTTTCTATCAGCCTTATTCCCATCCATGGTTTCCATGGATCAGGCGAGTTATGCCTTCGTCCTTTTCCTGCCAGCGGCCATGGGCCTTGTCCTTTCCCGGCAATTGGAGGTAGACGAAAGGATCATCTTGTTGTGGTTCTTTATCTATTTTGTGGTCTACTGCTTCATGGTGAGAGAGCCTGGCCTCCACTTCTATACTCTATCCGCAGCCTGGGCTATCCTGGGGGGAATCATCCTCGACAGAGGTTACCGCTATGTCCTCTCTCACTTTAGCCAGGTGGTTCGAAGAGGAGTGGAGTTGGCCTGTCTACTGCTCTACGCCTTGCTGGCCTGTTATACCTACATCTTCTTTATCCAGACTGATCCCGAATATGCCATGACCTTTCCAGAAAACAAAGTAGCCCTCTATTGGACGCCGCAAGCTGAGGTGCCTGGCAGCGGGCGCTTTGGCATCCCGCGCCGATACGGCTGGAAGGCCATCAGTTGCTTGTATCGGACGGGTGCTCTGAGGGGCGGCTATACAACCAGCGCCAGGAAATCGAAGACGCTAGAATGGTACACTCGCACTCTGTTGCCTGGATTTGAGATGCCCAGGTATTTCTTTTTCAGCCAAGATGCAGCACGGAACCAGCGCGATGGAGCGAGGGTCTCCGAAGAGTCGGTGGAGGATTATTACGACCTGATGGCCAGAGTCACGGTGAGGGGCAAGCCCAAGGTCCTGATCTACGAGGACAAGCAGTTTGCTCGCGAGGGACCACCAGTGGATTATCGCTCCGAGGAATACGAGACATGGTACGATGGCCTTGTCTCTCTGGCTGAATATCGTCTCTGGGAGAAATACGACGGGAATGATCAGGACTTTCAGGCGGTAGGGAGATTCCTCGAAGCCGCCGCTCCCACCGGTGGCGGTCTCATCCTCAATGCCCCCCAGCAGGTCGGCGTTCTGAGCTACTACTATCGTGGTGGTTTGTCCTATTACCCCTTGCCCTCAGGGCAACCCCTCGACGAGAGCGAGACCACGACCAAACTGGAAACCATCCTGGCGGAGCACGATGTGGTCTACGGCCTCTTCTGGGCGACGGAGGAGAGTGACCCCCAGGGCTTCATTGAAGGCTGGCTGGATCAGCACGCGCACAAGATGACAGAGCGCTGGTTCGGCAACGTGCGGCTGGCTCTGTACACCTCGGCCCCTATGAAGACCAGAGGGGAGATGCACTATCTGCAAGACCTGAGGCTGGGTGAGGCGGTCGAGTTGCTGGCCTACGAAGTGGATGGCCTTTCCGTTGAGCCAGGCGGCGCGGTTGATCTGAAGCTCTACTGGGTGGCCCGATCGGAGATAGAGGAGGACTACACCGTCTTTACTCATTTGATAGACGCCGAAGAGCGTCTCTGGGCTCAGCAGGACAATCAACCTCAGGAAGGCGAGCATCCGACGTCGGGATGGCGGGCAGGGGAAGTCGTCGCTGACAGCTATCATCTCCTCCTACCCAATGACATCCCGGCGGGCCAATACCGCCTGGAGGCGGGGATGTATCAGTGGCAGACGGGGAAGCGATTGAGCGTTTTTCAAGGGGATCAGGAGACAGGCAACAGGGTGCTCCTGACGCCGGAGATAACTGTGGAATAAGGGACCGGGGACAAGGGACAGGCACAGCGTGGGAATAGAGACACGGATGGTTAAAACCAGCGAGCGCGTGAGTTGGCTGTTAAGACGAGATGTGATCAGCGGAACGATCCTCTTCTTTTTGGCTTTGGTGCCAAGAGCCATCGGCTTGAACGTCTTTTTAACAACCGACGAGTCTATCTGGATAAGGCGCACTCTAAGCTTCTTTATCGCTTTATTAGAGCGCGATTACGCGGGAACGGCGGTCCATTATAAACCAGGGGTGACGACACTGTGGAGCGGAGTGTTAGGCCTGGTGGCCGATTACCTGTTTCAGGCCGACGCCTGGCCAGGCGGCCCGGCCGATTTCGTGCGGGCTATGTTGCCAGCCCAGCCGGTGTCCGTCGACTATCTGACTTTCGTGCGTTTTCCCACAGTCTTGTTGACCTCGGCCTGCGTGGTGGGAGTCTACTTCTTTACTAAAGGGTTGTTCAATCAGAGAATCGCCCTCCTCAGCGCCATTCTATTGGCCTTGGACCCTTACTATCTGGCCCACTCGCGGGTGATCCATCAGGACGCCCTGATGACTAGCTTTATGATTCTATCTGCCTTGAGTTTCTTGTTGCACATGAAGGTCCATGCAGTTGAAAAACGGCGGTCCTGGTGCTGTCTGATCTTCTCCGGCTTGACGGCTGGCCTAGCTTTCCTGACCAAGTCACCTTCCCTGTTCCTGGGGCCTTATGTGGGTGTGCTAGCTTTGGCCATTTATCTGACCAAGGCCCGAAAGCGGCGTGTCTTGGAATGGCAGGGGCTTGTGCGCTTTGGGGGGGGATTGGCCCTTTGGTGTCTGATCGCCTGCCTCCTTTTCGTGCTACTATGGCCAGCCATGTGGGTCGCTCCCCTGAACACCGTGACCGAGGTGCTCAGCAAGGCCATGGTCCGCGCTGCCAGCCCTTATGGCAAGGATAACTTCTTCATGGGTCACCTTGTTCACGACCCAGGGCTCCTTTTCTACCCGGTAGTCACACTCTTCAAGCTGACGCCGCTGACGCTGAGCGGGCTTTTGGCCTTCATCGGATTTTGGCTCAAAGGTTTGAGAGAACGCCGAAATCGGTCGCTTACGGCCCAGCAATTGCCTTCGCTGGCTCTCATCTTCTTTGTCTTTTCCTTCACAGCAATGATATCCCTAGGGGCTGACAAAAGTGACCGCTATAACCTGCCCATTTTCCCAGCTCTGGATATCCTGGCCGCTGCGGGATTCTATGACTTGGCCAGGCAAATCAAGTCTCTCCTCTCGCGACAACTGTCCTCGACGAAAGGGTGGCCTAGAGTCTCTCTACAGACAGTGGGCCTTTTGTTGGTCTTGATATTGCAAGGAGGGCCGACATTGGCTCACTACCCCTATTACCTCCCCTATTTCAACCCCCTTCTGGGTGGAGGCCGTCAGGCTGCCAGGACCTTCATGGTTGGCTGGGGCGATGGCTTGGACCAGGCAGCACGTTATCTCAATAGCGAGGAGAACAACGCTACCGAGTTAAGGGCGGCCTCCTGGTACTATGGGAGCTTTGCTCCCTTCTTCGTGGGGCAGTCGTGGCCTTTGTCCAAGCGCAACCTCTACTGGCAGGACGTGGACTATGCCGTTCTGTACCTCAATGGCGTGCAGCGGCTTCTTCCCAATCCGGACATAGTAAATTACTTCCGTTCTCTGGAGCCAGAACACACCGTGCGCTTGAAGGGCCTTGATTACGCCTGGATCTACAAGGTGCCTAGACCTTTGCCTGATGTCCTCCTCCCCATACAGCATGTCCAGCGGATAGAGCTAGGCGACCAGATTCTTTTCCTTGGGTACGATCTAGAAGATGAACGGTTCCAATCCGAGGGCAAGTTGGCGGTCACTTTGTACTGGCAGGCCCTGCGGGCGATGGGAGAGGACTACACTGTCTATCTGAAGTTGGTCAACGCCGTCTATCATATCTGGGGCCGGCAGGAGGGTCGGCCTTTCCACGATGGAATGCCGACCAATGCCTGGCAGGCGGGACAGAAGGTCAAGGACAGACGCGAATTAGAGGTTCTGCCTGGTACGCCACCCGGACTCTATCACATCGAGATCATTTTGCACGACCCCTATAAGGATCAGGTGTTGGAGCCCAGGGATGGAGGGGGGCTACTATTGGGCCCAATAGAGATGCCGCGCCGCAAACCACCGAACTTGGCCTCGTTGGATATAGAACATCCTCAGGAAGCGATACTGGGTGACAAAGTGCGGCTTTTGGGGTACAATATGGACAGTGGCTTCCGACCCGGAGACGGCATCCGCTTGACCCTTTTCTGGCAATGCATCGAAGAGATGGATCAGGACTATACCGTTTTCATCCATCTCATTGATGAGCAGCAGGATATTTGGGGACAGAAGGACAACCCGCCGGTGGATGGTTTCTACCCCACATCGAGATGGGAGGCAGGCGAGATTGTGCGAGATCAGTATGACATCTTGATTTCACCCGAAGCTCCCCCTGGTGAGTATCAGATTGAGGTGGGGATGTACTTGGTGGAAACGGGGGAGCGGTTGGAAGTGGTTGGCAAAAATACAATATCTCACGAGGATAAGGTGCTGTTGCAAGGACTGCAAATAGGTCCATGAAAGTCATAGGTGGTGTTCAAAGGTAGAATCAAGTTGGATTGGGGGATGTGCAAATGACTGCTGTCAGCATAGTGATTCCTGCATATAACGAAGAAAAGGCAGTTGGCAGTGTGATTGATCAGATCATCAGTATCATGGAGAAGGCCGACATCCTTTATGAGATCATTGTGGTGGATGATGGCTCTACGGATAATACAGTCCAGATTATTCAAGAGAGAGCGGTCCAACTAGTTCGGCATCCCTTCAACAAAGGTTACGGCGCGGCTCTGAAGACGGGCATGCGAAAGGCGAAATATGATACAATAGCTATCATTGATGCTGATGGAACGTATCCGGCGGAAGAACTCCCCAAACTGGCGAGCGGTATAGGTGAATGGGATATGGTGGTGGGCGCTCGAGTGGGCAAGGATGCCGAGGTC
>Ga0180438_10012239_pt1 | contig 10232 bp, 7 predicted proteins | sample SS_ome_12_FD_132455 | JGI IMG/M metagenome (GOLD analysis project Ga0180438, IMG submission 132455) | Hypersaline lake sediment archaeal communities from the Salton Sea, California, USA - SS_3_D_2 metaG | ecosystem: Environmental > Aquatic > Non-marine Saline and Alkaline > Hypersaline >...
CCCTCCCTGCATCAGGAACTCTGTTTTGCCCGGTCCTTTATTACCGGAAATCAGCTCGTCATTCGTCATGCCGACCTCGCGCAAGACAATTCCATCCAGTGGCACACCATTGGCATCTATGACTGTTATAAAGATCAAATGATCGCCTCCGAAATCTTTGCCCCCCTTGTTCTCCTCCGGAGACAAGATACGCTGTTCCACAACCCTAAAGTCCCCCGCTGGCGCGGGCGTGTCGGTAGGTGGGGAAGGGGTAGGCGTGTCAGTGGGGGCAGGCGCAGGGGTGTCAGCGGGCGGTGGAGGCGGCGGTGTGTCCGTCGGGACAGGGGTAGGGGATGGCAGAGGGGTGTCAGTAGGCAGGGCCGTATCAGTAGAAGTGGGTTCGGCAGCGACTGGCTCGGGCGTCCAGGTCTCGGCAGGGCTCACCTCTGGCGTCGGTGTTTCTTGTGGGGTAGGGGTAAAGGTCGGTCTAAGTGTCTTGGTCGGCGTGGGCTCGGGAGCTCGGGCGATCAGCGAGCTGGCCGAACAGCCCAAAGTAATGGCCATAGCAGCAAAAGGTAGAATCAACAATCGAAGCGATTTTATGTGCACAAAAAGGAACCTCCCATGTAGGCTTAAGGCAAGCCATTATATCATATTACGCAGGAAAGACCAAAAACACGGACACAACGGTTCACTTACCAGGGAGCAGCTTTTTTACCAAAGGGAGAAAAAGTGCCCCAGAGACTTTGCTTTTGTCATGGATTTGTAGTATAATAGTGTGCTTGACGTAGAAACTGGAGGTTAGTTCTTAAGTGTTGGGACGGTCGAAAAAGATCAGCCAGAGTCTAGCCCGCACCCGTCACTCTTTCTTCGGACGGGTTACAGAACTGCTGGGCGTGAGTGAGGTCACCGATGAGTTGTGGGAAGAGTTGGAGGAATTGCTCATCCAGGCCGACGTGGGAGTCAAAACCACCGTAGAACTCGTCGAGAGGCTGCAAGACCGGGTCAACAATGATAGGATACGCGACGCCGAGGTGGTGAAGGAGATCCTCAAAAGTGAATTGATTGACATTTTGGATAGCAAGGTCTGGGAGCCCGTTGAAGAAACCACCTTGCTGACAGTCATCCTGATCGTGGGAGTGAACGGCTCTGGGAAGACCACTAGCATCGCCAAACTGGCCGGGTATTACAAGGACCGGGGGAAGAAGGTGCTTCTTGGGGCGGCCGATACTTTTCGTGCTGCGGCTATTGACCAGCTCAAGATCTGGGGAGAACGGGTGGGCGTTGACGTCATCGCCCACCAGCCCCAGGCCGACCCGGGGGCGGTGGTCTACGACGCCATCCAAGCTGGCCGCTCTCGTGGGGCCGACGTGCTCATCATTGACACGGCAGGCCGTTTGCACACCAAATATAACCTGATGCAGGAGTTAAAGAAGGTACGGGGGGTAGCGGCCAAAAACATTCACCGCGCTCCCCACGAGACCCTCCTTGTCCTGGACGCGACCACCGGCCAGAACGCCCTGGCTCAGGCCCAGCATTTCAAGGAGGCTGTTGACGTCACTGGCATCTTCCTGGCCAAGCTAGACGGCACAGCTAAGGGGGGCATCGTCTTTGCCATTGCCAAAGAGTTGGGTGTGCCCATTTGCTGGGTCGGCACCGGCGAGGGGCTTGATGACCTAGCCGAGTTCAATGCGGAGGCATTTGTGGAGGGGTTGCTGGAATAATAGGAGAGAGAAATGGAAGAGTTGAGAAATCGCTTAGATGGGCTGAACGTCCGAATCAACGAAATACAGGTGCGTCTTTGACTTAGCTGGGAAAGAGGAGGAGATAGCCAAACTAGAGAAGGAATCGGCCGCAGCCGGCTTCTGGGATGAGCCGGAGAGGGCTCAGGCCACTATGCAACAGTTGGCTTCGCTGCAGGAGGAGGTGAGTGTCTGGGGAGCGTTGGCCAACCGTGGGGCCGACTTGCAAAGTCTGTTGGAGTTGGCCGTCGCTGACGGCGATGAAACCATGCTGGGCGAAATTACCGCCGAGGCGGAAAAAGTGGCAGCCGAGTTGGATCGCCTGGAATTCCGTCTCCTCCTCTCGAGCAAAAATGACCGGAAGGATGCCATTTTAGCCATCCATGCTGGTGCTGGAGGCACCGAGGCCCAGGATTGGACCGAAATGCTGCTGCGCATGTACCTGCGGTGGGCTGAGGGGCAGGATTTCAAGACCGAAATCTTGGATTCCTTGGCGGGTGAGGAAGCAGGATTAAAAACCGTCACTGTTGAGGTGGAAGGGCCTTACGCCTATGGCTACCTCAAGGCAGAACGTGGGGTTCATCGTCTGGTGCGCATTTCCCCTTTCGATTTCTCCCGCCGTCGCCACACATCCTTCGCCTTAGTGGAGGTATGGCCTGACATCGCTGAAGATATCGACGTGGACATTGACTCTAACGACCTCAAGGTCGAAGTCTACCGCTCCTCAGGACCCGGTGGCCAGCACATGCAGAAAAACGCCACGGCTGTGCGCATCACCCACCTGCCTACAGGAATCGTAGTCGCCTGTCAAAATGAGCGTTCTCAGAGCAGAAACCGTGAGGTAGCTATGAAGATCCTGCGCGGACGCCTCTACGACCTGGAGATGGAGAAACAAGAGACAGAGCGGGCTCGACTTAAAGGCAAACACGTGGAAGCTGGCTGGGGCAATCAGATCCGTTCCTACGTCTTGCAGCCCTATCACATGGTCAAAGATCTGCGCACCGGCTACGAGACAGCCAACACCCACGCCGTGCTCGATGGTCATCTGGATGATTTCATGGAAGCCTACCTCAGAATGATGGTAGGCGAAGAGTAGAGGATTCTTGACAATGCAATAGTGCCGTCAAACCAGCGACGCCTTATTTCTTGACAATGCATCGAAGATAGCGTATAATTATTGCGTATAATGCTATTGGCCTGACTCCAGGGCCGTGCCACGTCCGTTGGGGGATGTGAGTAATGAGCTCTCTTGGGCGACAGGGATGAAGCTAATGAAGGCGGGTTCCAAGTTTAGGGCTGGCGCATAACGGCGCGTTTACGGTTTGCTCCGCCCACTCAAACCGCCAGTCAGCGGCTTCGCAAATGCGACACAGAGATGCCATTAGCGAGGATGAGAACACTGATTGCTTGGACGAAGCAGTTAAGGCATTGAAGGAAGCTGAACTATGGCAGTCCGTTTTCATCCACACGCCCGAGAGCGCATGGGAGAGCGCGGCGCTTCTGAGGATGAAGTAATAGCCACAGTCGAGCAGGGTGAACAGTTCCCGGCAAAGTTTGGACGTGCTGGCTTTCGACGCAATTTCCCGTTTGATAGCGAGTGGCGGGGTGAGTATTACAGGACCAAGCAAGTAGAGGCCTATGCTATCCAGGAAGGCCCCGATTGGTTGGTCATCACGATCATCACACGCTATTTCTGAGTGTCTGGAGGGGAAACCGTGTCATGAGATTCACGTATGATCCCCGCTACAACATCGCTTACATTCGTTTCCAAGAGAAGCGGGCTGAAGTGGAGACGATTCGGGTCAGCGACGAGTTGGTCGTGGATATGGCTCCCGATGGAACGATCTACGGCATCGAGCTGTTGAATGCAAACGAGCAGTTACGGCGTGAAGATTCAGGTGGGCTTTTAGTTATCAATGAAGCCACCGGTGAACGTACCGAATTGCCCCTTGCTGTTGGTTGAACAAGGATGAAGCATGGTCAAGGATGCGGACCACGACTTGCTTGCTCGATTTGAAGAATACCTGGTGAGGCTGGGCCTCTCACCGGCCACTGTCGTCAACTACCTTGCCGATATGCGAGGGGTTGCTTGCTGGTGTGCCGAATCGGGACGGGGCTGCTCCCTTTTGAGTTTGACGCCCGACGACGTGCGAGCCTATTGCCAACACTTGCGGGGGAGAAGAGGGCTGTCGCCGGCCACTGTCAACCGCCATTTGCAGGCTATCCGCAAGTTCTGTGATTTCGCCCAGCGAGCCAAACTGATGGAAAGCAATCCGGCTGCTGATGTGAAGCGAATCCAGGCTCCCCCAACTTCTCGGAGAGCCCTCAACGCTGACGAGATCACCCGCCTGCTGGAGGCAGTCCAGGCGGGAAGGCCCAGCTTGGTCAAGCGGGACTATGCCATCATCCAGTTGCTCCTCCGAACGGGTATCAAAGTTGGGGAATTGACCGAGCTACGGTTGGCTGATATCGAATTGACAGACAGCAGGGGTATCTTGATAGTGACGGGGAATGGGGGCAATAGTCATCGACACATTCCCCTCAACGCCCCGACCTGCCAGGCCTTACGGGAGTATCTGCGAGTGCGGCCTTCTTCGCTCGGCGTCAAACACTTGTTCTTGAGCCAGGAGGGTAGCTCTATTTCGGCGCGAACGATACAACGGCTGGTCAAGGTTTACACCAGAGCAGCAGGCTTGACCGGTGTCTCCGCCCATACATTACGGTATACCTTTGCCACATCCATGTTGGAGCAAACCGGTGATGTGGCCACGGTGGCCAATTTGTTAGGCCATCGTGTTGTTGAAACAACTCTCAGATATATTAGCAACTCTTAGGCAACACAAGCTGATCAGGAGGGAATAGATTGAATATCAGGGATTTTAGCGCTCTTCGCATTAGTCTAGCATCACCAGAACAAATCCGTACCTGGTCTCACGGAGAAGTGACCAAGCCTGAGACCATCAATTACCGTCGCCTGAGACCAGAAAAGGACGGCCTGTTCTGTGAGGCCATCTTCGGGCCGACCAAAGACTGGCAGTGCTACTGTGGCAAGTACAAGCAAGTTCGCTATAGAGGCATCGTTTGTGACCGCTGTGGAGTGGAAGTCACTCGCTCCTCGGTCAGGCGGGAGCGTATGGGGCACATCGAGTTGGCTGCGCCGGTGGCTCACATATGGTATACGCGCCGGGTGCCTAGCCATTTGGGTTTGCTCTTGGACGTCTCACGTCGAAATCTGGACCGTGTCCTATACTTCGCTCAGTACGTGATCACGAAAGTGGACGAGGAGGCGCGCGGTAAAGCCCTGCGCCGTCTCGACGAGGACCTGGCCCGTGAGCAAATCCGTCTGGAGAAAGCCACCCAGGAGCGGATTGACGAAGTCAACTTGAACTTGGCTGAGGAAATCGAGAAAGTGGAAGAGGCTGGGGAAGCTACGACTCAGCGTTTGGATGAACAGTTGGGCTCAGCTATCGAGTCGGTCATGAAAGAGGCTCAGACCTTGCAAGGCAAAATAGAGAGCCGTCAGGGCAAGAAGGTCCGTGCCCCGCTGGTTTTCTCCCCTTCATCCGTGACCATTGTCGAGAAAGGAGAGGAGGTGGTAGGGCGCAAGCACCTGACCCTCCTGAATGAAGTGGTACAGTCCAGGCTGAGCGAAATCAAAGCTGAAATTGAGACCGCGCAAGAGGACAACCGGACCCTCATTGAAGCCCAGGTAGACCAACTACGCCACGCTGCTGAGAAAGAGATCGAGGCCCAGGAGGACAAACTGGCCCAGCAATTGGAGCATTTCAGGGCAGTGGCCGAAGCGAATCGTGCTGAGATGATGAGTCTAGCTCCGCTGCAATTTCTGAACGAGGCTAGCTACCGGGAGTTGGAGAAAAAATGGGGTCACGTTTTCACGGCCAAGATGGGAGCTGAGGCTTTCTACGATATTCTGAAGGACAAGGAACTAAACGCTATGGCCAAGGAATTACGGGCTGAGATCAGAACTACACGCTCCAAGCAAGTTCGCAAGAAAGCTACCAAACGTTTGCGAGTGGTGGAGGCCTTCCGTCAGTCAGGCAACCGACCTGAGTGGATGATCCTGACCATTCTGCCCGTTATTCCCCCGGACCTCAGACCTATGGTCCAGTTGGATGGAGGACGCTTTGCCACATCGGACCTCAACGATCTCTATAGACGGGTCATCAACCGTAATAACAGGCTGAAAAGACTGTTGGAGCTAGGTGCGCCTGGTGTCATCGTGCGCAACGAGAAGCGTATGCTCCAGGAGGCGGTGGATTCCCTCATTGATAACAGCCGTCGCGGTAAGGCGGTCTCAGCTCGGGGGCGACGGCAGCTCAAATCGCTGTCGGATATGCTCAAGGGCAAACAAGGGCGTTTCCGCCGTAATCTTCTGGGCAAGAGGGTGGACTACTCTGGCCGTTCGGTCATCGTTATCGGACCCCATCTAGAATTGCATCAATGTGGCCTGCCCAAGGGGATGGCCCTAGAGCTCTTCCGGCCCTTTGTCATCCGCAAGTTGGTGGAGTACAATTATGCCGCTAATGTGAAGGGGGCGAAACGTATCGTTGAACAGGCGCGGCCCGAGGTCTGGGAAGTCTTGGAGGAAGTGATCAAGGAACGGCCCGTTCTTCTCAATCGGGCTCCTACCCTACATCGCCTGGGCATCCAGGCTTTTGAGGCTATCCTGGTGGAGGGCAACGCTATCCAGATCCATCCCTTGGTTTGCGCAGCTTTCAATGCTGACTTTGATGGAGACCAGATGGCTGTCCATATCCCCCTCTCAAAGGCAGCCATTGAGGAGGCGCGGAACCTGATGCTCTCCACGAAGAACCTCTTGCTCCCGGCCAGTGGAGAGCCTATCGTCAGCCCGTCCAAAGACATGGTGCTGGGCTGCTACTACCTGACCATGGATCGAGAAGGCTGTCGTGGGGAGGGCAAAGCCTTCGCTGATCTGGAAGAGGTGGCCCTGGCGTATGATTTGGGCAAGGTTGACCTTCACGCCAGGATCAAGGTCCATCAGGTCACTAGCAAGCCAACACGGCGCAAGAACCCCATTGAGACCACAGTCGGCCGTGCCCTTTTCAACGAGGTCCTGCCAGAGGAACTGCGTTTCGTCAACGAGGTAATGGACAAAAGCAAGCTCAAGAATCTGATTGCCCAGTGCTATAAGCAGATTGGGCCAGTGGAGACGGCCAAGTTTGTGGACAAGATCAAGGACATAGGTTTCAAGTACGCTACTCAATCGGGTTTGACCATCGCTGTGAGCGATATCACTGTACCAGAGGCCAAGGCGGAAATTCTGGAGAAGGTGACCGATGAAGTCAACGCTGTAGAACACCAATATCGGCGAGGTCTTATCACCGAGGATGAGCAGTACGTCAAAACCGTGGAGCTCTGGACCAGAGCCACTGACGAGATAACTGAGGCTGTCGCCCAAAGCCTGGACCCCACCGGTCCAATCCGGGCGATGGCTCTCTCAGGAGCAACCAAAGGAGGCTTCCAACCCATCCGGCAGTTGGCTGGCATGCGTGGTTTGATGGCTGACCCTTCAGGCCGCATCATCGCTCTGCTTATCCGTTCCAACTTCCGTGAGGGCCTGACGGCCCTGGAGTACTTTATCTCCACCCATGGTGCTCGCAAGGGCCTGGCCGACACAGCCTTGCGCACGGCCGATGCCGGCTATCTGACGCGACGTCTGGTAGATGTAGCCCAGGATATTATCATCAATACTCAGGACTGCGGCACCCGAGCCGGTATCTGGGTACGAGGGTGGGACGCTTCCAGAGGCAATGCGGGTCTGGCGCAGCGGATCTTGGGACGGGTAGCAGTAGCATCCGTAGTGGCTCCTGGCGATGGGCAACCCATCGTGGAAGCAGGGCAGATGATCGAGGAAGAGCAAGCCCAGGCCATCGAGAAGGCAGGCATAGAAAAGGTCTACGTCCGTTCGCCTCTGGCTTGTGAGCTCCGATATGGCGTGTGTGTCACGTGCTATGGCCGTAATCTGGCCAGAGGTGAACTGGTCAAGATAGGAGAAGCGGTGGGCATTGTCGCCGCTCAATCTATCGGTGAGCCGGGTACACAGCTCACTCTGCGTACCTTCCATACGGGTGGTGTGGCCGGTTTGTCCGACATCACCCATGGCCTGCCTCGAGTGCAGGAACTCTTCGAGGCCCGCAGTCCAAAAGGAGAAGCCATCGTGTCTGATATTGATGGCGTGGCAGAGATCATCCATCAGGATGGACTGCGCCGTATCAGGGTCGTTTTCGGTGAGGTCTTCAAGGACGAGTACGACATCAAATATGGCTGGAAAATCTTGGTTGAAGACGGGGACGAGCTGGAGGCTGGCGCTCCTCTGGCCAGTCGTGGAAAGCGCGAGATAGTGGCTACGACCGGAGGCAAAGTCTCACGGGACGATCGTCATATCGTGATACGTTATGAGCGGCGCGAGGAGCGGGAATATGAGGTGCCATCGGCCGCCCGGTTGTTGGTGGAAAATGCCCAGAGGATAGTAGCCGGTCAGCAACTGACCGAGGGCTCCCTTAACCCGCATCGAATCTTGCGCATTCTGGGACGAGAAGCAACACAGAGCTACTTGTTGGAAGAGATACAGGAAGTCTATCGTTCTCAAGGGGTGAACATTAACGATAAGCACATCGAGATGATCATCCGTCAGATGTTGAAAAAGGTACGTGTGGTCTCACCGGGAGGTACCACCTTCCTCTTGGGGGAACTGGTGAACCGTCTCGTTTTTGCAGACGTTAACGCTAAAGTGGCCATGGCCGGTGAACAGCCAGCCACGGCTCAACCAGTCCTATTGGGAATAACCAAAGCCGCCTTGAACACCGACAGTTTTCTCTCCGCCGCATCCTTCCAGCATACCATCAATGTGCTGGCCAACGCGGCCGTCGAGGGCAAGACAGACGAGTTGCTCGGCTTGAAGGAGAACGTGATCATTGGCAAGCTTATCCCGGCCGGAACGGGCTTTCGGGATAGGGAGAAAACCCGCCTCGCGGCCAGAGCTGAGGAAGGGGAAAGTACGGAGGCTGCTGAACTATCTCTGACCGACAAAGCCTCCTTCTCTAACGAAGAATTCGAAGATGCATTGGAGGAGGAAAGGATTCCGGAGGAAGTATAAGGAGCTTGCAAGGATAGAGTTGGAAAAGGGCGGCGTCCAGATCAGTCTGGATGCTGCCCTTTCTTTCTGCTATCTGGCTCCGGAGAGCAAATGCAACAGCCATCCTAACAGGAAATGAAGCAGACGCTGCCCGAGAGAGAGGCGTTTCAGACAAGCCAGGCCAGAGTCATAAGCCAAGATAGCCTCCAGCCATCTCCTTTGACGAAGGCGAACGGTGCTCAGGGTACGCCAAGTGACGCTCTCAGCGTGGCTATCTCCCAATTGGTGGAAAAGGGAGATGGCATCCTTGAAATATTGTGTCGCTTTCTCAAGCTGGCCCCTCGCTCTGTAGAGACTCCCCAGGTTGCCCAAAGCTTGTGCCTGGCCGTTGTTATCCTCTATAGCTACGAAGGTCTGATGAGCCTTCTCCAAGGTCTCAGCCGCCTCTGGCCAGCGTTTCTTCTGGTAGTAAATGACGCCCAGGTTGTTAAGTACCGCGGCCGCACTATGCTTGTCTCCCTTCTCAAGGTAAAGCGAATGAGCCTCGCTAAAGCAAGCAATGGCCTCATCTAGGGCTCCCTGTTGGTACTGACGCAGGCCCTCTTCCCTCAATATTTGGGGTTCAGCCATCTTCGTCTTTCAGCTTTGCTCAATGGCATTCGAAGCGTGACCACAGTACCGCGCTCCGGTTCGACTTTGCTGGATTCGATGACAAGGAAACCGTCTATCAATTCTGCCCGTTCGTGCATGTTCAACAGGCCAAAACTGCCTCGCTGATCATAATCTCGTTCAACGGCCTTCACATCAAAGCCCTGCCCATCGTCTTTGATGCCTACAACGAATTGGTCCTCATCAACGGCAAGGTTGATCCACACGTTCTTGGCATTGGCGTGTTTTTTGACATTGTTGATAGCCTCCTGAACGATGGAAAAGATGGTGCCGGCTACTTTGGGGTCGAGTTGTGAATCGAAATTACCGACATCCAAGCGGATGGCGAACTCGTCGCTATCTTGCAGTTGGTTGACATAGGATCGCAAAGCAGGCGCCAACCCCTGGCTCTCTAAAATGATAGGACGCAATTCGAAGAGGACCATGCGTGCCTCACGGGTGGCCTGATGCACCAGTTTGCGCAGGGCTTCGAGTTCAGCGAAGACAGCTTCTGGTTTCAGTCTCAGCAAACGCCCAATGTGCTCGACATTCATAGCGATAGCTGCCAAAAGCTGGACAGCACCGTCATGCAGCTTGCGCGACAGCTCCCTTCTCACATCCTCTTGGGCCTGAATGATCCTATCACGCTCCTCCCGCACGCTTTGATACAATCGCGCATTCTCAATGGCAATCGCCGCCTGGGTAGCCAGGGTCAGAATCAACCTCAGGTCTTCCTCATCGAAGCC
>Ga0180438_10012240_pt1 | contig 10231 bp, 7 predicted proteins | sample SS_ome_12_FD_132455 | JGI IMG/M metagenome (GOLD analysis project Ga0180438, IMG submission 132455) | Hypersaline lake sediment archaeal communities from the Salton Sea, California, USA - SS_3_D_2 metaG | ecosystem: Environmental > Aquatic > Non-marine Saline and Alkaline > Hypersaline >...
CCTGTGTGTAAGACAGGCGCTCTCACCGCTGAGCTAACCGCCCATGGCACGCCTGGCGGGATTTGAACCCGCGACCTCAGCCTCCGCAGGGCTGCGCTCTATCCAGCTGAGCTACAGGCGCATACATATCCATTAAATTGGTGCCGAAGGAGGGATTTGAACCCTCACGCCCTTAAGGGCACTACGCCCTGAACGTAGCGCGTCTGCCTTTCCGCCACTTCGGCATCTATCGCTCTGTCTAAAATTCTCTCTTCCCCAGGGACACAAAAATTATTGCCAATAACCCCAATATATTGAAGGGAATAAAGGCGCAAATAGCTCCAGCTAAGGACATCCCGAAACTCTTCCTTTTTATAGCCGAGATGCCACCCGTTATGGCTATTATACCCAGAACAACTAGAATTCCTCCCCCGATAATCCACCACATTGGGGATATATGCATAATACACGCACCGCCATAGTTCGGAAGCAATAAACTAGGTGACTCCCAGAATGGCACACAGCCGACGATTCGCCAAACCACCAGAGCTCCACCACCAATTATCTCAAATACCCCGACTATTATTGACAGAATCCCGCCAGCACTAAGCAAGCCCTCTCTATCTTCGCTCATTTGTTGACCTCCCCTTTACTGAAGTTTATAGTGGGCGATACTGGATTTGAACCAGTGACCTCTTGCGTGTGAAGCAAGCATAATATGTACACTGGTGTTATGTCCACTAAAATCATTTTTCTTAAAGTACATTCACCATATCAGAATTCTTTACTTTTCACTGAGATAAAAATAATTGCCAGTATACCCAGAATCGTAGTTGGAAGTATACATATAGCTCCCGCTAGGGACAGACCAAAACTTTTCCTGTTAATAGCTGAGACCCCACCTGCTACGCCTAACGCTCCCAAGGCTATTATAACTACTCCCACAATAATAACTATAGCTGGTATTCCGCCTCCCATAATCCCCTTATCGAAGAACCACGCGTTTTCTGGCATAAACCACCACGGGTCTCTTATTCCCACTATTCCTACACCCATCACTATCCCTCCTAGAATTAGCTCTAATAGTCCCCCTATTATACTTAAGACTCCGCCAGCGGTGAGCAATCCGCTTCTACTATTACCATTATATTCCATTCGTTTTCCCCCTATTTTTTGGTGGGCAGTACTGGATTTGAACCAGTGACCTCTTGCGTGTGAAGCAAGCGCTCTAACCGCTGAGCTAACCGCCCAAAATTAAAGCCAATCTATGCCTGAAATCAGACACTCCTCCCCTAGACAAGAGATTTTCGAGCGTTGCTGAACTATATCAAAAATCAACGTCTCTCGCCTGGCTCTTACCTCAAATTATATACACGCACCACTCTAGCAGTCAAACTATCTTTCAGTTTCGCCGAATTTTTGACCAAAACTAAACTCATGGTACCTCAAACCAAATTATTCCAGCCATGCAGGAGATGAGGGCAGATTCAACCTTCCCCTTACTAAATGAGCATGTCGGTTTGAAGCGTTGTGAAGATAAAATACATAGGTATCACTCACATGTATTTAGTAACAATGCCTTACCAAGGGAATTACCAGAATGAGAAAGTCTGTCACCATAAGATATTGCATTTTACTACATCTAGTGTTAAACTACCTCTATACCACAACTTTTAGGAGAAATTCATGAACTGTCCCTACTGCGGTGGGCAAGAAGCAAGGGTGATAGATTCTCGGGGCGTAGATGAAGTGGTGAGGCGCCGGAGAAAATGCCTCACCTGTGGTGCTCGATTTACCACATATGAGCGCATACAGCCACATGAGATCTTCGTTATTAAGAAAGATGGGAGGCGCGAGGAATTCAGCCGTGATAAGCTTTTCTCAGGTATCCGCAAAGCTTGTGAGAAACGTCCTCTGCCTACAGGCGCCGTTGACAAATTGATGGACAACATTGAAGCTGAGCTTTACAAGGAAGGCAAGAGCGAGGTTGTCAGTTCTTTTATTGGCGACTTGGTCATGGAAGGACTAAAGAAACTAGACCACATTGCTTACATTCGCTTTGCTAGTGTTTACCGAGAATTCGCTGATATCGGTGCTTTAAAACAAGAAGTGGATAGCTTGGCGGTACGAAAAGAGCCAACCTCGCGGAATCGTGGCAAACCAGCTACCAAAGTCATCTTCTAAGGCGGTAGACTTCCTGATTGATTGTAAGAGAAGATAAAATGTCCAAAGCTCACCAGAAAGAGAACCAAAAAACTATTGGGCGAGATAGAGTAGCTCGAGCTGTTTTCGCCGCTGCCGAGTCCATGGGTATAACCGACAGGAAACTATTAGAGAGATTTACAGAACAAGTGAGCCAGCGATTAGAGATAGCTCATCCCTTCCCGGGTATGGAGGAATTTGTTCCTCAAAAAACTGCATCTCGACTAGCCGGGGTATCTCCCTCTCAAATTCAGGCAATGGTTAAGGAGATTCTCATTGCAGACGAATTTTCTCCTCAAGCCACAAGCCAGGTCATTTCCGGAATCAAACTTAGCGATAACGCCTTAAGAGTTCTGAAAAGGAGATATTTGACAAAGGATGGAGAAGGAAAGGTTATTGAGACCCCGCAAGAGCTATTTCGCCGCGTCGCTAGGCACATTGCCTCAGCCGAACACGTCTACGACTCCAAAGCAGATATTTCCTTTTGGGAAGAGGCATTCTACCAACTAATGGCAAACCTGGATTTCTTACCCAATTCCCCTACGCTAATGAATGCCGGTCACAAATTAGGGCAGTTATCAGCTTGCTTTGTTCTACCTATTGAGGATTCTATGGAATCTATTTTTAACGCGGTTAAATATACTGCCTTGATTCATAAAAGTGGCGGGGGTACCGGCTTTTCCTTTTCCCGACTTAGACCAGAAAGGGATAGAGTCGGTTCTACAGGTGGTGTTGCCAGTGGCCCAATCTCTTTCATGCGAGCCTTCGATGTCACCACCGATGTCATAAAGCAAGGCGGCATGCGCCGTGGAGCCAATATGGCGATACTCAATGTTAACCATCCTGACATCTTGAAATTCATCACAGCTAAGGAAGACACCGAGGCTTTAACCAATTTTAACCTCTCTGTAGCTGTGACTGATGAGTTCATGAAAGCGGTAGAAAAAGGTACCGATTACAATTTAGTGAACCCTCGAACTGGAGAAGTGACAGGTAAGCTGAATGCTAAAGAGATATTTGACAAAATAGTTGACATGGCTTGGCGTACCGGCGACCCGGGTGTTGTGTTTATTGATGAGATTAATAGGCATAATCCCACGCCTACATTAGGAAAAATAGAAAGCACCAATCCCTGTGGGGAACAACCACTGCTCCCTTTTGAGTCCTGTAACTTAGGCTCTGTAAATTTGTCCAAGATGGTGGCATACAAAGACGGCCAACCAAACATTGACTATGACAAGTTATCTCAAACGGTTAAGTTAGCAGTCCGCTTCCTTGACGATGTTATCGAAGTCAATCAATTTCCCCTGCCAGAGATTGCGGAGATGACAAAAACCACCAGGAAAATAGGCTTGGGGGTGATGGGTTTTGCCGACATGCTGATTCAGCTTAACGTCCCTTATGATAGTGAACAAGGGCTTGCTATGGCCGAGGAAATTGCCCATTTCATATCTGAAGAGGCCGATAAAGCCTCGACAGAACTAGCCCAGGAAAGGGGAGTTTTTCCGGCTTACCAGGAAAGTACTTATGACATGCCCGATGGGCCTCGTTTTCGAAATGCCTCTCGGACTACTATTGCTCCTACTGGCAGCTTAAGCATAATCGCTAATTGCTCCAGTGGTATTGAACCGTTGTTCGCCTTAAGCTATATGCGTCATATCCTGGAAGGCGAAGAATTTATAGAAGTGAATCCTTATTTTGAGGAGGCCGCCAAGAGCGGAGGATTCTATTCCTCAAATCTAATGAAACAGTTGGCTGAAGGAAAGAGCTTAAAAGATATAGAAGAAGTCCCTGGGGAGATAAAAAGGCTCTTCATCACCGCCCATAACATATCTCCCGAGTGGCATGTTAGGATGCAATCTGCATTCCAAAAGTTTACCGATAGCGCTGTATCCAAGACAGTCAATTTCCCTCACGACGCGGCGCCCGAGGATGTAGCCAAAGTGTATATGCTGGCGTACCAAGAAGGTTTGAAGGGAATAACCATTTACCGGGATAGGAGCCGAGAAAGCCAGGTCCTCACTGTAGGTGAGGGTGCGAAAAAAGCTGAAGGTAAGCTAGCTCCCAGGAAAAGACCTAAAATTACCAGAGGTGTGACCGAGAGAGTAAACACCGGATGCGGCTACATCTATGTAACAGTAAATTTTGATAGTCAGGGAATATCCGAAGTTTTCTCTACACTGGGAAAGGCTGGAGGTTGTGCCGCAGCACAGCTTGAGGCCATTAGCCGCTTAACATCCCTGGCTCTACGGTCTGAAATAGATGTAGATTCTATTGTAAAGCATCTGCGCGGCATTAGATGCCCCTCTATTGCCTGGGAGCAGGGACATGCTGTTTTGTCTTGTGCCGATGCCATTGCCAGCGTGTTAGAAAAATATATTAGAGAAAAGCCTGCAGCTAACCCAGGCACGCCTACTAAAAATCCTGAGATGATTGGGAGTTTGGCCGGGCAATGTCCCGATTGTGGGGGTCCTTTGATTCACCAGGAAGGCTGTAATATTTGCCTTGCCTGTGGCTTTACTAAATGCGGATAGGATACAAGACAAGTGGGTAGGTCGAGAGGCAGTTATTATTCAGCCCTTAAGCGGACCACTAGAGTCGTCAATTCAGCTTTTGGCTTAAGAAAGATTTGTAATTATATAGCTAAAAACACCGCCAGGGCAATGCAGGTAAATGGTTGTCGCATCTTGTCCCTCAATGTCCGAAAGGAATATTTAATCACTGTAGGCACGTATGGTTTGAGCGACCTTTACCTTAAAAAGGGCCCCCTCGATGCCCGTAAAAGCCTTCCAGATATCCTGGAGGGAAAAGTAGTATTTATTGCCGATGCTACCAAAGATGAAAGAATTCAACATCCCCAAATAGCAAAAACACAAGGAATAGCATCCATACTCGGGGTTCCCGTACTTGGAAAAGGAGAGGCTATCGGGGAAATTCGAATTTACACTCGCGAGCCTCGCCAATTCTCCGAAGCTGATAAAAGCTTCCTCCTCAGTGTTGCTGATATATGTGCCGTCATCTTTGAGAGAGCAGAGCTCCATCAATTGCTAGAGCAAAACTATAAGGCAAGTGAGAAGCGAAGGAAATCGTCGCAAGTATCTGCGTTACCGACTACTCCGCTGAAGCCAACCAGTTTCGCCCATCCCAGCGAGGAGGATTTTGCCAAACTCCTGGACTTTTACTGTATTGAATGGCTTTATGAGCCCCGTTCCTTTCCTCTTAAGTGGGATGGTGGCAAGATAGCGGAGATGTTCACTCCAGATTTTTATTTGCCCGAGTTGGACGTGTATGTTGAACTAACTACATTAAAACAAAATCTACTGACCGAGAAGAATCGCAAGCTGCGCCAGCTCAGGCAACTTTATCCTGAAGTTAAAGTCAGGCTTCTAACCAAAAGCGATTTTGTCAAGTTGCTAGCCAAATATGGGTATGGTCCTCTGGGCGAGGCTAAAGTAGAGGGAATCGACAGAGTTTTATATAGCCACGCTCAGATTCAACGAAGAATTAGAACCCTCTCCAGACACATTTCGCATGATTACGCTGGACAACGACTGGTGTTAATAGGCATCTTAAAGGGCGTTGTCTGCTTTATGGCTGACCTGATGCAGAATCTCTCCATCCCAGTTACCATAGATCTCATGGCTGTCTCATATTATGGTGGTGACGGCCAGGTAGTCAAAATAACCAGAGACCTCGATAGTAGCATAGTAGGTCAACATGTACTAATGGTTGAAGACATTGTGGATACAGGTATGACACTGAATTACATTCTCGGTCACCTCTCTGCTCACAATCCTGCTAGTCTTCGCGTTTGTACCCTGCTTGATAAAAGAGCACGTCGCCTGGTAAATGTGCCTCTTAACTATGTAGGATTTGAAGTACCCGATGAGTTCGTAGTAGGCTATGGACTAGATTACAAGGGAGAATACCGTAATTTACCTTTTATCGGCATCCTCCACCCCGAGCTAATCAAAGACGACGAGCCATAATAAATAACAAGACTCAGCTCCCTTTTTTTGGTGGCAATATTCATAGCAATTATGGCAATCAAAGTGAAAAAAGGGGCAAAAAAATTGCCCCAAGCAACCTCCCTTTCCTTGGCTCTCCACCCACCTTCCTTTCTGTTTTCACCTACCTTGCGCCGGGCCTTTTATTTCCCAGCACTTTTCGGTTTCCACCTACTTGGCGGTCGGTTCCACACTAGCCAAGCTCTTGTTCGATTACTTGGAGCATTTTAATGTTAACAAGCCCCCAGAATTTTGTCAAGCTTTTATGCTGGCTGGAGGTCATTCAATGGCGAAAATATTGTTATAGTACCCTCCAATCTGTCATTGAATCAAGCAAAGGGCTAGAATTAAGAATTTCAATCGCTGATTTTTGGTAGGTGACTAAGACTTTATATTTATGGCATAGTATGTTAATCTAGGCCATACTTATCCCCTGAGCGCCAAAGAGGAGGAAGTGAGGCTACAGAGGAAATCGGGGCGTTGTCTAAGAGTGTCAATATTATCACTTTAGCCGTGGCGCTGTAGGATTAAGCTGAGAGTATGAAAACCTTAGTTCAATGTGATTTCGACGGTACAATTACCGAAAAAGATGTCAGCTTCCTTCTCCTAGATGCTTTCGCCCAAGGAGATTGGCGACTATTGCTACGAGAGTATAAAGAGCACACGATATCGGTAGGGGAGTTCAATACCAGAGCTTTTGCTATGGTTAAAGCTGATAAAGCTACACTACTCGAAGCCCTGAAAGGCAAAGTTAAGGTACGAGTCGGATTTCATGAACTGGCCAATTACTGCCTGACACAAGGCTTTAGATTGGTCATCGTAAGTAACGGTCTGGATTTTTACATAAATGCCATTCTGGAAGACCTGGGCCTGGAAAACATCGAATTTAATGCCGCTAAAACGACCTTTTACCCCGAAGGGATGAAAGTTCAGTACATAGGACCTGATGGCAAGCGATTAGAGGATGGCTTTAAACAGGCATATATAGAATTATTTTTGAAGCTAGGATACAGGGTAATATACGCAGGAAATGGCGACTCCGATATTACCCCGGCGAGATATGCTCATCATGTTTTTGCTACCGGCGACCTGCTGACATATTGCCGGGCCAACAACCTTGACTGTAAACCCTTTGAAAACTTCATTGATGTAGTCAGGTACCTGAAACAGTGGTCATAATTCCAATTCTAAAGCGATTTTTTTTATAGCTTCGAGCCCCAGACTAATGAACTCTTCCAGTACCAGTCCGATTTCCTGGCACCGAGCCACTTGTTCCCGATTAATTCCACAAGCTGATCTTTTTTCGCGAAAGCATTTCATTACCGATTTAGTGGTCAAGCCGCCTAGTTTATCAGAGTGAACCAGCGCAGCAGCAGTGATGAGCCCACTCAGGGAATTAGCACAAAAAAGGGCCTTATCTAATTTCGTTTCACGGGGAATGCCATGAGCTTCGTTATGACACAAAATAGCATGAGCCATAGTCTCACTGGCTCCAAGTTCCTGGGCGATGTCGGCGCCCAATTTGCTATGGCTACTCATATCACCCTCCACCAGTTCTACATCGATATCGTGGATAAGCCCGGTAATGCCCCACTCCTCTTCATTCTCCCCCAACCTTATAGCCAAAGCTCTCATAATAGCCTCGGTAGCTAACATATGCTTAATCAAATTCCTATCCTGGACATTGGCATGGATGGAGTCAAGAATTTTGTCCCTATCGAACTTTGATATCATGTCAATACCCCCTCCCGCTGCGTTAATAATATATCACGCAAATATTGTCCAGTGGAAGAGGCATCGATTTGAGCCAGTTCCTCAGGCATGCCGGCATCTACAAGATATCCACCATCGTCCCCGGCTCCAGGACCAAGGTCGATAACCCAATCGGCGTTTTTAATTACATCCAGTTGGTGCTCAATGACAACTACTGTATTCCCATAATACACCAGATGCTGTAGCACATTCAGGAGACAAGCAATATCTGAGAAGGACAGGCCGGTGGTCGGCTCATCTAGAATATAAAGTGTTTTGCCTGTGGAGCGGCGAGATAGCTCAGTAGCTAATTTTACCCGCTGTGCTTCGCCCCCAGAAAGGGTCGGCGCCGGCTGCCCCAGGCAAATATAGCCCAAACCTACGTCCCGGAGGGTCTCCAGCTTACTCTTAATTTTAGGAAAATGGTCAAAGAAAAACAAAGCTTCGTCCACTGTCATATCTAGAATTTCGGCGATGTTTTTTCCTTTAAAGTGGATTTCCAGCGCTTCACGGTTGTATCTTTTCCCTTTACATTCCTCACAGGGTACGGTGACATTGGGTAAAAATTGCATCTCAATCTGAACATAGCCTGCTCCCTGACATGCTTCGCACCTCCCCCCTTTTACGTTGAAGGAAAAACGTCCCTGAAGATAACCACGCATTCTAGCTTCAGGAACAGTAGCGAACAGTGCTCGAATAGGTGTGAATGTTCCGGTATAGGTAGCCGGATTGCTTCGCGGCGTACGACCAATCGGCGATTGGTCAATATTAACCACTTTGTCAATGTGTTCAGTGCCAACGATATCATCACATTCGCCCGGTCTCTCTTTGGCTCGATAAAGGAGCCGAGCCAGCCTTTTATACAAAACTTCATTAATGAGAGAGCTTTTGCCGCTTCCGGAAACTCCGGTGACGCAAACAAACTTCCCCAGGGGGATATGGACATTAATATTTTTCAGATTATTCTCCCTGGCACCTTTGATTATCAGTTCTTTTCCCGCACCAGAGCGCCGCTCAGGTGGCAGGGGAATTTGCTTTGTCCTACTAAGGTAATTCCCCGTTATTGATTGAGGGCAATCCATTATGTCTTGAAGTGTGCCCGCGGCAACGATTTCTCCTCCATGTTTACCAGCCCCAGGCCCCATGTCAATAATATAGTCAGCAGCTCTTATCATAGCTTCATCGTGCTCTACGATGATTATAGTATTATCCAGATCTCTGAGGCGCTTCAACGTGGCTATAAGACGAGAGCTATCGGCAGGATGTAAACCGACTGTGGGCTCGTCACAAATATAAAGGACACCACTAAGCCCGCTGCCAATCTGGGTAGCCAGTCGAATTCTTTGCGCTTCACCACCGCTCAATGTCGCCGAAGGACGGTCCAAGGTTAAGTAGCTCAGACCTATATCTCTGAGAAAGCCCAACCGAGCACGAATCTCCTTGACAATTTGCCTGGCTATAGTGAGTTCCCTGAAACTGACTCTGTCACCCAGTTGCTCTACCCAATTCAAAGTCTCCGTAACAGGCAAGACAGTAACATCCATAATATTTTTGCCCAAGATAGTAACAGCTAAAGACTCTGGTTTCAGCCTCTTCCCCTGACAGGCAGGGCAGGGACTGGATGACATGTAACGCTCAATATCCGCTCTGACACTATCAGAATCCGTTTCCTTATGACGGCGCTCAAGGTGTGGTATGACACCTTCAAAATTCGTGTAGTACTGGCGCATTCTGCCATAGCGGTCCTCATAGGTCGCGAGAATTTTTTCGCCTCCGTCACCATAGAGGACAAGGCGTAATTGTTCCTCGGTTAAATCCTTTACTGTGGTGGACAGGGAAAAACCGTAACGGCGACTCAGCGACTGCAATATGCTACCGTACCAGGTACTGAGCTGCCCATTTCTTGTCCAGGGCTGTATAGCTCCTTCAGCCAGGCTTAGTCTCTTGTCTGGGATAACCAAATTAGGGTCAATCTCCAATTTACAACCCAGTCCGGTACAAGCAGGACAAGCTCCGTAAGGACTGTTAAAGCTAAATGTTCTAGGAGCAATTTCCCCCAGGCTTATGCCACAATAGACACAGGCAAAATGCTCCGAGAAAAGCGATTCCTCACCATCAAGGATTTTGATAAGCACCACTCCCGACCCCATCTTTAGTGCTGTTTCAACGGAGTCAGCAAGCCGAGTAGCATTTCCATCCTTTGCTATTTGCAGTCTATCAACTACGACCTCTATGGTATGCTTCTTATTCTTATCTAACTGGACTGCCTCAGATAGATCATAAATTTGCCC
>Ga0180438_10012241_pt1 | contig 10231 bp, 7 predicted proteins | sample SS_ome_12_FD_132455 | JGI IMG/M metagenome (GOLD analysis project Ga0180438, IMG submission 132455) | Hypersaline lake sediment archaeal communities from the Salton Sea, California, USA - SS_3_D_2 metaG | ecosystem: Environmental > Aquatic > Non-marine Saline and Alkaline > Hypersaline >...
GAGGTCACCGTGTCGCTCACAGGGCCGGAGCCCATAGAAACGGTTCTGCCTGCGCCGGTGGAGACTCCCTTCGTACCTGGTGAGGTGGTGTCCGAGCGGGAACTGTCTTCGGAAGAGTTCTTTCGGATCGTGGAGGAAGATGAGACCTTCAGAGACGTACATGCTCTAGCCACGGAGCAGGGGTACACCGAGCCCCAAGGAGGGGGCGAGTTCGCCCTCAGCGACGGATCGACGATACGAGGTGTGCTGCTGACTTCCGCGGACGAGCAGCTTGTCGTCGCTTTCCAGTTTCGGTTGCAGCAGCGCACTCAGTCCCTCCTCGCGCGAATCGAACAGGAGCGCGAGACGGTCATCTTGTACGATAGACAAGGGCGCGCGGAAATATCGGCGCAAGGGATTGAGGTCTTCGATGCCACCGGGCATCCCATCTCCGAGAACGCTCACCCACAGGGTGGTCGGCCACCGGGCTTGAGTCACCCGACGAGGGAGTGTGACGATGGCAATCCAAACGCCTTCAGTTGGGAGGATTTCGACCACTGCGGCCGCTCTCATTCGGGAGCTGCCTGGTCGCAGATCTTGGGCTGCATAGCGGCTTACACAGGCGCGGTGGTAGGAGTCACCTTCGCCAGTGCGGTGGCGGCGCCGGTCGTATTTGTGGGAGGGCTGGTCGCCATCTTTGTGGGATGTCGCGTGCCCAGCATTTGCATCTGGCGGGCCCGCGTGGATGATCCTCCGACTTACGATGTCAGAATGCCCACGAAGATGTCCGAGCCTTGCAGGACAGAGTGTGTGGCCCATGGAGACAGCATGGCGAGGCTCAGCGTGCACAAGTACCAGATCCAGGTCCATATCGACGATGATCGCAAGCCCAGACCGGCCAGCCCGCAACTCGTAGAGGTGTGCGCGAACGAGACTGAGTTACTGCGTATCAGAGACTGTGCCGGCCACCAGATCGACGTGCGGGTCAGCGCCCCTTCCTCGTCAGAGCAAGACATAGTGCAACACTGCGCACCTGAGGAGAGATGCACGCAGGAGGGAAGCGATGCCCGGTGCGTCTCGCCCGCCACGCCGCAGCCGCCTCGGGCCAGCCCGGAATCACCGCCTCCCTCCACGCCAGAGCCCCCGCCTCCCGCCACGCCGGAGCAGCCGCCTCTGGCCACTCAGATCCCGCCGCCGCCTCCTCCGACGGGGACCGGTCACGTCGAAGTGACGCTGGAGTGGGAGGACATAGCTGGAGACTTGGACTTGTATGTGACCGATCCCTATGGCGAGGCGGTCTCGAGACTGAATCCGTCCTCTGCCAGTGGGGGACGCCTGTCGGCGTGGGACTGCTGTGATCCGTACGATGCGCTCTGTGCCTTGGCTCCCGCGTCAGAAACCGTCAAGTGGGAGCCCCGTACGGCACCATCCGGGGAGTACGTGGTTGAGATCAGATTCGATACGGCGTGTGACCCGGACACTTTGGAGGTGGAGTGGACCGTAGGACTGCTCGTGGACGGAGATCGCGAACAGCATCATGGGCGCATCGGCTACGGTGAGAGAAAGCGTGTCGTCACGTTCTCGCGCTAAGCCTGACGGGGATCCGAGAATCAGCCACTGAGAGTGGTTGTCACGATCATCCGCTCCGGGTAGCGGGTCGAGGCGGCTGAAGTCCAGAGGTTCGCGGTATGAAGCCAATTCGCATGTCAGCCCTGTGGCTGATCTTCGGCCCGCTGGCGGTCCTGATCCTCCTCCCAATCCTCAACCTGCTGTTCCACATAGAAGAAGCCATGCATCCTGCGCTCCCCCCATTGATTCTGTTCGTGTGTCTGTTCCTGATGTTCGCAGGTGTCTTTCTGGCCTTCACCGGTGTCTGGGGAGTTGTGCTTGGGAGAACCCGTGTACTCGAGGGCGGCCTGCCCGCTCAGGCGGTGGTCTCGAGCATGCAGATGGGGGCAGAAAGCTGACCTACCGGGGTGTGGACGAGCGCTGGCTGGTAGTGCTGGAGCTGGAGGTGCAGCCGTCCGATGGCCCAGCGTTCGAGGCGAAGGCGGAGCACTATGCACCTAGCTTGGAGGTCCCAAGGTTCCAGCCTGGCGAGATTCTGGACGTAAGATACGATCCTCAAGACAAGTCCAAGGTGGCAGTTGTCTAGCATCTATCTGTTGCGCACCGCGGGCGGGAGCACAACCGGTGACCTGCGGCATCGTTCGCCGGACGTTTTGGAGGCGCGAGCCCCCCGATCGCAGAGATGGTGAGTAGGCAGCGTGCACATCGCTCGGGAGGTCGCCTGGCCCGCTGTGATCGCGCGGGGAAGAGGCTGGTGAATGGTGAGGATCAGCCCTTGGTGGGATCTCCAAGCGTGCGGTTGAGTTCAACCGCCGCACGGACGTATTCCTGGAAGACTTCAGCTCGGATGTCCTCTGCCCCGGCCACCTTCACATGTCCCATTTTCTTACCGGAGCTTTCGATAAGGCCCTCCGGATCGGGCAGATCAGCGCCTCTCCAGAACCCGAAGTTGACGTGGTTCTTGAAGGCCTTGATGTAGCAGAAGGGGCCGTGATCTTCATAAACGGGTTGAGCCCACTTGATCGCTTCGGTCGCCCCGGGTGCTGCCTCGCGGATCAGATCGCGGAGCGTTGACACGACCTCTCTTTGCCAACCCTCCAGACTATCGACGTACTCGTCTGCGGTCTTGAACTTCGCCATGTTGTCTCCTTCTCCCTGGCGCGTTGTCGCTGGGTGATCCCCCTATGTCGACGTATGTCACCATTGCCTAACTTGGGCGGGAAGGATATCGCCCTATCCCAGGTCGGGGCTACTGTATCGTGGTGTCAGCGCATCTGGCGGAAACCGCCTGCAACGAGAACCTGGTTCCGGTTGCCCTGGTATCTCGCGCCAAACTCAGAGGAAGAGGTTGGTCCCTCGCCGCCGGGATCTAGCTGAGAGTTGGGTACTCTTTCAAAACCCCATTGTGGTGAATGGGGCGGGTGGAGGAAGTCCGATCTCGTACTACTTATACCGTAGCTGCCAAGATGTGTCAAGCGCATGAAGACTTCTGCTGGACGCGCGCATCTGGTCTGGGGACGGTGGCGCCTGACTTGAGGGGTCGAGCGGGCGCCTGGCTGATCAGAAACACTGTTCTCCAGCCTTGCCCAGTTGTTACAGGACAGAGTACCGATTTCCTATTGCCCAACGCCCCGCTGTTCGCTATACTGAGGTATACTTCGTGGTCCTGTGGGACAAAGGTCTGAGTCCTGTGCGGCTTCAGTGGGAGAGTGACGGCTTGAAGCTGAGAGTCTTGTCGAAGCAGATCACTAGGTTGATGTGTAGCGGTCCCCGTATGGGCAGCGCTTTGCTGCTCGCGGTCTTGCTTTCGTTGCTGACAGCTCTTCCCTCGCACCCGGCCATCGAGCAGCCCCATGTGGGCCACGGAGCGTTTCTCGCGGAGCGCGATCATGCCGATCTAGTGGCCGACATGGAATTCGACTGGTTGGTGTGGAATCTGCAATGGAGCCTGGCCGAACCTTTCGAAGGCGACTATCAGTGGCTAGGTGTGGATCAGCTTCTCTCCAACGCGGAGGCCGAGGGGCTGAAAGTGATCCTGCGGGTAGACTCCGCTCCGGATTGGGCCAGGAGCGGTGGAGAAGGAGCTCCGCCCGATGACATGGACGACTTCGGTGATTTCATGGGCGTGTTGGCCTCGCGGTACGCCGGTAGGGTGGCCGGCTATGTAATCTGGAATGAGCCTAATCTGCCCGAAAACTGGGGCGGCAGCCCGAAGGCACAGGAGTACGTGCAGATGCTGGCGGCGGTGTATCCGAAGATCAAAGCTGCCGATGCAAACGCAGCAGTGGTCACCGCTGGCATGGCGACCACCGGCGGTCCCGGAGGCAGCCTATGCGGCCTCGGGGCGGGCCTGGCAAGTGGCGCGCTCAGCGCCTACACGGAAGGGCTGTACGCCTCGGGAGTGATCAACGATCTGGACTTCATCTGCGGCATCTACCGCAACCAGGGCAAGAAGTACTTCGACGTTCTGGGTTCTCACCCCTATGGCTTCGCCTACGAACCACAAAGGGACCCGGCATCGGTCTCGGGGCTCGCCTTCCGCCGGGTGGAGCAGCAGCGGGGGCTGATGGGGATCTTCAACGATACCGCCAGTCAGATTTGGATCATCGAGTTCGGCTGGATCCTGGACCCTGGTTCCACGTGCCGCCAGTGGGGTGACTGGCCCACGCGGACGTGGCAGATTGTCAGCCCGGCGAAACAGGCGGAGTATTTGCGGGACGCCTATCTCTATGCTCGCGGCCACTATCCCTGGATGGGGGTGATGAGCTTCTTCAACATGGATTTCGGCACGGTCTACTGGTATCACTATTGCGAACCAGCGCGGTGGTACTCATTGGCGTATCGGAAGAACCACTTGGATCCCGGCAACAGCCCCATAGTCTACAGACAGGGCTTCTACGCCCTTCAGGGTATGGCCGATGCTCTGGCAAGCGGCCCCAAAGCCTACCTTCCGCTGACCACTCAAGATCGTCAGTGAGCCCCAGCGGAGCGTAGAGCTGCAGCACAACTCCCTCGGGTTGAGCTTCTCTCCTCAGTCACCAGCCGCTGGTACACTGGGCAGCAAGTGCCGGGCGCGTGCGTAGAGTAATGGTGTCGTGCGCCTCGCCCATTGTCGATATCTCTCCAGCACGGGTCCTGCATTTGGATGCAGTGCATGATACACTCGGCCTGATACAAGACTGGGAAAGTCTTGACATAAGAGGCGACAGACAGGAAGATAGTATGGCTACGGAGGACCTGTCTGGGTTTGAGTCTGGCGCTGCTGCTGACGGGGGCACTCTGGGCACGAGACCTGGGACAACCCTGCGTCACCAATCCTCCCGAGCTGCCTGCGGCTGTAAAGGGGCTTTACATCACTTCGAAGGACAACGAGAACAACGAGGGGACGGGGACGGCGGACGATGACATGGACAAAGCCGTTTCGGACTATGTGTGTACATATGACGATAGGACATCCATCGAATTCTACATCGTTCTGAATGGAGAGATCTGCTCCGACGGGGTGCTGATCCTGGAGGGCTTCCATCGGGAGGGAGGCGACGTGTACCCGTACGGCGCACTGCTGGGCACAGCACCCGGTCTTTGGGAGGCGGAGTGGAGCGCAGCGCAGTTCGGCGCTCCAATGGCTCGGCTCAAGCGAGGCAGCAATCTGGTGCAGACGTCATTCGAGGAATGGGGATGTGGCGCCATTGCCTGGGGGACTCTTAAGAACGATCCGTGTGCCGAGGAGGAGTTCGTACCAGAGCCGGGAAGCTTCCTACCTCTGGGAAGCGGGCTGGCGGGGATGGCAGGGTATGCCGCCTTGCGCTGGGGGGCGATAGACTGAGCCCTTGGGCAGATCGTGGTTATCGGGAGGGCCATGCTGAAGAGGGTGGTCCCCTTTGTTTCTGTGCGACGGCGATGATGAGGCGCTCAGGAGAACTGGCTAGGGTGTCTCGAACTCAAACACGCCCTTGACGGCCTGATGGCTGGCTTTGGAGTGCAGAACCAGAAAGGCCTCGCGGTACTGCTCCAGGCGAAAGCGGTGGGTGATCAGCGGCGTGAGGTCCAGCTTCTCCTCCTCCACCAGCTGTAGATAGTGCTCTATAGCGTGCATTTTGAGGCCAGCGTACTCTTCGACTCCGAAGGCGTTGGAGCCGATGAGATTGATCTCCTTGAAGTAGTGGGGAGTCCACTCGAAACGGGAAGGCAGGGCGACGCCGGCGATGACGATGGGGGCCTTAGGGTTGGCGATACGCACACCTACTTCCATCGACTCTCCTGAGCCCACCATGTCGTAGATGACATCCACCCCGCGGAGGAGCCACGGCAGACCGCGGGGCGGCCGGTGAACCCGTGCCCCGACGATCTCTGCGACCGTCTCCACGATCTTGCCGGGATCGCGAGTGGAGATGACGTGCTTCGCGCCCAACTGTCGTGCGAGATCGATCTGGTGGGGGTAGCGGGCGACGATGGCGACCCGGGCTGCAGGGAACAGGGCACGCAGTGCCGCCACCGTGAGCAGCCCCAGCCCGCCTGCTCCATAGACCAAGGCCAGCGCTCCCGCGGCTGGCGGAGCTTTCAGAATGGCGTGCATGGCCACCGCGAAGGGGTCTGCCAGTACCGCCTGCTCGAAGTTCACGTCCCCCGGGATGGGGATCAACTGCGACTCGTGCGCCGGCAGAAGCGGCGCATAGCCGCCCGTTACGGTGCGACAGTTGCCGTGGTGCAGACCGGGCGGCAGGTCACCCTCCGTCAAGTGCTGGCACAGGGAGTACTCTCCGCGCTGGCAGGCGTCGCACGGTGGGTCTATACCTCGGGGCACACACCACAGCCAGGGGTTGAGGGCCACTCGCTCACCCACGCGTCGCTTCCTGACCGCCGGTCCGACGCTCTCCACCACTCCGACCACTTCGTGACCCAGGATCTGGGGGAAGGAGATGAGGGACCGTAGGGGGTTGTCGAAGTTGCCGTTGAGGAAGACCTGCTTGACGTCGCTGCCGCAGATGCCGGTGAGGACCGTGCGTATGACCGTCCAGTCGTCTCCCAGCAGCGGCGGTTCCTCAACGTCCTCCAATTGCATGGGAGCGCCCCTTCCCACGTACGCTCGCGGGGTTAGTTTCCCGCCGATCCGAGCGATGGCGAGGCGGGGGAGACTGTAGCGGAAGATGAGTGCTCGCATCGTCCTGAACCGTCCTTTCGTCAAGCTAGCGCCTGAAGTGACTCCGAGCGTAGCGCGAGGTCCTCAATCGGTCAAGACGTGGTCATTGTACATGCAGGCCATTTCGGGGGCAATTGGCCTACAGAATCGATGATCTGACTCGGTGCGATGTCTTGATAGCGCAACCACTTGTGTCGACGTGGCCTCTTCGCGAGCGGCGGCGCCAGCCAAAGACTACAAGCCTTGAGACATCCGTATGGCTCGCGTATGGTTGCGGGAGAAGTCGCTGGAAACGATTGGGGACCGACATGACTAGTCTTCGTGGGTGTAATCGCTGGCTCTTCTTTGGGCTTGCCTATGGATGGACCTGGGTATTCTGGGTCCCTCCTGCTCTGTTGGGGTTGCGCGTAGACGAGATGCCTGTGCCTGTACTGGTGGCCCTGGGCGGGGTCGGGCCGGCCGTCGCTGCCATCTCCTTGGTGTACCTCGCTGGGGACAGGCACGCCAGGCGCGATTTCTGGGCGCGTGTCTTCGACTTCAGACGTATCGGTCTTCGATGGCATAGCGTCGTATTCCTCACTGTTCCTGTGCTGACAGCAGCCGCGGCGCTGCTGGATATAGTGGGCGGAGGGAGTGGCGCGCAACTGGAGGCCCGGTTCCACTCCGGGTTGCTGAGTATCCTACCTTTCGCCGTTTTCACGCTGTTCTTCGGTCCCGTTCCCGAGGAACTGGGCTGGCGAGGCTACGCCCTCGATGATCTGTTGGAACGACACAGCGCCCTGGTGGCGAGTTTGATTCTCGGGGCCCTGTGGACGGTCTGGCACTTGCCGCTTTTCTGCATCGAGGGAAGCTATCAGAACGGGCTGACGTTCGGATCGGTGGGGTTGTGGTGGTTTCTCCTTGACAAGATGCTGCTGTCCATCTTCATGACCTGGATCTACAAGAACACGGGGCGCAGCACTCAGTCGGCTATCCTCTTTCATTTCGTGGTCAACTTCGTGGGAGAGCTGCTTGTCCTCACCGAGCGGGCGACGCTGTGCCAGCTCCTGCTGTGGATTGGAGTTGTGGGCGTGGTGGCGGCGCGGGAACCAGCCTTCTATCAAGGGAAACAGGCACCTGAAGGCTGAGGACCGGCCGAAGCTGACAGCACAGCGCGGTTCTTCTCCTAGCGATCCGGGGTAGTCGCGACACCAGGTGGATTGACCTACTCGACTAGCCCTCGCTCCCGGTAGATCTCGGCTGCCTCACGGATGAGTTCAGCGGTCAGGGGAGCTGCCACATCCCTCTCGAGGCGGTTGGCGATGGCGAGAAGTTCGGCTCTAGTGGCTCGCCCTGGTCGGAGCGCTCGGTAGATCTCGATGATCTCCTGGTTGGACAGTTCAGTCAGCTCGGCCGCCCTTCGCAGGTTCTGGGCGTACTGCTCGTAGCCGGCGGAGTCCACCTCATCGGCACCTCGTTTGAGGGTGTCCGCGCTGATGCTCAGGTCCTCCGTCGCGAGTTCGCCAGAGAGAATGGACTCCAATGTCAACTCACCAAGAGGTCTTCCAGTCTTGCTGCGAATTGAGTTACTGTCCATCGGATGGCCCTCCTGTGATCAGGCGCAGCTCCATGGGCGGCTTGGCGGATTCGATCTCCTGGGTCTCTCGCAGGTGCATGAGGAGGGTCTGTACGATCAGCCGCAGTCTCGCCGTGGAGTCTATCTTCACGGGCACGGGTTCGGTCGGCTTCTCCAAGGCATAGCGCGCCGCGTTTCTGCCTACCTGTCTATAGGTGTCCAGATCAAGGTTCGGCGCCTGAGAGAACAGCTCGAGGTTCTCGAGCGGGTCCAGATCCCGGTGGTGAATCACGGTCGTTCCCTTGGACTGGATGCCGATGGAGACTCCCGAGCCGCTGAGCTGCGCCCCTGTATGGCCGATGAAGGCGCAGTCTGAGGTGTGTAGAAGGCGGACTATACGAGGGGATACCCCCTCGTCGAGTACACCCTGCATGATCGACGTGAGCACCCGCCTGTGATGCAGCCCACTGACGGTGCGGCTGATCTCCGCCCCGAACGCTGGACCGACGGCGACGATGACCTCTTGTAGGGTGCCACGTGAAGCGGGGCCGACCTCCTCTAGCCAGGACTCACTGACGGGCGCGCTCAGCTCCTCGACGTAGCTGTGTGGGTCACGAACCTGGGGCAATTGCTGCAAGGCTGACCATCGTTCGCCCTCCACGCGGTATCCGGTGCCAGGGCCTTCATAGTCGTTGGGATCTGTCAGTGCGCTCAGCAGTTGGAAGCCATCGCCGAAGATCGCCGCCGGGTGTAAGCATTCACCAGCCACGCGCCGCCTCTGCATCTCCAGGATGTTCCCTGCCACGTCATCGTAGCCAGCTTCCGCCAGAGCCTTGATGATGTCCACAACGGTCAGTGGACCCTCCACGATCAGGGGTGCGGCTTTGATATCAGCCAGCATGTCGCGGTCAGGCATATCTTGGCTGCTCCAAGCGGTGATGGCCGCCTGCACCTCCTTCTCGCTAATGGGTGCAAAATCGAACGCCTCGAAGACACTCTGGATCGCTCTGGCGGCTCGTTCGCGGACGCGCAGGACTTCCTCTTCTGTGGCGGGCACTATGCCGCCGTCGACTTGGAGGTCCCGCTGAAGTACATACCAGTCGTCGAGCTCTGTTACGTCGAAGTTGCCTCCCGCGAACATGTTGTCGTACCTTGGGATGCCGCCGTAGCCGGAGGTGACGAAATCCGCGCCTGGAATGAACTGGCACATCAGCTTGGCGGTCTTCCGGATGTCGGAGTGGGAAGCCAGTGCGTCGTTACCGGCCGCGACTTCCAGACCTAGCATCGCGGCAAGGAGATTCTCGGCCAGAATTGCGCGCACGCCTCCGGGCAGTGACTCGGGCAGCGCAACGCAGCTGATGGATCCGTTCTGGCTGCCCTGGCTGCCGGCTCCTCGGGTGACGAGCAGACATCGGGCCTCCAGATAGAGCATGGACTTGCCCTCAGAGTGGCCCATCAAGGCCTCCGACCCCGTGCCGGAGGTGAAGCGGGTCTTGACACCGCGACTGGCATAGGCGGCGGCGAGGAAGGCTTTCGACCAGGGAGTGTCATCGCCATCGATGAACGCCTTCTCGGTGCCATAGACCGAGAGTGTTTCGGAGTAGGTGGTCAACCCGCTGAAGCCCAGCTGCAGGTTTGTCGCTTCCTCGACCGAACACTGAGTGAGAACGCCGCCCCGCCCGGTTTGCGAACCGACGAGGATGGCCAGCGCATTCAAAGGGGCGTAGCGGGAGACGCCCACAGTAGTCTCGATTTCTTTGAAGCCGCGCAGTGCGGCTTCCGCGGCGTCGGCGGCCAACAGGGCTGGATGCTCCAGGCGGTTGGTGACGTGAGCCTGGTTGGCAGGAGTCCGTCGGGCGCGCATCTTGGTCAGCCCTACCATCATCTCCAGAACACTCATGTGTCGGATGATTTCCACGAGCTTGGCGGCTGTGCAACCGCGCGTCATTTCAAGGATCCTGGCGCGAGGGACGTTGATGTCCACCAAC
>Ga0180438_10012243_pt1 | contig 10230 bp, 9 predicted proteins | sample SS_ome_12_FD_132455 | JGI IMG/M metagenome (GOLD analysis project Ga0180438, IMG submission 132455) | Hypersaline lake sediment archaeal communities from the Salton Sea, California, USA - SS_3_D_2 metaG | ecosystem: Environmental > Aquatic > Non-marine Saline and Alkaline > Hypersaline >...
AGTCGCAAGTAGTTCTCCTGACGCGCCTGCCCGCTCCCGATGAGCGGTAGACGAGCCCCTCGAGCACTCCGCCCTGGGGGCCGGGAGGTTGGTGAGCAGAGCTCACCAGGGGTGTATCTGGGCCCGGATGAACTGGACGATCAACTATGCTATCGGACCGTAAACACCCCTCCGGGAGGATACCTTGGCCACATTTGCTGGAGGGGGCGAACAGCTGGCCTGCTTGCCCCCACCCCAGCTGCCACGGCACCCCTGCGGTCCGCCACATGGGACCTGCGGCAGAACCCGACCACAACCAAAAGCCGCTCACGATCCCGAGGCCCTTTGCTGCCCCCAGGCAAACGCGCTGTCGTTGAACAAGCGGCGGGCACACGCCTTCGGCGCAGTACCCGCCCTACATTTCAGACTGACGGGTACCCTACGCGCCGTATTTCTCTTGCACGCCCATGAGGTTTGTGAGAATCGGCATGATGTCGAAGCCCCGAATGCGAACGAGGCCGCCGGCGACCACCGCTCTCTCGCCGAAGCTGCGCACGGAGTCGGGCCGGACATTGGGCCCCCGGATGGCGATGGGCACGGTGTCGCCCGTGTGGTCGCCGAAGTTGATCGGTGTGCAGTGGTCGGCGGTTATGGCGAGATGGAGGTCGTCGGGCGCGCTCTCCAGCACATCGCGCACCAGGTTGTCGAACTTCTGCGCGGCGGCCATCTTGGTGCGAGGATCGCTGTCGTGGCCGCCGAGGTCGGGGGCTTTGAGGTTGCAGAGAACGAAGTCGTGGTCGGCCAGCATCTCCAGGACGGCCCTCGCGAGCGCGGCCTCATCGGTGTCCGCCCCTCCGGTGGCTCCGGGCACCTGCGGCACCGTCATCTTCAGGTAGCGGCCTATGCCGGCGATGAGCCCGGTCTCGACGACGCACGCGCCCGGGACTCCGTAGCGCTCGGAGAACGGCGTGAGGTGTGGCGCGACCCCGGCTCCCCGGGGCATGAGGATATTCGCCGGGAGCTTGCCCTCGGACACCCGCTGTCGGTTGACCGGGTGGTCCTTGAATGCCTCCCAGGAGCGCAGGACAAGCTGGTTGACGATGCGGGCCGTCTTTTGGGATGCCTCGTCCTCGCCTTCGGCGCCGTGAGGCGGCGCATTCGCGTCGTGAGGGTCGACGTCAGACACGGCCGCACCGAGCCCGGGGCCGCGCAGCACGAGTGCCGCGCGGTGCTCCACCGACTGCTTGACATAGCAGGTCACGTCTTCGAGGGTGATCCCGTTGACCGCTTCGACGAGCTGGTCGGTGCCCTTTGCGATCCTCTGGGCGCGCCGGTCCACCACCGTCGCGCCGGTGAACTGCCCGTCCGCGCTGAGGGCGAGGTCGCCCTCGACGGTGGCGAAGTTGCAGCGGAAGCAGATGTCGCCGCGCTCGATGTCCATGCCGATGCCCAGCGCCTCGAAGGGGCCGCGCCCTGTGTAGACCTCGAACGGATCGTAGCCGAGGATGGCGAGGTGCGAGGTATCGCTGCCGGCGCGGATGCCGGGGGCGATGGGATCCATCTGACCGCACTCGCCCTCGGCCGCGACGCGGTCGAGGTAGGGAGTATCGGCGGCCTCCAGCGGTGTGCGACCATCGAGATCCGCCACCGGTCGGTCGGCGAGGCCGTCGCCGATGAGGATGCTCGCTTTCGTATGGGTACTCATGAGTCGCTCCTGGTCTCAGGTGGCGTTTCTGCGCGATAGGCGGGAACGATCTTTCCCAGGATGACCGGCCGCCGTGCGCCTGTCGCGGCGGGCACATTCGCCGGGCGGCCGAGCATCGTCTCATTGCCCAGTATGGCGAAGGCCAGCGCCTCTTTTGCGTCCCCGCTGGTGCCGAAATCCTCGTGGAGGAAGATCGTCGGACCGGGCAGACGCTCCTGAAGCATCCGGCGGAGGGTCGCATTGTAACTTCCGCCTCCACCGAGTATCACCTCGTCTATCTCGCACTCAGGGAGTAGGAAGTCGCGGTAGCTCGCTGCGATGGACTCCGCGGTAAAGGCCGCTGCGGTCGCCAGCAGATCCTCGGCCGACACGTCCGCTTTCTGCGCGCGCTGGAGCAGCTCTCCCACGAATTGCGCGCCGAACTCCTCGCGGCCGGTGGACTTCGGCGGGCGGCGCGCAAGATAGGCATGCTGCATGAGCCACTTCAGCAGGTCGTCGTCGACGCGGCCGAGGCCGCTCAGCTCGCCATCCTTGTCGAAGGTCTTCTCTCCATGGCTCACCGCGCTTACCAGCGCGTCGATGATCATGTTTCCCGGCCCCGTATCGAAGGCGATGACATCATCGATGCCGCCGCCCGCCGGCAGGAGAGTAACGTTCGCGATGCCGCCGATGTTCTGGACCGCTCTCGTCCTCTCTGGATGCCTGAAGAGTGCGTAGTCGGCGTATGGCACGAGAGGCGCGCCCTGCCCGCCGGCCGCGATGTCCTGTGGACGAAAATCGGCGACGACGGTCAGCCCCGTCATCTCCGCGATGATCGCCGGCTCGCCGATCTGGAGCGTGGACCCCCCCGAAGCGTTGTCATAGGGGCCGCCCGGAGGGAGATGACAGACCGTCTGTCCGTGTGAGGCGACGAGATCGACATCTGCCACTCGCACCCCGCAGCCTTCGATCACGGCCAGCGCGGCCTCGCCGAAGAGACGGCCGATGACGAAGTTCATCCGGCAGACGTCCACCACGGGTGTGTCGGGCGAGAAGAGGGCGAGGACGGCTCGCCGCACCTTAGGCTCGTAGGGGGCCTTCCGAAAGCCCACCAGGGAGGCGCGGATGTCGTCGCCGGAGCCGGCTATCCTCACGAGCGCGGCGTCGATGCCGTCGGCGGAGGTGCCGGACATGAGGCCGACGACTGTCCGGACATTTCTGCGCGCGTAGCGCTCGATCAGATCCATCTGTCATTCACCCCCGAGGTCGACCACGGTGGCACCGGGGTAGTAGGCCGCGAGTATCTCGACCGCGGTCTGCCCGGAGAGGGCGCGCCCCCGCGCGCCCCACTGGCAGAGACCGATGCCGTGCCCGCGCCCGACGCCCTCGAAGACGACTGTGTGAGGCGGCCCGCCGGGCTCCCGCTGTGTCGTCATGTCGAAGGCCGAGCTCGGCAGCCCTCGCGCCCCGGGACGTCCGGTCCCGAAGACCCAGCGGACCTTGTCTCCCCGAACTCGGTACGTCCCCTCATCAGTGTAGACCTTCAGCCATTGCGCGCGGCCGGTGGTCTCATTGCCGATGAGACGCAAACCGTCCAAACGTCCGGGAGACAGCCCGGTCCGTGTGAGCACAGTGCCAATATTGGCGGTCACGAGCGCCTCTGCCTCCCGCCAGGGAAGCCGAACCGTCCAGCCGACCTCGTGGTCGACGCCGCAATAGGGTGGGGTCAGCTCATCCGCGGAGGGCCTGTCCGCGCCTCCTCGCAGGTAGGGCAGCAGCTTCCCCTGGCGCACTTCCCACGCGGGCGCCGTACTGCCGCCGCAGGAAGCGTGATAGAGCGCGTCCACAAGCAAGCCGTTCCAGCACAGCACCTTCCCGACCGTCTGCTGCGCTGCGGTCAGCGTGGGTGCCCCGGCAGAGGGCAGGCCCCCGTATGCCTGGCAGTGCACGCGCGCGCATATGTCGGCGCCCTGCGCCGCGTGTCCGCCGAGGTGGTGGAGGGCATAGGTGCGAGCGGCAATCGCCTGGGCCTTCAGTGCCTCCAGCGGGAAGTAAGACGGCATCTCGGAGGCCACAACGCCGGCGACGTAGGTCTCGAGATCGATGTGCTCCACGACGCGCAGCCCTTCGGGTGCGGCAGCGATGTAGAGCACACCGGGGTACACCCCGCGCCGCCCCCAGCCTCCACGCGCCGACAGCACGATTCCGCGATCATCCCCTATAGGCGCGATCCGCAGCGATGCCCGCGCCAGATGAACTCCGGGACCCGTGAGCTCCACCGCGCCGTCCGACAGCCTCAGCGTGAGCCGAGCGCCGCGGGATGCGGTGGCAAGCCGCTCCCCGGTGGTCGCACCTTCGATCGCCACGTTCGACCCGGGCCGGAGGTGGAGCGTGGAAACGCCGTTGGCGATGAGAACGCGGATCGGTCGCTCGCCGGCCGCATAGGCGCGGACCCGGTCTGTCGTTACCTCTCTGGGAAGCGCACCCAGCGAACTGAGGTGAAGGCAGACGAGGGCGGCGCAAGCCCACGAGGAGGCGGTCACGGTCGGTCCTCCGCCCGGGCCAGGAGCCAGTCGGGGAGGTCGGCTGCGCTCTCGATCACATCGTCGGCTCCCGCCTCCCACAGGCCCTGCTCGGAGCTGCTGCCTGTCTTCACACCGACGCAGAAGCGGATCCCCGCGGCGCGCCCGGCCTGCATGTCGTATACGTGGTCGCCCACGAGCACTGCTCGCTCGGCGCGGGCGCCAAAGGGAGCGAGCGAACGAAGCACGTGGTCGGGATCCGGCTTCACGCGGGGGACGTCGTCACGAGTCAGCAGTAGGTCGTACTCTTGGAATCCGCGCAGGACCAGCTCGCTCGCGGCGCGGCAGTTGCGCGTGATCAGGGACACGGCGACGCCGTCGCCGCGGAGGCGCCGGAGCGCCTCCGCGACCCCGGGCAGGAGAGCGGCCTCGCGCGCGGGCGCCACTTCGAGCGCGCAGACCGTCGCCTCCGCCTCCTCGCGGAACTCTGCTCCATCGTCTCCGAGCCGGCTTCCGATCTCAGCGATCTGCTCCACGATGCCGCGGACGGCCGCCGATTCGATTTCGATGCCCCACTTGCGCGCGACCGCGGCGACGGCGGAACGCATCGCGTCGAAATCGTAGGGACACGTCGCCACAGTTCCATCGACGTCAAGGACGGCCGCGCGCACCGCCATGCCCTGCGGCGCTTGCATGCCGCGGGGGAACCGACGGGCGTCCGGGCGGCGCTCAGGGGGCCCGCCGGACGATGAGGGTGGCATTGTGGCCGCCGAAGCCGAAGGAGTTGGTCATGGCAATCCGGACCGGAAGCTCGCGCGCCTCGTGGGGGACGTAGTCCAGATCGCACTCCGGATCGGGCGTGTCGAGGTTGATGGTCGGGGGCACGACATTCTCCGCCAGCGCGCGCAGGCAGGCGAGCAGCTCCACAGCTCCTGCGGCGCCAAGCATATGCCCCGTGACCGATTTCGTAGAGCTGCACGGGACGCGCGCGGCGCGCTCGCCGAACACGCGCTTGAGGGCGCACGTTTCGGCGGGGTCCCCGGCCGGAGTGGCTGTCCCGTGGGTGTTGACATAGTCGACCTGGTCGGCGGCCATCTCTGCGTCGCGAAGTGCCGCCTCCATGGCGCGGGCCATGCCGTCGCCGTCGGGGCACGGCTGGGTGATGTGGTAGGCATCCGCGCTCATACCGTAGCCAACGATCTCGCCGTGCCTTGCGGCGTTCCTGCGGCGCGCATGCTCCAGCTCTTCGAGCACGACGATGCCCGCGCCCTCGGCCATCACGAAGCCGTCGCGGTCCCGCTCGAAGGGTCGACTCGCGGCGGCCGGATCGTCATTGCGACGGGAGAGAGCGCGCATCGCGCAGAAGCCGCCGAGCGCGAGGGGCGACACAGCCGCCTCGGCTCCACCCGCGATCATCATCTCCGCGTCGCCGCGTCGGATGATCTCGAACGCGTCGCCGATGGCGTGCGCGCTGGTCGCGCAGGCCGTGGCGACGGCCGTGTTCGGCCCCTTCGCGCCGAAGAGCATCGCGACGCGGCCGGAGGCCATGTCCATGATCATCATGGGGATGAAGAACGGGCTGATGCGGTTCGGTCCCTTCTCGAGAAGCACGCGGTGCTGTGCCTCCCAGGTCCAGGTCCCCCCGATACCGGAGCCGATGAGCACCCCGACTCGATTGCCGTCTACCTGGTCCATGTCCAGCGCCGCGTCCTGCGCGGCCATCTTCGCGGCGGCGATGGCGAGCTGGACGAAGCGGTCGGTGTGTCGAACCTCCCGCGGGTCCATCCACGCGGCCGGGTCGAAGTCTTTCACCTCGCCGGCCACGCGAGAAGAGAAAGCGGAGGCGTCGAAAAGGGTGATATTGGTGATGCCAGAGCGGCCCGACCGTATCCCCTCCCAGGTGGGTTCGACCCCGATGCCGAGGGGAGTGACAGCGCCCAGGCCGGTGACAACTACACGTCGCTCCATGGGTGCTCCCGGGGACAGTCACAGGGCGCGTCCGCGTCGAGGCGCGGTGCGCGCGCGGCTTTCACGGCGGAAAGCGACCGGCTAGCCGCTCTTCTGCGACTGCACGTACTTGACAACGTCGGCAACGGTCTTGATCTTTTCTGCTTCCTCTTCTGGGATGTCGGGGAGTTCGAATTTCTCCTCGAGGGCCATCAGCAGCTCCACCAGCGTCAGCGAGTCCGCCCTCAGATCGTCCTCGAAGGAGGAATCTGCGTTGACGGCAGACTTGTCCACGTCCAGCTGCTCGGCGACCACTGCGCGGACCTCTTCGAAGATGACTTCGTCCATGCCTAGGTACCTCCCTGGGAATGTACGCCATGCCGCAACTGTTGCCCGCGGATTCGTTTCCGCGGCATTTTGTCCTTCCGTCGGGGTAGAGGCATATCACATATGCATCCCGCCGTCAACCGCCAGCATCTGCCCCGTAATGTAGCGTGCCGCGTCCGAGGCCAGGAAGGCGACGGCCTCCGCAACATCCTCCGGCTTTCCGAGCCGTCCCAGCGGAATGAGCGAGGAGAGCTTCTCTCGCGCCTGCTCGCTCAGCTCGTCGGTCATCGGCGAGACGATAAGGCCGGGAGCGATGGCATTCACCGTGATGCCCCGAGGCGCCAACTCTCGCGCCATGGACTTCGTGAGGCCGATCAGCCCCGCCTTGGAGGCCGAGTAGTTTGCCTGTCCCGCGTTCCCCATGACTCCCGCCACGGACGCCATGTTGATGATGCGGCCGGAACGCTGTCGCAGCATCACTTTGGCGACGGCACGGCTGCACAGAAAGGCGCCGGTCAGGTTGACTTCCAGCACCGATCGCCACTGGTCGTCCGTCATCCGCACGAGCAGGCCGTCCCTCGTGATCCCCGCGTTGTTCACCAGGACATCGGGCCCGCCGAGCCGCTCCGCGACCTCTTTCACCATCGCGTCCACCTGGTCGGCCTGCGTCACGTCTGCCGGCACCACGAGCGCTTGGCCACCGAGCTTTCGAATCTCCTCGGCAACCGCCTCCAGCTCGTCTTTGCCGCCTGCGAGATCGTTCAGCGCGACCGGGCCGCCGCGCGCGAGGCGCAGGGCGATCACGCGACCGATGCCGCGCCTGGCCCCAGTCACCAGCGCCACCGGCCCCCGGTCGACCGAGGCGTCCCCCATGTTCGGCGTCACGATGTGACCTCCTGAACGAGTGCTTCGAGTTGCTCCGGCGTGCCAACCGACACTGCGCGCACGTCCGCCGAGATGCGACCGATGAGCTTGGTGAGTACCTCGCCCGGTCCGACTTCGACGAATGTGCGAATGCCTCCTTCATGAGCCGTCGAACCGAAGCCGCCCACAGCACGGGGCTGGTCATCTGCTTGCTCATGGCCTCGCGGACTCCAGCGGCGTCGGTGACAAGCTCGGCAGTAGCATTGGCCACAACCCCCATCTGCGGGGCGCGGACTTCGGCCTCTGCGACCAGGTCAGCGAACGCGCGGCCTGCGTCGTCCATGAGGGGCGAATGAAAGGCGCCGGAGACGCGAAGTGGAACGGCTTTCCCCCGAGCGCGTTTGGCCAGCTCGCCCACCCTATCGAGCGCATCCGCCTCGCCCGAAACCACGACCTGTCCGGGGCAGTTGAAGTTGGCCGCCACGACGACGCCGGCGTGGCGCGCCTCGCGGCAGATGCGGACGACCTCCTCGTCGGGCAGGCCGATGATCGCGAGCATGCCGCCGGGATTGCGCTGAGCGGCGTCCTCCATGATCTCTCCCCGGCGGCGGACCAGTCGGACCGCCGGCTCGAAGTCGAGCGCCCCCGCGGCGACCCAGGCGCCGAACTCACCCAGGCTGTGGCCGGCGACCATCTGCGGAGTGACTCCGCGGCTGTGCAGCGCGGTCAGCCAGGCGACACACGTCGTCAGCAGGGCGGGCTGGGCGACATCCGTGCGGGTCAGCAGCTCGTCATCTCCGCGGGTGCAGATGTCGACGAGGTCGAGTCCCAGCACCTCGCTGGCCTTGTCGAAGAGTGCGCGAGCGGACGACTCGCGGTCCAGCAGCTCGGCGGCCATACCGACCTTCTGCGACGCCTGCCCCGGGAACACGAACGCGCTGCGGCCGGCCTCGGCGCTCACCATCGCAGCACCATCGATGCCCAGCTCAGCCCCGCACCGAAGCTGGACAGGAGGACGTGATCTCCCCGCTTGATGCGGCCGGTCCGCACCGCCTCGTCGAGCGCGAGCGGTATGGACGCGGCCGACGTATTGCCGTAGCGCTCGAGGTTGCGGACGAACCGCTCGTAAGGAAGGTGAAAGCGCTTCGCCGCGGCGTCTATGATGCGGAGGTTGGCCTGGTGGGGAATCACCACGTCGACGTCGGTCATCGCCAGCCCCGCTCGCCGCACTACTTCCTCCGAAGAGTCGGCCATCGCGCGAACGGCGAACTTGAAGACCTCCGGGCCGTTCATGGTGAGGTAGTGCAGTCGTTCGGCGACGGTCTGCTCGCTCGTCGGCATGAGCGAGCCGCCGGCGGGGATCTTCAGGGCGTCGGCGTTGGTCCCGTCGTTCCCAAGCGAGTAATCGAGTATGCCGTGTTTCTCCTCCGTGGGGGCCAATATCACTGCACCGGCGGCGTCTCCGAACAGAACGCACGTGCTGCGATCCTGCCAGTCGGCGATCTTGGAGAGCGTCTCGGCCCCGATGACGAGCGCTCGTTCGTAGGTGCCGGCGCCGATCATCTCGCGGGCGACCGCGCAGCCATAGACGAAGCCCGTACAGCCGACGAGGATGTCGAAGGCAGCGGCGTAGCCGGCGCCCAGCTTCTGCTGAAGCAGCGAGGCGGTGGAAGGGAAGAACATGTCTGGAGTGACGGTTGCGACGATGATGAGGTCGAGGTCGCGGGGCTCCGTCTGGGCGCTCTCGAGCGCGGCCCCCGCGCTCGACAGCGCGAGATGTGAGGTCGGAACGTCCGGATCGGCGATGCGTCGCTCGACGATCCCGGTACGAGTGCGAATCCACTCGTCCGAGGTGTCGACCATCTTCTCGAGGTCGAAGTTGGTCAGCACGCGGGACGGTACACAAGAGCCAGTTCCGATTATCCCGACGGGTCGCGACTTAGGCTTCAATCTCGCCGCTCGCTATGAGTCTAGGTCCTGCCCAACCGCTGTTTCCACGGCGGGCGTCTCGCTCCGCCGGAACGAATCGGTGAGCTGCTCGACCACGGCCTGGTCGGCGAGCTCGCCGGCAACACGCAGGGCACTGCTGACGGCCGCGGGCGTCGAGCGGCCGTGGCCGATGATGCAGATGCCCTTCACCCCGACCAGCAGCGCACCCCCGTAGGACGCGTAGTGGATGCGCCCGGCGACGCTTCGCAAGGCCGGCCGGGCGAGCCAGCCACCCAGCCGCTCCCGCCAGCCCCCGGCGAGACGCTCCTTCAGCATGTTCCAGAAGAGCTCGGCGTATCCCTCTGTCGCCTTCAGGAGTGTATTGCCGACGAACCCGTCGCAGACGACTACGTCGACCTCTCCCTGCGCGATCTGCTGGCCCTCGACGTTTCCGACGAAGTTGATCGGAAGCTCCTCCAGCAGGGAATACGCCTCCTTCGTCACCGCGTTCCCCTTCGCCCGTTCGGTGCCCACGCTGAGCAGCCCGACGCGCGGCCTGTCCAGATGCAGCAGGCAGTGCGCGTAGACCGACCCCATCTGCGCGAAGTCGCGGAGGTGCCCCGGCCGGCAGTCCACAACGGCGCCGCAGTCGAGCATCACGACCCCGCTGCCACGGTTGGGGAGTAAGAGAGCGATGGCCGGCCGTTCGACCCCCGGCAAGAGGCCGAGCCGGACAGTAGCGGCGCCCATGGCGGCTCCGGAGTTGCCCGCGGACACCACACCGGACGCGCGGCCCTCTCTCGCCAGATCCATTGCGACCATAATGGATGAGTCGCGCTTCCGAAGCAGTGCGGGGCCCGGTGACTCTCCCATGCCGATAGTCGTCTCGGCGTGCACTATCTCGACGCGGTCGGGAACCGGCGCGTGCTGCTCGAGCGCCTTCTTCAACTCGCGACTGTGGCCGACGAGAAGGACTCG
>Ga0180438_10012244_pt1 | contig 10228 bp, 6 predicted proteins | sample SS_ome_12_FD_132455 | JGI IMG/M metagenome (GOLD analysis project Ga0180438, IMG submission 132455) | Hypersaline lake sediment archaeal communities from the Salton Sea, California, USA - SS_3_D_2 metaG | ecosystem: Environmental > Aquatic > Non-marine Saline and Alkaline > Hypersaline >...
AGCCGGTGGGGGGCGGCGGTGGTTGGTCGCTGACAGGGAACAGTGGCACCAGCCCCGCCACCAACTTTGTGGGCACCACCGACAACCAGGCCCTGGAGTTGCGGGTGAACAACGCCCGCGTCCTGCGGCTGGAGCCCAACGCCACCAGCCCCAACGTTATCGGTGGTTACAGCGGCAACAGCGTCACGGAGGGTGTGGTGGGAGCAACTATAGGCGGTGGGGGGAGAAGCAGCTATGTCAACCAGGTGACTGCTAACTATGCCACTGTCAGCGGGGGCGATCGCAATACTGCCAGCGGCGACTGGGCCACCGTCGGTGGGGGAAGTGACAACACCGCCAGCAGCGAAAAAGCTACCGTCAGCGGGGGTGCTGGCAACACTGCCAGTGGCAGCCGCGCTACGGTCGGCGGGGGCGCTAGCAACAGTGCTAATAACATGATGGCCACGATCGGCGGAGGCTCCAACAACGAAGCCACCGGCGGAGGTGCCACGGTCGGTGGAGGGTTTATGAACTTTGCCACTGGCGAAGGCACTACGGTCGGCGGTGGGCGGGTCAACGAAGCCACCGGCGACTATGCTATGGTCGGTGGGGGCGATGGCAACGAGGCCAGCGGCTCAAATGCCACCGTCGGCGGAGGCGAGGGCAACACCGCCAGCTTCACTCGCTCTACTGTCAGCGGGGGCTATGATAACACCGCCAGCGGCCGCTGTGCCACCGTGTCGGGAGGTTGTTTCAACATGGCCCAAGGCGACTGGGCCATTGTCGGTGGGGGATACGGCAATCGCGCCAGCGGTTCTTGGGCTACCGTCGGCGGAGGTATCAGCAACACCGTCACCATCTCCCGCTCCACTGTGAGCGGGGGTGCTGGAAACACTGCCAGCGGCCGCTGTGCCACTGTGCCAGGGGGCTGTTTCAACATTGCCCAGGGTAACTGGAGTTTCGCCGCCGGGCGGCGGGCCAAGGCCTACCATGAAGGGGCCTTCGTTTGGGCTGATTCCACCGAGGCCGACTTTGCCTCCACTGCCGAGGATCAGTTCGCTGTGCGGGCCAGCGGCGGAGTGAGTCTAAACGTCACTTCCGGTGCCCTGCGTATTGAGCCACACCCTACGAGCCCTAACCTCATCAGTGGCCACAGCGGGAACTATGTCACGGCGGACGTGTATGGCGCCACCATCGGCGGCGGCGGGGCCAGCGGCGGTGCCAACCGGGTGACCGCGAACTATGCCACCGTCGGTGGGGGCTTGGGTAACACTGCTAGCTTTACCTATACCACCATCGGCGGGGGTATTGGAAACACCGCCAGTTTCACGGCCGCTACTGTCGGTGGAGGCTGGGACAACGAAGCTGGCGGCCCCTGGGCTACCGTCGGTGGAGGCTTGGATAACAAGGCCAGCGGCAACAAAGCCACCGTTAGTGGGGGTGCGCACAACGAGACCAGCGGCTGGGGGGCTATCGTGCCAGGGGGCCGTTACAACACCGCCGAGGAGGACTGTAGCTTTGCCGCAGGATTCCGGGCCAAGGCCAAGCACGATGGCGCCTTTGTCTGGGCTGACTTCCAGAAGTTTGACTTTGACTCTACCGCCAACAACCAGTTCAGCGCCCGCACAACAGGAGGGGCACGGTTCGTGTCGGCCATTGATAGCAGCGGCAACCCCACAGCAGGAGTGGTCCTGGCCCCCGGGGGTACTTCTTGGGGCTGGCCGAGCAGCCGTGCTATCAAGGAGAATTTCGCCTCTGCAGATGCCGAGGAGATCCTGGAACAGTTGGCCTCCCTACCTGTTGAGATCTGGAACCTCAGGAGCCAAGATCCCTCGATCCGTCACATAGGGCCGGTTGCCGAGGACTTTTACGCCGCTTTCGGATTTGGTGAGGACAATCGCCACATCAACGCAGGGGATGCCGATGGCGTGGCTCTGGCCGCGGTCCAGGGGCTGTACGAACTCTCTCAGGAGCAGGCCGCCCGCATCGAGGCGTTGGAGGCGGAGAACGCCGCCCTGCGTTCTCAGATGGCCGACCTCCAGCAGCGGGTGGAGGTGCTGGAGCAACGGAGCGGGCTTTCCCGTCAAGCGGAGGTTGGCCTGCTTTCCGAGGGCTGGCTGGGTCTGGGAGGGCTACTGGCTGGGCTGGGCTTGGTGTGGTTCAACCGTCGAGGGAGGTCCAGCTAAAGCTTGCGAAGGTTCTCAGCCTTGGCAAGGCTGGCACAGGGTGACGCATGAGGAGGAGAGGCAGCCATCCGCGATGCAGCATCCTGCCTCTCCCCTTGATCCTACGCTTCTCGGTGTACGGGTGGCTCCTTTGTGGATGTTAATAGGGTCTCTTCGATCTCATGGATGAGGAAGGGAAGGTTGGGTTGGTCGAACGTCAGGCCTGGCGCGGGGATACGGTTATGCTTGATGTCTGGAGGAACGTGCTTGTGATGAGGATGGGTATCACTCAGCGCGAGATTGTCAGGATGAGGCTGGGGATCGTACCAGTAAAGCTTCTCATCGCCTCGATGAACGGTATACGAATAGTAGGTGAGGGTTGCTGTGGCAAAGTTGATCACTTCATAGACTCTGAGAGAGATGTCATCCTCGAAGTCTAGCGTGCCTTCCAATTCGCCGATAGCAGCGCCCATCGGTTTGAGGACGAGGGTGGATCGCTTCACCGAAGAGAATCGGTCAGGAATGGTGTAGATGAAGTGGCTATAGTTAACAAGGGATGAGAGCATTCTCAACTCACGGGCAAGGCGAGCTTGTCGGCATGGGGAGATGCCCGAAACGCTGCAAGGCGCTTCTCTACCAGTTTCTCGTATGCAGCTTCGCGCTCCAGCTTGATCTTATAGAAGGCTGCCCAACGGCCGTATTCGTCAATCTGTTCTACCTCTTCGTCTGGTAGTTCACCATTAGTGTACAGTTCATAGAAGTCTCTGGAGAGAAGACCGTACTTGCGCTCATAGAGTTCTAGCTCTCTGTTCAAAGCATGAATGTCCTGGATCAGTTCTTCTAACGTCATCGTCACATCGCTCCTTTCAAAAGTAATTATAGCACTTTGAACCTAGAGAGTCAAAGACAGGTGGGTTAATATTCCAGCAGGGCCAGGGCCTGTGAGACAATATTCTCCGCTGTGAAGCCGAATTTCTCCATCAGGGTCTTGTAGGGAGCCGAGGCCCCGAAACGGTCCAGGCCGATCACCTCGCCACTTGGACCGACGTAACGGTGCCAACCTTGGGGCACACCGGCTTCAATCGCCAGGCGAGCGGTCACTGTGCGCGGTAGTACCTGATCCTGGTAGGTTGGGGGCTGCTGGTCGAACAGTTCCCAACTGGGCATGGAAACGACCCGCGCTTGGACCCCCTGCACGGCCAGTTGCTGGCGGGCTTCCAGGGCAAGGTGTACCTCCGAGCCGGTGGCGATGAGGACGATGTCCGGCCGTTCGCCCTCGGCGTCGGCCAGCACGTAGGCCCCCTGCGGCACCCCAGCGCTGGCCAGTTCTGTGCGGTCCAGCACAGGCAGTTTCTGGCGGGTGAGGGCCAGGGCTACTGGGCCATCGCGGTGGGTCAGGGCCACCCGCCAGGCCTCGACCGTCTCGGCAGCGTCGGCCGGACGAAGCACGGTCAGGCCGGGGATGGCCCGCAAGGCAGCCAGTTGCTCGATGGGCTGATGGGTGGGGCCGTCCTCGCCCAGCCAAACACTGTCGTGGGTAAAGATAAAGACCACTGGCAACTCCATCACCGCTGCCAGGCGGATGGGCGGCCGCATATAATCGGAGAAGACGAGGAAGGTGCCGGTGTAGGGGATGAGGCCTCCGTGCAGGGCCAGGCCGTTGGCAATGCTGCCCATGGCATGTTCACGGACGCCAAAGTGCAGGTTGCGCCCGCTGAAATCATGGCTGGTGAGGCTATCATACTGCTTCAATAAAGTGTTGTTCGATGGCGCCAGGTCGGCCGAGCCACCCAGCAGGGTAGGGAGATGGGGCGCGATGGCGTTGAGCACCTGGCCTGAGACCTGGCGGGTTGCCAGGGGACCGTCGTCCGGGGTGAAATGGGGCAGGTTGGTGTCCCAGCCAACCGGCAACTGCCCGCCCATGATCGTCTGCCACCCGGCAGCCAGTTGAGAGTACTCGGCAGCATAAGCCTCGAAACGGGCTTGCCACTCAGCCTCCCATGCATGGCCGCGCTCCACCGCCTCCCGGAAATGGGGCAAAACCTCGTCGGGGATGTAGAAGGGGGGCTCGGTGGGCCATCCCAGGTTCTCCTTGGTGCGTCGCACCTCTTCTTCGCCCAAAGGTGCACCGTGGGCCTCGGCTGAGTCCTGCTTGCCAGGGCTGCCGTAGGCGATGTGGGTGCGGACCATGATCAGCGAGGGCTGGTCCGTGACCGCCTGGGCGGCCTCGATAGCGCCAGCGATGGCGGCCAGGTCGTTGCCGTCGGCCACCCGCTGCACGTGCCAGCCGTAGGCCTGGAAGCGACGCTCCACGTCCTCGGTGAAGGCCAGGTCGGTACTGCCCTCGATGGAGATGTGGTTGTCGTCGTAGAGGTAGATCAATTTGCCCAGGCCCAGGTGGCCGGCCAGCGAAGCGGCCTCGGAAGCCACTCCCTCCATCAAGTCCCCATCGCTGACGATGGCATAAATATAATGGTCCACAATAGTATGGCCGGGGCGATTAAAGTGCTCGGCCAGAAAGCGCTCGGCGATGGCCATGCCCACCCCGTTGGCAAAGCCCTGCCCCAGGGGGCCGGTGGTCGTTTCCACACCGGACGTCAGGCCGTGCTCCGGGTGACCCGGGGTGCGGCTGCCCCATTGGCGGAAATTTTGTAGCTCTTCCAGGGGCAGGTCGTAGCCGGTCAGATGCAACAGGCTGTAGAGGAGCATGGAGCCGTGTCCGGCCGAGAGGACAAACCGGTCCCGGTCGGGCCAGTGGGGGTTGGTGGGGTTGTGCTTGAGGAAGTGCGTCCAGAGGACGTAAGCCATGGGCGCGGCCCCCATGGGCATCCCCGGATGGCCCGAGTTGGCCTTCTGGACGGCATCCATGGCCAGGGTGCGGATGGTGTTGATGCACAGTTGGTCTAGTTCGTCTTGAGTCATGGTTCTTTTCTCCTGCGGTCCTTGGTTGGCTGTCATTATAGCATCTCAGGCCTTCTTTGTCTAACTTTTTCAATCATCGAGGCGCTTGACAATCTGAGAGCGTTGCGATAAAATTGGAGTGCGCCCCTGTAGCTCAAAGGACAGAGCAACTGCCTTCTAAGCAGTAGGTTGTAGGTTCGAGTCCTGCCAGGGGCGTCAAATGACTTACCAATCACAATCGTGGCGGGGAGGGAGGCTGTGTGGTTGTGGAGCCCTCCCCGTTGTCATACTTATTTCACTTCGCATAGCCACTATCCTACACCCCCCAAAACACCAAAGCCACACCACTCAAAACAAACATAGACTATGCGAACTAGTACTTTGTCCAGCATGATTTGATGAGTGCGTCGAATTCCGTCATTCTGAGGAGCGAAGCGACGAAGAATCTCGTTTTTGTTAAAGCATCGTTCTGTTACGCAAAACAACGAGATTCTTCGCCTCCGCTACGCTTCGGCTCAGAATGACAACCAATCAATTCAGCCTTGACGTACTAGCCCCTGCGGAAGACGAGATGCAAGAGTACCCGGCTTATCTCAGGGAAGGTTTCACGCCCTACGATCCCATCGAGCTGCTGCGGCTGACGGAGGAAAAAGTCTGTCGGGGCGATGCGCGCAAGTACACCGACTTTTACTGCGTAGGGGTCTACGGCGGCATCTCCACCGGCTACACTGTGGGTTGCTGCCTGCGCTGCGTCTTTTGCTGGGTGGACTTTTCCCGCGATTTCCCTGACAAGCACGGTGACTTTTATTCGGCTGGGGAAGCGGCCCTCCGCCTGATCCAGAACGCCCGCAAAAAGCGCCTCACCAAGCTGCGCATCTCCGGCGCCGAGCCCATGCTCTGCAAAGAGCACCTGCTAGGGGTGCTAGACCGAGTCGCTGGCAAGGGATTCTCCTTTATCCTGGAAACCAACGGCATCCCTCTGGGCTACGACGCCAGGTATGCCACCGAACTGGCCAGGTACCCGGGCGTCCACGTGCGGGTCTCTATCAAGGCCGGGGCGGCCAGGGGATTCGAGGAGAGGACAGGAGCCAGGGGAGAGTTCTGGGAGCTGCCTTTCCAGGCCGTGGAGAACCTGATGCAAGCCGGGGTCAGCTTTCACATGGCGGCCATGACCGATCCACGGCTGATGCCACCGGACGAGAGGCAGAACCTCCTCCGCCGCCTGAGAGAGACAGGCTACACAGATTGGGTGGAGGAGGAGGTCTGCGATCCCTATCGCACTTCGGTGGTACGCCTGAAGGCGGCAGGCTTCGATATCTTCTGATGTGACCGCTCAAGGGGAACCTAGCGCCAGTCGGGTAGGAATGATTTCAATCCCTTGGCCAAGCCCGCGGTGGACGATAGTTCATCGCCAAGGACGCGGACTGTCGTCCGCTTGGAGCTTGCAAGAAAGCGGCTTTATGTTGATGTGACATTGTCGAATTAAGCAGGCACGTAGATGTTGCCCTCCAGTTGGAAACGGCGGTAAGAGGGCTTTCCCAGATCCGCTCTGAGGGTGACGACGCCGTCGAGGAAATCCAGGATTTTGTTATGGGCCTGCGGGCTCAGGTGAGTGCGGTCATCCTTGATCCCTCGATCGGCCAGCGACCACTGGCTGTAGTCAGCGCAATAGCCGCTGTCGAACCGGACTACCAAGCCCTCGATGCCGCAGATGAGAAGGGGCAGGGCCATGGGCTGCACTGAATAGGGGCAGACGCAGAAGATGGCCGTCTCGAACCTTCCCCGTTCCAGGGTGGGGACAAAGATGTCGTAGGCGATGTCCAGGGCCGAGGTCATGATGTGCATGTCCGCTCCCGCTTGGAGGGCCCTGGTGCCGATCGCCTTGATCTCACAACTGTGGCAGACAGGGGGGATGGAGCCACCCTCTGGTTGGGACAAATCCAGTTGGGCCAGATAGAGACAGCGGTGGTTAAAGCGCCCCACCGGGCATTCGTCACCATGGCCGGCCTCTCTCATCGGTTTCTGGCAAAAGCCGACCGCTACCAGGAAATTCCCCTCTCCCTCAGCGACCTGGCGCTGAAAATCTTTTTCGGTTCCTGAGAAAAGACAGGTCATTTCATCTGTCCCGCGGCCACTGTGGACCAGGCGGCGGTAGGCCAGCAGGCCCGATAGGGTGCGCAGCGGATGCCGGAAGACGACTTTTTTGAGAAAGGCGCTGCCGTAGCGATGGGGTAAACTCCTGAAGGAGAAATCCCAAACCTGCAAGCCCAGAAAGGCTTTTTCATCCAGTTTGCCAAGCATTTCTATTCTCCAAAGCTTTACATAAGAGGAACCGGGGTGGGAAATCGGCGCTTTTCCCCCTCAGATCCCTCTATTGTGATTTTAACACGAGGCGGGCAAAAAAGCAATGGGCGAACGGGCCACGATTTTGTGGCTTGAAGAAGTAACTCAAGAGGACAGGGAGGCGGTCGGGGGCAAGGGGGCCAACCTGGGGGAGATGACCCGGGCGGGCTATCCTGTCCCACCCGGCTTTTGCATCACCACGACCACCTACCTGGATTTCATCAGGCAGAACGACCTGGAGGACGTCATTGCTGCGATGGGGATTCTGGCGCGGGAAGGGGATGAAGCGGCTCTTGACAAAGAAGCAGCACGCCTTAGGGACCTGATCGCTGGTGGCCAACTGGCCGGATCCGTCAAGGGGGAGATCATGGCCGCCTACACCCAGCTTTTGCGGGTAGGAGCGCCAGGAGGGCAGGTAGCCATCCGCTCTTCGGCCACCGCCGAGGACTTGGCTAGTGCTTCCTTTGCAGGCCAGCAGGAGACCTATCTCTGTGTGAGCGGTGCGGAGGAACTGGTGGCGGCGGTGAAATCCTGCTGGGCCTCCCTGTGGACACCACAAGCCGTCACCTATCGTCGTAGATTTTGGGCTGGTCGGGAAACTGCGGCGATAGCCGTGGTGGTGCAGGCCATGATCCCCTGCGACGTGGCCGGGGTGGCCTTCTCTGCGGACCCACTGACGGGCCAGGACAGGGTGGTCATCGAGGCCAACTGGGGGCTGGGCGAAGCCGTGGTCCAGGGTGAGGTGGAGGCCGACCGCTACGTGGTCGAGCGGGCCGCCGCTGGAGGTTCCCCCCAGTTCTCTGTATCGCCGGGGCACAAGGCCCGGCAACGGATACGAAACCTCAAGGGCGGTGGGGGAACCATCCTGGTGGACGTCCCCGCGGAGCGGAGGGACGAGCTCACGCTGGCCCCTGAGCAGGTGCGACGTCTGGCCAAGGCGGTATGGGCTCTGGAGGGGTATTTTGGCACCCCTCAAGATGTGGAGTGGGGTTTCTGGAAAGGCGATCTCTACATCTTTCAGGCCCGTCCTCTGACGGTGTTGGGGGCCAGTTGGTTCACCGATTCCATCGTCAGCGATGACTCCCTGTGGACCAGCGGCTTTCTCAACGAACGCTTCAGCGAGCCGGTGTCCCCTCTGGGGTGGTCGGTGGTCCGGGAACTGTTGGAGGAACTGGCCTTCAGGGAGCCCCTGCGCTACATGGGCTGCCCCCAGGCCGACAGCCTGCCGGTCACCAAACTGTATCGTGGCCATCCCTTCGTCAACGGGACCGTCTTTCAGATTCTGTACAAGCCTTTTCCCGACTTGCTCCTGCCGGAGGACGCCTACCGCTATTTCCCGGGTGGGGACACGAGTCTGAGAAAAAAGGCCAGCTATCCGCCGTCCATCCTCGCGCCGCGTTTCCTGTTCTCGCTGCTGCGGGCTTTTTTCTGGGACGCGCAGAACTGGTCGCCCTGGCACAACTATCGGCAGTGGGCCCGTTTCACTGCCGAACACCGGTGGGAGATGGCGGCCATCGCTGAGCAGGTACAATGGCTGAGGAAGGCAGGTGAGGGAATCAACCTGCAAGCCTTGTGGCAGGTCATCGAGCAGGCCCAGGCACTGAACAGGAGGCTGCTGGCCCTCCACCGCTGGAGCCTGACCCACGCCGACCTGACCTACACCCTTTTGCGCAAGCTGGCCGCTGCCTGGCTGGGGGAGGAGCAGGGGACAGAGGTCTGCGCAGCGTTGGTCTTGGGCCTGCCCAACAAATCGCTGGAGGTGGACCAGGAATTGCGCAAGCTGGCCGAGGTGCCAGCGGAGGAGTACGAAGCGGCCCTGGCGGCCTTTTTGACCCGCTACGGGCATCGCTCCTTCAGCCTGGACATCTACCGCCCCAACTTTGGGGCCGATCCGGACCAAGTGACCAATCTCAAATCTCAAATCTCCAACCTCCAACCTCCGATCTCTAATCCCCAATATCCAATACCCAATCTTGAAGGCGGAACGCGACAGCGAAAAGTGGCTTACAACCTGGTCAAGAAGACTGTGGGGAAAGGATTACTAGGCCGGCTCAAGATGGCGGTGTTCGATCACGTCCTGGGCCTGGCGCGGCGTTACATGCCCCTCCGGGAGGATCAGCGCTTCTACTGGCAGGAGACCCTAGCCGCCATGCGGGAGCTGTTTCTGCTGATAGGGGACAGGCTGGTTGCTGAGGGGCTGTTGAAGGATCGTGGAGAGGTGTTCTTTGCCACCAAGGACGAGATGGAGGCCTACGTGAAGGGCAAGGGCGACTTCCCTGCCCATGAGATCCGAAGCAGGGAAAAAGAGTTCCGGCAGCTTCAGGGTGAACACGAACTCGCTCCCCACCTGACTTACCCGCCCTTCCTGGTCGGCAACCGCCCGTTGGAGGCCCCTGGGGAGGGAGAACAGGTACTGGTGGGGCGACCCGTCAGCCCCGGCCTGAGGCGAGGTCCGGTCAGGGTGGTGAGCACTCCGCGCCAGTTCAGCAAGGTCCAGGCTGGAGACATCCTGGTGACCCGAAGCACCGATCCAGGCTGGACGCCGGTCTTTGGCCTGCTGGGCGGGCTGATCATGGAGAGCGGGGGGCAGTTGTCCCACGGCGCGGTGGTGGCCAGGGAGTACGGCCTGCCGGCCGTGGCCGGCATCGCCGGGGCCACCCAACGCCTCCACGACGGCCAGGTGGTGCTGGTGGACGGGCTGGCGGGGACGGTCACCACGCTCAGTTAACGTGTCTCTACTCCAGAACCTCGATCCGATCCAGCCACTTGACCCACCGGCTGCCGTACTCGCCCTCGGCCACCAGGCGGAGGGGAAAACCATGCTCCTCGGGCAAGACCTG
>Ga0180438_10012245_pt1 | contig 10228 bp, 7 predicted proteins | sample SS_ome_12_FD_132455 | JGI IMG/M metagenome (GOLD analysis project Ga0180438, IMG submission 132455) | Hypersaline lake sediment archaeal communities from the Salton Sea, California, USA - SS_3_D_2 metaG | ecosystem: Environmental > Aquatic > Non-marine Saline and Alkaline > Hypersaline >...
AGCCCGGTAGGCAAAATCGACGTCACACCAAATGTCAGAACCTGGAAAGCCCAAACCCTCCATCATGCCAATTGAGTAGTATGCGTCGCGCCTCAGGGACATGTTATTGCTGCATACGTCTGCAAATGGTATTTCCACCGTTGTATGGTTTTCTCCTGAGATTCTTGGCGCATGCGGTACATCAAGTGGGTTGCTTTCTTCGATCCAAAGGCGTTCAGTCCCTACCACAAATCTGTCAGTATGCGGCTCATGTTCATCGATGAGGCAGGTTAAGTAGTCTGGCTCGACCAGAATGTCATCATCTAAGAACACCAGTATATCGGCCTGGCTGTGCTGAACTCCCAGATTACGAGCTGCTGCGTCGCCTTGATTGGATTGCCAGATATAGTGCAGATCGAAAGGGAAGCTCCTCCCTTCAATCTCTGTCGTACCGTCGTTAGAGCCATCGTCCACGAGGATGACCTCGTACCGATCCCGCGAGAAAGTCTGGCGACTCAAGCTGTCGAGCGTATCCAATACCCAGTCCTTACGGTTGTAGGTAGGTATAATCACACTAACGCTTGGAAAATACTTCACCGCGCTACCCCATTACTATTGTGCAGATCCAGCAGATACTGTTCAATCCGATCTATGGTGCGCTCAATATTGAAGTTCTCTATTACCTCTTGCTGTCCTGCCTTCGCAAGTTCTTCCACCAATTGCGCATCATCAAGCACCCGGCAAAGCTGAGTTGCCAGCGACTGTGGGTTTCCGGCTTCAAATACCAGGCCTGTTTTCTCGTGAATCAGTAATTCGCCGCTGCCTCCCGTGGTTGTGCCAATGACTAGCAGCCCCATCGCCATTGCTTCTTGACCAGCGCGTGCCAATGGCTCATCGTATTCCGAGGGCAGGATTAGAATGTCGTGACAGGATAGGATGTCGGGCATCTTCTCACGAGGCACTGGCGATTGGAATTCGATGATGTCCTGGAGGTGATGGGCTTGTATTTTCTGTTGTAAGTGCTCGACGTAATCTGCTGGCCCATCGCCCAGAATTGTCAGCTTTATACTCGGGTGCTGTGCTTCAGAATTGAGCGCGGCAAATCCATCTATCACGGTGTGTATTCCCTTCTCCTCCGTGATCCGACCAGCTACCAGACATCGATACTCGGAATGTGGCGCGATGGCGCCCCTTGAGCCGTCCGGCGAAAAGTGTGATAGATCCACACCGTTGTGAATCACAACTGCCTTTGGAGAAATCAAATCCCGTGCGACCAGGCGTTCTCGGACATAGTTACTGACACAGATCACGTGCTCATAGTCGACCGGTATTGGCTTACCTTCCCTTGCCAGCAACCTGAGGGCCAAATGGGACACTGGCCGCTTGAACATTTTTGCGCGTGGGCGAACCGGCTGACTGGCCCAGAATCCAAAGTACTCATCGATCAGTTCCGGCTGATAGTCAGCCAGATAATACACGACTTGGCCTTGGGCCAGTCGCTCGGCTTCGTGAAATATCAGGTTGGGCAGGCCGACGGCATGCCAAACAAAAATCACATCAGGTCGATAACTGGATACCAGTTGATTCAGGTGGGAGACTGCTTCGCGCTCACGCTTGCGACGGCCTACAAAGAATTGGAGGGCAGCGGGCCAGTTGCTCTCCCAGTCGGGATCTATATGCAACCATCGGTGGACTGGGTAAGGACGAGGGATCTCATTCCCGTCGCAACGGGTGCTGGTCAACACAGCAATCTCATGCCCTTTAGCGTGCAGACCATCGGCCACTTCTTCACACAACTGCATATAGCCCCAGCCAAACTTAGATGGTGGATAATAGTTTGCGATGAACAAGATATTCATATTCAGACCTCATCATTCTCAGGCCGCTCAATCTGACGTATCACCCGGGCCGGTACGCCTGCGACTAAGGCATAATCTGGAACATCTTCGGTGACCACAGCGCCAGCCGCCACCACCGAACCTTTGCCGACCGTCACACCTGCCAAAACGATGGCGTTTGAGCCGATCCAGACATAGTCTTCAATGACAATAGGTTTCGAACTCAATGGGCGGTGTTGCCCTATGACCGGTTCGAGAGCGTGAGTGACAGTTTCGAACGATGTCCGTGGCCCAATTTGACAATATGAACCGATGTGTATGCCTCCTGTACATTCGAACCTTGTGTCTGTGTTCACAAATGTATTGTTGCCAAACGTAAGTGGCCCGCTTGTGATCTCAATCCTGGGGTGAATCACGCAGCCTTGACCAACATTCACGTCTGCCCAGCGTAGCAGGCGCGGTCTGAAGGTATGATTCATATATTCGATGCACGGTAAAATGGCTGCGGCCGTTACTAACAGCCAGTGTTTATCAAAGATATCCGAAATCAGTGCCTTCATCTTGCCCAGGTCCTCGCGAATAAGGCTGTTTCCTTATTCCATATACCCCAGCGCTCGCAATCGACTGACAACTTCCTCGTCAAGCTCAGGTTCCTGTGTCGGGCTGGCTGGCTTGGTTTCAGCCGCACGATTAAGGTGTTCCTCGACACGTGTCTGAAATTGCTTTACTTGTGTTGGAAATTGCTTCCATAGGTTGTGTTGCTCAGCCGGATCGGTCTGTAAATCGAACAATTGGAGACGGTCTGGCTCGCGATTGTTCCAAATATATTTGAAGCATTCCGTCCGAACGGCGACAATGTGCCACGAGTCCCGCCACATCTCACTGATCACCTGCTCACTCTCGTGTTTGGCCCCGGAGCCAGTCCAGAGCGGCACCAAGCTGGTGCCTTCAATGCCGGCTGGTGCTGGGCAGTCACATAGGGCCAAGATAGTCGGCATAATATCCAGCGTGCGGACTTGCTCATGGATCACGCGTTCACCACTCTGCCTCGGCAGGTGAATGATCATCGGGACTTTGAGAATCTCATCGTACAGATTATTCTCCCAATGGCCCCACCGGCCATGCTCCAGGAACTCCTCCCCATGGTCTGAGGTTACGATCACGATTGTGTTTGAGTTATGTCCTAAGCTATCCAGATGGTTCAGAAGCCTTCCAATTTCAGCGTCCGTGTATTGCAGAGCTCGTTCATATAACCCTACATAGCGATCCCGCTGTGCTTCGGTTACGCTCGCTTCGCGCCAGTTCACATCGTGCAAGTGGGCCAGATCTCGCCACGCTTGGGCGATATCCTTGGGGTGGACCAACATATCTTCGCGGTGGTAGGGCCAATGGATATCCATATAATGCCCCCAAACGAAGAATGGAGTATCCGTGCTATTCAGCCATCCGCAGATGCTGTCCGTCACTTCGCTGGCAGTTCTGTACAGGCGGGCTGGTCGCATGCGCTTTCCAAACATACCTGATAGGTAGTGCGTCGTGGGGCTCCATAACAGACGCTGTCCACCTTTGATGCGCCGTAACGGGGGGTCTGACTCAGTTGGGACCAGATCGACAAAATGATTGAAGCCTCGATGATAACCATAGGTTTCGCTCAAGAGAGGGCTGGTCGAGAATCCACCTGTTGCGTAATCGTGTCTGGCCAATGCCTCAATAGGGGATGGTCTCTCCTGGGCCAGAGGGCCAAGACATCCCCCGTAGGCCGATGCGTAGCTTGAGGTCAACAACACAGGAAAGGCAGCCTGCGTCCAAGATCCACCCGTGATCGCTTGGCTGAAACGGACACCTGAATCCAGCAGTCGATCCAGGTTGGGGGTTGTGGGGCGATCATAGCCATAACAACTGAGCATATCCGCCCTCAGGGTATCGATGGTCAATAGAATTACGTTTGGTCTATTCAACGGTCTGCTCCGGCTGGCTCATTATGGAAGTGAAGTGGTATTCGATCTCATCAACCATTCGATCAATGGTGAAACGCTCTTCGATAGTTTGCCGTGCTGCTCGGGCCAGTTGATTGCGCAAGCCTGGATCTTTGGACACCTGCGCGATCTTTTCTGCCAGCGCGAGCCCGTTTCCGGCTTCGAATGTCAGACCGTTTTCACCATCGTGAAGTATCTCCGGAGTGCCACCTGTCTCCGTGCCGATAACCACCAGGCCGCAGGCCATAGCTTCTTGCGTCATTCGGGCCAGGGGTTCTGGCCACATTGAGGTAAATAGCAGAACGTCGTGCTGGGCCACGATATCTGGCATCTGGCTGCGAGCTACCTGTCCATAGAAGCGGACAGCTTGCGAAATGCCTAATTCATCTGCCAGACGTCTGAGGCTTGTCTCATATTCTGGCGTGCCGCTGCCGATCACTGAAAGTGTTATCGGTTGTGACGGATCTGCTTGCAGGATATGTCCTAGCCCTTCAATTGAGGTATGAACCCCTTTATCGGGGGACAGCCGCCCCGCGTAGAGGAGCCGCAGTGAGGGTGGGTCCTCCCTCAGGCATCGCATTGAGAAGGTAGTTGGATTGATGCCGTTATGAACAACCCGGGTCTGGGAACTGGGCACCCCGGCCTCCTTAATCATATAGTCCTGCATAAATGCGCTGACGCACAAGACCAGGGCGAAGTCCAGTTGATTCCGCGGGGTGCCAGTGATTAGTGTTCTGCGGACGAATGTCCCTATCCACTGCTTCGGTAGGCGCAACCACGGATTGTCTGGCTGGTCGAGCCAATAAGCTGTGTGGGCGTCTGCCTCGGTGGGCCAATAGCTGGCAATATAGTAGACGACTCGGCCCGGGCATAACTGCTCCGCTTGCCAGGCGACTGAACTTGGCAAATTCCACATACCGTTGATGAAGATGATGTCGGGAGCAACGTGGGCCACAGCCTGCGCCAGGTGGCGTTGATTTTGCCTTTCTTGCCAGCGATGCAATAATGTGTAATGCGCATGATAACGGGCGTGGTCGTAACTCTCCAGATACAGTATCCGGTCCACATCAGGTTCCGTTTTCTGCATCTCATCCGCTCGATAGTTGCTGGTAAGTATGTGCACGGTGTGGCCTCTTTTATTCAGTTGACAAGCCACATCGCGGGTCAGTTGTTCCCATCCACCTAGTTCAAGCGGCGGATAGTAGTTGGAGATTATGAGTACGCGCATCTTATCGACTCCACGTGCTTCATTTATCCTGACTATGTCTGCGTTACAGTCGTGCATTGAGATCCGAACTGGTGGTTTCATAAATGATTCTTTCACCTTGGCCGTGTCCTGCCCCCTCGCTAGCGCTTGTGCAACAATTGGAAAACAACGACACCACCTGCCAGCAACAGCGCTGGTGCCAAGGCCAATAAAAGTGTATTCGTGGGCGTGACGCTTACGGCGACGAATGACTTGGCATCTTTCCCCAACTCAAGCGGGGCGCGGGTTGGGGTTATTGTCGGTGACGTTGGCGTCGAGCTGGGCTGCACGGGCGGAGTTGGGGTGAAGGTCGGTTCTGGCGTAGGCACCAGCACCAGGGGTGATACGTCGTCCAGGACACGATGCATCGCGTAAAGGACTAATTGCCCTTCTTCACCAGGTGAGTTGGTGAAAGTAGTCACCAGTTGGTTGCCGTTGTGAATGGTCAGGCGTACGTGATGCGCGTGGACGCGGTTGCCTATGTCGTCATATGCATCTTGGGCGATCAAGTAGGACATGGAAGGTACCGACCAGTAGTTGCGATCCCAATACGCGTGATAGAGCCCCTGCGGATAGCGGATCTGGCCAATGAAATGCAGGCGACCAACTGCGTCAATCGCCAATCCGTCACCGATGGCTTGACCGTGTAGCCCTCCAAAGATCCGGACCGGAACACTCCAAGTCTGACCAGAATCTGTCGAAAAACGAAATTCGCGGTGTGTCTGGAAGTCACCCGACCAGATGATGTACACGTTCTCACCGTGGGTGGCCAGACCAGGATAGGCCATACGTAGCTCATCCTCCGACTCGTCAGATTCGTCAATCGTAAACGGTAACGACCACGTCTTGCCTCCGTCCAGCGAGTGGGCGTAGCGCACCCAGCGTCCCAGTCCGCTTTCAGGGTCTACATAGTTCCACGCGATGTGCAGGCTGTCACTGTCACCAAGCTCAAAATCTATCCAAAAAGGTGAATGGTTAGGGAGGATATCTGGATCAAGCCAGTCGGGCTCCGACCAAGTTCGTCCTTGGTCGTCTGAGCGGGTGTAATAAAGGCCTGGCTGAGTCCCAAAGAAGTCGCTGTAGACAATGTGGAAAACATTTTCAGAATCTATTCTTAGTTTAACCTGGTAGGCTGGAATGCCTGTGCGTCGTGGGCTTGACCACCTTTTAGCCGACAGAGCATCGTGAGCTGGGGCGCTGCTGTAATATGTGGGACCGCTGACGCCCTCTGTCCAGAGGATGTGTATTTGCCCGTATTGGTCAACAACGGCTGACACAGACTCGATCTGGTTACCCGGACGTGCTGCGAGGATGTCAACGGGTGTGGACCAGGTGATGCCGTCGAAGCGGGCGTACTGGATTGCAGAACGATCGTCGGGGAGGTTCTCCTCCGTCCAGAAGACGTGCGTGAAACCAAACTGGTCGGAAAGCATTATGCCTTCACTGGCATCGCCCTCCGCACTCGAGAGGCGATAGGGCGATGACCAGTTACCTTGCTCCTGGGCGTTTACCAAGGTTGCCCACAGTATTGATACCAGCACCACAAAGCACAGCGCGATTCCAATTCTTCGTCCGCTCATCATAGGCTACACAACGCTCCGATATATATCTTCAAGTCGTTTGATGTATCGTTCCCAAGAATGGTGCCGAATAGCCTGTTCGCGGGCGTTTTGTCCGAGCCGCTCACGCTTCACCGGATCTTTGAGTAGCTTGAGCAAAGCCTGAGCCAGCGCAGCCACGTCACCGGACTCTACCAATAGACCGTTGTGTCCGTCTTGTATCACTTCAGCGATTTGGCCCGCTCGTGAGGCGACAATGGCTTTTCCCGCTGCCATATATTCATACAGCTTGAGTGGTGAGAACCACAATTCCTTTGGTAAATGAGGGTAGGGTATCACAGCGATGTCGGCTATAGCCAGCATTTTGGGCACGCCACTCTGGGGCACCAGGCCGGTGATGATGACCGCCGCCTCAATACCAAGCTCGGTGATTCTTCGCTCGATGCTTGCTCGCGCTGGTCCATCTCCTATCAGCAAGAGTCTGGCCTGTGGGACTTCGGGCAACACTTTCGCAAAGCTCTCCGCAAGCCGATCAAGACCGTGCCAGTGCTGAAACCCACCCACAAAACTGATAACCGGCGCGCCGTCTAACCCCAGCTCTGCCCGCGTAGGGCGAGGGTCGTAATCTGAGCCAAAAAGCTCAATATCAACACCGTTGGGCATGACGACGATTTTGGTGGGTTCCACCTTCCAACTTTCCACCAGGTGTTTTTTTGCAGGTTCAGATACACAAATGATTTTCTTGGCTGTGCGATAGGTAAGCTTCGCTTCCCAGGCAGCTACCTGCGCGTGGATACCGCGCAGGGGGTTGCCGACCAGTTCTGCCTCAAGCAGAGGATCTGCACTAAAGGTGAGAACATAGGGTATCCCCAGTCGCTTACAGGCCAGAGCCGCCCCTGCGCTGAATAGACCGTTATGCTCGTGACACAAGTCGTACTGGGGCAGGCAACGACAACACGCCTCATAGAAGCGGAAAGTGTCAAAGATTGCGTAGTATGACCGGCCTAATTCGCCCTGAACGCGACGCACCCCACTTTCAAACATCATAAACGCTTTGCTTCCAGTCAACCCCAGCGGCGCGGCCCATTCCTGTTCCAGATTGCAGACGTCATCCGTGCCCACCACAGAGCGCCCTTTCAGTCTAAAGCAACTCACATCGTGGCCTACCTGACGCAAACCTCTAAGCGTGTACTTGACAGGTACTGCGTCTCCGATGCCTTTTGTGAAATCGATGCCGCCTACGTTTTGGATGGCGTAAGCGATGCGTAGGGGCTCTGAAGCGCTGTTCATAAGTCCGTATACTGCCTTCTCGTCACCCATTTCAAACTCAGTCTAAGTAGCCAAGTGCTCTCAGGTGATTGACAAGCTCTTCCGCTTCTTCTGCCGAATATGCGTGGTCACCAGGCCGAGTTGCCTCGTCGTCTCCCGACTGGTGAACAATTGGTTGCTGACAAAGCTCCGGGATCATAGTCTCGGCAAGCACCCGGCCATCGTAGTCCTCCGGGATGGGCACCCCGTATAGATGCAGTAGTGTGGCTGGAATGTCCATAACGTGCCCGCTACGTGTGGCTTGTCTGGCCTGGAAGTCCTGACCCGAGAATAAGAAAATGCCATCCCGGCTGTGCCAGCCGAAATCGCGGTGATTCCCAATCTGTACGAAATATCTATCGCTCGTCGACTCCGAGGTTGGCACATATTTGCTGGCCTGGATGCCCCACCCCCCGTCGTAGCCGTCAATGATGAGATCTGGTGCGTGTTGCGTCGCTGGCCCTGTGTACAGATCCTTGGCTGTATAGACGTTCGAGAAAAGAGGCACGCCCGTCTTTGGTTCTTCAACCTGGCGCAATTCAGACGCGATTTTGGATGCAAGCTCGTTCCGCTCCTCCGGTTGAATAACTCCCGTCGGTTCTCGGTCAATCAGGTTGAAGTAAAGCAGCCCTGAGTAGACAGACCCAGGAAACACCGGTGTGCGAGTATAGTCTGGTTGATCACTAAGCAGCACATGGTCGCGCGCAAATGGCACGGACGTTTCGACCTTGTCCCAGAACTGCTGTTTTATCCGGTCTGGTAGTCTGAGCAGCCCATCTCTGGCCAGGCGCCGGACGACCTTTTCCTGTGGCCCAGACCACCCCTGGTGCACCTGTAACCATTGTACCAATACCCAGTTCAGGGCAGCCGAGCGCTCGGCCGGTACGTTTTCTGCCTGAACGTAGTAGCCTCGATCACGCAGCCAGGCATTTAGCAAGAAGTTTCCTTTCAGGCGGTTCGATCCGTGATCGGAGAATAGCATCACGTTGTCAGGGCGGAATCCCTCAATCAGATTGTTCAGGTCGGTATCGGCTCGACGGTATGCCTCATAAATCTGGGCCATATCTGGCATCTTGTGATTGGCGTGATCGGTCAACATCAGGTTTATGATAAGGACGTCCACCGAGTAGCGTTCAGTAAGCCCCAGGGCGATCTGCACCTGGCGGCTTTGATGCTTTGTTTCTAGATCTAGGATCTCGGAAGGTGGGGCTGTTCTTAGAAACTTGGCGTCAACGGCTGGCTGGTATGGTCCAAACTCATTCGTTATCCATGCTAGAATGTCGTTTGGATAGGTTACGTCAGGCACAGAGCCAGGTGTGCCAAACCCACAGACGACAAAGCCATCCACGTGATCGGGGGGATAGGTGAAGGGCACGTTGACCAATCCTGTGCGCAATTCGTGCTCGTTCAACCGCTTCCAAAATGGCGTTCCCATTCGTTCGGTGGCATTTGTGGGTGTGAACGCGTAACTGCCAGGCTGTCGTTGCAGCATATCGAAGACACCATGTTTGCCGGGGTTCTTGCCGGTGGCTATTGATGCCCAGGCGGTTGGCGTCCATGGAGGCATCGTTGAGTGCATAGTTCCCCACATGCCCGAGTTCATTAGTCCTCGCAGTGTGGGCATCTGATTCGCCTCCAGCAATGGGTCCAAGTATTCCCAGCAAGCGGCGTCTAATCCAACGAGTAAGGTCTTCTTGCTAGACTGCATCAAAATCCCATCTCCCTGTAGACAGTCGCTCATCCATTGGTTTTGTCCGATGAGGGCAAAGTCCAACGATTGTGGAAACATACATTGCCAGGCCATCGCTCTTTGATCACTGGACGTCCACCCACTTGTCCGCCTACGACATCGAAGAAGGCTGCGGCATCAACGTGATCTTGCAGCGCTCCATCTCCTTTGACCCCAACATTGATACGATACCGGCCAGGTACCAATAGCAACTCATCAACATCGCAGATGGCAATTGAGTCGTTATCCGGGTCACGCCGGTCTTCAGGGCCGAGTACGGCGCTGTTGAACCAGGTGATGGGCTGGCCATTTTGGTCATACACGACGAAGTAGAGATTCACGTCGGGCATTCCCAAGGGTATCTCGCTCAACTGGAATACAAATCGAGCCGGGCGCCCCGTCGTAAGTGTTGATACAGACTGGTCGCTGCCATTCGAGATTTCGACACCTGTCAAGATCACTGTTCCCTTGCCGCGCCGATCCGTTCGCTCTGCGAGCTTTTGGGTTGCTGCCCCCTCAAGTATTCGTAGATAAGCTTCAATCGCTTCGCTTACACTTCCTTTCGCAGCAATCGTGCCCATGTTAAGGAAGAT
>Ga0180438_10012246_pt1 | contig 10228 bp, 8 predicted proteins | sample SS_ome_12_FD_132455 | JGI IMG/M metagenome (GOLD analysis project Ga0180438, IMG submission 132455) | Hypersaline lake sediment archaeal communities from the Salton Sea, California, USA - SS_3_D_2 metaG | ecosystem: Environmental > Aquatic > Non-marine Saline and Alkaline > Hypersaline >...
CTTTCACTTCCACTCCCAAATCAAGGCCAGCTGCGTTCCAAAACCAAAAGGCCTTCAAGCCTTGGTCCCAGTCCTTCCAAACACACGGATTCGCGCTCCACACAAGCTGCCCGAGCTCGCTGGTCGACAAACATTTGCCCTCATGATTAAGAAAAAATGCATTGGCGCTGGGGTGCTTGGTCGCTGCAATGCACATTTTATTGATACAAAGACCGTTGTCACAGCATCGGTCGGTTGGACCGCACGGTTGTCGGTCACCAACGCAATCTAAGCACGTGCCCTCAGTTCCGCTTTTGAGGTCGCATTTGAAGTTTTTGCAACAAGGATTGGAGGCACTGCACCCCTCCCCAGGGTTGCCACACTTGTAACATTTGTTAGTGTCTGGGTTACACATTAAATCTGGGCAGCAGAACTCGGTCGTGGTATCGCAGGACTCGCCTGTTGTTTTGCAACCCTTCTCACATTTCCCCTCCTTCGAGCACGACAGCCCGGGGCAACAGGGTTCTGTCACCGAACACGTTTCGTCCTGACTCTTGCAACGTTCACATGTGTTCGCTTCTGTGCATATTAAACTTTCACAGCATTGTTTCGTGTCGGTACACGAACTGTGCTCCGGATGACAGGTACCACACTTGCCGTCGATGCATTTCAGCCCTGAGCAGCAATTGCCGGGATCTGCGCGACAATCTTGGCCACCCGGAACACACTTGGAACATTTATTGTTAATACATTCGAGTCCTGTACAGCAATCGGCACTATTTTCGCAGTCGGCATATTCTTGTGCGCACGTTTTCTTCACCACCCAAAACCAGACCGCCAAAGCAACGGCGGCTCCGATTACCACTAAAGCGCCGACAGTAATCAAAATGTACATCAGCGGTTTTTTTTTCATCGTAGAGTATTGCTTTTTGTTTTGTTTTAACACAATTGAAAGATTTTTTTTCCCTATTTTGGTGTTTAAAAACCAGCCGGATGTTTAAATGCAGGATTTTCCACGTTAAGCTTATTGGCACAGGATTGCATCCAGCGTTCTACGAACCCAAGTTGTTTGCGCAATACGTCACGGCCTCTGGTAATTTTGCGCTCTAACTCGACGTCCGGCCTCCCTTGAAATCGGCGCACGTCTGCGTCTCTCGCGGCGCCAACATTTTTTTGGAGTTTGGCTTTGAATTTCGCCCGCACCTGAAGCCAAAACGATTCCAGGTCGGCGTAACTGGCAAATCGCGCACATTTTCGGTCAAACCTTTTTCGCAGAGCAGCAACGGCCTCTGCCTGTGTCATTCCCTTGATAGCACTTTTCTTCAAGGGCACACCCGACGTATCTCGGCTTCCTGGCGCCTTTTGCGCGCGCCATTTCTTCATTGCTTCCCGGGAAGATGGTTTCCCGCGTTTTCCTTTTGTCAATTTTTTGGTTTTGGCCATTTTGGGGGTTTTTTTTAACTAATAACAACGGAAAAAAAACCTCCCTGCGCCTCGTCTTCAACGCGTCCGCAAGTGTGTGTGTGTGTGTGTGTGTTTGTCTGGTTAAAAAAGATAATCTATTTTTTTCATTTATGTTAATTAAATTCAAAAGCAGTGTATCGACATGCTGAAAGCCTTCCCGAATTGGTATAAGCCTTCGACTCGATGTGTCAGAACATACGCCCGAAAAAGCCAAGTGGAAACAAAAAATGTGTCTGCCGATCCATCACGAACCCCGGTCATCAAAGAAAAAAGCGACCTTGTGGCAACAGTGGTTTCCACGGAAAATAATGGAGTCGATTTGGAACCTGGCTCGCTCGTGGAACAAAAAAAGCAAGAAGTAGAGCTACCGAAAACGCGCGTTGTTAAACAACCAAAAGAAGAAGAAGAAGAAGCCCCGCCAGTGGAGTCGGCTCGCATTGAACCACTCACGAAAAAAAACGAAGCTCTGTTACTTGAGTCGCAGAAACCGACCAGCATTGAACCACTGCCAAAAGAAGAAGAAGAAACTACGCCAGTGCAGTCTCAGGAACTGACCAGCATTGAACCACTACCAAAAGAAGAAGAAGAAGAAGGAGATCCGCCAGTGGAGTCTGCTAGCATTGAACCACCAACGAAAGAAGACGAAGCTCCGCCCGTGCAGCCTCAGGAATTGACTAGCATTGAACCACTATTAAAAGAAGAAGAAGAAGATGAAGCTCCACCAGTGCAGCCTCCGGAACCGACCAGCATTGAACCACTACCAAAAGAAGAAGAAGAAGAAACTACGCCAGTGCAGCCTCATGAACCGGTCAACGTCGAACCACCAGAAGACGGCGGGGTTTCAAAGCCGACCGACGTGGAACAAAGAGAAGAAGAAGCAACTCCTGCGCCAGTGGAGTCGCCCGCGAAGCCCAGTCGTCCGCTGACGCTGGAAAAGCCGCAGATTGACATCAACAAGCGAATTCGCAAATTGTTGCTCACCGACCTCCGGAAAGTGTCCCGCAATTTGAAATTGTCACACACGGGAAGAAAAGCGCAGGTCATAAATAGAATCTGCGCTCATTATAAAAAACACCCCGAACTCATTGAAGATGAACTCCCTATCTAGTGCGCTTGCTTCTTGTTACGATTATTTATTAGTAAATCCCCTCCGCAAGATTTACTTATTTGGCCCCGCGGTGGTTGGTTTTGGGTTTTGGCAAGGCCTTTCTTCGCCCGAAATATGTGCACATATCACCCAATACACTGAAACGTTTTGGCGCGAAAATCCGACGGACTGCGAGGCCCTCATCGAGGCTAAATTTTACTCATTCCAGATTTCCGTGGAAGCTCTGTTGTATTTTCTCCTCCTTTACCACGGTGTGAAATTTGTCGCGCACGATATCGGTGCCCTAATTAAACACAAAATATTCCCCAGACCACAAGCCACTCCTCTATGTGCAATCCCTACCAGGACGATAGTTTTATACGACAAACACATGCAGCAAATACATGCGTTGAGCACGGACGACGGATAAAACGTCTAATATTCGGTCGGTGAAAGATTAAGTGATGGTGGGTTTTTTTTCCATTAAAATTAATTACAATGCGTTGAGTACAAACACGAAATAAAGTTTTGTTTTCGTTAGGTTAAAAAACAGAATGTGGGTCCTTTTTTTGCTCATTTTAGTGTTTTTTATACCGATTTTGTATTCCATTTACGTTGAGCGCAAGACCAAACTTGCTCCCAATACGGTAACGGCAAAACCAAACCACCTCAAAGAAATTGTGCTTGGATCTCCTTTAAAATCCAATGAAACGGAAATGTCGATTCACGCGGTCCCCAGCAAGTCGGGTCAGTTCCCAACGCGGGTTACAAAACTGTATCTGTGGGTGGAATTGGGCAACCTGGGTGCCGAGAAAGACGACGCGGAAATTGCCCTCGACGTTTTAACCAACGAGCTCACATCCGCCACCGAGTATGTTTCGATTCTGGAAAAGGACATTATCGTTTCTCGACATACGCCAAATCGGCAGCTGTTGAATATCAGTGCGCACTTGGGGAATCATGCCTTAACCAGCAACAGCGTGTTGATGATTACCCGGAAAACACCTCTTGACCGCGTCATCGTTCCGATGTTGTTGCTGCTGCGGTGTGAAGATCTGTAGAAGAAGAATTTTGAAGGAAAATCGATCTTTGTTTGTACAATTCCGCCCACGCGTGATTTTTTGTTTTTCCTTCATAGGGGAAAACAAGTTTTTCGCGCAACAGGACTTGTGCTAAATTTGCACCTGTCTCTGTAAAAATATCCACCAACACGCGACCATATTTGTCATTTTTAAAACATCGCACGCAACAGATGCGCCCGTCCACAAGATCTCTCACGCGATCTCGGGCCGCAATGGCAAGTTTTTTTTCAACCGGGTCGCGCGTCTTCATTTCAGCTCCGTCGATATGCTGTGTTCGGCATTTGAAGGTCGTTGCTCGGCCATGCAAGTCAATCGTCATGTACGCAGAATCGGCGTCGTAGCATTGGAATATCTTGGCAGCAGTCACGCGCCCATTCAAATCAAAGAGCGGAGCCGTCTTTTTAGTCGAGTTTTTAACATGCTCGGGGCATTTTTTAATGATGGCGCAATATTCGCTTTCATGCTCATCGACGCCGGTGCCACAACAAATCATTGGTGCGTTGTTTTTTTTTCGAAGTCTCTTGGCTTTTTTAATCACTACATTGGGAAAATAAAAGTGATGATAATAATAGTTAATAACTTGTAAAATAAAAAAAAAATTAAAACCCGCACACAAAATTCATGGCGACCATCGCCATGGTCATTATCATTCTGGTATTGGGAATTACGCTAATCGGTCTCTTGGTTTGCCTCATCTTGAACCAGTGTCGGAAACCAGCACAGTCGGAGGAATGTTCGCCGACCTTGATCCTGCGAAATTGGAACCCCCAGGCAGGATTCCACTACATGGCCGGCTTTTGTGTTTTAAATGCACTTTTGGCGACGGAACGGGTGAAGGGACTCAAACTTGTGGTCCTGCTCGATTCTGGGTTGTACAAGGAAGATCGCCTTGGGTTCCGGGCAGCAAACAAATGCTATAATTCGATGGATTGGTTTTCCTACTACTTTGAACCGATCAATCAAACATCGAAGCCCCTCGTCTATTGGAAAAACTTTGTGGCGCAGTACGGCAAGCGCTTGCCACCCGCAAGTGCAGCTTTATTGCAACAACCCCACGCCTTGCAACGCAATTCGGTGTACTTGTTCGACCGCCACCTGCTGAACGCCGTCAACCCGGACGGGGACCGCAGAAAAACGTTTCACCGGCTATGGAAAAAATACTTTCGCGTTCGGCCCCACGTCCAGCGCCTTGCAAATGATTTCAAAAGAAAGCACGGATTTGAGAGCAAATACGTTGTCGCGGTGCATGCTCGGCTCACGGACAAGTGGCCGAGTAAGTCCGGAACCGAAGATTTTCCAAGTCGGCCGCCCAAAGATTTCTGGGCCCACTTGGTGCGGGACCAGATTGCGAAAAGTAACCGAAATCCCCGAGACGTCCTCGTATTTGTGGCGTCAGACGAACAGCCCTTCGTGGATTACATGAAGAGGCAAAATTTTGCGGTGGTGTCAATCGACGCAATCCGGGCCAGTGTCGATACGTCTGGCATGAAACTCGCCACCGAGCAATGCGACCAAGGGGTGATGACGACCGCCGATTGTCGAAAATACAACGAGTTGATCGACGCCTCTGTTCACCGAGGTATGAAGGACAAAAGCAATTACGTCAAGGGATTGGACGTCTTACTCGACGTGTTACTTTTGGCATGTGGCGATGTCATTTTGCGATCGCGGGGGTCGGTCTCGAATTCAGCTGAATGGTTTTCCAAACCAACGACAAAAATCGTCGACGTCACCGACGTGTATAATCAACAGTTGTTGTAAATCCATTCTTCTGCTTGGGTAAAAAAAAACCCGTCGTGAGCCTTTTTTTTTGTTAGTTTCTATCTTGGAGTCAAAAAAAAAGTATTATCATCATTGATTAATTTTTTTCTATCCGGCTTTTACATCATAAGAAGTTATTTAGTAAAAAATGTTGGCTGCTGCTGCCGCTGCCACCCCCGATAAGAGCTATGTTGAATTTCAAATCAATGCGTATCACACGTCCAACGCGAAACTCAAAGGCGTGAGCTCGGAGAGTGACGCAGAATTATTCACGAACGGCGACAACTACGTGCGGGATTTGGACTCGGACCACCGGTTTGCAGATTGGAACGATCAGGATTTCACGACAACGCTCTTCGGACGCACGGCTACGGGCGAGTCGGTTTGTGTGGTGTGCAAAACCTATCCCGCACTGATGGTGCAGCTTCCGGCCTCGGCGGATTCCTCCGACGTGGATGCGATTGCCCAGTTTGTTCGGAAAAAATACCGCTTAAAAGACGGCGACATGTATCACGAGTTTCAGCAGTTACACAAGGCCGGCGGTTTTTTTCCCGACGTGCACTCGGCCGAGCCTCGGTTTGCGCAGTTTCCGTTTATGCGGCTTTATTTCCGCACGCTCGGGCGCCTGTACAGCTGCCGAAAATTGTTCTGGGACCGGGATACAAAAAAAGTGCGTCTGACAATTAGCCCGACACGGACGTACGAGGTCGAAGTGATCGAGCAGCGGGTCACGCCCATTCTTCAACTTCTTCAGCAATGCAACCTCAAGCCGTCTTCGGTCGTGCGGATTGAGCTGAAGGATCTGTGCCAGCTGCCTCAAAAAGTGTCCCACTGCAAGATAGAGGGAAAATGCGTGGTACTCCCGTGGCAAAATCCCATCCACCTACAGGAAGGGGTCGCCGATATTTTCCCCCTCACGGTGACGTCCTTCGACATCGAGTGCGTGGCCCCGCGCGGGGGTTTCCCGAACCCCGAGGTTGACGACAATGTGATCATTTGCATTGCCAACACGACCAAGAATTTTAAGACAAAAGAGCAAGTTCAGGTCGTGCATGGTCTCGAGAACTACGCCGATTTCCCCCAAGACGCCAAGGTCAAATGCTACAAGTACGCGACGGAGCTGGAGCTGCTCGAAGGTTGGCGGGATTCCATCGTGCGGGGCGAAGACCCCGACATCCTCACGGGCTACAACATTGACAATTTCGACTGGAAATACATGCACGTGCGCGCCATGAAGCTGGACCCGCAGAGCCGCTTTTTTTTCTTCTCCAAGTTGATTCTCGAGCCCTGCAAATTCACCGACGCCGTGTTCGAGTCGAAAGCCTACGGAGCCGCGGAAAACAAACGGTACACCATTCCGGGACGCATCAACTTTGACTTGTTCACCTACATCAAGCGCGGCTACAAATTGGACAACTACAAGCTCTCGACGGTGGCCAAGCATTTCCTGCGCGACGACAAGGATCCGCTGCCCATTCCCATGATGATCCAGTATTGGCTATCGGGAGACCCGCAGAAGCGGTATCTGATTATGAAGTACTGCGTGAAAGACACGTTGCTTCCCATTCACTTGTTGGAAACGTTGATGATCGTCCCCGCCGTGGTGGAGATGTCCCGCGTCACCAACGTGTTTCTGGCAGACCTGTTCAACCGCGGGCAGATGTTCAAGGTGTGGTGCCAGTTGTATATTTTCGCCCGGAGCCGCGGGTTCGCGCTGACGGGCCTCCCGGATTACGTGGAACTGGGGCTAGATACGTACCAGGGCGCGACGGTGCTCGACGTCTCCCCGGGTTTTTACAAGAACTTGGTGATTTTGGATTTCGCGGCGCTGTACCCGAGTATCATGATTGCTTGGAACCTCTGCTACGCGTCCTGGGTCCGCGAGGACAAGTACGCGGCGCTGCCCAATTTCGAGTACTTTGAAAAAAAAACCGATTTGGGCACGTTCAAGTTCCAGCAGACGCTGCCAGGGCTGCTGCCCCAGATGGCGGCGGCGCTGCTGGAGGCCCGGCTCCGGGCGAAGAAAAAAATGAAGGCGGCGAAGAAAGCGGGCGACACCGAGCTCGCGGCGATCTACAACGGGCGCCAGCTGGCCCTGAAAATTTCAACCAATTCCATTTACGGATTCACCGGAGCCGCCAAACAGGGCATGTACGCGTGTCCCCCGATCGCGTGCACGACCACCGCGCAGGGTCGCACACTCATCGACGAGACCAAGTTGTTTGCGGAGCAGGAACACGGCGCCGTGGTGGTTGCGGGGGACACGGACTCGGTGTTTGTGCACTTTCCCCAGCTGCCGGACACGAAAGAAGGGTTTCTGGCGGCGTTCGACCTGGGCGAGCGGGTGGGTGATGCGATCAGCGCCAAGTTCCCGGCGGCGATTATTTTGGAGTTTGAAAAAGTGTATCGCGTCGCCCTGCTGATGCGCAAGAAGCGCTACGTCGGTCTCAAGTACGAAACGAAAACCGACCCGGGGAAAATCGACGCCAAGGGCGTGGCGCTGGTGCGGCGGGATTTTTGTCACTGGCAGCGCGAAACGTTTTTGGCGGTTGTGAACAAGATCCTGAAGGAGCAAGACATTGGCGGTTCGCTGGACGTGCTGGCGGCGCGGTTTCAAACTTTGGTCGACAAAAAAGTGCCGTTTGACAAGTTGGTCCTCACGCGACAGCTGGCCAAGGAGTACAAGAACGAAAACCAAATGCAAAAGATCGTGGCCGAAAAAATGGACGCGCGGGCGCCGGGGTGCGGGCCCAAGCCCGGGGAACGCGTCATGTTTGTCGCCGTCGTCTTGCCATCCGGGCACAAAAACGCTTCCCTCTACCAAAAAGTCGAAGATGCGGAATACGCGAAGGAAAACGGCCTTCCCCTCGACCTGGACCACTACCTGACCGGCCTGCGCTCGAGCATGGACACGATGTACGAATGCTTTGACGCGGAAATCCAAAATCGGGTGCACTCTATTTTTACCCACTACTCTGCGATTTGTTATCGCGTCATGTTTGGCTACAAGGATCTGCGGCAGTTCTTCCCCTCCTCCGGGTCCCCTACTTTAACTAGCACGATCGCATCCGTGGCGCCGCGGACGAAAAAACGCCAGCGTCCGCACCAGGTATCCGACAAGCACCCCCGGATGGAACATTTTTTTAAGCGGCGTGGGAAAAAGTGACAACCCGCGGCTCGTCGTAATAAAACCCATTTACGCAGTGATTATTTAACACCACAGGGTCGTCCAAGAGAATGTTCGGGTAGAATAGCCGCACGTTGCCATCTGGCGTGTGTTGGTGCAAATCCGGTATGCTTTCCAGCACGGTCGCTGACAGAGCGCCGTAGTGAATCAGCACGTGTAAAATCATTTCCGAACAGTAAAAATGGATGCGGTTCGGCGTTTGGGGGAAAACGGGCACCCCGGGAAACCCCAAATACTGGTGCAAAATAAAATTTCCGTGTTCCACCACCGCCTGGTAGTCGTATTTTGAGTGCGCATATCGACCCATGATTTGGCGCAACGCCCGCTCGTCGAACGGCGTGCCCCGCGCGTGGCGCACGAAAATTTTACCGTTCGACTGCGCAGCAGCTTTCACGAACGACGCCAAGGGTTTGAGAATGTGCAGCTGCTCCGAGGAATCCAGGTCCCACACGAATTTCTGCCCGTAGGGGGCCGTTTGGATCACAATTGCCAAATGCCCCGGATGAATTTGGTCCAGGTAATCTCCAAAAGAGATCAACAAGTCGCCCGTCTTGTACCGGTCAAACGCAAACGGCTCGGCGGGGAACATGGTCCGGTAGTCCTTTACCGGGTATTTTCGGATCATGGTCCACAGCAGCAACGCCAGCCCCGCGATACAAAGGATTTCGCTGAGAATGTGCATGACGATCTTTACTACCCGGCATTTTGGGGGAGGTAAGTGCACCAGATACGTGTAAGGCATCTCGAGGTATTTTTTTTTATTTCTTGCCCAACAGATAAAAAAAAAAGAATGAAACAAGCTCTGCGTCAGTTGACAACCCTTCAAAACCATAAGAACAAGGCGTTGATCAAGCAATTCCTGGGGAAAACCATGTTGCTCGATTGTGTCCACCAACTGCAAGCAAGTAAAGAAAAAATGTTAGTTTCAAAAATTAACCACCTCCTTCCGGTGACCGAGGCAACCTTGGTCCAAGGTCAGCCCATTCGGTCTGTGTTGAACGAAGTTGGAAACTTCCCCCTGCTGCTGGACGAAAGTGACATGCGCTTTCTCCAAACCAGTGCGAAAAAAGTTGGAGGACAAAGTCTAGAGAATTTTACCAGATTGGTGGGACTCTTGGCGTCCGTGCCTGTTCTGTGGACGGCGTGGTCCAAGTTGCTGGGATACGTCGGCCCGCAGCCCGAAAGGAAGCTCTCGGACGCTTGCCCCATGGAGAATAAAAGCATGCAAAAAGAGATTTATGCAGCAGCGAAGACCATTCGCGACATAGGGCAACTCTGGAAAGATTTATATCCACAAAGCACAGCCTTCAACACCGAGAGTAAAAATCTGGCCATCGCCCAAGTCCAGTCCGAAGCCAAAACAAGTAAACAAGTTCTCGAGAGGAATGAACAGAGTGAAGCACGGATAAAATTTTACTCATCGATCGTGCCAGAATTTAAAAAAGAAATCCAGTCAATGTATCAATTATTATATCAACGCACAGCTGAACTCGAGACTTTGCGGGAGCAGGTGGCAGCGTATCAGCAGGCCGAGAATGCCCAGGTCCAGATTTTGGACAAACAGGTGACAGAGTGTCAGCAGATGAACCGCAATTTAAAGCAGGTTATTGAGAACACGGAACACAGACTCAAATCTACAAATGAAATAAGTGAAGAATTGCGAAAAGC
>Ga0180438_10012247_pt1 | contig 10227 bp, 6 predicted proteins | sample SS_ome_12_FD_132455 | JGI IMG/M metagenome (GOLD analysis project Ga0180438, IMG submission 132455) | Hypersaline lake sediment archaeal communities from the Salton Sea, California, USA - SS_3_D_2 metaG | ecosystem: Environmental > Aquatic > Non-marine Saline and Alkaline > Hypersaline >...
CGTCAACTAAAAGTCAAGAATGCCTGTTTTTCCCTGCCTCCGTAAATCTTACAATATCAGCAATAACAGCATTTGACCTGAGCATGCCCGCGGGCGTAAGCACGAGCCGCGAAGCACTTCTCTTTGCAAATCCGTACTTAAAAAGGGAACTCAGATACACCTGCAGTCCGTCCGCGCTCCCCTCTGACACGCCATCCATCAATTGATCAATGTCAAGGCCGTCTGTCATTCGCAGAGAAAGCATGATTTCCTCAGTCGACTGTACGTCACTGTTAAGCAACTCCTCATGCTCAACCGGCCTTTTCCCTGTTTCTATAAGCGTACAATAGGTATCAAGGTCTTTACAGTTTCGCGTTCGCATGCATCCCTGCGTTGACACCGCCCCCAGACCTAGACCGATGTAATCCTCTCCCCGCCAGTAATGCATATTGTGCCTGGATTCTTTTTCAGGCAACGCGAAATTGGACAGCTCATACTGTTTATAGCCATGTCTTTCGAGAAACTCAACCGCCCACAGATACATCTTTTCAAACACATCATCATCCAGCATGGTGTATCCATGCCCGGACAACATGCGTCCAAGAGTCGTATGTTCAGCAATTGAGAGTATATACACGGAGATATGTGCGGGATGGAGTGTTACCGCCTTTACCACATCGTTTTGAAACAGATCGAATGCGCTCTCAGCATCCCCATGACTGTACAAAAATTGTAATCCCAGTATGAGATCGATGCCGAAATTGTGTATATCGGCTTCTCTAAGAAGCTTCACGGCGTGCAGTATATCGGCCTCTGTTGCGCTTCTATGAACAGTCTTCAACACGGTATTATTAAAACTCTGCACACCCAGAGAGACACGGTTTACCCCGGCTGAAGACCATGCTGCAAGGCGGTCCTCATCGACGGTATCGGGATTAGCCTCTATGCTGAATTCCTCCACACTGCCAAGTCTGAAATGAGTCCGCAGCCCCATGTGTAGGTATAAAAATTGCCTACCATCCAACAACGATGGCGTGCCTCCGCCTATGTAGAGTGTGTGCGGTTCGGCTCCGCTGTACAGGGCCATCTCACGGACCAGTGCTTTGAGATAACGGCCCAGCTCTTCCTCATCTTCAAGAGGGAAAGAGATAAAATCGCAGTATGCACACTTGCCCCTGCAAAACGGCATATGCACATAGAGCGATTTGATGCCGGATTCCCCCTGCTCTCCCATATTTCCCGCACTATTTCCTTTAAACTGAACACCCAAACTATTATACTGAACTTATGGCAGAGGGAGACAAAGGGAAAGCACTAATAACACAAAACAAAAAGGCTTTTCACGATTTCAATATTCTTCAGCGTATCGAGGCCGGCATTGCACTGTTGGGTACTGAAGTAAAGTCGGTCAAGAGCGGAAACATCAATCTCAAGGATGGCTATTGTTTCGTAAGAGATGGGGAGGTGTTTCTTCGCAACGTTCACATCGGCACATACCGCTATGCAAACCGGCTGAACCACGAGCCGATGCGTGAAAGAAAGTTATTGCTGCATCGTGAAGAGATACGCAAGCTGCATGCAAAAATCAGAGAACGGGGTTTCACCCTTGTACCTCTTCTGGTATACCAGAAGAAAGGTAGGATCAAGGTCGAAATCGGTCTTGTGCAGGGTAAAAAGCTTTACGATAAAAAAGAAGACATCAAAAAACGCGATATATCTCGAGATTTAAAAGAGAGATACGGTAGCGCCAATCTCTCGGGTAATCTCAAGTGATTACTGCTCCGCTATATCTTTCAGCGCCTGCCGTATTTCAGCAAGTCTCTCTTCGGTCATCTGTGTCTCCCCGCCTTCGAGCGCTCTGTTCAACTCGTCGATCAGGGCATTTAATTGCTCCATCGACTCACGAAGTAGTTGTATTTCTCCAATATTTTTAAGTACCTTTTCCACCTCTTCGCGCTTGGCCAGCGGCTCCGTTACCGGAGGCTCCACTTTCTCTTCTTCCAGCACAACATCATGACCTTCCAGAACATACTCTCCTTCACCGCAAAGCCCGAGTATGGTGCTGTACGTGACACTTTCTCCGGCCATCAATGATGTGGGCCCAAAGTAAAGGGCGACTGCACTGTCATTACGAGAATGGGGACGATTGTGGAATCTATGATTTTCCAGAATCCTGTATTGCACCGGATTTTGAAAAAGCGATCTGTAATTGGCAAATACAACCTTTCGCGCAGATGTCACCAAACGGCCTTCAAGCACTCCTCTCAAACAAGGCTCATCCCTCTCCTCCCCTCTCGAAATCCAGGAAAGGGGCAGCGAGTGCGTACCAAATTCAGCTTCATACTCCAGTTTACTTCCGTCGGCAAGAACAAAATGGAAGGGATCTTTTTCACCCAGATACGTGTCATAGAGAATACGAATACCGACTTCCATATTACGAGACGCTGTGTTTTTCACTTCATATGACAGAAGCACACCGTCCTCCAGCCCGGTTTCTTCCCGTTGTACAAACCGTACAGTCTTCCTAACGTTTAAGAGGCCGTTTCCCCACACGGTCTCTATCGTACGGTTAATAACCGTGGGGCCCGTGCTGAAGCTGCCGTCATCACTGCCGAATATAAAAAGATCATCATCCATGTATATGAGTGTATAGCTTGAGGGAGGCTGGTCGTAAAAAAGCAGGCTTCTCTGCTCCGTGCCGTATGGTACAGCTAGAGCAAGTCTGCCGCTGGAGTCGTCGACAGTACAGATGAGGTGATCGTTGGTGAGTGTTGCCGGTTGCAGAAGAATGGGAGCGGTGCAAAAAAGAAGTACCGTCAGCAGAAGTACTCTACTCATTCTCTATTCGCTCTAATTCTGTACTGATTTGTTCAATTTTTTCAAACTGCAGATCGAGCTGAAGTTCTTTTTGTGTAAGTGTTTCTTCCTTAATCTTAAGTATGTTCTCCCAAGCGATGAGTGCTTTCATTCTCTCTTCCATCCTGGCTTCGACCTCTGTATCAGCCAGCTCGCCCATTTCGCGAAGACTGTCGATCTCCGCCCGAAGCTGTTCCAGCTGCTCGCTCAGCCTTGCAACCTCCTGTTGATACTGCTTCTCTTTTGCCTTCCATTGCGCAATTTCCTCGGGACTGGCCCCTTCGGGGATTCGCTCAACCATCTGCTGCTCCTCCGGGAACGTCTGTTCACGTGTCGCAAGCTCGTCCTCCATTTCCATCAGTCTGAGCTTGAAATATGCCGCGTCAGCCTTGTTTCCCGTGGGATAGGTGTGCAGAACATCTTCAAAAGCTGTCTGTGCCCTTTCCCTATCGCCCTGACTCAACAGCGATTCACCCTTCCAGTACAGGCTGTTGTCAGCATAGTCCTCAAAAGAGTAGTGATCTAGGTATCGGTCAAACACGTCAATCGCGGCATCGTAGTCTCCGCGCAGATACTCGCTTCTTCCCAGCTGATAGAGTGACCGGTCATAATAACTGCTTCCATGCATGGAATTGACAATGTACCTGAACTGCACATTTGCCTTTTCATACTGCTTCATAGCAAGATAGGCATGTCCTCGATAGAAGTAACAGGCATCAATATATTTCTTGCTGTTCATATCCATGTGAAGGCGGTCGAACTCGATTACTGAATCCGCATATTGGCCTTTCCTGTAAAGCTCCACAGCGAGATTGAACTGTGCATCCTCAACAGATGCATTGAGGGGGAACAGTATAATGGGTATGGCCACCATCATTCCGAGTATAAGCAAAAAAACGAGTATTCTCTTTTTCATACTTTTTCCCCTGCAATAGTATGACAGTGCCCCTATTGTTATGGTCGACCGCTCCCCGCAGTGCATTACACCTTTTCCCGATTAGAAAAGAATGTAAAACTTTTATCACATCAAAAACACTATCTTTGTTGAGTACCTAGTTTCTCAATCAGTATATCCTCTTCCTCGATCTTTTTACCAGCCAAAGTCATAGCTGCATCGATGAGGGCAAGATGGGAGTAACCCTGAGGAAAATTACCAAGGAGTCTTTTGGAGGTAAAATCTATTCCCTCGCTGAACAGTCCCAAATGATTTGCATAGGTCAATACCTGTTCAAACATCTGTACTGCCTCATCCCTTTCTCCTATGAGATAGAGGCTTTTAATCATCCAGAAGGTACAGATGGTAAACGACGTCTTCGGCTCACCAAAATCATCTTTGTTTCTGTATCTGTACATCAGCCCGTTTCTGCACAGTTCTTCTTTTGTTTTTTTCACTGTCATGACATATTTTGGATCATTCGCTGTAATAAATCCGTACTGAAGCATAAGAAGATTTGCAGCATCCATGTTGTCGCTTTCGTAGGATTGCGTAAATGCCTGTACAGTTGGATTCCAGCCCTTTCTAAGAATGTCTTTTTTAATTTTGTCCCTTAAGACCATCCATTCACGGGCAAACACCTCCTTTCCGAGAAGATTGGCTATTTTGACTCCCCTGTCGATGGCCACCCAGCTCAACACCTTTGAAAAGGTGAAATGCCGCGGTTGTGTTCGATATTCCCAGATGCTGGTATCTCTGTTCATCCAGGTTTTCGCCACGGTTCTGATAAGGCCGCGAACAATAGTCCAGAGCTCCTCGCTGTTGGCCAGTGATTGCCTGAAAAGCTTGAAGTACTGATAGAGAAGGTCAATGAGTACACCATAAATATCATTTTGCTTCTGCTTGTACGCTGCGTTGCCCACACGCACAGGTTTTGAGTTTTCATAGCCTGAAAGCCAGAAGAGCTCCCTTTCAGCGAGTTTCTTCTCACCCCGTATGCCATACATAATCTGCATCTTTTCATCTTTATAGGGAATCATCTCAGTGATGAAGCTCAGAAATCGCTGTGCCGAATTATAGTGGCCCATTGCGGTAAGCGTCGAAATGATCATCGAGGCGTCACGTATCCAGCAGAAACGATAATCCCAGTTTCGATTGCCGCCCAGTTGCTCGGGCAGTGACGTGGTGACCGCTGCCAGTATGGCCCCGGTTTTGTTGTAGGTAAGAAGCTTGAGAACCAGTGCGCTTCGTAGAATTTCGTCACTGTAGTGCGTGAATCGCTTGGTGCTGTCTGCCCAGTTCAACCAGTACAACTTCGTCCGCTGATATTCAAGCTTGATCTTGAAGATATCCAGTTCAAGCAACTTTTGGTTGTAGCTCAGGAGGAAAAAATGTTGATCTTTGATACTGACAAACTGTCCTCCTAATATGCTGGTGAAGTCAAAATCAGTGTACAGATACACTGATTCATATTGTCCATTGGCTGTGTAGCTTCTTATGTAATCGTCTTCGATGAGCGACTTTGTCTCGTGCTGAGCATATGCAAGACGGGGCTGGTATACGAAACGAGCCTGTGGAGACCCCGACACTCTCCTCACATAGCGCACCACATCGGGAGGTGTGTGGTAGTGATTTGTTTCGGTTTTGTACCTGGGCATGAAATCTAAAATCTCAAAGGCATCACGCCCTTTTTGAAACCTCGTGACCAGTATATTTGTATGTTCCAAGTATTTCTGCTTTGTGGTATAACCCTCTTCCACTTCAACAGCGAAACAGCCTCCATTTTCCTGATCAAGTAATCGTGCAAAAACCGACTGTGATGTAAAATCCGGAAGACAGCACCAGTCAACGCTGCCCTCCTTTGATACAAGTGCCGCACTTCTGCAGTTTCCGATGATGCCAAAGTCAAGATTCCCCATGTTCAACCACCTTTGTTACCACTATCCATTGCTACTACAAGCCGGCCCTAAAATACGGAAGAAGAATGGGCCGGTCAACGCAAAGCTCAACAAGCTGAATAAGAAATGTATGCTGTGTAAAATGGATGGATAATTATATTATTGGTTAGCGCAAATATGTACGGATTATGTCGGTGCAAAACCAACGGAAAAATGTGCTGTTCACGGAAAATTCTGTACATAATGTGTCATGTCATTGTAGAAAACCGTGAGAAAAGAAGATCCACGAGAAAGATATTTTCATAATTTTAAATCTTGTTGAAGTATTATAACCTTCATCTATACTGCACAATAAGGAATCCGCAACGGTTTGCTGTTTAAATCATAGTAGCTATCACCAACCCGGATGCGAATCTTCTGCACTGGCTTCTTGATGTAATACACCTTTACTTCATCCTGTGCTACCTCGATACCAATCCACGTACCCCTCAGTATAATTTTAAATGAAAGCCTCTTCCATTGAGAAGGCAAGTTTGGCTCAATCTGCAGGTGATCCTTGAATATATTTATGCCTGCAAAGCTTTTAAACAGTATATCGAGTGTTCCGGCCATGACACCGCTGTGAACTGCCTCTGCTGTTGTACCTCCCTGAATATCGTAAATGTCGCTCTGCAGCGCGTACTGAAACCAATCCCACATTGCTTTCTTGTGGTAGTCATGATACTTGAGAATGGCACAATGAACAACGTAGCTGAGAGTCGACCCATGGCTGGTGCGCTGGATGTAATATTCGTAGTTACGCTCCATGAGTTCTTTCTCAGTGTTATGGTCATATCCCATGACATTGAGTACTTTTTTGACCTGTCCGGGAGCAAGCAGGTAAAACAACATTAGGACGTCTGCCTGTTTGGTAACCTGATATCTGTCCGGTGAATCACCCTCTGATTTGAGAATCCTGTCAAGCCTGTGAATGTCATTGTACTTGTCCCGATAGGCCTCCCAGTCAAGTTCGAGCAAGTTTCTGTAGCCCGCAAATTGAGAAAGAACACCATCTTCTGTTATCTCTACGCTCATCTTTCTCACAATATCATTCCACTTTTCGAGCTCTTCTTCATGAAAATGCAATTTATCTATTAGCTTCTTCTTTACTCCCACAGGTAAATGTTCATACGTTTCAACTGTTTTGTGGAGGAGCCAGCAAACCATTACGTTTGTGTAAGCGTTGTCTTTGAGACCGCCTTTCTTTGCATTTGGGTACTTTTCATGAAACTCATCGGGGCCCATCACCCCAGAGATGTGGTATCTGTCCTCCTTTTTGAGGTACTGTACGGCGCTTGCCCAAAACCGGGCAATCTCGAGCATCATCTCGGCTCCAAAGTTATGTATGAACTCAAGGTCATCGGTAACGTAGTAATATGCCCAGATGTTGTAGGTAATAGCAATGGACACATGTCGCTGGTGCCTGCTTAAATCGGGTCCCCATTTTCCTGCAACAGGATTGAAATGGAGCGTTTGCGTTTCCTCACTCCCATCATCAGCAGTCTGCCAGGGAAACATCGCTCCGTTGTATCCATTTTCCCTTGCATACTCACGTGCTGCATCGAGCCTTCTATAACGGTACAAAAGCAGTGCCCTGGCTACCTTTGGAAAATGCAGAAAATAGAAGGGTAAAATATAAAGCTCATCCCAAAAGATGTGGCCCCTATAAGCTTCACCATGAAGCCCTCGTGCAGGCATCCCCGCATCGAGGTGGATATTATGAATAGATGCTGTTACCAGGAGGTGGTAGATATGGAGTCGCACTACCTTCTGGGAAAACCTGTCACCCTCTATAGCATAGTCAGCTATAGACCACAATTTCCGCCATTCATTTTTATGTGACCGTAAAATTTTGTCGTACCGTTTTACATTTACCAGGGAGATTTTTACGTTCTCTTCGGGAGCTCCCTTAATTTCAGCATCTCGTGATGTGTATATGCTTATCAATTTCTCCAATACATATGCCTCTTTTTCCTTTGCATCAAAATTGAGATCTTCCGAAATGATCGCCATATCCTTGGTTACAGTTCTCTGGGCAGCAACAATTCTACCACCGCTGTAGAGGGTGTTTCGGGCATGCATACAGATGTTAACTTTCGAGGTTGTGGTCCTTACATGAAGGCTAATTCCGCCGTTTTCCTGAACCACCGAAATTGGGTAGAGGTGTTTTGAATTCAGCTCACGATATCTCGGCACTCCATAATTTATTATGGTACCATCGAGTGAGGAGCGTAGCGTTATCCTCTCGCTGTAATTCTCAGGGATTACTTTGTATCGAATCGCTGCAAGATGCGGGTTGTGCATACTGGCAATTCTCTCACTGTGGATGGTAGTGATTCTTTCATTCCTGTCCTTGAATGTAATGTGACGAGTCATCACACCCTCTCTCATATTGAGATCGTGGGTGTATTCGAGAAGTTCTTCATCAAAGATATTTATAAAACCTGCATCTCCAATTTGTATCTCTACGAGAAGCCAGTTCGGACAGTTGACAAAATCGTTGTTGTATATTGTCTTCCGATACACAACGCTGGGAAGCTTGTTAAAGATACCCGCTATATAGGTACCAGGATAATGTATTACCTCATCTGCTTTCACACCTTCAAAGCAGCCCCTTGTTCCAAAGTAGCCGTTTCCAACAGTTGTAAGCGTTTCCCTGAGTTTTTCATTTTCAGGTTCAAACCCATAATAAGTGAGGCACCATGAATCCTCCTCCATACCACGTTTAAACCACCGCTCAACATCCTCGATGCTCAACTCTGCAATATCACTTACTGCGATATCAGCACCGTGTGCCAAAAGTTCCTTTGAATTTCCGTTTCGCGAAACACCCACCACTAAGGAGAAATTTCCATTTTTACCAGCCTCGACACCAACAATTGCATCTTCAACCATCATGCACTCATTGGGTTCAAGGTTCAGGTTCTCACAGGCAATAAGGAAGATATCAGGATGAGGTTTTCCTCTAAGCCCAATCTCCTTTGAAACCATCCCATCGATAACAGTTTCAAAAAGGTCGATCAAGCCTGTTTTTTCAAGTATGAACCTGCAGTTCATGCTGGAGGAAGAAACACCAACTTTGACACCCTTTTTCTTCAGTCCCTTTACGAATGAGACCGTTGATTCGTATATATCAGCACCGCCCTCGGCAACTATGGCTCGGAACTTCTCGTTCTTTCTGTTGCCGATCCCGCATATAGTTTCCTTTTCAGGAAGGTCCTTGGGATTCCCATATGGAATATCAATATCGCTTGATTCAAGGAAGGACTTTACACCCATATACCGAGGTTTTCCATCAACGAACTGCAGATAATCTTCGTGGCTAAATCGTTTGTGCTCTATACCCTTTCTCTTCGATCTATCCTCCAAGTACTCATCGAAGGTGCTTTTCCAGGCTTGAAAGTGGACCTTTGCAGTCTGTGTTATGACTCCATCCAGATCAAAGATAGCGCCTCTGCAACGAAAATCATTCATCTGCACATCCTTTTACTCAAACTGTATAAAATCGATATGAGAATATCCGGGCTGGAGACAAAAAAGGAGTTTGCACACACCTGTCGAACCTCTTCCTTCAGAGTCTCATCATCTGTTACAAAGATCGCCCAAGTGTCTTCTGTTTTACAAAGAGATGCCTCAACCATTGCCACATCTGCCGAGGTGTCTCCGCATATCAGGTTGGGCCCTTCATTCAGATTAAGCTGATGTATACTATCGAGAAAGGCTATTCCATCTCCCTTATTGAAATCACTCACTGCTTCAGATTTATCGTCCCTCTGGATTGTAAGAATTATCTCAATGTCCTTCCCTGTATCCTCTATACGAAAGGAATTCCCTTCTGGGTCTATATCGTGCACAATACCCGAAACCCGTTTTAAAAATTGTTCTGATTCCGATTTTTGAATGGTTTCATATATGTCCTGACGTGCAACAGTGGTCTGCCCGAACTTGAATTGCAACCCTGAACCAATGAGTGAAAACTGTTCGTATTCTTCTCTTTTTAAAAGAACATGGAGCTCTCTATTGAGGGTATTGAGTTCCTGTTGCTGAACTTTGCTAATGGGAAAGCTGTTTCGCTGTCCACTTCTGTCAGTATACTCTCTCCCCTTGGAACCCGCGTAGATAAAGACCCCCGGTGGATTAATGGAGAGATCGAGCATTCCAAAATTCTCCAGTGGAGCAGAGGTAAGTATAACCGGGTTCACTGTGCAACCACGTGCAAACTCTGAAAGGAAAACAGCGTTGTATATCGACTGTACCGACGACTTGTACCTTCCGCAGTAGTTATTCACGGTTCCATCTCTGTCAGTTATAAAATTAGTAAAGCGTGCTTTTGATAAAAAACGCAGCCCCTCGTCCAACTCAGCGAAAAACCCTGGAGTGTATCTTTCGAGGTAATGGAAGAACGTTTCTTCCGAGCGTTCGAGATAGATGAGGTCTTTTTGCAATTCTTCTATCTCATAAGTCAATTCCGTGTAAATATCCTTGCCCTCCTTCAGTTTTAGCTTAAATTTCCCTTTCTCC
>Ga0180438_10012252_pt1 | contig 10226 bp, 16 predicted proteins | sample SS_ome_12_FD_132455 | JGI IMG/M metagenome (GOLD analysis project Ga0180438, IMG submission 132455) | Hypersaline lake sediment archaeal communities from the Salton Sea, California, USA - SS_3_D_2 metaG | ecosystem: Environmental > Aquatic > Non-marine Saline and Alkaline > Hypersaline >...
GATGCCTTCAAGGCAATCAAGCGAGATCCCGAACTGTACAAGGTATGGCAGGCTCAGAAACGAGCTTACCAGCAACATCATACACACGCTCAGGACATTGGATTCCTCACAAAGAAGGAGGTGAGAGATGCCAACCTGCCTGATCCGTCTTTACATATCAAGGCTGAGACAGGTAAGGGTGGACGGGTTGGATGGTCTTCTGGTGCTGTGTTCAGGCTTGCACGGCAGGAAGGTTCTGAGGAGTTCCAGCAGGCTAGGGCATTGTCTGGTGTCTGGGGTACGAAAGTCAAGGCTGAGCCTACCCTAGTTTCTCCATCATTGCAGGCTCGGAGAAAGTACCGCGACTGGCAAGCCCTCAAGGAAGGGTATGAGAGTGGTGAGCTTGTTTCTGACCCTGGAGCCGTGTCTCAATTCAGCTTGATGCACGATGCCATGGTGGTGAATACCTATGATCAGATCGCTGAGCAAGCTGCGATCTCAATGAAGCTACCTGTTGGTGTGACCGACAAGCATGGATGGTTCAAGGCTGGTGATACAGTCAAGAGCTATTCAACCAGGGCACAGAAGCAGTGGATCGACATGAACAACCTCGACACAGAGCTTGAGGCTCTTGGATATGGCCCTGATACAGGAATGGCTGATCGGCTCAAGAGGATGATCGCTATCCGTATGGGTAGGGACATTGATGATGCTGGTAAGATCGTAGGTGATTCGGTTGAGCTTCCGTGGATGAACGCTCGCTTCTTCGAAGAGATGTTCCATCCTGAGCACGGTGTATTTGGTGCCACAGAGCAGGCCATCGATGCCATGGCTCTGGCCGGTGGACTCCACAAGACTTCGAAGACTGCGTTGAGTCCACGTACTCACGTAACCAACCTGGCTGGTAACTTCATCATGCTGACCATGGCTGGGAAGAACCCCTTCTCCAAGCAATCGATCAAGGATGCTAAGCAGGCCACAGATCTATTCCGTCAGATAGCTAGGCGTAAGATTAACGACAACATCGACCCAGACCTTCTGTTCAGTCCGGATGAGCTAGCCTCTGCTATGCAGAAGGTGGGCTTCGACAGGTTCTTGAAGACCCACGCTGGTACTGAGGTTGACATGGTAGACATCCTGGCTCACCCAACCGTACAGCAGCTTATTGAAAAGCAGGCTTTCGAGACGGCTGAAGGTATGGGACAGGTGCGAAGGATTCTTGATGCTATCGATTCAGCTAGCAAGAATTCAAGCCGGGTGCCTATTGCTTCCAAGCTGACTGCCAAGATGGCACGGGCTCTGACTGGTATTGGTAAGCCTGGTCCCAAGGGTAAGATGACAAAGGGAATCGAGTGGATGTCCAACTTCTACATGATGGAGGACATGGTTCCTAAGATGATGTACTTCCAAGATCTAATCCGTGGTGGAATGAGTATTGACTCAGCGGTGTTGGAAGTAGGACGACGACTACCTCAGTACAAGACTGTTGGACGCTCGATCCAGGGTGCCAGGCGAAGGTTCCTTCCGTGGATCACCTTCCCTGCTGAGATGACTCGGATCATGCGGAACAATCTCATGGACTACCCGCTACGCACAGCGGCTCTCCTACGTACTCCTCAAGCTCTACAGTCCATCTTTCAAGACACGCTTGGACCGGCTACCCAGGCTGAGGTGACGGATGGAATGAGAGAGGCTCCTATGTGGGCACAGAAGGGAACCTCAGTGCTGTTGAATGGTGGATTCGCTACACAGGCTACCCTAGCTGGTGGTACTGGAGCGTTCATCGGATCGGTGCTTGGAGGTGCTAAGGCTGGTACACTTGGGGCAATGGTAGGTGCTGGTGCTGGTGGTATTGCTGGTGTGGCAGCATCCAAGATCTGGCAGGACAGTGATGAAGAGCACATGCGGGCATGGACAATGGACTTCCTGCCTTGGGGCGCTCTACAGCCTGGTACTATGTCTCCTGAGGGAGAGCCAGAAGGGTTGAAGGACTTCGTGGACATCTCCCCTGTGGAGCCTTATGCTGTTTTGATGCCGATTGTCAATGTCATGTTTGGACAGGATAAGTATGGACGAGAGATGCCTACCACAGGTAAGGTAGACACTGTGTCCAAGTCACTGATGGCTTTCGGTGCGTTCTTGGCTCCTACCATCATGCAGAAGTACGGAATGAGAGTGGGCACACCTGATAGTGGTCTGTTCGATCTGAGCCAGGCTGGAACAAGGCTGGGTGCTGCGGCAATCGGCGCTGGTCTTGGGTATGCCGGTGGTGGTGCTGGTGGGGCCGCACTAGGAGGAGCTATCGGTGGATTGATGGGAGCCAACACGTCCAAGCTGGAAGAGGATCTTGGTCTGAAGCGCAACCTCTTCTCTGGACAGACTGGTAATCCTGTGTATGATATCGGAATGAATTCGTTTCTTGGTATCGGTGTATCGTACAAGGCCACACCTGAGACTCGGATGTTCAATGAGCGGGACAGGAGAGCCAGGTTTGAAGAGCTTCGAAAGGTCTGGCAGAAGCAGGTAGACTACGCGATCCAGAACGGCAACGATGACATGATGAATCATTACATGGCCAAGATCGGTGGAAGCTTCACCGCGGAGTACCTTGAGCCAGGTAAGGCTACTGAGAAGTTTGGTGAGTATGTGAAGCGGCGATGGGACAAACTCGGTCGCCATCCTCAACTTCGGAGCTACAGTATTGAGCAGTTGAATCAGATGCTAGAGGAAGCTGTTCAGTTTGCCATCAAGCACCGAACAGAGGCTATGAAGAGAAGAGTGCAGGCTATCCGTGAGGAGCTTCTACAGCGTGAGATGGCTCGGGAAAGCTCGGGATTGAATGTTGGTGGGTATGATTTTGACATCAACACAGCCACAGGACTGCGACAGTACATGCCGCTGTCTGCGAAGAGAAAGAGTATTCGAGGAAAGACAAGTAGATCAGGATTGACACGCCCAAGCATTAGGTAGGATGATGAAAAAGTATGTACTGTTGACGGTAGCTTTGATGTTTCTCTCTTGCATTTCACATGGCAGCTACATTGATGTCATGACACCACAGGAAAGAGCTAACTGTTCGAATGTGCTGGTGATGCGAGAGAGTCTAGGTAGACTCTCTGACTACATGATCTACAGGGCGAAGGAGCTACGTGAATCGAACCCTCCGGTAGCAAGCTTCCTGGCTAAGGAGGCTGTCTGGTATCTTAGGTTGGATGCGCAGTTCTGCAAGATTGAAATGAACATCTGTAAAGGGACGTAACATGGCAGGAGTAAAGAGCGGAAGAGAAGCCCCGATGGGTAAACTAGCTAGTTTACCTCAGAAGATGCGATATGACAACCCGCCGATGCAGGCTGTCCGTATGCCCAAGGGTGGTGGACACCGGAAGAACAAGAAGTATCTCAAGCATCAGGGTGAAGGTGACACCAAGCTAGCGGGTATCATGAAGACTGGTGTGAAGGGTGCGACTAGTCAAAAGCTCCTGGCTTCTAAGGTACGTTCCAAGTGGGATCGAATCCGGGCTACGAAGTGGAAGCATGGTATCAAGGCTGGTGACAGTATGCGATACGCTGCTCCTAGGAAAAAGTAGCTTCTTCCTTTCTGATCCGCGCCTCTAACTCAGCCCAATCCTTTTTCTCGACAAGGTAGAAGAGATCATCCCTTTCGACTTCTTCTTGTTGAATGTCTAGATCCTTTGAACAGAAGGCGCATGTGGTTCCGAAGTTCGAATACCGCCCACATAGACACTTAAACATTTTGCAACTCCCTTAGTGCTGGATCCATGGGCCAGGATTCAATCTGGTTCTTCAGGATCGGGTACTCCTTTAAAAGATCAAATTTGATGAGACGGCCAGGGTGATATGATCTCTGGCTTTTTCTGCTTGTACGTCTCAGAGCCACGCTTTCCCTAGATGATCTTAGTGCATTGTGCATGTGGAGTACGGTGATAACATCAGTGAAGTCTAGCTCAGTCTTGGAGTTCTGAGCGTAGTAGGGTCGCTCGCCCGGGTGAGTCCCCGTCCACACCGCATCCCTTGTGTAGAGTCGATGATGGCCGCGGATATCTGAGTACTGGAATCGAAGGTCTGGAGACACCTCCAGTCTACTCACCACACCATAGCGCCGTCGAGGATGCTCTGTATGCCACGATCTCAATTCAACAGCTAATCTGGGTACCATGACGGCCTGATCGGCTCGTAGAACCTCGTCTCCGTCCGCTAGCCAATACGTTTCGGTACGAGCCTCGGCGATCATGGAGTTTCTGAAGCAGATCTGTACGTTTGGAGGGCACATTGGCAAGTGTCTAACTAGACAGTCTGTCCTGCCACGCTCCTTGTCCACCCACCAATTGATAATGTTAGCGGTTCCGTCCTCGGACCCCACGTTGTAGATGACCGCTCGTTCAAATACGCCCTGGATACTCTCTAGCGCATAAGGTAACCAAAATTCATCATTGGAAACAAGGATCAAAGCTGCTACTACCGGTTCAGACATCTGAACTCCTTCTCTGTCTGGTCATGCTTACTAAGGTTACACAATCCATTGATCTGTTCCTTCTCACAGTAGGTTGCGAAGTAGGTAGCTTCGTCAACGTGCGCTTGAAACCAATTGTCAGGCATCTATCACTTCCATGATCTGCTTGATCCTGTGCTTGATGAGATGGTTCCTTGCCACCTTGTTGTAGGCGTTCTGAGCGATCTTTTCACATGCCTCAGGCTTCCGTCCCACGAACAGCATGGCACGCTCCAACCCTTCACAGGAGTACGGGGTGTAGGGGATGTAGTCTTGCCAGGGCTCAAAGAGGTGGCCGATTCCACTTCTGATATCAGAAGGTGTGATCAGTACTCGTCCAACAGCGATCGATTCCATCACCCTCTGGTTCGGATCATCGTGCTTCTGGCCATGGTTGAACAGAGCTTCGCAGTTACCCATGGCTTCTCCTGTGTGAGGCCATGCTACCTTGTATTGACTGGCGATCTGACGGACATCGTAGGTGAAGCCATGCTTCTTGCAGATCTCAATCATAGGATCTGCCCGTCCAAGGCCACCCTTGGACCCGAAGAAGCCGAAGTTGTACTTGGGCTCATCGACTCTCTGTCCTAAGTTAAAGTAGGTAAAGTCTGTGGCGCACGGAGCCCAATGGGCCGATTCATGGTCAGAGAAAACATCACGCTTGACCCAGGGAGCGAAGAACACATGGTCTACTCTGGCTGCTACCATGGCATGGATCTCAGCTTTGCCGTGTGTGTCGATGAAGTAGGCTACGCTGGGAATGGGGACCGGTCCTGCTGCCAGGTGCCAGTCATACTCTCCTTTAGTGTTCCGCCCTGAATCTAGATCGATGAGCAAGTCGAATCGCTTGTACTTCTCCACGTCATCGAATCGCTTCTTGTCGATCTCGATCACGTCATGTCCAAGCGCACGTAGCTCTCTCACCATGCACATGCCATAGGTAGGAATCTGTTTATTGGCAGAGTAGTACCTGTAGTAGGCGAATAGGATCTTCAATTGTGGAACCTCCAGAGTAAGTCTTGATCTGGACTGTATACCCAGACATATTCGCAGTTGTTTGAGTTCACTGCCTTCTCCATGGCTTCGATCCAGCTACCATACAGATTGTTTGTGATAGTTTCAGTTGCACCAGAGGGAAGACCTATCTCCCCCCAGAAGCTACGGTTACGCTTAGGACCGCTCGTCATTACTACGTAGCTCATTCCAATCTCTTTCCCAAGCTATGGCGCTGAACAGTATATCATGTGTCTCGGCTTCGTACACAATACCGGTAGTTTCGAAAGCGCATTGCAGAGCTTCAAACAAGAAGCTGAAGTATTCTTTAGAGATATGTGGACCGTTGCCCGCTGAAGGGAGTATCTCAGTGTGACGGTGCGCTGAGTATTCATACCTATGGGCTCCCTTTCTCCATGGCTCACGATATCTTACATAGAATAATTTAGAGTCCACCACTCACCTCATAGATCTGTCCTGCCACGCACCAGTTACTCTGTTTTAGCATGGCTACCACGAAGTCAGCAATCTCATCTATCTCTCCGAATCTACCGAAGGGGATGGCCTTTTCAGCAGAAGCCCTCACCTTCGGATTAAGTTCCTCCACCATCGGGCTTTCGAACCAGCCAGGGGCCACCGCAAACAGCGCAATTCCTCTGCTTGCTGCACGTCGGCTCTCGTTCATGACGTACCCATTGAGCCCAGCCTTTGAAGCACCATAGACGCTAAGTCCGCCTGAGCCAGGGCGTCTCGCACAGGTGGAGGTGATGAAACATGCCTTGCCCTTACTCTTGAGCAGGGCTTTCAAGGCAGCACGGAAGCAGAAGATGGGACCGTGCATGTTCACCTTGAGTAGTTTCTCTACGTCCTCTACTGATCCGAGAGGATTCAAGTAGGCACCAGCACCGGCTGACACTACTAAGTTGTCGATCCCTCCCATTTCTGCAATGACTGTCCTGATTTGGTAGGTGATGACTTCAGGAAGCCATTCGAGATCAAGGCCAGGTGTAGTGCTGCGGCTGAGGCATCGTACAGTGTGACCCTCATCCCACAGCTTGGTGCTGATACGTTCTCCCAAGCCTTTGCTTCCGCCGATAATCAGTGTCTTCATTTTAGTAACTCCTGTAGTTGTTCGTATAGAAATCCATGGATGTAAGGTACCTGTTTCCCATCGAATGCTCTGTGATCTGGAGTCACACCGATGAACACTCGGCCATCGATTGGGTGATTCACACACACCACCAGAGGGATTCCATTGGAAGGCACCAGAGCCCCCCAACCCATTTCCACGCCGGGGCACCCACTCACCATTGCCCCGGCTGGTGACCCGATAAAGCCTGCTCTAGCCCACTCAATCATGAGTTGGGTAGAGTATCGAGCCATCTCTGTCTTGCTGAACTTCGCTGCTGCCTTCAGCCCCTTCCTCAGCTTCCTGTGTACCCACTCCTTGTCTCTTTTGTGAGGGTCCATGACCATCGACATTAGTCCAGTGCGTACCTCAAAGTGAACCATCACCAGGGCGTCCTGCCGCATCCATACACGACCGTCCAATACCGCACGATTCAAAGAGTTGTCATACTCCAGCATCCTGCTGGTAGCTAGGATGGTAGCTTCGTACACGTCAGCGAACTTGATATCATCTCCCACCGGCAAATGGAATCCTCCAGGGATTGCAGTACCATCGGGCCAGAAAGCATGAGCGAGTTGTCTCCACCCTTCATCAGAAACAGAGACTAGCTCCTTGATGGCTCCGTAGACAGGCCACCCCAGGCTACGTAGGAGCATAGCGAATTCCAGATCCTTTGGCAAGCGATCCAGACCCTTCTCTTTCTTCTCGCGCTCACGGGCCTGGTTCACCAGCATCCTGATGAGCTTACGAGTCTCTAGGTAAGCAGTTCTGGCTCCCTTGATGGCATCCCCGTGACCATACCTCTGCGCTGCACTCCAGATGTAGTCTGGAGAGAGAAGCTGTAGGATCAACTGGAATTCAGGGGCGTCGATGATTTCCATACTTCCTCTTGTAGTCTGTATCCTTCCAGAACAACAGGTTCAGAATGTTGCCACGGAGCGGATCACTCTTCATGAAGTGGCGGAAGATGTCCATGTCCTTTGGCAGACAGTGACCACCGATACCGTCCCGTGTTTCTTTCACGTCGATGTTCCACTTCGTATTCATGGCTGCTCTGAGCTTGCCGTAGTCCACGCTAGCGTCATCACATAGCAGATGGAGGTACTCAGACATGGCAATTTCGATAAATCGGTAGGCGTTTTCGGCTACTTTTGCCAATCCAGCGATCTCGAAATCCACCCTATGGATCAGATCAGTGTCCATGAAGTTGCTGTAGAAGTCGATGGCCATCTCCCACCCGATGTCAGAGCGAGCACCCATCACCCTGTCTAGGTTAAAGACACGGTGCTGGAGATCGTTCGGGTTGTACCGGTGAGGGAATAGAACCAGCTTGGCACTGTCCACTTTGGCATGAAGCTCACCGATCCTCCGCGGATCTATGGTGGACTCTACGCTGATGAGAGTGTTAGGGTGCTGGGGGATCTGTCTGAGCACATTAAGTACCTGATCCATGGTGTAGACGCAGATGATCTGCACGTCACAGTCTAGATACTCTGTGCCTACGTTGAATCCCTGTTCTCTCAGCTTCCAGATCTTCTTCTGGTCAACATCCATTCCATAGATGTCAAAGTCAAGCTTCGCTAGACTCGCCGACGTTACTAGATCCTGAAGAACTGGAGTCCCCACTTCCCCTAAGCCGATCACGCATACGCTTTTCATTCTCAAACCTCTTCATTTGTTTATGCATCTTGTACTGACGCCTGGCATACTTGATGATCTTACGCCGGTACATGTCTTGCTTCAGTCTAGAGAGACGATCGATGAATAAAATTCCATTCAAGTGATCGATCTCATGTTGTAGTACGGCTGCTTCGAAGCTTTGTGACTCGAATTCGATCGGTTCCCAATCCAAGGTAATTGCACCGACACGTATTGACTGTGCTCTCTTCACTACCTGGCGATAGTCAAGGGGTACCGACAAGCAGCCTTCCCTACTGTCTTGCGTCCCTTCCTCTGACAGGATTACGGGATTTAGCAGAACCTTAGGGGATGGTTCGTTCGTCTGCGGCCAATCGGGATCAACCACGATGACACGAAGAGGAAGCCCGATCTGATTGCTGGCTAGGCCAACACCCGGTCGCTGTCCATTGTAGATACCGCAGCACATGAAGGCTACGTGTGTCTTGAAGTCGTCACTCCTGGCCACCTCTTCAGCAACTTCCTCACACTTGATGCGGAGGATGTTTTCGAATGCAGGATACACGGCTATCTTAGGAATGGACGGTACGATAGGGGGCAACTCGATCCCTTCAGCAGTAGTGAAGGTGATCTTTTCCTCCTCTTCAGGCTCCTCTTCCTCCAGTGCTACCGGAGGAGCAGGTACCTCTTCGGGCTTTGTCAGATCGAGTACTTCTTCTTCATTCGTCATTGGTGATTCCTGTTACTCGGCCAAGCCAAGTGATATATTTGATGAATCCGATCACGAATGCAGGCATGATCAGACACACCATGATGAACGCAAATAGTACCCAGAAAACGATCATTCGAAGTCCTCCGCTAGGTCAAGCTTGACAGCAGTCAGATACGCTTGAATCTCTTCGATGGCATAGTTGAGCAGGTCGATGTAGCCCTCCACTGAGGAGTCTAGATCACCAAGCTCGTCCACTGCATTTGTGATGATAGTCAGAGCTTCTTCGTAGGTTGCATCTGTAAGCATGATAGTCTCCTATTTAAGTACTAGTGGGTGATGGATGTATGGTATAACCTCTAGCTCCTTGAGCACCCTAGCATTACGCTTCAGTTGTGTACGAATCTCTTTCTCAGAGTCTATCCAGCGGCCACCTTCACGGTCACCGATCTGGTCGAACATGTCTCGGGCTTCCTTGATGTCCATCCACTCAAGCGGGTGACCGATGAGTCCTGCCTTTGCCACTCGCTTGCTCCACTCTCCATGGGCATACCCGGCACCACGGAACTTGGGATTGAAAGCCCCTACTTTCTTCACCACCTTCTGTGTGAGGAAGGTGAAATCCCCTCGGGGACTGGAAGCAAAGATGGGTGTGACCCCATGACTCGTCATGAACTCAGTGAAAGCAGGTACCGTGTCTTTGATCTCCTTGTCTTGGATCCGACAGTAGTGGTGGCATCCTGATAAAGACATCGCTTTCATATAGATCTCAAACCATCCTTTCTCTGTGGGGAAAAGGTCGTCCTCCAAGATGCAGAGGTAGTGGCAGTCTTGCAAGGCCCAGAGGGCTCGGTTCTTATTGGCTGCTACTCCCAGGTTGGGGCCTTTGATCAAAAGCACCTCACATTCTCGACAGACATCCTCCACTGAATCGATCATCATCTCTTCCAGCTTGGCCTCATGCTTGGAGCCGTCATCACATACTACGATACGAGTAGCAGGGTCCACAGTCTCCTTGACTGCTTCCACTACCTTACGTAGCGTGTGGTGCCTGTTGTAGTGGCAGATGGCTACGCCCTTCTTAAAATCCATCTAGCTTCTCCTTGAATCTAACGATCTCCCCTTTCCGGGTGATATGCTCCTTCAAGAGTTGTTCTAGTATCTCTACTTTCTCTTTCAACGTTGCCAACTCCTGCTCAAGCTGCTCATTCGTTATCATGTTTTCATAACTTTGTTGATGGTTTGTGAGATGTTAGTCACGTAATCGA
>Ga0180438_10012256_pt1 | contig 10221 bp, 11 predicted proteins | sample SS_ome_12_FD_132455 | JGI IMG/M metagenome (GOLD analysis project Ga0180438, IMG submission 132455) | Hypersaline lake sediment archaeal communities from the Salton Sea, California, USA - SS_3_D_2 metaG | ecosystem: Environmental > Aquatic > Non-marine Saline and Alkaline > Hypersaline >...
AGAAAAAGCGTGGCACTACATTTTCGGCCTTCAAAATCCATCTCTATTGAAAACAAAGGACTTACAACGCAAAATCAAACAAAATCACGGCCCAACTGTAGAAGATGGGTATGACGGACGAACAACGACGCGATCTCTTCGAGGTCATGGAAGATCGCTACGACTGACAGGCTCAGTCCTCATTGCAGCACAGGTCCCCGTCAAACACTGGCACGACATCATCGGGGATCCCACGCTGGCCGATGCCATTCTTGACAGACTTATCCACAACGCCTACACCGTTGCCCTAAAGGGAGAATCCATGCGAAAACGAAAGACAAAAGACTTGACTGCCGCCAAGCCATCCGGTAAGAAGAACAAACACAGTTGAACGACCCGCGTCGCTACGCTCCGACAAGTGGCCCGAATCCTTCGGATGCAGTATGGATCCCGATCGGGAAACGCTTTTCCTACGGCTTCAACCTTGACACCCGACGCCAGCTCGCCATCGGACCATTTTACCGTCCCCGAGATTGCACCGGCCAAGTCCATTACAAGAACGACATCGTCGGCGCCCACTGGGATTCCCGGAAAATAACCCGCGCCGTATCCTTTTTTTGTGACTCTGAAGTCGGCTTCAACGCCGTCGGTTGGAATCGGGATTTCAAAGTGACCATGGCCGTCAGTGGCAGCAAACATCAGTGTCCTGCCACCTCCAGTATTCATTGATCCACTTTCAGCACGAGCAACACGTATCAGGCCCACGACAGCACCGGGGATGGGTCTGCGTTGAGCAGTGAGCACCTTCCCTGAGATGAAGAACGACGCTTTTTGGAGCACGAGGTCAAGGTTCGTCCGCTCCTGGCCCGGCGAAAGTGTCCATTCTTCCGAGCAAAACGGCCAGGGCATGTGGTAACCATTGGCAATGACGTACACAACGGCCTCGCCGAATGTGGCAATACCCGCGATCTCATATGTCCCATCCGCGGTTGTCTGCGCACGATAGACCTCGTGCCCGCCTTCACGATAGGCATCCACTCCGGCGTGCAGCTCCACCGTCGCGCCTTCGATGGGATAGCCTTCCTGGTTTGTCACCGTGCCCAAAACGGAAGCCGGTAGGACCTCGTCGGCCTGTTCTTCAGGCAGTGGCTTATCCTTCTTCTCCTCGGGGATCGTCGCGGTAACCGGATCCGGAAACGCAGACGCCGCAGAAGCGGGTTCAGCCGATGACTCGACCAACTCTACGGTTGTCAGTTCCGGCTTGGCAACGGTGAGAGCCCCGCTCTTGGACGTCCGAGCGTCTTTATGCCACGGCGTCCACAGCAGCAACGCGATAACGAGTATGAGAATGGCCGCGAGTGCCGAGACGAGCAGTTTCACGTTCATGATAAGCAGACCTCCCAGCCCGATTAGGTGTCCTGCGCCGACTGCCGTGTCCACGCCGCCTTTGGTGGTCCATGTCGCCTCGCCCAGCGGAATCGCGGCGCACGCGCGCACAATCGTGTCCTTCTTCGGCCGCATGCTTCGGATCGAGTCGGCGGCTTCGGACCACAGTTTGTCTTTGAGTATCTTTCTGCCGTATTTGAGCAGGCCCGCAACGGCGTTCGGCGACTTTCCGAGGTACTCCCCAATCTCCTTGAGCGATTTGCCCTCGAAATAGTGAAGGTAGATGGCCTCGCGCGTCTTCTGAGGAAGGTCATCGACCATGGCGCGGACGGCTTTAGCGCGCTCGGCCCGCTCGGCGTCCACGGGGGCTTCATGATCTTCGCCGTTTCGCGCCAGTTCGGCCATGGCTTCTCGGCGCCGGGTATTCGCGCGAAGCCGATCCAGGCAAACGTTTCGGGCAATGGTCGACAGCCACGCACGAATCCCGCGCGGGTTCTTGAGCGTGTCAAGCCGTTTGTAGCACCGAACAAACGTCTCCTGTGCAGCGTCCTCGGCCTCCGTCGGATCTTTGACGTGGCTGAGACACAAGCCGTACACGGCAACAAAGTGGCGTTCGACCAATTCGGCAAAAAGCTCGTGCCGGCCGGCAAGCACCTCGCGAATCACATCGGCGTCACTCATCGCCACGCACCCTTTTTGCTGCATTATGCCAAGTGCTCGGCTGCATGCCTTTACCCTTACGGCTTCATTGGTTCACTCGTCCGCGCAGCGGCTCAAGAATGCAAGCGGCTTGAAGCGCGGCCGCTCGCAACGCCTTTTGGCCACAACATAGCTGAAAGCTGATAGCTGACGGCTGAACGCTAACCATTATCTAAGACGATTCTTGCACGCGGAATGTGAAAAAGAAAACGCCAACGGGAAGAATAAGGCCGCTCATACCAAATTGCATTCAAACACCAACTTATGTGACTTCGCGCGAGCCATGGCCTTGCTGTCATCCTGAGCGAAGCGAAGGATCTAGAACTCGTGAAGGTATCTGTGAGAGCGGGATTCTTCGCGTTGCTCAGAATGACGCGTAATGACAGTCGTTGTCACGCAAATCACTATTGTCCCCATCGAATTGGTATGTTTTTGAATGCGACTTGGTATCAGACCATATAGCACAGACACCGTGCCGGAGGCCACGAGGGAGGGGGCAAAATGGATGGGCTCAAGATTTCTTGCTGTAAATATACATGCGGGAAGTTCTATGGCCCACCGTTACGATATCCTCGCCCGGCGATGGCGTGACGTTTGCGGCCAGCGCGCACATCGGCGAATGGTCGATCGGAAAGATCGAAACCGCTTGCCCGTGCTTATCCAAGACGTGCATAAATCGTTTGAGTGCCTCCGGCGGAACGTCTTTGCGCCGTTTGTGCGGGCCGGGTTCGATCAGTATCTCGGCCTGCGCGATTTCCGTTTTCCCGTTGCCGCTCCAGTCGATCAGGTCTCCGGCCGTCGTCAACCGACCTATCGCTTGGCCTATTTCCGGGTGGTCGCTAGCGTAGGCCGGCCGCGCGCGCGTGAAGTTGTCATACTCCCATAGCGTATCGCCGCTCGAGTCGAGCAGATGCGCGCGACGGCGGTAGGACTCGACGGTATAGACCTCTTTGCCGGGTAATTCGTCGTGGAGATTCGCCGCCAGAACCTTTTGCGCATGGTGCAGGTCGTTTCCCCGACACCACAGAACTGCGCCGTTTTTGTCGAGGAGATTCGGGCCGGTAACCAGGAGGACCTGGTTGCCGTCCACAAGGCCCTCGGGCGAAACCCGGTCAATTAGGAAATCATCGACATGCGGGTCGTCGCCCAGTTCCGTCGGCACATGCTTCTTCCAGAGCAGGTTGCCGTCGCAGTCCACGATCCAAAACTCGCCCGTCTCTTGTACGCTAAACCCGGTCTCGGGTCGGCCGTCAAGGTCCAGGTCGCCGTGATGCATGCAATCACAGAACGCCTTCCCGGGCGTGGGTAGGGTCCACAGCTCGTCGCCGGCAGCCGTCATCCCCACCACCCGGGGTCCGCGCCCCTGATCATCGGCGCACGCGACGAGGATGTGCGTGCCGCGCGCCCCGTCATACACCACGTTCCACAGCGCCACGCGACCCCCGAGGTCAAGCACCGTCTTTACGGCCCCGCTCAACGCGTCCAACACGTAGATCGGGCCGTCGCCGACGACGACCTCGAGTGCGCCGTCGTCGTCGAAGTCTACAATCTCCGTGAGCACGTGGCGGTGCTTGCGTTTGTGCCACATGTGCGACATGCCGCCATCCGGGCACGACGGATCGTTGTAGAAACCGTGATAAAGCCGCACCGCGTCGTTCTGCCAGACCAGCGTGCCGTCCCCGCGATAGAGCCGCACACAATCGTCCTCGCCGATGGTCAGGGGCGTCGCAATTTCGTCGAGTCCGTCGCCGTCCGCGTCGGCGATGGCGATGTTGCACGTATTGGTCGTGTCTTCCCCGAGCACGATAACGCGCCGCTCGATTTTGTCCTCAGGAAAATCCAGGTCCGCGCCCGCCGGAAACTCGAGATACGCGTTGCCCTCTCGCGCGCTCATGCTATCGGCCTCCTTGCCCGTTTACCCGTCTGCTCCATCGCGCCCCAGCACACCCACGGCAGCATGCCTATTTCAAATCGGCGGGATCAAGCGGAGGGTCGGAGTCTCTCAGGGATTCCAAGGCCTCGACGTCAGCGAGGTCCCTGGTGCGCCCGGTGGCCCGCTTGTTCTTGATTAGGTCGTTGAGCGACAGGATGCGCAGGCTGAGTCCTTCGATACTGACCTCGACAGAACGTGCAAAGGCCGCCCCGAACTCGAGGCCGGTAGCGGCGGTGATAATGTCGATTCGTCTTGGCGCAACGCCGATTTGGAACACGGTGTCGTCCGCTTCGAGGGCCGCTTTGGTCAGATCGTGCAACGGGGCGCCGAACCGCTTCAAGGCGCGCAAGACGGCCTCTGCATTGTCGGACGACGGATTTACCCAGATATCAATGTCCATGGTAGCGCGGGGATAGCCGTGCGCGGCCATGGCATACGCGCCGACGACAAGGAACTCAGCCTTCTCGTCGGCTAAGGCGCGTAACATGTCTTTGTAATCTTCGTTCAACATCGTGCCGTTTGCTCAAGGACGCGGCTTCCCGTGTAAGCGGCCAGACGAGGTCGATGCGACTCGCCATCGAGCCGGGAACGAAATTGTCGTCCTTGGCGTCTGAAAGGCGTTTGATAACCGTATGCTTCCTGTCCATGAGTTAACATTACCACTGAAGTGATTGCAGTTCAATCGAGTGTGACTGCGTGTGTCGGTGCTCAGCGTCATCAGGTCGCTTGAGGCCTCCCTTGAAATCCCCTCCATTCCCAGCATTTCTCAAACCGCGAATGAACACGAATGGACACGAATACTAGCGGTCGATCCGGGTTGGTCGCTCTTCGTGAAGACCATGGCGCAGCCAGTAATTTGATACACTGCGTCTTCCAGGCACAAATCATCCCTATTCGTGTTTATTCGTGTTCATTCGTGGTTTGCGTTCGCCTCTCCTTAACCCTTCGAGTTGTGCCTTTCTCTTACTATTTCACTCCGTTCGTTTCCTCCGCCGCAGCGCACTCAGTGATCTCACGAGTCCGCATTTCTCATCCAAGAGGGCGTCATGGGTCTTCTTGGCGCGGTGTGCGATCTCGTTGACCTTTTCAATGAGTTTCGCCATATGAGCGTCGTCCTGCAACTCACCAAGCGTGAAAAGAAGGGGCCGATGGGCAATCCGATTCCTGTCCGGCGCTAGACACGCTCACGATGTGGGCCGTCTGGGCTTGAGCAGCCTTAACGACCCTTGCTTTCGCAGGAACGATTCTGGATTTCTTGGCAGCCGGCTGTATAATGCGTGAACGGGTCTGAAAGGTCGTTTTTGGGGAGGCAAGATCCGATGGATAAGAGCACAAAGATCCTCATCGGTTGTTTCCTCGCTGCAGGGCTTGCGGGTTTGATCTTGCTTGTGGTGGGTGGGGCCGGCATGTACCTACTCTACTCTCACATCGCGCCAGCATTTGCCCCGGGCGAATTCCCCGCGGTTGAGCCTGGCGTCCACGCGGGCGAAGGCTTCTTCGTGCAAAGCCTTGTCTTTCACGATCAGCGGCTCGGACGACTGACCGACATCATTATACAGGTCTCTGACGGCGGTTCCGAACCCGAGCTAGGCATTGTCGGTGCACAAGGAGCGTTGTTCCTGGACAATGACTTCAACGAGACCTCTTTTGTGGGGTTTGGCCGCGGCTTCGTTCATGTGGAGTTTCTCGATGTTGAGAATGACGGCGTTTGGGAATTCATCAACCGGGGTAGTTGGGGTTCGGACACGGCGCTGATCGGTTCCGAAGGCCAAGTTCGGTGGAGCTATGGCGGCATGCCGGGGGTGAATGATATGTGTGCAGGCGATGTGGACGGCGACGGCGACCTCGAGTTCGTCGTTGGGTTCAACGGCGGCGGCGGAGTGCATCTCGTCGACGCCGACGGCCAGCGTATATGACGGCAACCGGATCGAAACGTATGGCACGTCGAATGCGTCGATATCGACGGCGACGGTTCTGACGAGATCGTGCACAGCAACGCAGGGGGAGTTATGGTCGTGCGCGACGCCACGGGCCGCGTCGTCAGGCGATCTGATCTCAGGCCCTACTTCTCGGACTTCTCGCTCTGCAGGTGGCCAACCAAGGAGGGGGGGATACACGCGCTACTCGCAGAAGACGATGTCGTTTGAGTGCTTGATTTCGCCGGAACCGTTGTCGCCGCGTACGACGCTCCGGATTGCGGTAGCCTTGGCAGTGCATCGGGTACACCGGTGGTACTCAACACGGGGAGCCCGGAATGTTTCGCTGTGCTCGTGGACTTTGAGGGTTCTGGCGCTGCCTTATACGTTTACGACGCTGAAAGAACGCTCATCTACCATGAAAGCCTTTCCGAATCCGGCGCAGCCATTGCAGCTACAGACCTCGACGGTACCGGCACCGAAGAACTGCTCGTGGGCGGCCGCGGCAAACTGTGGCAATACACCCTCACAAACGCAGACACCTCCCGCCAATGACGGCCCCGGTTTTTAGCCTGCTCGAAACCGATCCTACCCAGGTCTTTGCGGTTGTTCGATCCTATTGATATACCGGAGGTGTCTCGCTGGTGTCTTCGAGGGAATGGAGGTCAAGGTCGACATCCAGCGTGGGCCAATACAAATGAAAGCCGTGATGGAATTCGACTTCCAGAATATCCGCAATAGTCGCGTGCTTGAACCATGGGAACTCGTCGTAAGGAAGGAAATACTCCTTCCCCGCAGCGTAAAGCCAACGGTTGCGATAACCCGCAAATAGGGCCGGCGCCTGAAAGGCGCGGAGCCTACTTGTCGGTGTTCATCGTATTGTTGGGAGCCTCTTTCAGATTGGCCATCAGATGTTTACCAAGGTTTCTGAGCAACCGGCCATGGGGCTCGGCAGCGATTCTGCCAATAGCCCCTAAAATCCTTGGGCGAGACAGGACGGCGAGAAAACCTAGACGGACTAAGGAATCCGCAACGAGACCCGAGGTGGGAAAATCAGGATCGGCTTTGGTGATCAGTTCGTCGAATTCGGGGACGGCCTGATGGAGCTGAGTACTGATGCCACAGGCAAGGAAATCGCCGAAAGGGGGAAGTTCGCGGAGCAGAAGAGCCGGGCCGTTCTTGACGGTGCCATCAGCTTGCGGGAGCGGAGTGAGGATGACGTCTGCTTCTGTCATATACCGTAGTCTGGGTTACTCTCTCTCACCATCGAAACAGGATAGTCTGGCTCCGACTCGCCGTAGGCTGCATCAAGAGACGCGGCGGAAACGGCGAGCCACGGTTGCCGCTCGGCATCCTTGTCCCCTAACTCGGCAACCGAGACAAACACGATGAGTCCCTTGCGTGCTGCAATGGGCTCTGAGAGTTCCAAATGGGTCGAGTCCACTACTTTCGCCTTCATCAGGACCATTGGCGTCTGCTCCTCAGATTCATGATTCAGAATACCTCAACACTCTGGGGGTTTCAAGGCGCCGAACACCTCGTGTCGCGACTCTTTGATAATGTCCTCTTTTGGACTCGATAGAAATGTCCTCTATGGTGGTCCTTCTTGGAAAGGAGGGCCGCATGGAAGGACTTTTGTTGATGAGCGGAAAGGAACGTAAGCGGAAATTGGTTTTTGAGGAGGTGCGTGCCGGGCGGCTGACGAGGGTGCAGGCGGCCCAACGGCTGTCGTTGAGCTATCGGCAGTGTCGGCGGTCGTATACGCAGTATGAGGCTCACGGGGATGCGGGCTTGGTGCACCGGAGTCGCGGCCGGCCGTCGAACCGGGCGAAGCGGGCGGGATTCAAGGCGCATGTGCTGGAGCGCTACGCCGAGCGCTACGACGGTTTCGGACCGACGCTCGCCGCTGAAAAGCTCGCCGAGGAAGGCTATGTGTTGGACCATGAGACGCTTCGCCGCTGGCTTTTGGGGGCGGGTTTGTGGCAGAAGCGGCGCAAGCGTTCCAAACACCGTGCACGGCGGGAACGCAAAGCGCATTTTGGCGAGTTGGTGCAGCTGGACGGCAGCCACCACCGGTGGTTTGGCCCCGAGCGGGCCGAGTCTTGCGTGATGGATATGGTCGACGACGCGACGGGCCTGACGATGGCGCTGATGGCCGAACAAGAAACCACCGAGGCGGCGATGCGTCTGCTGTGGCAGTGGGTCGAGCGCTACGGCGTCCCCCAGGCGCTCTACGTAGACCGAAAAACCGTGTTTATCACGGATCGCGAGCCCACGCTCGAGGAGCAACTCGCCGGCCAAGCGCCCATGACGGCCTTTGGCAACGCCTGCGCCAAGCTGGGCATTGTGCTCATTCCCGCCAACTCGCCCCAGGCTAAAGGCCGTGTCGAACGGCGTCACGGCGTGCTGCAAGACCGGCTGGTCAAAGAGCTGGCGTTGCGCGGCATCACGCGGATCCCGACGGCCAACCGACTGTTGGCCAATGGATTCATCGATGGGCTCAACGCAAAATTCGCCCGGCCCTCTGTCGGCTCTGTCTGTCTCCGGGTATCACGTCCACATGTTTCGAGTAAAGACAGAACGGACAATGGTTGCGATAGCCGCCGTTTGTGAGCGGCACGACTTCTTGGCCGCAGTGCTCACACACAAATCCCGTGTTTTCATTTTTTCTGCTCATGCCCTGACCTCCTTGATTTCGTTTGCGTTGAAATCAAAGAGTCAGGGTTCCGTTTGCTCTCCCTCAGGCGAACGCCCGCGTTCGCCTAAGGCCCCGGCTTGGCTCGACCAGTGACCCATTCACCGCGTCCCCTTGCGGTTCGGCGATTACTTCCGGTTCCAGCTTCATTCCCGCCTCAGGTCGCGGGGCAAGAAATCCGAACCACGACCGACTTTGGCCACGCGCTCCGCGTGGCGTTGTATCGGCCACTGTAGGGCGGCATTCCCCGCCCTCCACCGGTAGGTGTACGTTCGGCCTCACGGGCTCTGGCGTCGTCCCCTGCGGTCAGACACGAGCAGATTGGCTGCAGAATCTTCTGTTCATACTGCGCTCCTTTCGTAATCCCCAACGGGTACCTGGGTACTTCGCTTAACATCTCTCACTCATCGAGTCTTACTGTCCGAACAACCCAGACAAATTGTCCAGGGAATCCGTGGTGCTCGCCGGGACAATACTCCTGCGAGGACGCGCCCTGAATGCAGCACGTCACGTGGCGCCAAAACCCCACTCGTTCTTCGCTTGGCCAGGTTGTGATGACCCAATCCCCGGGATACCTGTATAGAATCATGCGCGCAGCTTCGGCGCCGATCCCTTTGCGCCGCCAAGGACGCAGAATGTAGAACTGTTCCATGATATTCGCTCGGGTCGGCGTTACGCCGTCTGGGCCAGTATGCGGGCGGTTAGTCTTGATGAGGCTCAAACCAACCAACGCCTCGGCGGCGGCGATAACGAGACCGACGTGGTCCGGCCTTCCGAGGTAGTCATCGATCGATTCGCCCCAATCGATGATTCCATCGGCGCCCGGATCCATTCCCTCCTCGTACAGCGCAAACTGATTCAAGCGGCGGAGGGCATCGCGACTTTCCGCTCCTGCGATGCTCAACGTAGGCATTATCAACTTGTCTCCCTTCTAATACAGCAAGAGCCGCAAACGTGACGTCACGCCTGCGGCCAGAAGCAAAGGAAACGGCCGCCCACCAAGGACGGCCGTAGTATCTTAGCGTCAAAAAATGCGAAGCTAACCCGGACGCTCCCGGAGGCGCGACAACACGACGATTTCAGGATGTAACAAAGTCATACTCTCCTCACCTCCTTTCCGGTTGGGGCTCGGCCATTGGTTTACCTATGATAAACACAGTCTAGTCACGTCGACGTCGAATGTCAACAAAACACCCGCCGGCGCAAAGCCGCTTTGTGGCATATACGCCCCCATTCTGATCCGAGAACATGAAGAATGCGCATCCCAGACTGTCATTCCCGCGCAGGCCGGAATCTTCGCCCCACCCGGCGCCCATTCTTGTCATTCCTGCGCAGGCAGGAATCTCCCCGCACACCCGGCGCCCCTTCTTGTCATTCCTGCGCAGGCAGGAATCTGCCCGCACACCCGGCACGGTAGGTTGGCAGTGAGATTCCCAGTCAAGTTGGGAATGACACAGTTCGGGCTGTCTCGGGGACCTCACGCCCGTCTTTCCTCCAAGGCCCACTTTGCCGGCAAGACCTGTGCGGCCTTGACGCTGCGGGCGGCTGCGTGCGAATTCGGGGCGGAAACCCTCGCCTGGCGGAAACCCTCGCCTTGACATCTTCTCGGTGGG
>Ga0180438_10012258_pt1 | contig 10221 bp, 19 predicted proteins | sample SS_ome_12_FD_132455 | JGI IMG/M metagenome (GOLD analysis project Ga0180438, IMG submission 132455) | Hypersaline lake sediment archaeal communities from the Salton Sea, California, USA - SS_3_D_2 metaG | ecosystem: Environmental > Aquatic > Non-marine Saline and Alkaline > Hypersaline >...
CGACACAAGAATATGACTAAGAAAACATCAAATCCTAATCAGATTAATATACCTGTTCGCTCATATGAGTGGGTCATTGGCATGTTGTCACATTGGATACAACAATCTTTAAATACGATTTGTAACCTATCGTATCTTGGATGTGTTACAAAATGACAGAGAAAACATATGTAGACATGAACGACCGACATGGTCGTAAGTTTGGGGAAAAGACTTTCCTAGCTGGATGTCCATACTGTAGTGGTGAGGTTGCGAAACATTTTGTTAAAAGGGTATTGAGTAAGTTCAATGACGAGGTGGTGCATGAATGGACCGATGTATACTATTCGTGTAAAGGTTCGTGTCATGTAATCTTCACTCGTATTGATAATCTAAAACTCGCCGGTATCATGGTCGACAAAAAAGGTAATGAAATAAAACCTGACGATGGAACTTTTGCTCCACGGTGATATCATGAAAGAACCGAACCCGTTTCAGAAAAGGTTCGCTAAACAGTTCGGGTATGACATCGACGCCATTATGCAATCGGTAAAGGAAAGTCTCAAGTTACTCAATGTCGCTCATGACTGTCTTGCTGATGTGGTCGGTGAAGAGTTTCATAATAAAATCCATGCCATCGCTGGTCAACAAACCATAAGAGATGACACCGATGACGATTTTCAATATGAGGGAAAAGTAAACGGTAACTGTATCTATTCCATGTCTCAATTTCTTCTTATTGATAAGCATGATGGTGACGATACCCTATTAAAGCAAATCAAAGAAACAAGAGAGGTATACGAATGACGCTCCCGACTTTGTTGGAACGATGTCATTGTATCGGTTGTCCCGAATCTGCGAAACACATAGTAACAATTTCGGAGAAACACATAGTAACAATTTCGGATAAGGAACGCTGTTATGTTGTTGGCCGAATATGTGACAAGTGTCTCGTTACTTTTTTACTGGACGAAACATTGAGTGTAAGGACAGGTAGGTGGGTAACATGACTTGCACCGTATCAGGATGTGACGGAAAGGTCAAGGCCAAAGGGCTATGTCCGAAACATTATCAGCAACAGCGTCGTGGAACCTTAGATACTTCGAGGGTATCACACGAGACAAAACCAATAGCGCCCGGTGACGGTCCAGACACCAAAACCGATAAGCACACTATTCTCGATAGGATATTTGGCGGCAGGGTAATTAAAACCCCCGGTGAAACGATGCCAAAAGAGCCGAATGCCGACGGAGGAAAGAAGGATACAAAACCGAAACCGAAACCGAAACCGACACCGACTAATAGGAGCGGTCATCCAAGGGTATCACCAGCGTTGTTCCTCATGATAGGGCACCGCCTCGACAAGACCTTTGAAACAAAAGATTTTGGATTGGACCGAGAAGAGGCCGAATATATGGCCGAACTGATGGCCGATGCTATGGCCGAAAAGGGTAAGGAAGTTTCACCGACGGGAATGCTCGTGGTCGCCATAGTCATGTGGATAATTCCACCGCTTCTGACGCATTTGCCTAAGAAACTTGGTATGGGCGAACATTCCGATGAACACCCTTCCGACGGGGATAAGGTCGGGCTTAGACGAAACAAGGAGGGATTTCTATCACGGATAAAAAATCGCTTCAAACGGAAAAACCCGGAAACTCAAAGACAACCTCTACCTTCTCCACCACAACCGACGGAACCAATAACGGAAACGGGGGTTCCAATGAACACATTCGAACCGAGAAAGGTAAACAAAGATTGGAAACCGGTGGACCTGACGGGGATGGAACAGAAGTCAACGAGGTTCCACGAGACGAGAAAGCCGACGAAAGCGAAATAAAGTTCATGCGTCATGTAACCGTCGTGGGATTACCACGATCCGGTAAAACAACGCTATGCGTCGAAATATTCCGTCGGTGTCCTCGTGCGATATTCCTCAATGTCGCTCATGAACCATATTTCGATGGCGTCTATAGTGCATCGAATGAAAGGGATGCATTGACAATTGCCGACGGTGAAAGGACGCATATCGTTTGGAACTGTAACATATGGGATGTCCAGGGATTTCTTGGCAAATTGATTGAAATGCAATTGGCACGAGAAGAGAAATACCCAATCTCGATATTCGTCGACGAGGCACATTTGGTCTGCCCATGCCACTCGATAAATATCGTGCAAGGTAGGGTTCCAAATTCTTTCGGTCTATTGGCGACGAACGGATTACGATGGAACCTTAGAGCCATATGGATATCACAGCGTCCACAATTGCTCGACAGCACGATTTACCGCACTGCGGAATACAAGATATTTTTCAAATTGCACAGCGCCGATATATCGTATCTACGACGGGAACGAATAAAGGTTCCCGAAGGCATAGAAGGATTGAGAAAATATGAATGGAGCGTCATCGAAGGTTAAAGATAGGACCAAATTCGTCCACTGTCCTAAGTTCCGTCGACACTATCCGGTATGGCGTTGCAGGGAATGTTCCCATTACGGTGGTGATACAGAATTAACCGTTAGGTGTGAATATCCTCACGGTAAACTTAAGAGATAGATTACGCATCGTCATACTGGTGACAATATATGTCAGAAGGTAAATACAGTAAGATGGTCGGCGGTATGCTCGGTTTCGGTGGGCTTACCGTCGGTTGGGTAATGAATGCCACCAAAATCCGGTTGTCGTCGAAAATGGAAAAGTTCCTTTCCTCATTTACCGACACCAAGACCGGCGGTAAGATGGCGTGGGCCGGGTGGGCAATTTCCCTGGCGGTCTATGGCATACTGGCCGGTGGCGGCGCATCGGCATTGATACCGTCCTTGAAGATAGGAAATCTCACTCGGTATGTGGGAACCTTCGTGAGCGGTGTCGGCGTCGGCGGACTGATCGATGAACTTCTCAATCCTCCGAAACTGGAGGAACTATCTGAGTAGGTGATACCATGCCAGGTCCATACAATACCAAGAAATATCGAAAGAACATGAAGACATTGACCTACGCCGATGGTGGGACCGACCAAATACCGATGGCCGGGCCGTTCAACGAAATCATATGGTCGATAAAGGGAACAACGGATGCCCACACCCTGCACGGTGCAGGCCAGGGTATTGCTCGTGTGTTCAGACGGGTCGTTATCACTTCCAACAAAAGGGGAACGCTTGCAGACTTCGACAGCATGATAATGCTTCAATTGTCTCGTGCATTCTACAATGTCGGTTATGAGGTCGATACTGTGGGTGGTTCAGCCGTCGACGGGGTTGGTGGCATCATACCTATCGGCGTCGATGCTGACGAACTGATAACCATGACCGTGACCTTTGGAGCACTTGCAGAGATGGGAACCGACCTTGCAGGATATACCGGGGTTCTCAGAACTGAGGTGGCTGTTATAAACAGTCCGTTGGCCGAACTTTATTGGGCCTTCCGTAAACAGGTTATCGGCGCATCCGGCGTAATAGGTGCTACGGCCACTTGGCAACAGCCGACCCCACCGGTAATACCGGGCTTCTACATGACTGGAGAACTGTTCCTGACTTTCACGACGGATGAGCAGACAGCTATTGTCATGGCTCTCGAAGAGTGCAGAGTAACACAGTCCGATGACTATCTCATTGATGACTATGTTGTGTTGCTGCAGATAGCCTGGAACCGTCGGATATACAACAATCTGACGACCGTTCTACTGACGAGACATATTCCGGTCGTGACCTCCGATGTTACGCAAGTAACGCTTGTCAACGGAGCAGTGGCAACAATTGCGCCGTCGGAGATGTGTTACATCTATGTCGGTGGAAAGATTGCATCCGGACAGGGAGCCAGTGAGTATCGTGGAGAAACCGAACAACCGATACCTCAGACAGCAACGCCGATGGGGGGCGCAGGGACTCCGATACAGCCAAATGAACCTTATGTCGGTGCAAACACCCCCGGAAAGAAGGCGAAGGACAGTAGTTCCGCTTACAGAAGCGATGCTAAGGTCAACTTCTTTAACAGGAGAGGTTAATTAAACTTTCAAAACCTCCGTCGACGGGGCTTTTTATTCCCGTCGACATTTTCCATTTCATACGCCATAATCCTTGACGGTGAAATGGCATCAAGGAAAAGGTGATTAAAATTCCAGCAGACGCATGGATAGGTATTGCTCCCGGCGCAACAGTCGATAAAGTGCTTGAAGGCGTTCTTAACACATGCAGAATTAAAAACCGTTCGACTGGTGTCGGTGAAATAGTTTATGTGAACTTCGAGCCTGAGCGAGACGGTGTATATGTCGAACTTGGACCTGGCGAAAGTCTTACGATATTCGCCGAGGATACGAGTAGCGATGAGCATACTTCTAAACTATATTGCAAACATATACGCTTTTTAGTCGCCGCACTTGCTCCAGGGGTCGTATCATGGGATATCCTCTACACAATGAAATCCGGTTCAAAAATGGCTCATCCCCAGGTAAGGACATAGGACGGTGGTAAACATGCCAATGCAAAGCGGTGGTATTTCCGGTGGCGGTAATCCTTTCAAACAAATGATTGGTGGAACGCCGTCGAATGGGGCCACTCCTGTGTCTCCGACCCAGGGATGGAGTTATGTTAGGCTTGATGCCGCAAATGAAAGTTATGATTGGCCTATTAGGTCCACCTACAGTTCCAGATTGATGATGTATAAAACGGGAATGACCATTGAATTACTTTGGTTCGCTCTCGGCGCCAATGGTGCAACCACTTTTAGATTTTTTGCGACATGGAAATCCGAGGGGGAAACAATACCCGTGACCTGGGATGTAGACATCAACCCATGGAATCCGGGTTCGATTGGGGCATTGAATACTATTGTTCGATTGGACATAACGCCCCTTTTCGGAGGAATCGCCGACGGCGATTATTTCGGATGCGTCATCAGGAAATTAGAGAGCGACGGAAACAATGTCGGTATTATAGGAATATTGATATCGGAGTGATAGGCATGAAGGACAATACTATAGTTCTCGTGGTTGCAGAAATGGGGTTGTTTGGTCTTGCTGTTGTGGGCGCTTTTTTGCACGAAATAGCCTTATGTTACACGGCATCCGGTGCTTTCGTCGGTGTTCTTGGTGGGCATTTGAACGGAGACCAAAGAAAAAATGAAAAAGACAGTTCCGGGGGTTAGACATGCCACAATTTAAAATCGATATCCTGAAAGGTTCGGTCTGGTCACGATACAAATCGTTTCCGGAACGAACCCCTGACCTTGCAAAGCAAACGGCAAGGACACTAACGACGGATAATGGTCGTTATCGTCTTTATGATGACAGCGGTCTTATCAAAATCGACACATGGACCGTCGGAACCGGTGTTTATGACGGCGATATCGCAGACATCGAGGGACCGGAAAGGACCTGGAAAGAAATAATCCTGATTGGATTGGCCACGATAATACCGTTGGGATTGCTCGTATACGGGTTCTATCGGCGAAAAACCATAGCCAAGGGCGCAAAATCACTATGGGAGAAACTAAAGGAAGGTAAGTAACATGACCGATTTTAAATCCGACCCGGACATAAAAATCGAAGTCAGAAAAGGCATGATCGAATATTCGACGAATAAGCGTAGTATCCGATTGCTCAATGGTCAGCCATGGCCGAACAAACGGGATAGTGCCGTAATTCGTATACACAATCTCGGTGAGCGATATCTCACCGTCGACAAGATAAAATACAACATACTCGGTGGAACGACGGTAATCGCCAATTTCAAGGTCTCACCGGGCAACAATTACGAGATATCGGGATCATGGGGTATGATGAAAGAAAAACTCGGTATCACCAACGGGACATGGCACGATGATGACCCTTCGCCGGGAAAATCTGGCGGCAAGACCGATGACGAAAGACAGCGTGAAGATTTGTGGAAATGGATAGAGGACCATCTATCGTGGCTGATACTCGGAGGGGTTTCGATTTCTGTCGTGCTGTATCTCATATGGAGAGGCATTCGAAAGGTGAAATCTGAAACTCCCGGCGTCGGTGAGCCTGTCAAGGAGACTGTCAAGGAGACTGTCAAGACCATCAAAGATAAGGCCGTCGAGATTAAGGAGAAAATCGCCGCCGATAAGTAGAGATTATGTGACCTTACTTAAGGTGATAACCCCATATTCATCCATGTCTTAGAAATGGCTCATATGGCCCTGAAACTAATCTAAATGACAATCCCCATCTCGTTTCGTTCGAATGGTTTACTAAGGTTGGGGCTGAGTATATCAACATCATTGAAACATCTCTTATCATCGACCATAAAGTTATTACATTTTTTAACAGTATTCTTTGTTCCGGCGATTTTGCCTCGTCTAAAACTTTCCTTACTCTTAAAAAACCTATCAAATTCAATCGATGTCTGCGTAATGCTCTCAGGCACCGCTCTCTTGGGGATGCCTTTCATGCGTTTATTTTCACTGCCATCCGAGAATATTACATGGTAGGTTTTAGGTTTCAGGAATATGCCTTTCACAACGACGCCTTCTAATTTCATCTCACCAAGTTCCTCGCCAGTTTCTAAGGTATCCGGTGTGATTATGCTATCGGTGTCGCAATACCAAACCTCGTTACATCTTTCGATAAATTCATACAACCTAATCCTTGCGCCGCTGGTGATATAACTGCACCACGCAAAGATAGTATGGTCGGTCATGATTTCCTTTTGTTGCGGATGTTTCCAGTATCCCCATCCATCTCTTAATTCCTCGAAGACCTTGCCTTCTTTTGGTTCACACCATTGACCCCATTCGGCGTCATTCCTTATTTCTCCGAATTTTCCGTAAAGAGAATTTAATAAAAATTTACAAAATATGTTTCCCATCTTATTGTGGTCGTTTTTATATCGTTTTCGTTTCGAATAGATGATGGAAGCATATTCCTGGAATGGTGAATGTATTCCATAGGAATAATAGAAATCATTTACCTCAACGATTTCATAACCCCGATCCAAGGAGAACCGCAGTTCGTTGAAATTATAATACCCCTGAACATATCCTCGGTAAAACATCAATTTACCGTTGTCCTTCATTGGTAATATTGGAATATCTAGATTATTATATAATATTACATTTGCACAACCTTCATATTTTTTATTTTTAATTATCTTATTGAATAATTCCTTTCCTCGGCCTTTTCTCATTCTCGACGGGTCGGGTAATCGTATCGAACTATATACGAATGGATATAACGAATTTATATCGTAATAATTCAAATGTTTATTTGATGTTCCTTTGATAAATACCTCAGTCCGACCGCCGTAATAACTTAATCTAAATGCATTATTTACATAATCATCAACATATAAATCCATGGACCAATTAGTTTGCCAAATTTTTAAAGCAGTGCTCGCTATAGTAGCACCTATATTTGTTTGGAAGTTATCAAATACCCATGATTTTAATTTATATATGGATTTAATCAATATATAACAATCCTTTAAACAATATTCAAAATCGGATGTAACCAGTTTGGATTTAATTCCTTTAACAAATTTTTCCGGTGTCTTACCCTTTTCATATCCCAAAGCCGAACCTAAATCCTCTAATTTACATTGGAATAAATTCATACTATCTAATATCTTTATATTATCTTTATTTGAGATTTTTTTGATTCCCAATATAAAACGGGATTTATTATATATTATTTTGTCGAAGAAAGTTAAAGGATTATCTAATATACCAAGTAAATCATATTCTACATTATGACCAAAAAAGGTATAATTCTTGAATCGTCTGCTAAATATAAATTGCTTCATCTCATTTGGGTCTGTAAATGTCCTATCATGATATTCACCATCGAACCACACAACAGCGCCCAAGGCAAATCGTTTAGGCTCAAGGCCCCAGGTTTCTATGTCGAATACCCCATATCTGTTCCCCCTCAATTTCCGTGATTTGGGGATCGGTCTAAGATGGACTTTGGACATGTCTATCTATCCTGATATTTGTATGCCTTGAATACCATGGACTTGATATGGATATTCACATATTTGTTCGGACTATCATTAATCCACTTGAGAAATGATTTCAATAAATCATCGACCAAATAGAAATATGCTTCAAGCCATTCTCTATTTTCATATAATCCAGTTACCAAAGCAATCGACGCCATTACTTGGTCTTTTTCAAATACCTCATTTCCGTCTTTCATCTTTATGTTTCCGTCGAATATCATTAGGATTTGAAGGGAGTTTAGATATTTGTCCGATGTCTTTTTGTTAAACCATTTGAATATAGTTTTGAAATCTTTCTGGTATGAAATGTTGTATTTAAGTTTCCAGAAATAATCTTTAATAACCATCTCCAAATCTTCTCTGTCCTCGGGTAAATGACCCATGACGGTGAAATTCTCAGGATACCATTTTTCTCGAAGCGATGATTTGACATCCGGTCTTATTACCGAGGTTCGATATTCAGGTCTTTTCCTTCCCCTTGACTTGTATCCAGCCAGTATCCTATTCATCTTTTGTTGATGGGCCTTCGAGGGTTTCCTGATACCTTGTTTCCATCTCCTAACCGACCGTGGAGAAACACCGAGTTTTTTCGCCAATGCCTTTTGAGAAGTGTATCTCTCTATTTTCTCAATCTGTCTTTTAGCCATCATCCATCACCTCGTAAAACCGCATTCCGGGCAATACCAACATGCGGATAGATACATCTCGGCTCCGCATTTGGGACATTCACATATTTTATCCATTCGTTCTTTTTTAGACATCACCCATCACCGTCCCTCAGCGCCTGGACGACGAGGTGAATATTGCCGCTCTGCAGGTCGAGCCAGCGCCGTTTGAGGGCCACGTTCTCCTCCTCCAGCTCCTTGATGCGCCCCTCGGCCTCGCGCTGCTCTGCCTCCAGGACCTTGACCTGGGCCTCCGTCTTCGCCAGTTCCGCCTCCAACCACTTGACGCGCCTCTCCGCGGCGACCATCTCACCGAGGGTCTCGTAGACCCCATCGCTGTACTCTTCTATCATATCCTCCAGGGCCTTGAGCCTATTCAATAGCGCTGCCCACTCACTCACGGTCCCGCCGCGCTCGTATCTGGCCAGCTGCTCTTCGAGGTCCCGGATTCTTCCACGTAGGAATTTCACGGCGGGGCACTGGCACCCACCCGCCACTTGGTAGAGGGGGCACTCGAAACAGTCTTCCGGTCTCATCATCCATCACCCCCCTCGAAATCCTCACATGCCTCAAAATCACCATCGTAATCATACCCACACCTCCTATCCCATTTCATGCACCACGGCCCAGGCATACACGTCGGCTGATCCACGGGCATCTCAACCGCCCATTTACACGTCATTCCCCATCACCGTCCTATTCTATCTGGGCACTTTTTACACGATTGTTCAGGAGGATTGCGACAATATCCATATGGTCTACCACACGGCAGAGCCTTGTAGTTCCTATACCTCCGTTTTGGTCTAAAACGAGATGGTGGATTATCGTTCCCAGTCGTTTTACACTTTGTTGAATCGTCCTTTACAATCGGACATATTTCAGTTTCGCCGGTTCGGTCCCAAACGCATTTAGCGCACCAATTAATAGGATTTCTATTTCTGTTTCTGTTTTTCATATCAAATCACCTTTCGTTTTTCGTTTCTGAATACCCTTTGTTACTGAAAATGAATATCCTCCATTACAGTTAATTACAATAATTACTTGAAATCTAATAGTATTGAAACCGTCTATCCTTCTAATGGAAAAGAAATTCATATATTTGACATATCGTTTCCCCAATCGGTTTTTCTGTATTGGATGTCGGGTCATTCTTTTGCCTCCACAAATCTCATAACCGGAACCTCATCACAGTTACAGCACCATCCATGTTCGTTCAATTGTTGATAGCATTTATAACAATACTGGATGGTCATTTCAATCCTCCAACATCGCCGTCCTCTGAATGCGTGGGCTCGTGAGTGCACCCGAAGGTGAACTCACGAGCCACCACCGTCATCCTCTTAATAATGATATACTCCAGTATCCTCATTAAAGGGGTCTACCGGGAGTTTTGGCTCTTTGCATCCACGCAAACCCACCACGCATCCACCGACAATCTCCGAATAAGCACACTTCTTACAAGGATTATTCTTTCTTTTCATACTACCTACCTCCAGATACAAATTGATAACCCACTATATAAATCAACCTGAAATTTTATATGACAATTGTTAATCTGATTTACTAAAGGTTTAACAATCGTTTAACCGGTGTTTTAATTGAGTATGAATAGATGATA
>Ga0180438_10012259_pt1 | contig 10220 bp, 20 predicted proteins | sample SS_ome_12_FD_132455 | JGI IMG/M metagenome (GOLD analysis project Ga0180438, IMG submission 132455) | Hypersaline lake sediment archaeal communities from the Salton Sea, California, USA - SS_3_D_2 metaG | ecosystem: Environmental > Aquatic > Non-marine Saline and Alkaline > Hypersaline >...
AGTCTATGTTTATGTCTGCTGTTGAAACGGTTGCGTATATCATTGATGAAATCGAGATGTATAATCTTGAAGCGCCGCCTCGCGTACCGAAAATTTATGATGATGAATGGGGTACAATTAAGAGTTTAGTTACGGAAGGATTACAAACCAAGGTTAAAAAAGGCATAATTCCAGCCGAAGGAAAAACAATACAAGACTATGTTGACAGAATTAAATTAGAGCTTGGTGTTTTTAGAGATACAAGAACGGTTGACTATATGCTCATTTGTCAAGACATGATACAGTGGGCTAAAGGCAACGGTATTGAAGTTGGCGCTGGCAGAGGTTCAGCGGCAGGTTCCCTTGTATCATATCTTTTAGGCATTACAGATTTAGACCCGTTGAAGTGGGGGTTATTTTTCGAAAGATTTATGAGTGTTAGTCGTGTAGCAAAAATGAAATTAGAATTAGAATAAAGGAGAGAGTAATGATTTCTACAGACTATGATAAAGAAAAATTTTTTGAAACTCAAAAATGGCTAGAATCAATTAGGTCTTTATACGGAGAAAAGCAATTCAGAGTAGAAGAATTGCTTTCTGATAAAAGAAAATTTTTGGAGTATATCCCCGAAGCGATTAAATTGAGAGTCCAAAAAAGTTATTTACCCGAACGAAGTATAATAGCATCAGCTTTAGCTGCGGCACAATTTTTATCAAGAAAGAATTTTCACGGATTAGAAGAAATATACAAAATAGAAAAAACAAAAAATAAGTTATACCGAGTGATAAAAGCTAAAGCAATCCTAGACGAAAAATTTAATAGGCGAAAATATATACACAGATTATCTATTTCAATCGAAGGGAATGACGAGACTAAGTTTTATTCATATTCGGGGTGTTTATTAGCAAAAGGGTATCTGCGAGTTGTAATAGGAGAACGGGGACCGTACGTGGAATTTTCAAAAGCTAATCTTGTCAAAGGTATTTTTGAAGTTCCAGAAGTAGAAAAATGGAGACTTAATAACACTCTTTGCTATTATGTAGAATTACGCACTCCAAGTGCGCCAGAAATAAAACTATATTTTCAGAAAAAGGAAGTAGATTACGCGGATTATAAAATAGGGAAATTCTACATTAGCCCTTTTGATTTATATAATGAACAAGGTAATGTTTTAATAGAAAAATTAAGAAACGACCCAAAGGATTAATAATGTATAAGAATCATAGAGGAGCAAAGGCTCAAACTCACGATTATATAGAACTCAAAAAAAAGAGTACTGGCAATCCTAAACCAAAGAGAAGACCAATAATTAGAACTGAAATTATAATGTTTTCAAAAACGGATTGGGATTCTGGTAAAAGGAAAGAAATTTTTGAACGTGCCAGTAAAGAACATTTTTATATTTCTTATAAACTTGCTGAAAATTCTGTGGCGGCAAAATTGGAATTTTATAAACCAAAGAAAAAGGGAAAGCCAACAAAACAAAATCCACCAGGAACAAAGGACAAAAGAGCAAGAGCGATATTAGAAAGAAGAATTTATGAAATGGCACAAGGCGAAATGAAAAGGTTACTTAAAACTAAACCGAAAGAACACGTAAAGTTTATTATTGAAAATAAATATGGCATAAAACTAGATTTAGAATAAGGAGAAAAAGTCTTAATTATGTTTAATAAAAACAAACAAAGAATAAAAGAAGAACGTAAAATTTGTAACAGATGCGGTAGCCATCGTCTATGTTATATTATTGAGTTACCACAGGAACAAAGGATTAAAACCTGTCACGATTGTTTCGAGCCGCTGCTTGATATAGGTTTAAGAGCGTGGTTTAATAGCTACGGCGTAGAAAATTATATAGATAAACTTTAGGACAATGGCAAACAAAATTCACACACTTAAAATTTGGCAAGAGTATTACTCACAAGTTATAAGCGGAAATAAAAAATTTGAGATAAGGAACAACGACCGCGATTTTCAAGTTGGTGATGTTCTTATTTTGCAAGAGTATGACCCTGATGTTGATAGTTATACTGGAGAAATGGTTTCTGCAAAAATAACATACATAACAAATTTTGGTCAAAAAGAAAATTATGTCGTTATGAGTATAGAGTTAATAGACAATCTAAAAGAGCTATACAAAAAAAATTGTTGATATGTGGGGCGAGAAAAACGAACTTACAATGCTCATGGAGGAATTTTGCGAAGCTGCTACTGCCGCTGGTCATTTAATACGTGAGCGCGAAGGCGCAAGAGAGGAATTGATAGAAGAACTTGCCGATGCTTCAATGATGATGGAGAGTGTTATACAGATGCTTGACGCAGAAAAAGAATTTGAGCAACACCGCCAGTTTAAAATAGAGAGGATGTACAGACGATTAGAGAAAGGAATAAACGATGGCGAATAAAAAATATGAAATGGAACTAAAAAGACCAGCCATAAACACAGGACCTAGATAATGGAAGTTGACAGAAATAAAGAATTGGCGGCGCTGATGGACATGGCGTTGCAAGCATTACGCGAGGGCAGAAAGTTACAGTACTATGCTATCAGTTGGGTTATAGAACAAATATCTGAAAAACCAGAAGAAGAAATCCGTGCAGAACAAAGGAAGATTTTTGCGGAAGCCTCGAAAGAAGGAATTTCAAACGTTGACATTATGAAGGAAATTTCTGATAGTATAGATGCTGGCTCCGATGATGATATAACGTGGAATTAATTATGCGTATGCTTTATGACATAAGAGATTTAGAATCTGAGATTACATTTGAAGAAGCGGAAGCAACGTTGACTTTTAAGCACGATGACTTCACCCAAAAATGGAATGAGTTTAAAAATAATTTTCAAGAGGGAGACAAACTCTATAAGTTTTCTACTTCCGATTGGACATGGCAACAGCTAATGGGTCGAGCGGGATATTTGATACTAAGAAAGCATGAAGTGGTGTCATACATAGTGACGCTTTTGAATTAAGATGGTTAAAACAATACAAATAGTAGACAAGTCTAAAATCGAAAAATATGAAGGTTCACACAAAACTTGTGAATTTTGTATTATGGCTGTGTTGAGTAATCACTGTGATAGGAACTCAGAAAGGATTTGTAATCTGACGGATTTGCCTATAACAAAGACGGATGTGTGTGAGCATTTTATGATAAACCAGCGCAGATTACAAATGCACATAAAAGAAAAGGAAGATGGAAATGTATGAACCAGAACCAAAAACAGAGAAGGATGGAAAAGTTAAGAGCAAAAATAGTACCGCCAGCTAGAGTGTATTTAAGAAACTATAGCGGCAATTATCGTAATGGTAAATTCAGTAAAATACCGCTTATATGGGAAAACGATTTAATCAAGCTGTGTGAATTGTACGATGCCAAAATTAAATTTATAAAAGACAAAAAGCAATACGGCGGCGGAAGCTGTTGGGGTAGAACAATAACAATATACACAGATGATGATGGTTTTATTGACACCAGAAGTTTAATAAGAACATTTACACACGAATTATCTCATTTAATACAGCGACGGATTTGCAAGCAGGAATATAAAAATATAATTTTGAGAGAACGAGAAACTGAACGACACGCTTACTACATATACAAAGAATATTTCACGCACGTAATTGAATTACACCATTCAAATTTTTCTTATGGTAAAAGTAAAGAAAGTAGAGAGAATATTTTAAGTGACTAGACTAATAGCAGGGATTGATGAAGTTGGCTACGGTTCCTTTGCGGGACCTGTGAGCGTGGCTTGCGTCATATTTGAACTAGATACTGACAATCCACAAATACCACAGACCTTACGGGGAGTGCGAGATTCTAAAAAACTATCTCCCAAAAAGAGAGAGACTTTTTGCATCGAAATCAAAAAACACGCCGTAGAAGTTCAGTACGTAGAATCAAGCGTTAAAACAATCAACAAAAAAAATATCAGAGTAGCAACAGATATGGCAATAGCAAAAGTTTTAAAGAAGTGCAAGAACCAACCAGACTATGTTTATTTAGATGGAAACCACTTTCCAGATATTCCGTATGATGGTGAAGCTGTAGTTGGCGGCGATGATAGTATCTTTGTTATTAGCGCGGCAAGCATAGTAGCCAAAGTAACACGCGATAGCAAAATGGTTAAACTAGGAAACAAGTTTCCAGAATATTTCTGGAAATTCAATAAAGGGTATGGAACGATTGACCATATAGCGGCTATCAAAAAATATGGATACCTTAAAGAGTTTCACAGGGAAAAATATATTAGAAATATTAGCCCGTTAATTGAGAGAAAGCTATGAGTGAGAGAACGCAAATACGGTTTTTTGTTGATGCAGAATTTTTTGAAATGTTCAAAAAAATTCTCGCTAAAAAAAACGAGAAAATGAAAGACAGGATGTTTATAATGATGAAAAAGTATATTGAAGACAATCACAAACTCATTAGCGAAAAATTGGAGGACGATTTAAAATAATGGCATGGCATATTTCAACAGAAGCAGAGTGTGATATTTGTGAGGATTTAACGACAAGAAAAGAATATTGTTTTTGTGGACGGTGTATTGACCATATTATTAGAGCATTAAAAACTGGTGATACAGAAGAAGCAATTTATATTCTTGAACATCTCAGAGACTATGAAAAAAACGATGGAGATTTATACTGGAACAGGTGGGAAGACAGCACCATTTATACAAAATTTATAACAGAAAAAAAACCACTGGAAAAATTAGCGGAGAGATTAAATGAAGAAACTGAATAATGTATTAGGATTGTTCGACGGTATTAGTTGCGGTCAAGTTGCCCTTAAAAGAGCCAGAATCAAATATAGCAAATACTACGCCAGTGAAGTAGACAAAAATGCTATAACTGTTACGCAGAAAAATTTTCCCGATACAATTCAAGTTGGTGACGTTTATAATTTGAAGTGTAAAGACCTACCCAAAATTGATTTGCTAATGGGAGGTTCCCCTTGTCAGGGGTTTAGCTATGCGGGGAAAGGGTTAAATTTCAACGACCCACGAAGCAAATTATTTTTTGAGTTTGTGAGAATGTTAAAAGAATGCAAGCCGAAATATTTTCTTTTCGAAAATGTTGTTATGCTCGAAAAAAACAAAAAAATTATTACTGATTTTTTGGGAGTAGAGCCAATTTTTATAAATAGCAAGTTAGTGAGCGCCCAGGATAGAAAACGATTATATTGGACAAACATTCCAAACGTGACACAGCCAAAAGATAAGCAAATTTCTTTCGCTGAAATTTCAGATGATGGCAGTGTTTGTGCAGCTATGCGCGGTCGAAGAATTGATAAAGCCAGGGGCGTAAGGAATGATTCTGATAGAAGCATACCAATACATCAGTATATCGAATGTAGGAGAGATAATAAAACGAACTGCTTAACAACAGTGTCAAAAGATAATGTAGCAGTAAAAGAAAGATTTGAAAGCAGACTAGCAAAAGAAGTAACCGATTACAGGTTTTTGTCAATAAGAGAATATGAACTTTTGCAAACGTTGCCTTTAGGGTACACTGATTGTGTTAGCGAAACGCAGAGAAAGAAGCTAATAGGAAACGGATGGACGGTTGACGTTATAGCACATATTTTGAAAGGAATAAAATAATGGCTAAATATATTTTCGTAACAGGCGGTGTAATGTCGGGGTTAGGAAAAGGAATTATATCGTCTTCAATAGGCGCTTGTCTTGAATGGATGGGTTACGAAGTTTTATATCAGAAATTAGACCCATACTTAAACTGCGACCCAGGAACAATGAACCCCACTGAACACGGTGAAGTTTTTGTGACGCATGATGGTATGGAAACGGATATGGACTTCGGGCATTTTGAAAGATTCACTACACACAAACCAGATAAACGGTCTTCAGTAACATCAGGACAAATATATCAAAACATTTTAGAAGATGAACGCAAGGGAAACTATCTTGGCAAAACTGTGCAGATGGTTCCACACGCAACAAATGAAATTAAAAGACGCTTGCAAGCCAACCGTGGAGACTTTAAAATTATTGAGCTTGGCGGCACAATAGGTGATGATGAAAGCTCAGTTTTTCTGGAGGCGATAAGACAATTTCGAAAAAAGAATGAGTGCATTTTGGTACACCTAACTTTTGTTCCCTATTTATCATGCTCTGGAGAATTTAAAACCAAGCCAACGCAACACAGCGTAAAACTTTTAAGGCAGTCTATCGAGCCAGATATTATAGTTGCGCGATGTGAGCAGCCAGTAGGAAAGTCAATCATAAACAAGATAGAAGCGTTTTGTGACGCACCAACATTTATGGCAGAAGATGTTGACAACGTATATCAGATACCAGTAAACCTTTGGAATCGCGGATTGATAAATAAAGTACTGGAGCTTTTTAAATTGGAAGATAAACAACCATCGGGGATTGAAAAGTTAGGAAGATGGCAATGTATACTAGATAAAAAGTCACAGCAAAAAATAAAACTGGCGATAGCTGGAAAATATAGCAATGCGAAAGAGAGCTATAAATCAATAGTTGAAGCGGTATGGATTGCTTCAAAGCATTTAGAGCTTGACACAGAAATTGAATATCTTGATGAAGGTCAAGAATTTCACCACTATGATGCAATGATAGTTCCAGGCGGGTTTGGAACAAGAGGAATTGAGTTTAAAATTTTAGCATTGCAATATGCTAGAGAAAACAACATTCCAGTACTTGGTATTTGTTATGGATTACAATTACAGACTATTGAGTATGCAAGAAATGTTTTAGGAATAGCAGATGCAGTATCAGACGAATTTTTTGACGATAACCCTATACCATTAGAAGAACGCGGAACCAGAATTATAACGTATATGCCAGGACAGGAATTTTGTGATAAAGGCGGCACAATGAGGTTGGGGAAGTATAGGGCGTTAGTTCATAACAATACTCCATTCAGAGAAATGTATGGAGAAAACTATATAAGGGAAAGACACAGGCATAGATTAGAATTTATGACTAATACCTATGAACAATTTTTTAAAGATAGCAAAATAAAAATTGGAATGTCTGCTGGAGAGTTAATAGAGGCTATATATTTAGAAGAGCATCCTTTCTACATAGGCGTCCAATTTCATCCAGAATTTAAAAGCAAATTTTTAAAGCCACACCCGTTATTCATAGGGTTACTTAATAAAGCAAAAGAAGAAAAGGAGAAAACATAATGGAATACAAAATTTACACAAGCTACTATGGCAACATTGATAGCATACCAGCAGGGATTATAAAAGTCGGAATTAGTAATTGGATGCCTAGCAAAACAGACGCCGAGCATTTAGAAGAACTAGCTCCACCAAGACCACTGTTAGAAATGTATGAAGAAGGTTTGATAAACGCCGAAGAATATACAATACTTTATACAGAAGATATACTTGATAAATTAGACCCAAAAGAAATAGCAGAAAAAGTAAACAATAGTGTTATGCTTTGTTGGGAACAGCCGCCCCGATTTTGCCATAGAAGGGTAGTTGCCAAATGGTTAGAAGACAATCTGAACATTGTGGTCGAAGAACTTTCAGAAAAAAAATTAGCCGTTAACGCAATCAAGCAAAACAAAAAAACAAAAGAAAGAACTATGTCTAGTCAAGAGCTTCAAGCAGTTAGGGAGAATATTATACCCAAAGAAAAAACTGTATCAAACAGGGAACTCCAGACAATTAAAAATATAGTCAACGGAAATTAAAATGATACTAAAATATCCAGACCCAGTTTTATCTAAAAAGGCAAAGAGGGTTAAAAAATACACAGAAAAACTCTCGCGCACTATAGACAAAATGATTATGGAAATGTTACGGAATAGCGGAATAGGATTAGCAGCGCCACAGATAGGAGAATTGGTGAGAGTAATTATTGCTAGTAATCCAGAAACTGGCGAACCGTTCGATTACATTTTAGTCAATCCAGAAATTATTGAATCTATAGGAAGCGTGGTTTCTCAGGAGGGTTGCCTGTCAATTCCTAACGCGGTAGTTGAAGTGCAACGTTCCAAAAAAATAATGGTAAAAGCCCAAGACAAATTTCTTGGTTCTGAAACTATCTTCGAAGCAGATGATATTTTATCAGTAATCATACAACATGAAATAGACCACTTAAACGGCATAACTCTAATAGACCATATTAAGGAAAAGAAAAATTAAATGCCCAGGACAAGATACGCGCTTCTGGACGCCAGAAGATATATTCGTTGTTAAGTGTGCAAACTGCGAAGCACCAATAGAATTTTTTAAAGACGAGTCAAGTCATATTTGCCACTGTTGCGGCAAGCGAGTTAGAAATCCGAAGATAGAAAAAGGTTGCGCCGAATGGTGTGAATTTGTTGCTGATTGTTTGGAAGGTATTGTTGATGATTGAAAAAGACCGTCTTAAAGAAATAGAAAAACGTCGAGACAGGTTAAGAAAATTCTGGTATCAACTTTGGATGGAGGGCGAAGGAATACATACATATTTTTTTGCAAAAGTAATAGATGATATAAATATATTATTAGAGGAATACAAAAAAAATGAAGAAGACAATATGGGCGGTAAAATACAACAGTCATAATGGTTCAACGTGCGGCTGTTGCAGCATGGAATTTGATGAAGAAAAGCATTTTAAAACTTATGATGAAGCAATAAATTTTGTTGTTGAACAGGAAGCCGAGAATTATTGTAATAGGCGTGTAAGTAAATATCACGAATTTGGAAAACCAAGATGGGAGCCGTGGTACAGCTGTGAGTATTATATTTATGAACGCGCACCACAAGAAGAAGACGTTTATATTGGCGATTTGAAGAAAGATAAAAATTTTGTTAAACGGTGTGAAGAGTTGGGAAAGAAAAAAGCGCAGAAACGGGAAGAAGAAAACAAACAGCTAAAAGAAAAGAAAGAAGCAAAAGACAAGAGAATTATAAACGGCGTCAACAAATGGATTAAAAATAATCCAGAGGAAGCCAAAAGAATTTTTGAAAGGAACAAAAAAAATGTTAAATTTTAAAACGGCAAAAGAAAGAATGTTAAAACTTTTTGGAAGGTTTGGATTAGATGCCCCTCAGATAAATAAACACCTGCCAACAGACCCCTGTGATTTTACCGACCCAGCTAATAAAATTATGAGACTAAACATACCATCTGCTAAACGTGGCGGTCTAACTGATTCTGAAAAGGATGTTAATTTTTATGTAGGTCACAATTTCGGGCATTACGTTTGTGATTTACATGGTGTCAACGATATAGCACAACCAGATAAATATGAAAACAGTGCAGACCATATAGCAGATATAATAGCAGAGCTTTTAATGAAAGGAGAATAAAAATGCTTCAAACACTACTAGATATTTATAACAAACTGATAGGAAAGGACTCGCCTAAATGGGTTAGATATACAGCCTATACCCTTATACTTGGTATATTTTTTTCGGGCTGGTTATTCTGGATGTTTGATGAAGGTCAACAAAGAGGAATGTTTAAAAGTGATTGTGAACTGTTGAACGATTACTATACAAACGTTTACATTGTTAAAATGCCGCGAAACTATGTTGATGTTACCGAAGGTGTAATTGATAAAGTATACGCTGATGGTACGGTTCTTTCCGTTAGAAATATTCAACTACCAAACGGAGGCGAGACACAAAATTTCTGTTGGAATGTAACAGAACCAGTACAAATGGTTTTGAGAAGAATTAAAAAGAGGGACGATTCGTTTTTCTTATCTCTGGCACACGCAGGAGAGCATGACGGTATAGTTACAATTAATTGCCCGAAGGGAACCACACCAGTACACACAGACGAAGCCCTAAACAGAGAACGCGGGATTAGCCCAACAATAAGAGTACGCCGCACGTATGAAAATGGTTGTCAGGTTGAATTAACAATAGAAACTACAACCATGAAAATTATAGAAGCGGGAGAATGTACATGTCCTTAAACTTAAAATATACAACAAAAGAAATAATAGAACAGTTTATAAAAAAACATGGCGATACTTATTTATATGATAAAGTAGATTATAAAGGCATCAAAATACCAGTAGAAATTATATGTAGACAACATGGTTCATTCTGGCAAACCCCAGATAATCATAAAAAAGGCAACGGTTGTCCTGATTGTGGTGGTACAAAAAAGAAAACATATGAACAATTTGAGAAAGAAGCCAATGCAGTACATAAAAACAAATATAAATACTTTGGAAAATATATTAATGCTCGTACCAAAGTTCCCATTGAGTGTCCTATACATGGGATATTTTGG
>Ga0180438_10012260_pt1 | contig 10220 bp, 12 predicted proteins | sample SS_ome_12_FD_132455 | JGI IMG/M metagenome (GOLD analysis project Ga0180438, IMG submission 132455) | Hypersaline lake sediment archaeal communities from the Salton Sea, California, USA - SS_3_D_2 metaG | ecosystem: Environmental > Aquatic > Non-marine Saline and Alkaline > Hypersaline >...
AAAAAGGTCTATGTAATATGATCTCTTACGAGATAACATAACGAAATAACTTTTACTAAATTGATGAAATTATATCTATCGTTTTTAGTAACTTAATGAAAAAATCTCAATATATATCTTTTTTTTTGGTTTCACGAAGATTTTACTCTTTTTCTTGGAGTTCTCCGAGCAGTCTTGCCACCAGGTCCCGTGGTTTTTCCGGGCTTTCCTTTACGTTTGAACGTGGTGTATCCACAATGTCCACAGCTCCATCTATCGTAATGATCGCCCATGAAAGTGCTAGGTCCGCATTTCGGACAAGCTCTATGGGTTCTAACCAATTTATCTCCTTCAATTTTATAGTATTTAGAAGCGTTCGTCATTTTTTTCACCAATCACGATTCTTTCATTATTATTATTGTTCAAAAAGGTGTTTGAATGGTTCTTTTTTTTTCTTGAGCTGATAAATTTCATTTCGTTTTTCGGGGGGTAAATTTCGCACTCGAATGTGAAAAGGCTCGTAAAATTCTAATTCTTTTGCATTCTCGTATACAAAAATCTTACCAATTGCATACGCACTTCCAAAATGAGTCTTGATTTCTTTAATAATTGTTAATTTCTCGTCCGAATTCTTGAGTGCTGATACTTTCTTTTTAACCTCAAGGCGATTTGGCGTGCTAGCTCCGAAATGGTCGAGTTTAATTTCAATTTCCGTCCTATCAATTAGAGGATTTTTCTCCTCCTTTATTATTTCAACTTCAAACGACATTTTGAACCTTCAAATATTTTCAATGTAAGTTATAAAGATATCATACAGATTTATGAATAATAATAATATTACTGGATAAGAAATAAAATTTTCGAAATTTGTTTCGGCAATTGATTCATTGAAATATAAACTACGTATTTAAGGATTATCTATTGTGTTAAAAAAAGCGCGATTAATTTCTTCTCAAAATTCCTTATCGCACGCGCAACGCATACTTCCCAGGAATGAAAATTTTAAGGTACTCAGAGATTTTTGATTCTCTTGGATCGATAATTATCACTTCTCCGTTAAAATCCTCGCTAAGAGTGTGAGTCTTGCATTTTGGGCATAAAGTTTCGTTTTTTGTTATTAAATGACAAGTTTTACAGGCTTTTTCTTTTGGCAATATCTACACCTTTTTTGTATTTTTAACTTTCGCTCTCAACTTCGGGCTTTTCTTTTTCTGTAAAGTAATCATCGAGATCGGTCTCTATCCATTCGTCCTTTCCCAAAAATCTCTGTCTCATTGTCAACCCGAGCTTTCCACTCCTCCCAGTTCCTAAAGATACAGCAATTATTTTGGCTCTTACTTGATCGTGAACTTCGAGAATCTTTCCCGTTTCCTTTCCTATAAATCGATTGCTCACTTGCTCGTAAGAGATGTAATCGTCGCAAATTTGAGACACGTGAACTAATCCATCAAGAGGACCTAACCTGATAAAACTACCAAAATCTACAATTTCAACGACATCTCCTTCAACTACTTCTGAGATTGCAGGTTTAAATGCTAAGATGGAAAACTCAACTTCGTGGAACGTGTTTGCATTTCCTGGAATGATAATTCCTGGACCTACGCTTAGCACATCAACAACTGCGATTATAAATCCGTAATCGCGAGTGATAGTTCCTTCAAAATCCTCACTGAGAATTATTCTTGCGGAGATCTTCTTTTCTTGATCAAATAAGAATGGAGGTATTTCGATCTTAGAAGTTATTGTGTATAAATAGAACATGATAAAACAATCAAGTAGTTGAAATTTAGATGATTTATTATATACTCCATAAAATTAATAGTTTACTATTTATTCTAAGTGTTTAAGTTCTACTATATTTTGATACTATTGTAGTTTTAAAATCTAGAAATCAGGGAAAAAATTTTCCTAAATCAGTTTGGCGATTCTATCACATGTCCGTTTCGCATCCAAGAGTATCAAGCCTAGCCGAATATCGCTTGTAGTTGATACTGTTAACACTGCGTTTCGACCGGCTTGTAGAACCAGTAGATATCCTTCAGTGCCCTTTACTAGAATGTTTTCAAAATCTCCTTTATTCATTTCATGAATAGCCCTCTCAGCTAACGATAATATAGCCGCTGTCATCGCAGCGATTCGAGTTTCGTCTACATCTTGAGAAACAGCTGAAGAAATTGGTAATCCTTCAACGGAAACAATTGCGGCGGCAGTTACTTCGGGGATTGCTGCCAATAATTTTTTTAAAAGAACATCAAGAGTTTCTGGAGTGTCAGACATGAAATTATTACCGATTTTTTTGTGATGGACTAGAATATTATAAGTATAAAATATAACTAATGCTTATTATATATATTTTTTTTTATTTGAATCCTATATAAAGTTTTTCTGATACTATATTTTCATTTTTTTAATTGGTTGTTAATTTTTTTGTTCCAATAAAATCCACCTATACGACAATGTAAACGGAAATTAAAGCTTTATTAGGTGTTAAATACTAATTATATTCATATTTCATGAAAATATGGTAAAAGTTAATGAATTAGATTTGTGGATGGAACATGGATTGGTGGCAGATTACAGGCGGAATATATAATTGGAGTTTTTCAATATTTTTCTTCATTCTTACTGCTTTAATGGTCGTTATTGCGAGGAAAGGATATAAATCGGGAAACATGTACGGATGTATTTCTACGAGCGTGTGTGGCATTCTTTTTCTGATTTACGGAATTTATAACGCAATTTTTGGCTTCTTACCTTATCCATATAACGGATTCATGGTGTGGTGGATTGGGATAATCATGTCCATATATTTTGCGTTTGCGTTTTTAGTAAAAAAGATTATCAAGAAGTTAGAGAATAATAAAATCAATACTAGCGATGGAAATGAGAAAAAATACTCATTAGCTACCTATGTGGGATATATGAGAAAAGAAAGCCCTTACCACGAACAAATCTCAATTAAAATGGAAGGACTGAGGAAATCATTCCATCTGGTAGGGTTTTTAGTTCCATTAGCGTATTTTGGTTTCTTCTTTATTCCTCCCATCACGCTATTGGTCAGTGATAATGTATGGTTATTTGTTCATCAATCAGAAGCTATATATTATCCGCTATGGGGCTCTTTATCAGCATTTCCTTATGGGCAAAATGACTTTCAAGCAATCATCGACCTTACCATGTTTGCGTTAATAGCCACGTTAGTATTTGCAATAATCTCTGACCTTATAAGGGTGCTTTGGGGCGCAGAATATTCAATCTACAGCTTGTTAACCCGCGCAGTACTGAGAAATAAAGAATTGAACGCGATGGGGCCACAAATTCAATTAGTATGCGGAGCGATATTTGCCTATTGGCTTTATACTATAGGTTTGATTCAAATATCCGCAGCTATGGGAGCTATATTAATCGCTTGCTTGTCAGATGCCGCAGCCGCCTTAATTGGAAGGAAATACGGAAAACACGAGGTTAAATGCATTGGCGGAGATATTAAATCTCTTGAAGGTTTTATCGCAGGAGTGGGAAGTGCTTACCTCATAGGTTTATTTTGCGTCGGTCCGTTCTACGCCTTAATAGCAGCGCTTATATTTTTCATTCTAGATTATTTTCCAATTGTAATTGCAGATAATATACTAAATCCCATCGCGATTTCCATAGGATTAGGTTTAGTGATGGCACTATTAGGTATACCTATATTATGATTTTTTTAAAACAAAGCAATAAAAAAGATACCCAATTATCTTAATTAATCATGCGAGAACTGGTTGACGATTTAAGCGGAATTAGAATTGCGATTTTTGATTTAGATGGAGTAGTATATCGTGGACAAACTCTAATTAAAAACATTGATAATATCATTCAAGAGTTAAAGGATTTATCGATTAAAGTAGTTTACAATTCTAACAACTCGACAATCACGAGACAGATGTACGTGGAACGATTATATGGCTTGAATATTCCCTGTGAATACTCAGATTTCTACACGAGCGCATCCATAACGGCGATGGAAATTACTAAAATTAAAATAAATTCGAACATCTACGTGATAGGCGAGATTGGTTTAAGAGAAGAATTGAGAGCAATGGGTCATAATGTGATAAAAAAACCGTCAAAATCGGGCTATAACGATGTTGATTTTGTCGTCGTGGGACTTGATGTCCATTTTACTTACAACAATCTAGCAATTGCCCAAAGATGCATTCTTGAAGGTGGTGCTCAATTCTACGCTACAAACGCAGATGTTACTCTCCCTGTCTCAGATGGATTAATGCCTGGTGCAGGAGTAATGGTTAATGCCGTGGAAACATGTACCGGTCAAAAGCCAATCACGATCTTTGGAAAGCCAGAACCTCACGGTATCAACATGATACTAGATGATCTTAAAGTACCAGCAAATAAAGCAGTAATTTTCGGAGATCGCGCAGAAACCGACATTTTAGCAGGGAATCGCGCGGGAATCATCACGGCCATGGTGTTAACGGGCGTGTATTCAAAAGAAATGGTTGATGAATTAGAGAAGAAATCCAATTCTATTGATATAAATTTACTCCCCGATTTCACTTTTAACACTTTAGATGAGATATTTAAGTGAAGGAAAGAAATTATGTATTATAAATAAAAAAATAAATTGATGATTGGAAATGGAAAATCCCGAACTATTTGCGCCGTGTGGAACCTACTGCGGTGTGTGTCCGTATTTAATAGCGTATAAAACTAACGACGATAAATTGAAGGAGAAACTTGCTAAAATGTTACCCATCAAACCCGAAGAGATTGTCTGCGACGGATGTAATTCAGATAATCCTTTATACTTTTGTAAGATGTGTGCAATGAAGAAATGCGTCAATGAGAAAGGTTTTGAGAGTTGCGCAGACTGTAGCGAGGCCCCGTGTGAGACCATAGAAAAGTTTCCCTTTAAAGAATTCATTAAACGAGTTAAATGGGACCTTGATTACCGAAAAAACCATAGTAAAGAGGAATGGTTAGCAAAAACGATCGAATTAAACTCGTGTCCATCTTGCGGCTCAATTACTCATTGGCGTGCTACTATTTGTAAGTCTTGCGGATCTCAACTTGAAGCGCGCTATTTTTGATATTTTAATCGTACAATTAACTTATTTAAATACTTGCGCTATCTTTTCGCAAATTTTCTCACAAGCCATATACACGTACCCAAGATTCGCGCTTTTTTCCGTTAGAACTGTGAGTACATTTTTTTCTCCCGCTGTTAATACGGTTAAATTGGAAATAGATCCTTGAATATTTAACTGTTCTAAATCTCCAACGTTCATTGCATTAATAGCTCTCTCTGCTAAGGATAAAAGCATGGAAGTAGTTTCAGCCACAATATCCTCCTTAATATTTTCTGGTAGCGCTGATATCACTGGTAATCCTTCGATTGACACGATGGCTGCTGCCCTTACGCCTGGAACGCCTCTAATTAATTCTTTTAACAGTGCTTTAAGAGACGCTAGAATAAATTCGGAATCTAACTTTTCCGTGTCAATATCTTTATCGAATTTTTTATTATATTCCATTATCAATTCTTTTTTCATTTTTTTATCGGATAGAAACCTTGCCCGGTCTTCATTCCGAGCTCGCCCCTGTCTACCATGTCCTTGAGGGCTTGAGGAGGCTTATCCTTGGGATCACCGCTTTCGTTGTAATACGACATTTCAATGTCATACACGACATCAAGACCGACCCCATCCATGGCTTTAAAAGGTCCAAAACCCATTCCCGTCCATAATTGCCACGCTTTATCCACGGTTTCGATGTCAGCGTTTCCTTCAGCCCAGATTTTGAGGCATTCTTTCTTCACGGCACGCCATACCCTGTTGAAGACGAACCCGAGGCACTCCTTTTTAACGACGAGGGGAAAGAATTCAATGCTCTCTATCCACTTCTTCCCTTTTTCAAAAGTCTCGTCACTCGTCATTGAACCGCGCATGATGTCTGCCATGGGATGGAGTACAACACTGTAAAAGTGGATGTTCAACACCTTGTCTTTTCGCTCAACAGCCCCTTCGATTCTTGAAACGGGAATGGAAGAACTATTTGTTGCAATTATCGCATGAGGGGGAGCAGCCTCATCAATTTGTGAGAAAATCTCTTTTTTTAACTCAAGTTTCTCTGGTATCGCTTCGATGACGAGATCAGCATCCGCCACTGCTTCTGAAATGCTCTCGTGAATGGTTATTTCCCCAGGAATCTCCTTCTTTTGCTTTTGCTTGTTTAGTCTTTTTGCGAGCTTGTCTAATCATTCGGGGTTTGTATCGTAAAGACGCACGGTATACCCATAATCTGACGCTTTCGCGGTGATCGCTTTTCCCATATACCCTGTGCCTATCATCGCTATATTCTTAATATCATTTGTCATTCTAATTCCTCTTAGATTTGATTTTTCATAATAATTTGTATGTAGATAGAAAACAATTGAAAATATAAATAGTATTAAAAATAAGTTAACATTTAACACTTATAATTTTGTTTTTAAAAAAACCAAGAAAAGTCATATAATTTGATTCTGAGTAAGAATTAAATATGATGACAACAATGTAGAATTACATAATAATTTGGTGATAATAAAAATTGAAAATGAAAGAGCAACCAAATTGGTATGAAGCTGACATGGTTAAGTCGATGATGGCAACGCTCGGTGGGAAAGCTCTAAGAGGAGTATCGGGCACCTTTATTGGAAGCCGCATTCATAGTGGAAAACTGGGTTTAGTACAGACGAAGAATTATTTAGAGAAAACAATGATTGAGGAAGATAGAAGAGCGCTAATAATTACAGATGACTTTACCAAGAAATTCGCCAATAAGGTGATTGAAATACTTGAGCTCATAAATTTTGAATGTAAAGTATGGGATGGAGCAATACCAGAAGTGCCAATGTACACCATAGAAGAAGGGTATAAGGCATGTGAAGAATTTAAACCGAAGGTATTGATTGCTTTAGGTGGAGGTAGCGTGATGGATACGGTTAAGGGAGTCTTTCTTAAATATGAAAGACCTGAGTTAAACATGCACTTGATCATCCCAATAGTTGCAGAAATTGGATTGCGTCAAAAGATAAAATATACTATCGCAATTCCAACAACATCAGGAACGGGTTCAGAAGTCACTACTGCGTTAGTTGCTACACAAACAGACAGAGATCCTCCAAAAAAAATAGAAATATTAAGCAACGAATTTGTTTTTGATATCACGATCTTAGATCCTTATTTTGTAAAGGACATGCCTCCTTTCTTGACAATGGCTACGGGTCTTGACGCATTTGCTCATTCAATGGGCTCATATGTGTCAAATTTTGGAAGCACAATAGTAGACATATGTAATATACGAGCTATAAAGGACACCTTAAAATATCTGCCCCGTGCATATAAATATGGTGCTAAGGACATGGAAGCAAGGCAAGCAATGCAGATGGCTGCTACATTAGCAGGAATGGGATTTGGTAATAGCACTGCTGGAATTGACCATTCGATCGGGCACGCTTTTGGATCAGTATTTCATTCTCATCATGGAATGACAGTCGGGCTATACACGGCATATTCAATTGCGTTTCAAGCAAAAGTAACGGATAGGTGGATGGATTTATGTCCGCTTTTTAACATTGACACGAAAGATAGGGATAGAGATGAGTTACTAAAGGAATTTCTTCAAGCAATATTTGATTTCGTGAAATCTTTAGATGGGCCTACCTGTATTAAAGAAATTGAAGATCCTAAAATTACTGAGGAGCAATATAGAGAAAAAATAGATATAATGGCAGAGATGGCTTACAGAGATGCAGTCACTCTCACCTCTTACCGTCCTGCTAGTGTTGATGGATTTAAAGTCATTGCAGATGCAGCGTGGGATGGATCAATCGATAAAATACTGGAATTTGGAGGGAAATAAAAATGAGCGAAAAATTATTTGGATATCACGGAAAAATTGCGTATGTGAACTTGACTAATAAGGCAGTAGAAGTCAAAGATTTATCCCCAAAAAATGCGAAGGACTATATTGGAGGCGTGAATTTAAGCGCAAAGCTAATTTACGACCTCTTAACTGACCAGGATTATAGTACATTAAAAGCAGATCCATTTTCTGGCGTTAATCCACTCGTGTTTGCAACTGGTCCGCTCACGGGCACGTTAAGACCCTCTTCAGGGAGGTATTCAGTATCCGGAATTTCTCCCTTGACAAAAATATGGGGCGAAGGAACTTCTGGAGGAATATTCTGCATTGCACTGAAAAATAGTGGTTTTGATGCCATAGTTCTCACGGGAAAAGCAGAAACACCTTTATACTTGTACATAAACGATGGAAACGTTGAATTTAAAGACGCAAGTACTATTTGGGGCAAAGATTGCTACGAATCTCAGGAATTAATTAAGAAGGATTTGAATAATGATAAGGTAAAAGTCGCCACCATCGGAATTGCGGGAGAAAATCTCGTAAAATATGCAGGAATCATTAACGACGAAGGAAGAGCAGTTGGTAGATGTGGTTTAGGTGCTCTCATGGGTTCTAAAAAATTGAAAGCTCTTGCAATCCTGGGAGGAAAAAGGGTTGAATTGGCTGATAGTGCAGCAATAAAAGAGATTAGGACGAACGCAGAGAAGATAACATTCGGAGAGTACATATCAACAGCAGCGTCTCAGGTGTATGCATTGTACGGAACAAATTCATATCTCGACATTGGCATGTTGCAAGCAGACACACCGGGATATTATTTCACGGAATCAGAATTTTTAGCAGAAAAGTTAACAGGAAAAACTCTTGCAGAAGATTATCCAGTGTTTAATTATGGATGTGCAGGGTGCACCATGAGATGTGGGAGAACAACGGTCGTAAACGTCAACGGTAAGGACATAGAAGTGGACGGCCCAGAATATGAGTCCGTTTGTGCCTTTGGACCTTTATGCGGAGTTTTTGATTCCAAACCGGTCATATTAGCGCATCATTATTGCAACATTCACGGATTTGATACGATATCTGGAGGCGTTTCAATTGCCTTTTTGATCTATTTAGTGGAGAATAAATTGGGAATGGAAAAAATTCAATCCTATCTGAAGGATATCAAAATCGAAGACATCAAATGGGGCAACGGAGATTTAGTTTTAAAACTGGTAGATAAAATTGCGAAAAGAGAGGGAATTGGAGATATGTTAGCAGAAGGAACGAGGATCATGGCAGAAAAATTAGGGGTTGATCCCGAATTAGCTGCGCATATAAAGGGATTAGAAATCCCTATGCACGAACCCCGAGCTTTTGATGGACAAGCGTTAAGTTATATGACGTGTTGTTGCGGAGCAAACCACGAAAAGGGAGATTGGTTCGGTGTTGAGGTTGGGACGGCAGCGTTCCCAGATTTTAGAGCTAAGAAAGGCAAGGGACCACATAACATCAAGGGCAGGGAAAAAGGCGTTGCTAACTTACAAGACATTCGGTCACTTGACGATTCAGGCGTGAATTGTAATTTCGTGGGTGTTGATTATTTTGACATGATTGCGTATTTTAACGCCGCAACTGGATTGGACTATAAAAAGAGAACTTTACTCCAAGTCGGTGAACGAGGAACTAATGTAAAAAGACTCATTAGCTGCAATCTCGGAATAACGCGAGAGGATGATAAATTACCCGCACACTTCAAAAAAGTTTTCACGGGAGGAAAAGCTGCAGGCGTGAAACAGGATTTAGAGGTTCACTTAAAGCGATATTATAAAGAGCGAGGCTGGGATTGGGATACTGGCAGGCCTACGGAAGAAAAATTGAAGGAATTGGAAATTCTCTGATTGTAAGATAACTTAATATTGTCTTTTTTTATTTTATTTTTTTTTTAACTCGGCTTTCTTATGTAAAATCCGTCAAGTTGTATGATTAATGGTGGACCTCAAATATACATTTAAGATCGATTTCAACATGGAATAATATAAGATGATGATGTGAAAAAATAAAAACAATAACCTAATTATCTATTTATAAGAATTCTATACTTCACCCAACCCTCACATGCTAATACTCGGAATCATCTTCATTGTCTTGCAAGCGTTTGACTGGATTAGCACGAACGCCGCCATTAAATCTGGTTGCGTTGAAGCTAACCCTATCTTAAAAGAATCCCTCGAGTCAGGTTTTCCACTTTACATGGTAGTAGTAAAAATTGGTTTAGGGATATTCCTTATCATGTTGCTAACTTTGGGCAATTTCATCTTGAATTGGGTCGTGTTCTTTCTCGATATTTTTATGAC
>Ga0180438_10012262_pt1 | contig 10219 bp, 8 predicted proteins | sample SS_ome_12_FD_132455 | JGI IMG/M metagenome (GOLD analysis project Ga0180438, IMG submission 132455) | Hypersaline lake sediment archaeal communities from the Salton Sea, California, USA - SS_3_D_2 metaG | ecosystem: Environmental > Aquatic > Non-marine Saline and Alkaline > Hypersaline >...
CCCCACCCGCTCCAGCACTCGGACGGCATCGGCGCGATCGTCCCCCCCCCGCAGCCTCGGCCCGTAGAGCACGTTGTCGGCGACGGTTCCCTCGAACAGGGCCGGGATCTGGAACACCATGCCGACCCGGGCGCGCAGATCCTCGTGTGGAACCTCTTGAACCGGGCGGCCGTCGAGAAGGATACGCCCCTCCGTGGGTTCCTCCAGGTCTGCGATGAGCCGGAGCAGCGTCGTCTTTCCCGCGCCCGAAGGACCCATGATCGTGACCAGGTCCCCGGTCCGGACCGAGAGGGATACGTCGCGGAGGACCCACTCGTCCGAAGTTCTGCACCTGTTCCGGTGTGAAACCCGCTCGACCGTGATCTTGTCCACAGAACCCGTCCTTCCCTGGACATGGGCCGCCCGCGCATCGCCGGTCGAGTGGAATTCTAGCATAGCAAGCCGAAGGAGCGGGAGCCCGATCCGGGGCAAGGCCCTTCGATACCCCGCCTCGCAATCCTCAGCGGCTACTCAGGACAGGCGACGGGGCGACAAGGTGACGGAGCGACCGACAAACCCCAGGAGGCTTTCACCACGAAGATCACGAAGGACACGAAGGGAGTTACCATCGGGGCGGATCGGCGATCCGCCCCGAAAATACACCCAGATCTTCTTCGTGCTCTTGGTGACCTTCGTGGTGCGCGCTTTTTCCGATGCTCTTATCCAATCTCGGCTTTCGGCTCTCGACTCTCGCCCATCGGAAACAGAAGCCTTTCACCACGAAGCACAGGAACCACACGAAGGGGTCACAAATCGGGGCGGGTCCCCGTGACCCGCCCCGAGAGGATGTCCGGTCTTCTTCGTGTTCTCCGTGCGCTTCGTGGTTCAGGCTTTGGCAGTTCCCCGGCTAGCCCAGGAGCCCCCTGGCGATCAGCACGGCCACGACGATCCCGATCAGTCCCTCGCCGGCGATGAGACCGGCAGCGGTGAGGTACGCGTACTGCTCACTCCACCGCGGGCGCCACCGGTCGACCGCACCGCGCACGAGGCCGCCGACCATCATCGTGATCCCCTGAAACGCCGGGAAGATCATGCCGATCCCGAAGCCCACCGGCGAGGGCAGCCACCTGCGGACCCGCGTCTTCTCGAGGACGCCGAAGAGGATTCCGACCGCGACGCCGATCGCCACGCCGGTCAACGCAAACGGCGGCAGCACACCGAACCCCCGGGAGAGCAGCTGCGCAAAATTGGACCAGACGACGGCGGCCATCGCGGGCAGCTTCTCGGTGCCCAGGCCGTGCGCCTGGGTCAGGAGGAAGAAGATCGGGACCGCGCAGAGCGCCCCCACGACCACGCCCACCAGCTGGCCGATGACCTGTCGTCTCGGGGTCGCCCCCAGCAGGTACCCGGTCTTGAGATCCTGCATCAGGTCCGCCGCCTCGCCCGCCCCACCGGCCGTCACGATCCCGGCCCCGAGGTTGGCCATGGCGTTGCCGGGCGAGAGGGCCCCGTTGACAATCTGGGTGACGTGGCCGACCGCGCCCAGAGGCGCGATGTCGGTCTCGCCCGTGGCGCGCACGGCCACCACGGCCAGGAGAAAGGACATCACGATCCCGAGGCCGCCCATCCAGAGGGGGATGCCGAGCGACACCCGCAGGACCAGGGACACGGCCACGGCGGAGAGTACGAGTCCCACCACCCAGGGGGTCCGGCCGATCTCGAGGGCGCCCAACGCCTGCCGCCGGGCCTTGCCCATCGACGCCAACGCACGCGTGATGACCCTCCACCGGAGGACCATCGACGTCAGCGAGGCCGACACGAGGACCGAACTGCCCACCCACATGGTCCAGCCGGTGACGGACCGGTAGCCCAAGTTCTCGATGACCCCGTGCGTGACCAACCACGGGGCCAGGATGGCCCAGCTGGCGATCGCCCCCACCCCGAGGCTCACGCCGACCCGGGGGCCGATGAGGAACCCGGCGCCCAGGATCATGGGGCTGGCCTCGACGCCGAGGAGGAGTTCGCGGCTTGCGAACCCGCCGATCTTGAGCCTCAGCCAATCGAAGTAGAAGTGGGAGGGAATCCGTAGCGGCCCGAGGAAGGCCGTGTCCCTGAGCCAGGTCACGGCCGCGCCGACACAACCCGTGATCAGGAGCGCGTGGGCTTTCCTCATCCCCTCCCCACCCTTGGCGTGCATCGTGCTGATGAGGGACGCGCAGGCCGTCCCTGTGGGAAACACCAGCTTCTCCCCAACCACGAGCTGGCGCCTCAGAGGAACTGCAAAGAGCACGCCGAGCGCGCTCATGGAGATCAGCCAAACGAGGACCTGCCAGCCCGAAATCGCGACCCCCATCAGGAAGAAGGCGGCGATGAGGTTCATGGCGTTGCCCACCGTCGCCGAGGCCGAGGCCGTGGTCTGGGTCAGGTTGTTCTCCAACACCGAGTACTTCTGCCTGAGGGCGCGCATCAGGGCGAACCCCAGGATGGCCGCCAGGATCGAACCGCCCTCCCCCCACCCCGTCCTCAGCCCCATGTAGACGTTGTAGGCCACGATCACGACGCCCAGGAGAATCCCGGGGACGAGGGCCCGCAGCGTGAGCTCGGGTTCCTTGTGACCCCGGTAGGTCGTGGCCAGCCAGAGGGCCTCCTCCTCTTCGACGAGGGCCTCGGGTGAGATCTTCGCGGGTGCAGGCGGTGGTTTGCCCGCCGCCTCGCGGTCCATGACCGCGGCGCGCGGTTCGGTCTTCATCAGCGGCACGGGACGCCTCCTGTGGATCAGGATGGGGATGTCGGGGTCTCGTACCAGGAATCGGCATCAAACGGAAGGGTCTTTAGGGAGACCGATGGGGCAAGCACCTCATTCGTAGACGGCGCGGATGTGGGGGATCTAGCGTCGAGACGAAAGCGTGAGCCACGAAGGCCACGAAGATCACGAAGAAACTGCGCAATGTGTTGTCAGGGCAGGTCGGCGACCTGCCCCGATGAGAGTCCCCTTCGTGCGCTTCGTGGTCCTCGTGGTGAGAGGCTTTGCGCGCTCGGGGTTCTGGGCCGTCAGGTCGCCGTGTCGCCTGTCGCGACCCCTAGTCCCCAAACGACGTCCCCAGCGCCCGCGCCGTCCGAACCACCGCCGAGTCGGGCGGCACGGTGCGGCATTTGCCGGCGATCTCGTCGATCGCCACCGAGCCGATCTCGTTGCCCCGGATGTTGACCATGTGACCGAACCGGCCTTCGGCCACGAGGCGGACGGAGCCCTCGCCGAAACGGGAGGCCAGGATCCGGTCGCACGGGGTAGGGGTGCCCCCCCGCTGCAGATGCCCGAGTACGGTCACCCGCGTCTCGAGCGCCGTCCGCGTTTCCACCTGCCGCCCCACCAGATTCCCCACACCCCCCAGGCGGACCGGATCGGGGCTGTCCGCGACCACGCGCTTGACGGTCATCTTGCCCCCCTTCGGCCTCGCCCCTTCGGCGACCACGATGATGCTGAACCGCCGGCCCATCCGGTTTCGTCTGAGGACCGTCTCACACACGCCTTCGATCGAATATGGGATCTCGGGCATCAGGATCACGTCCCCGCCGCCGGCCAGTCCAGCGTAGAGGGCCAGCCACCCGGCGTACCGGCCCATGGTCTCCACGACCATCACCCGGTGGTGCGACTGGGCCGTCGAATGCAGCTTGTCGACGGCCTCGGCGGCCGTGGTGACGGCCGAGTCGAAACCGAAGGTCACGTCCGTGCCCGGCAGGTCGTTGTCGATGGTCTTCGGAACGCCCACGACGGGCACGCCTCGTTCACCCAAGCCATGGGCGATCTGCATGGTGCCGTCGCCCCCGATGCAGATGAGGGCCTCCACGCCGGCCTTCTTGACGTTGCGGAGGACCCGGCCGCAGACGTCACGGTAGGTCACCTTGCCGGCGCGCTTGACCGGGTGATGGAACGGGTTGGCCTTGTTCGAGGTCCCAAGGATGGTCCCCCCCTCGGTGAGGATGCCCGAGACGGCATCGTAGTCCAGGATGATGCTGCGGTCCTCGATCAGACCCAGGTAGCCGTCGAGGTACCCGACGACCTTCATCCGATGAACGTTGATGGCCGTCTTGGCCACTGCCCGAATCACGGCGTTCAGGCCCGGACAGTCTCCCCCTCCGGTCAGCACCCCGATCACGTTGGCCCTGCGCATGCCGACTCCCTCCGTAAGAGAAGGTAGATGACCTCAGCTGCAGGTCAGCCTAGCGCATCGTCGGGGCGCGAGTCAACCGCGCCGGTAACCGTTTGGGCGGTGTGGGTTCAACGGGACAAGAGGAGCGGGAAGGACGGACGGAGCGGAGCCGGACTCACCGACTACTCGGGCGGGAATAAGAGCTCGTGCACGGCGTCGAGGAACGTCTTGGCGTCCACGGGTTTCTCGAGGAACTTCTCGACCCCGATCCGCCGGGCCTGCTCGACGTAGTCTCGGCTGGGGAACCCGGTGACGACAATGATGCGAGTGTCCCGGGTTCTTTCGTCGCGCTTGATGTCCGCGCACACCTCGAGCCCGCCGAGGCCGGGCATCCGGATGTCGATCACGGCCAGATGAGGCCGGAACGACGAGACCAGCTTCCCGGCGGCGTACCCGTTGGACGCCGTAACGACCTTGTAGTCGGAGGCGTTGCTCGAGAGAGCCCGCTCGAAGAAACCCAGAACGGTCGCGTCGTCGTCGGCCACCAGGATCCTCTTGGGATGGTCGTCGGCCAGCTCCCGCGGGATGGGGATGTTCTTCTCCCTGAGGAGCCGGACCAGCGCCTCCTGGTCCACGCGGTGCTGACCGCCGATGGTCCTCTCGGCGGGAAGCTTGCCCGAGCGGATCCAACCCCACACGGTCGTTCGATCCACCTTGAGCAGCTTGCCGATGGTGCCGGTCGAGAGCGGCTTGGTTTTCTTGGTCATGCGCGACATGCCCCCGGAATACGCAACTCCACTAGGGCCATGCTATCACCCCATCCCGGAAGTATCAATCGAAAAAATGAGCCCAAGGGCAACAATGTCTGCCCCCCCTCCAAGGAAACGTAAGGGCACTCTGGGCCGTTCGTTATGGTGGAAACAACCGCCGGTCTTGCGCGGGCAATCTGGTGCTGGACCGGGGTCGTGGATGGGTCCGCCCAAGCCGGGTCTTGCGGAATCCCCATTCCGGAACCTACTCTCCACGGTCTACTCTCGACTTCTCTCGCCGCAATGGCCGTCGCGATATTTTCCAAACCGCGCCTCAATCCAGGCCAGAGCCGCCCCGCGATCGGCCAGGCGGCCCTCGAGCTGCTCCTCCTCCACGGCCTTCAGGATCTCGGCGAAGAGCGGACCGGGGGCGAAGCCCATCTCGATCAGATCCTCGCCCCGAACCAGCCTTGCGGGACGGATTTCCTCCTCGCCGAATTCCCGGGATTTCTCGAGGGCGTACTCGTAGTTCTCCAGACCTCCGTGCGAGGCCAAGCAGTCCAACCGGTGGAGATCGAGATGGTCCCGGAAGCCCTCCATCCCGAGGAGTCGCTTGAGCGTACTCGTCTTCATCTTCCGGACATGCATGAAGCGCATGTGGTGCTCCACGAGCTGGCCGATGAGCCGGGTATCGTCGGCCGAGAACCGGAGCCGCTTGCAGACTCCGCGTGCGATCTCGGCGCCCACGCGGTCGTGCTCGTCGAAACGGATGCGGTCGGCCTCCCGGTACGTCTCCGGCTTTCCGACGTCATGGAGGAGAACGGCCATCGCAAGCCGGGGCGAGGGCCCCTCCATGAGATCGAGCATCATGCGCGTGTGCTGGAAGACGTCCCCCTCGGGATGGAACTCATCCGGCTGCCGGACCCCCCGCATGGCGGCCACCTCCGGCAGGACTACGGCAAGCAGCCCGAACTCGTGGAGCAGATCCAGCGCCAGCCCCGCCCGGGGACCGGTGAACATGCCCACCAGCTCGTCCCGGATCCGCTCCCAGCTGACCTCTGTGATCCGCGGTGCGGACTCCTGGATGGCCAGGGCCGTGTTCTCTTCGATCTCGAATCCCAGGCGCGTGGCGAACCGGACGGCCCGGAGCGCCCTCAGCCGGTCCTCCGCGAAGCGTTCCCGCGGGTCCCCGATGGCCCGCACAATCCCCCGGTCGAGGTCCGCGCGCCCCCCGACGAAGTCGATCACCTCGTCGCCCTCCGGGTCCAGGAACAGGCCGTTGATCGTGAAGTCCCGACGGAGCGCGTCCCCCTCGGCGTCGCTGAATACCACACCCTCCGGCCGTCTCCCGTCCCGGTAGCCCCGGTCCCGCCGGAAGGTCGCCACCTCGTAGCCCACTCCGTCGATCACGACGAGCATCACGCCGAAGGCGACGCCGATGGGGACCACGCGGTCGAAGAGTTCGGCCACGTGCTCTGGTCGGGCCGAGGTGGCCACGTCGAAGTCCTTGGGTTCCAGATCGAGCAGGGTGTCGCGGACACACCCTCCCGCCAGCAGAGCATCGTAGCCCTCCCCGCGCAGGCGGCGGATGATGTCGATCGCGACGTCCCTCGAAGGCTTGCCTGGCACGGCGGGTGGCTCCATGGAGAATCCTACGACCGCGACCCGACCTTCTCCGGTCAGGTCACAGGACAGGCTTCCCCGGGTGTCAGGATGATGTCCACGCGTTCGTCGGTCGGTTCCATCAGGGGCGCAAGATCGTCGAACACCTGGATCGGATGGACGGCCGTCATCCGTACGGCCCCGTCCTCGATGAGGCCCCTCTCTCGAAGCCAGGCGATTTCGCGATCCCCGTAGCCCGCTCCCTTGCCGATGCGGTTGCCCTCGAGATCCACGGCGACCGAACCCACCAGGATGACCGAGACGGGGGTCTCCAACGGATCTCCATAGCGCTTGAGCGAACGGATCGAGCTGTCCGTGCATCCCCCCTCGGGGTGGAGCTCCTTGAACTCCCGCATTCGGGGGGTGGCATAGGCCAGAATCTTCCCGTCCGCCAGGACGCGGTCCCGGCAGGCCTTGAGCGCCAGGTCCGGGCCGATGAACACGGCGCGCGCCGCACGGTACGCCGGCTGTGCGGCCAGCACGTCGGGGACGGTCTTCGACCCCACGAAGTTGGGGATCCGGCCGTGACAGGGCCGGGGAAAGCGCGCCAGATCGCGCGCCTCCATTTCGTCCCACACCCACTTCCGGACGAGGTCCTTGCCCGAGAGCTCGGGCGGCCTGGCCTGTGCCTCCATGGGTCCTCCAGCCTGGATCATGAATGAACGCCGACACGCGTTCACACTCCAACCAGGCGGAGCAATGGAGGCATACATCCGTCGGGGCATGCGGGGGGATTCAGGTCCCGTGCACCGAGGAGCAGAGTGCCCTCCATTGCGGTCTACCTTCGACTCTCCACTTTCGTGCTGTGCAAGCCGACGCAGAGGACAAGTGAAGAGCCTCGCATGATCCAGGCTACTCCCTGGCCGCGCGGACAAACGCTTCGGCCCGGGCCCGATCCACCCGGCCCTCGGCGCGGCCGTTCTCTTTGACATCGCTCCCCACGATGACGCCGTCGGCCAGTTCGAGAAGCGACCGCACGTTCTCGGCGCAGGCGCCGCTTCCGACCAGGATCGGCCGATCGGGCACCGCCCGACGGACGGCCTCGAGATCCCCCGGCGAGGTCTCTTCGCCCGTGGCCACCCCGGTCACGATGAGGGCGTCCGCCAGCCCCCGGTAGGCGACTTCCCTCGCAGTCTCCTCGAGACTCAAGCCGTCCATCGGGGTCGAGTGCTTGACGGCCGCGTCGGCCAGGATGAGGGCGTCCGAGCCGATCCGGTCCCGGTAGCGGAGCGTCTCGTGGGCGCGGCCCTCGATCAAGCCCTGGTCGGTCGCCCGCACGCCGGTGTGGACGTTGACGCGGATGAACCGGCCGCCGACCCCGTGAGCGATCGCCAGCGCCGAGACCGGGTCGTTCCGGAGCACGTTGATCCCGAAGGGGACCTTCACCCGCTGGGTGATCTCGCGCGCGGCCAAGGTCATGGCCACGATCGTGTGCTCCTCGGCCCGGCCCGGCCGGAAGGGAAGATCCCCGAAGTTCTCGATGAGGAGGGCGTCGAACCCCACCGAGGCCAGCAGCTCGGCCTCGGCCGCCGCCCGGGAGAGCGTCTCCTCGAGCGGCCGTTCCTCCGGGCTTCCCGGAAGACCCGCAAGGTGAACCATGGCCACCAGCGGCTTCGGGCGGCCGAAGACCTGCGTCCAACGGGCTCTGGCCTCGCCCCCTGTGTTCATGGCCTCACCGACCGCAGAAAGGCCGCCGTCTCTTCCGGGACGGCGACGTTGATGTAGACCCCCGTGCCCAATTCAAAACCGGCGGCCGTGGTGAGCCGGGGCACGATCTTCACGTGCCAGTGGTAGAAGTCCTCGCCCCGATCGCTGAAGGGCGCAGTCCGGACAACCAGGTTGTACGGCGGGTCGTTGACGGAGCGGTTCAGCCGACTCAGGATCCTCCGGAGCACCCGGGCGAACTGCCGCGCCTCGGGCTCCGGGATTTCTCCGAACGTCGCGTGGTGGTCGTGCGGCATGATGTAGATCTCGAACGGCACCCGCGCCCCGAAGGGGGCGAAGACCAGGAATCCGTCCTCGTCCATGACCACGCGGTCGGCCTCCTCCCTCTCCCGTTCGATCATATCGCAGAACACGCAGCGGCCGTGGTTGTCGTAGTAGCGGGTCGCTTCCTCCAGACGCTGGCGGATGTGCTGCGGCACGATGGGGGTCGCCAGGATCTGGGAGTGCGGGTGTTCGAGGGATGTTCCGGCCTCGCGGCCCCGGTTCCTGAAGATGGTGACGAGCCGGTACCGTTTGTCCTTCTCCAACGCCAGGTAGCGCTCCCGGAAGGCCAGGACGATCTCCTCGGCCTTCGCGTCCGGCTGGCTGCAGAAGTTCACGTTGTGGCGCGGGCTCTCGACCACGACCTCGTGCGATCCGAAGCCGTTCATCCTCCGGAAGAACCCGTGTTCCTCCTCGCGGTTCAGTTCGGCGTCCGGCGTAAGGGCCGCAAACTTGTTCGGCACCACCCGGATCGTCCATCCCGGACCGTCGGGCTCGCCCCCGCCGCCCCTCCTGGCCCAGATCTCGGGCGGCGTCATGGACTCGTTGCCCGGGCAGAACGGACAGCCCGGATCGTACTCGGGCACCTCCTCCTTCTTCTCCGAGCGTGCGAACTCGTCGGGCCGCTTCGCCCTCTCAGTGGCGATCACGACCCACTCCCGCGTGGCGGGATCCTGTCTGAGCTCGGGCATGAGTACTCCCTCCCCCGGCGGTGACCCGGGCTAGGAACGCGTGTGCTCTTCGAGAGCCCGCGTGAACTCGGCCAAGGCCCGATCGTCGAAGAGGCAGAAGATCACACGCTCAAGTCCCGTCCTTCCCTTCACGTGTTCGACCGCGGTCTCCAGCATGATCCCGGCACAGCGGTCCAGAGGATAACCGAAGATCCCCGTACTGATGGCCGGGAAGGCGATCGATTTGAGATTGCGCTCGTCCGCCAGATTCAGGCTGTTGCGCGTGGCGTCCCGGAGCTTCCGATCCTCGTCGCCCTCGCCCATCATGGGCCCGACGGCATGGATCACGTGGCGCGCCTTGAGCGCCCCCGCGCCCGTGATGACGGCGCCCCCCACGTGCGTGCCCCCGATGCGGTCGCTCTCCTCCTGGATGACCCGCCCGCCCTTGCGGACGATGGCGCCCGCCACGCCGCCGCCGTGTTTGAGGTGCTTGTTGGCGGCGTTGACGATGGCATCGACGTCCATCTCGGTGATGTCGCCCCGGAGGAGCTCGAGCGTGGTCTTCCCCACCGTGCGTTTCATGGCCCGAAGTATACGGACGGAACGGCCCGGATGTCCAGAAGCGATCGAGCCGGTGACACGGCGACCAGGCGAGAGGGAACCCGGAGAAGCCTTTCACCACGAAGCACACGAAGGGAATTCCTCTCGGCGCGGATCCGCGATCCGCGCCGAGAACCTACCCGAGTCTTCTTCGTGCTCTTCGTGACCTCCGTGGTGCGCGCTTCTGACTTGAGGCGCGCCACAGAGCGTGCGAGGGCGGCTGTCAGATGAGATCGTACCTACTCCACCTCGAACCTCTGTACAAACGGCCGGTCGTCAACCAGGAGTCTCAGGTAGTAGACACCCGTGGCAAGTGGGACGCATTCCGGCATCGCCCCGTTCAGGTCGATCCGCATGCGGGGCTCCAGTTTCTCGGTTTCGCAGCGGCAGAGTTCCCTTCCCCGAGCCCCATGCAAGGATA
>Ga0180438_10012263_pt1 | contig 10218 bp, 12 predicted proteins | sample SS_ome_12_FD_132455 | JGI IMG/M metagenome (GOLD analysis project Ga0180438, IMG submission 132455) | Hypersaline lake sediment archaeal communities from the Salton Sea, California, USA - SS_3_D_2 metaG | ecosystem: Environmental > Aquatic > Non-marine Saline and Alkaline > Hypersaline >...
CTCTACACGATTCTCTGGCTTTTGGTGGCAACCATCATTTTACTGTTGATTTTAGCCTTAACTTAACAAAAAGTATATACTAAGAATATATTTAGTATATACTTAGTATATAATAAGCATATACTATTTATAATTAATGAATAATTATGAACGAATTTGAACACATAAAACCAGAGGATAGCTTTGCCGAGAAGGGATATTATGTCCACACTCTTGAATTAAGAGATGGCGAGAGAAAAATTGGCGAAGCAGAATTAATTTATAAAAATGATCCTTTTCCCTTTTATTATCTTTCGACTATTCAGATTAAGGAAGAGGAACAAGACAAAGGACACGGTGGGCAGATTATAGATCAAGTAAATCAATTCCTGGAAGATAAAGGAAAAGCAGGTATTCTTTTGGAAATGCTTGATCCTGGAGAAAGAGGATATGGAATGGCTAAAAGACGCGGTTGGCAAGAAGTAGAAAGTGAGGAAATGGAAAGATGGTACACTTATAATCTGCCAGAAAATATCAGTCAAGAAAGTGTTGTCAAAGCAACAGAATCGATTTTGAAAACATTAGAAAAGATGGATGAAGGAGATAAAGAACAATGAAAGGTGTTATTATAGTTCTTGGTTCACAGAATGATTCCAAGGGTAATCTTTCGCCTAATTCTATTCAAAGGATGAACCGTGCGATTAAAGAGTTCAAGAAAAATCCTGGTTTTAAGCTTTTGTTAACCGGTGGTTTTGGAAAATTTAATCCAACAGATAAACCTCATGCTTTATATCTGAAACAATATACTCTCAAAAAAGGAGTAAAAGAGAATGAAATTTTAGAAATTGTTAAAAGTGGCAATACGGTCGAAGATGCTTATTTAGCAAAGCCGATTTTAAATAGATATAAACCAGATGTTGTTTTTGTTTCTACCTCAAATTTTCATATGCCCCGCGTAAAATTTATCTTCAAAAAATTACTGCCAGAATATAATTTAAATTTCATTGGCTCAAAAGAAAATACAAGCCCTCTAGTCTTAAAAAAACTAAAATTGCATGAGAAAATGGCATTAGCATCAATGAAAATCAGAGGTATCCGTCTGCCGGATGGGAGAATAGTAAAATGAATAAAGAAAAAATTATCATCACCGGTTATGAAAACCCTGATTTAGATAATATTGCCTCAGCTTATGCTTATCGTGAATATCTTGGTTTAAAAAATATTAAAGCAGAAATTGGAATTTTTGGTATCCCTCATCCTGAAGCGCAATTTTTAATGGATTATCTCGGTATTAAATTAAAAAAAATTGGCAGAATTCTTAAATCCAAAGATAAAATTATTTTAGTTGATTGTAGCGAACCAGGATGGATTTATCCCAAAATAAAAAATTCTCAAGTGGTTGAGGTTTATGATCACCGGGCAGTTAATCGATCAGAGGATTTCAAAAAAGCAAAAAAACAGATAGAGCTTGTTGGCGCTTGCGCCACTTTAATTGCTGAGAAATTTTGTGAAGACAAAATTAAACCCTCAAAAGAAACAGCGATTCTTATTTATACAGCCATAATTTCCAATACTATAAATTTTCAAGCCAATGTGACGACCTCGCGTGATAAAAAAGTTGCTCAATGGCTAAAAAGACGAGAAAAAATCTCTAAGAATTTAATTCATCAGATGTTTGCTCATAAATCAGAACTTAAAGGGTCGGTTGATAAAATTCTACTCAAAGATTTAGCAGTTAATCAATTTGGCGGCAAAAAGTTTACTATTTTTCAGCTTGAAATTATTAATGTAGCTAAATTTGTTAAAAATTATTTAGCGAAAATTAAAAAAACATTGATTAAAGCTAAAAATAAGGAAAATTTTGATTTTGTCTTTTTAACTTGTGTTGACCTGGAAAAAGGAAAAAATACTTTTGTGGCAGCTGACGAGGAGTCGCAAAAAGTTGTCTCTGAAACTTTAAAGGTGAAATTTAAAAATGGCATAGCAAATTATAGGGAAGTAATTATGCGCAAAGAAATAATGCCCAAATTAAAAGAATATTTAGAAAAATAATATAGTAATTGATATTAGAAGGGGTTAAAATGGAAGAAGAAAAGGATTTTAAGAAAAAAGTGGACACAATGAGTAAAAATTGGGAGAAAAAGGGTGAAGAGTTTGGTAAAAAAGCAGAGAAAAAGATAGAAAAATCGCGCATTCCTAAAATTATCGGCTATGCAATTGCTGTAATTATCAATTTAGTAATTCTTTGGATTTTAAGCAAACTGCCTGATTGGGATTTTAAATTTTTGACAGAAAATTATATTGATGTTTTGTCGATTGTTAAACTTTCGCTTTTTGTTGGTATTGGGGGCAATGTTCTTTTGATAATTTATAATGTTTTTTGGTTTAAGAGGGTTATTCAAATTATTATGAACATTGTTTCATTTATTGCCGCGCTTGCGATTTATAGGGTTTTTCCGTTTGATTTTGCCGCTATAAATCAAAATTGGCTAACAATTTCATTAAAAATCTTTTTAATTGTAGTAATGGTGGGTATTGCTATTGGGACAATTGTAGAATTTGTAAAATTAATAACTAGCAAAAAGAACCAAGAAGAAATTTGTGGTTAAAATTTTTACAACTCTTTAAAATAAAACGCCCTCGCAGCAGTTTCCGAAGAAAAAGTGCGAGGGTAAGGCTCGCGGTTGTTGACGTTGGGGCTACTTGGGTTCGTTGAGCTCAACACCGCGCTCTCCTGCGATGATCTTGCCAATGTGCATGGCGTCCTCGCCGAGCCGGGCAAGTGCGCTCCCGACATTGTCCCGTGATACAATACAACAGAACCCAATGCCGAGATTGAAGGTCTCACACCAATCATCCCAGGGCTCTCTGGCTTGCTCCCGGATGAAGGTGAAGATCTCGTGTACCGGCCAGCTGCCGAACTCAAGGACGGCGCGGCATCCCTCGGGAAGCTGTCTGATGAGATTGCCGGGCAAGCCCCCGCCGGTGATGTGAGCCATGCCGTGCACCATACCTGCCTCAACCAAGGGCATGACCTCTTGGACATAGGAGCGGTGGCCTCGGAGCAATTCGTCGGCGATTGTCGGACCCCAGGGAAGCTGATCGTCAATGCCCATTCCGAGTTCGGTGAAGATGATGCGACGTGCGAGGGAGAATCCGTTGGTATGGATTCCCTTGGAACGAAACCCCACAACCTGGTCTCCGGGCTGGATGGTGCTTCCTGTCACCAGGAGGTTTGAGGGGACAGTGCCGATCATGGTGCCTACGAAGTCATACTGTCCCGGCACGTAGGTCCCTGGCATCTCAGCCGTCTCGCCAGCCGGAACACAGATCCCGTGGTTCTTGCAGGCGGAACACATACCAGCAAGAGTGCCGATGAAAGCGTCTGTCATCTCCTTCAGATTGACAGTGGCAAAGTAATTCACCATCTGCCTAGCGTTGACCCCGTGACACAAGAGGTCATTTGCCATATGGTGCACGAGGTCCATGCCGACCCCCTTGAACCGCCCAGCCATCATGGCAACTTGGAGTTTGGTTCCCACTCCATCATTGCCTATGCCCTGGACCAGATCAGGAGTCAACTGTATGAGTCCGCAGAAGGACTGGTCATCTGAGAGCACACTTTCGTCATGTGTGCCCTTGATGAGATCTCCGACCTGCCTGAGAACCGCTTCTGCAGCGTCAATATCGACGCCGCTGTCGGCGTAGGTGATAGGTTTCTCGTTGCCTACTATATGAGGCCTCCTGGTGTTCGTCATTTCTGTCTTCTTATTTATACAATTTTTTTAATTTAATATCAACTAATTATTGGTGATTGAAATCAAGACTTATATAGGTTATTATTTTTTTAACTATGACAAGTGATTTTCAATTAACAATTTTGGGTTCTGGCACTATGCCGCCAACGAAAGAAAGAAATCCCTCTGGATTTTTGGTTAAAGTCGGAGGTAAATATATTCTCCTTGATGCCGGACATGGCATTTTGCGTCGTCTGACTGATTATGGCCATAGTATTCAAGACCCGGATATTTTATTTGTCTCTCATTTTCACACTGATCATTTTAGCGATGCATTTGCTTTGGTTCATTCCCGCTGGGTGGAAGATAATTATAACTTTCGCAAACATAAAGGAATAAAAATTATTGGACCAGATGGCCTAAAAAAACGATTTAAACTTTGGCGAAAGATTTTTTGGGTAGAGCCGAAAGAGAAATATCCCCTAAATTTCTTAGAAGGACCAAAAAAGATAAAAATTGGTAAAATTAATATTGAGACTTTTGCAGTTCATCATGTTAAGTGGTTTAAATCGGTGGGTATTATTATCAAATATCAGGGCAAAAAAATTATTTATACCGGCGACATTGGCACAAACCACGATTTTAGGGAACTAATTAAAATATGCAAAAATGCCGACCTTCTTATTACTGAGGCTTCGTATGAAATGCCAACGCCAAATCATTTCACAATTGGACAAGTTAAAGAGCTTGTTGAGAAATCCGATGTTAAAAAAGTGCTTGTAGTTCATATTAGACCTCAGCATTTAAAAAGGGTAGAAGAAGTTTGTAAAGATAATCCTAAATTTATTTTGGGGATAGATGGCAAAAAAATAAGTATTTAAATTGGGAGGGAAAATGACAAAAGAACAAATCGTTGATTTATTGGCAGAAAATGAGTTAGCTATTAAACAGCTTTACGAATTTTATGCAAAAACATTCCCTAAAGAAGCTGTTTTTTGGTTGGATATAGCTAATGACGAGAAAGATCACGCCATGGCGCTGTTGTCTTTAAAAGAAAAGGTTGATGACATCTATGTCTATTTTGACGAGGAAAGATTTACTCCCGAGGCAATTCTGTCAACAAAAAATTATATTAATGAACGGATTAAATATGTTATAGAAAATAAAATAAATTTCTTAACCGCTCTCTCGGTAGCGAGAGACGTAGAAAACAGTCTTATTGAACGCAATTATTTTAAGGTGTTTGAGTCTGATACACCAAAGATAAAAAATGTTTTAAAAAAATTAGAAAAAGAAACCTTGGAGCATAGAACAAGAGTGGAAAACAGATTTGAGGAAGAAAAAGACCAATAATAAAAATCTTTAGATGGAATTTCATCAGAGTTTAAAAAAAGACAAGCCAAAAATCAAGCCAGGAAAATATAGGCATTATAAAGGAAAATATTATAAAGTTATCGGTTTGGCCCATCACTCAGAAACTTTGGAGGAGTTAGTAGTTTATCGTGCTCTTTATTACACCAAAGAGTTTGGCAAAAACTCTCTCTGGGTAAGACCGGCTAAAATGTTCTTAGGAAATGTAAAAGTTCGAGACAAGATAATGCCTCGTTTTAAATATTTGCTCTCGTACCAATCGAAAAATTGATTTATAAAAATAAAAAAGTTTGATTTTGCAATCTAAATTAGACTTGTTTTTAAATTTGTTCTCAGATAATATTTAATTAGTCGGAGAAAGAACATGCAGGAGGGTACAAATGGATCTAGCTTCAGCGGGTAACCCTCAGGATGTATTCGTCTTTTGCCTGGCCCATGCTGCCGCCACCACAAACTCGCCACTGGGGCTTTCGTTTTCTCGCCCCGAACTTCAGACGGCAGTCTTTCTTCTAAAGCAGCGGCTCCCAGGAGCAGCACGGGAACGTGGTGTGCTCGCCGACTTACTATTTGACACAAATGGAGCTGTGCCCTACTCCGAGCGGCTTGAGGATGAGATCAGCTCCATGGTACTGTCCGGGACCCTAACCAGCAGGTCGGCGACTGACCCGTACTATTGGCTTGGTGGTGGTAGAGCCAAACGGATGTGTACTTCTCGTCAGTTCAGCTCAGAAGACCTGGCCCTGATCGGACCCCTCATCCCCCTCTTCATTGAATGCCTAAGCGCTGTCATCGCCCAGAGGGCAACTAGCTAAGGAGGTAGTCGATGGAGAAGACTCGTCACCCCGTCGCGTCAATGAGCAACCTGGACGTGCTAACGATGCTCTTCGTCTTGGCAGAAGAGGTACATGGGCAGACACTGCCAGTATCAGTCTACCATCAGGCAGTAGCCCAGCTGCAAGACGAGATAGGCGATGAGGTTCGCGAGCTTGGCGTGCTTCAGCGGTTCTCTCGTTCTAAACATACCCTCACTCCTTACTTCCCCGAACTCGAACAGATATTCGCCTCGCAATGGGCGGCAGGCATTCATCTCTTCCGTTTGAGTATGGGAGGGGCTCGTGAACATATCACAATTGATCCTGAATGGGCCAGGCGGCTTCTTGAATCCTATGAAGAGGGTTCTGCCTTCCCAGAGCGGAAGATGATTCTCGAGCCGCTTGCCCGCCGCCTTGCGGCGATCGTCCAAGAAATAGCCCAACAGGGCGACCAGTGAAAAGGTCGTCCTTTTTTTACTTGATTTTGCTTCCCAAGAAGGTATGATTTTATTAGTAGATTTGAGATTTTAGTTTTTAGATTTAAGATTGAAATATGGACCAAGTTGAAGAAATAAAACAACGTATTGATATTGTAGACCTTATTAGCTCTTATGTTGAGTTAAAAAAAGCAGGCGCTAATCATAAAGCTCTGTGTCCCTTTCACTCTGAAAAAACACCTTCTTTTATGGTGAGCCAAGACAAAGGAATTTATAAATGTTTTGGCTGTGGTGAATCAGGCGATATTTTTACCTTTATTGAAAAGATGGAGGGGGTCGATTTTCCCGAAGCTTTGAAAATTTTAGCAGAGCGGGCGGGGGTGAAGTTGGAGCGAATAGATAAAAAGTTTTATGACCAAAAAAGAGTTCTTTATGAAATCAACAATAAAGCCGGAGATGTATTCCATCATATACTAGTAAAAACCAAAGTAGGCAAAAAAGCTTTAGATTATTTAGTGAGTCGTGACGTTGCGCAAAAAACAATTCAAGATTTTAAAATTGGCTACGCAGTGCAGAATTTTGAATTTTTATCAAATTATTTGTTTAAAAAAGGATTTGAACAAAAAGATATTATTGCCTCTGGCTTATCCTTATTAAGAGAGCGACGCAGGCCAAATAGTATCTCAATTTATGATAGGTTTCGTGGCCGCATTATGTTCCCTCTTTATAATCCAGCCGGAAATATTATTGCATTTTCCGGAAGATTGCTTAAAGAAGAGGAGGGTCAAGGAGGCAAATATATCAATACACCAGAAACTCCCATTTTTTCAAAATCAAGAGCAGTTTTTGCGCTCGATAAAGCTAAAACTGCTATCAGAAAGTTGGGTTTTGTAATTTTAGTCGAGGGACAAATGGATGTGGTTTTATCTCACCAAGCCGGCTTAACAAATACCGTTGCTTCTTCCGGTACAGCTTTAACAGAAGAGCAGGTTGAGCATTTGTCTAGATTAACCAGCAATTTTGTTTTTGCTTTTGATGCTGATGAAGCAGGGGTTGAGGCTACAAAGAGGGGGGTCGAGCTTGCTTTAACAAAAGGAATTGATGTTTCCATTGCTTTAATACCAGAGAAGTTTAAAGATGCTGCCGAAGTTATTACAAAAGATCCTTCTGTCTGGAAAGAGTCAATTAAAAATGCAGAACCCTTTTTTGCCTATCTTTTCAATTCAGTTTTCGGTAATAAGAAGGAAGAGCTTAACCCCCAAGAAAAACGCGATGCAGCCCGGGTTCTTTTGCCTGAGATTGCCAAAATTAATGATCCAATTGTGGCTGGTGATCATATTGCTAAGCTTGCAGCCAGGCTCAGGACCAAAGAGTCTTATTTATATGACTGGCTAAAGAATTACGAAGAAAAAAAGGAAACAAAAGAGGCACAAAACAAAGACACTATTAGTGCGCAGGTCAAAAGGATATCCAGAGAGAATCATTTACTGGGTTTAATCCTTGCTTTTCCTAAATACGGCAAGGCTGCTCTTAAAGGTGTTAAAGAAAAATATTTAACCTCAAATCAGGTTATAAGAATTTACAAAAAGCTGAATTCTTGGTACGCTAAGAAAAGAAAATTTGAAATGGAGGGATTTCTAAAGACGCTTTTAGATGGCGAGCGAGATTTTGTCAATCACATAGTTTTAGATGTTGAAAATGAATACACGACCGAGGACCGAGAAACAGCGCAGGAAGAGATTGTCTACCTAATGCAAAAAATCAGAGAGGAAAGCACACAGAGAACAAATAGAAACTTTGAAGCGATGATAAAGGCCGCTGAAGCATCTGGCGACAAAGAAAAACTAATTAGTTTAATTAGAGAATTTCAGAAAAGTGTAATAAATAAATAAAATGACAGAAGAAATTGCCATAAAACTACCAGAATATTTGCAGACCTTAGTAGAAAAGGGAAAAATTCACGGTTTTATCTCTTATACCGAGATTTTACAAAAAGTTGATAATCCAGAATCAAGGCAGAAACAGATGGATGATTTTTTTAATGTTCTTTTTCATGGAGGAATTGAAGTAATTGATTCACAAAAGGAAGAAGAGGAAATCGAAGCCAAAGAGGAAGCCAAAGGTTCAGAGTTTTCCACTATCAAAATGTCTGATATCGAGGACTTTGCCGATGATTCAGTCAGAATGTATCTGCGAGAAATTGGACGCATCCCCTTACTTAAGCCCCAAGAAGAAGTAGAGCTTGCCAAAAGAATTGCTAGAGGAGATATTGTAGCTAAAAGAAAATTGGCTGAAGCAAATCTTAGGCTCGTTGTTTCTATCGCCAAAAAATATATCGGCAGAGGGCTTTCGCTTCTGGATTTAATTCAAGAAGGCAATACTGGATTGTTGCGGGCTGTTGAAAAATTTGACCATAAACGAGGATATAAATTTTCCACTTATGCTACTTGGTGGATTCGACAAGCGATTACCCGAGCTATTGCAGACCAGGCACGCACTATTAGAATTCCAGTGCATATGGTGGAAACAATAAATAAACTTATTCGAACCCAACGTCAATTAGTCCAAGATTTGGGACGAGAGCCATTACCAGAGGAAATTGCTGCTGAAATGGGGCTTGAGGTAGATAAAGTGGAGCATATCATCAAGATTTCTCAAGAAACAGTTTCCTTGGAAGCCCCAGTTGGGGAAGAAGAGGACTCCAAGTTAGGTGATTTCATTGAAGATAAGACTTCTAAGTCACCTGAAGATTCTGCAACCTATGAATTATTAAGAGGCCATATTAATGAAATACTGCAGAAACTTTCGCCGCGAGAACAAAAAATTCTTAAGCTAAGATTTGGGTTAGAGGATGGCCAAGGCCATACACTGGAGGAAGTTGGTCAAGAGTTTGGTGTAACCCGCGAGAGAATTCGTCAAATCGAAGCCAAGGCCCTGGAAAAACTGCGAGCCGAAAGAGCTCATGGCAGAATGCAGGATTATTTAAAATAATATTCCAAATTAATAAATGCCGAAAAAATTAAGAATTGCAGTTTTGAGAGGGGGAGATTCTGCAGAACGAGAAGTCTCACTCAATTCTTCCCGGGAAGTTATTAAAGCATTGAAAATACTGGGATACAGATATCAAGTTTATGATCCGAAATCGGATCTTTTTAAATTAGTCCGAGATAAAAATAAAATTGATGTTGTTTTGCCGATTCTACATGGTCCAGGCGGAGAAGATGGCAAAATCCAAGGATTTTTGGAATCAATTGGGCTTAATTATGCTTTTTCGGGGGTTATAGCTTCAGCTATTGGTATTAATAAATACATCCAGCATCAATTATTTGAAATTAATAGAATCCAATCTCCCAAGTATCAATTACTAAACTCCAAAGATGATAAGATTCGTCTTTCTTTGCCTTTTGTGATTAAACCAAACACTCAAGGCTCATCAGTCGGAGTGACAATATGCAGGTTTAAAAATCAAGTTACTGAAGCAATCAACCTTGCCTTTAAATATGACAATCATGTTTTAATTGAAAAATATATTGCTGGTAGAGAAATCACCGTTGGAGTTTTAGGAAAAGAAAAGGATGTGAAGGCCTTACCTATTGTAGAGATTGTTCCCGAAAAAGATTTCTTTAATTATGAGGCAAAATATGATGGAACAACTGATGAAATTGTGCCAGCTAATATTCCTGCTCTTTTGGCACGAAAAGCTAAAAAATTGGCTTTAAAAGTTCACCGTCTAATCGATTGCTCCGGAGTCACCCGCGTTGACATGATTATCTACTCTCCTAAAAGCTATAAGCTAAAACCTAACAGCTCGATTTATGTACTAGAAATTAATACTATTCCCGGGATGACCCGAGAGTCTCTAATTCCCAAAGCTGCCAAAGC
>Ga0180438_10012264_pt1 | contig 10216 bp, 9 predicted proteins | sample SS_ome_12_FD_132455 | JGI IMG/M metagenome (GOLD analysis project Ga0180438, IMG submission 132455) | Hypersaline lake sediment archaeal communities from the Salton Sea, California, USA - SS_3_D_2 metaG | ecosystem: Environmental > Aquatic > Non-marine Saline and Alkaline > Hypersaline >...
ATCACTATATTTTTCTAAGGATTGCTTTGATCCTACCGGTTAGACAATAATCAACGATAAAATTGCAACGCCAGTACCCTTGTGTCACCTCATAAGTCGCGCTGCACTAAGGGCAACCTACCCAACCGTCATTTTTATAACTCACTCAGTAATTTTTTAACTCTTTTTCCATTCGCCATGGATGGCGAATGAAAGGCTTGTGGACATCCTGTCCACAAGCCCTGTGGCGTGGTGTGATCGGCATGACATGTTACTTGGAGGTGAAAGTCCTCTACTGGCCCGGCAGGGGGAACAGTTAGCCGGACGGCAAGGGTGTCCACCGCGAGGTGGAATCTGAAGGAAGCCGCAGGCAAAACGTTAGCCTGGTACAGACAAGGCAGCCGTACTGGACAAGAGGGCCACTATACTCGAAGTCCAATACCTGCACGGAGAGTACGGGAGTAGATGTATCAGGTATGAACGTGAAGGTGGCGTGTCTTACCCGATGAGATCTGTCGGTAGGCTTGAGGAAGGGAATGGTCGAGATGATGTGGCACCGCCGGGAAACCAGGCGGCGAACGGAGAACACAAACGTCGACCTAACCCCTGAGCGAGGGCAACCTGCACTGAGAGGTGCAGCTGAACCGGCAGAAGTCAGCAGAGGGCGTAGTAGGCTTACTCGACGAAGCTGAAGGCCCGAACATGAGCTTCAGGACGGGAACTTTTCGTTTCGACGGTGAAGGAGAGACAGAATAGTATGGCTGAGATGCCCGAATCCAGCCCGGGAGGTAGCGGACGGAATCCGCGAGGTACCGGAGCCGGTGTCTCAAGCGTCGCGGCAATGAAGGGGAAGTCCCGCCCGGAGGACGAGATGCTGATGGAGGAGGTGGTCGGGCACAAAAACCTGAGTGCGGCTTACCGGAGAGTGGTGGCCAACAAGGGATCGGCCGGGGTGGACGGCATGACGGTCGATAAGCTTGGGCCTTACTTGAAGGAGAACTGGCCGCGTATCAAAGAGGAGCTGTTGTCGGGAGGATATCGGCCGAAGCCGGTATGTCGAGTTGAGATACCGAAGCCGGGAGGAAGAGGGGTGCGAAAGCTTGGCATCCCGACGGCGATGGATCGGTTTATTCAGCAGGCGATACTGCAGGTATTGGACCCGATATTCGATCCGGGTTTCTCGGAATCGAGCTTCGGATTTCGGCCGGGGCGCAGCGCACACCAGGCGGTCCTGAAGGCACGGGAGCATGTGGCCTCAGGGAATCGCTGGGTGGTGGACCTGGACGTCGAGAAGTTCTTCGACCGGGTGAACCACGATGTGCTGATGGCCCGGGTGGCCCGGAAGATTAAGGACAAGAGGGTGCTGCGGCTATTGCGGCGCTATCTGCAGGCTGGGATCATGGGTGATGGGATAGTGACGTCCTCGCGGGAAGGCACTCCGCAGGGCGGCCCGCTGTCGCCCCTTTTATCGAACATTCTTCTGGACGAGCTCGATAAGGAGCTGGAGAGACGAGGGCACACGTTTTGCCGATACGCGGACGATTGCAACGTCTATGTTGGTTCCAGGCGGTCGGGGGAACGGGTGAAGGAGTCGATTAACCGGTTTCTTGAGAAACGGCTGCGGTTGAAAATCAACGAAGAGAAGAGTGCAGTTGACCGGCCGTGGAAGAGGAAGTTCCTGGGGTACACGATGACAGTCGATAGGAAACCCCGCTTAAAGGTAGCCCCTGAATCGGAAGAAAAGTTAAAGGTAAAACTAAACGATATTCTCCGCCGGGGGCGTGGGCGTAACCTGGAAGCGGTCGTCAGGGAGATGAAGCCGCTGCTGACGGGATGGATAAACTACTTCAAGCTCTCTGAGGTAAGAGCGACATTTGAGAGGCTTGACCAGTGGTTGCGACGAAAGCTGAGGTGCATCCTGTGGCGACAGTGGAAGCGAACGTATACACGCGTGCGAAACCTTATGAAGCGAGGTCTGCCAGTAACTCGGGCGTGGGCATCAGCGAAGAATGGTAGAGGGCCGTGGTGGAACGCCGGGGCCTCGCACATGAACCACGCTTTTCCGAAGAGTCACTTTGATCGACTCGGGCTTGTGTCTCTACTCGATCAGCATATTCGTTTTGTACGGAGCTCATGAACCGCCGTATACGTGAACCGTATGTACGGTGGTGTGGGAGGACGGGGGCGAGACGCCCCCTCCTACCCGATTGATCCCGTGCAGGTTGGATTGACATTTGCGATTTCCTGGACTAAGCTTTATAGAGACGGAGCGTGTCCATGGAAAAAAACCAAAAGAAGCAGAGGGCGATTGAAGAGCAGGCAATGGACATACTAAAGAACGCACAGCTCCCCACCGCTGAAGATGTTGGAATGGATGCAGAGCTTTTGAGACAGCTCGAAGAGGCTGATTTTTCGGAGCTCGAGCGTATGGAACAGGAGCTTGGAATACATGAGCTGGGAGCCGGAGAGAATCTCCCTGCAGAAAGATCTGTTTCTGGGAAAGCTGCTTCAGCGAATGAAGCTCCAGAAACTGATTCCCAGGTGTTGATCGATACCGATGTTGTTCCCAAGGAAATGATAGAGAAAGTAAATGGAACATTTGAAATACACGTTTCAGAAGATGGGATGAAGGCTACACTCGATCTTTTTCCTCCGAAAGGTGGGGGTGAACCTGTGACCTTCGCACAGGTCAAAAACAGGCTGGTTGCAATGAAGATCGTCCATGGGGTAAACGAAGAGCTTGTGAAAAGAATCATCGACACTGTGGCAAAGGGGCAAGAGGAGAAAAGGGATGTCGAAATTGCACAGGGGACACCACCAGAGGATGGAACCGACGGATCCATGGAGTTTGTTTTCGGTAAAGATCCGTCAATCCTGAGAAAAGACAATGAGGAGCAGTTGAAATAAGGGGAAGGACAGAAGTACGATGGGCCTATTGAAGCTGAGATCCCGAGCAGATGCGGTAAGAAAGGAAAAAATAAATAAATCCGGGCCCTCCGAGCCATCGAAAAAGCGTGAGGAGCATCCCGAGGAATTGAGGACGCTCGTAGGAAAGGGGTATGCACGGAAGGGTGATCTGATCGCAAAGATCACTCACGGGGTGGCAAGCAGGGACGGGAAGAACCTGTTTGGTGAAATCATTCCTGCGAAAAAGGTGTACGAACCGAAGCTCGTGGCAGGCAGCCATGTAAAGACAGAGCAGGGTACACACTACTACATGGGCTGTGACGGTCTTGTTGAAGTATTCAGGGATGCAAAGGGTATACACTATATAAGCGGGCGTGTGTACAGGGTCGGTAGTTTCACAATTTCTATTTCCGAGGATGAAATGGAGGCGTATCTCACGGTGATCCCGCCGATGGGCGGCGCCGAACCCGTGAAATTTGAAGACCTGCTCACTGAATGCAAAAAGCAGGGGATCGTATTCGGGCTGAACAGGGATGCGGCCCGTACCGCTGTCGAGAGAGCAGCGGCGGACAAATCCGAGGAAAAGGATGTACTTATTGCGCGGGGAGATGTTCCTGTTGATGGCAGGGAGGGGGAGCTGGAATTCAAGGTACAACTCGCATCCGGAACGCCTTTCAAGCTCCTGGAGGATGGATCGGTCGATTTCAAAGAGCAGGACCGTATTACGAACGTTGATGAGGGACAGCTCGTCGTGGTGGTGAAAAAGGCACAGGCCGGAATAAAGGACGGTCACACGGTAAGAGGTTCAATTGTCAAATCCAAGAAGGGGAAAGAAATAGAGATCGAAGCAGGCAGCAATATATCAATGGAGTACAGGGGAGATGAGATACATTACTGCTCCAAGATCGGGGGGCAGTTGATCTTTAAAGGAAAGACCATCTCTGTGGAACCGCTTTTGAAAATCGAAGGCGACGTAGGACCTGCAACGGGGAATGTAGAGTTCGACGGGAATGTGGTGGTAAAGGGAAATGTCCGTGATAACTATCGTGTGGTGGCCAAGAAGAGCATTACCATCGATGGGAATGTGGGGAGTTGTGTGGTGAAAACCGGTGAAAACCTGATTGTTCGGAACGGAGTTGTGGGGAAGAACAAGGCGTACCTGTTCGCCAGGGGAGACATACGAGTCAAGTTTGCAGAGAACGCAAATCTTGCAGCATATGGCAGCATTTACATACAGAGGGCTGCTCTGAACTGCCGGATCACTGCAGGGGAGAAGGTGATTTCAAAGACGGAGAAGGGGCAAATCATAGGCGGTGATATCAGGGCGAAAAAAGGCGTAGAAGTGAAGATTCTTGGAAACGAATCAGAGCATAAAATGGATGTCAGTGTGGGATATGATTTTTTTGCAGTCGGTAAGCTCTCCGAAATACGGAACACGAAAAAGAAGTATGAATCTGAAATGAACAAGATGATTCTCATACTCGAGAAGCTGAAAAAGATACACCAGACTCCTGAGGAACTCCCGGAGAAGCTCAAAAAAGTATATATTGAAGCGCGGAAAAAGAAAACGCTCCTTGGCGTTGCCATTCAAAACCTTGTGAAAAAGGAACAGGAGACAGAATCAAAGCTCGAAGAGAGCTGGGATGCAGAGGTGCACGTGCACGAATCTCTCTTCAGGGGTGTCCGCATCTATTTCGGAGAACAATTCTACGAACCGGAAGTGACAAAAACGAAAGTGAGGATTTATAACGACAAGAATTATGAAAAAATAAGGTACGAAAAACTCATTTTGCGTTGAGTTTCTGTCTCTTTCTCTCAAGGGTGTCCATTTTTTTGTAGAAATCTACCTGCTTTTTCAGCTCCTCCAGATCTGTTACAGTGATTTTGTTGTCCTCGAGCCTGAACTTTTTGTTTTCCAACAGCTTTTGAATGAGGAGATTTCCCTTGTCCGCGGGGAAGCCAACCATTTTTATGAGCTCATCAGGACCAAAATCGAACGTATAGGTCGAGTTGTGGACTATCGGAATCCTGTGCTCTTCAACGACGGTGAGCAGTATGTCGTACATCCGCCCCAGGGGATCGGAGATCAGTATGTTCGCGAGCTGTCGGTAGGCTTTCCAGATTCTCTCTGAAAGCAGGGTGATGAGCTTGGTACCGAGCTGCGGATTTTGACGGACCATTATTTCGAAATTGTTCTTGCTTACCGAAAGCAGCTCCCCATCACCGAAGGCGATTGCGGTAGCATTGCGGGGTTTGTTCTCGAGGATCGCCATTTCTCCGAATATATCTCCAGGTTTGAGAACTGCGAGGAGCACCTCGTTGTTGTTCACGATCTTGGTGATCTTTATCCGGCCTCGCTGGATGATGTACAGCTCGTCACCCGGCTCGTGCTCCGAAAAGACAATATCGTTGTCCTTGTACTGCCTGTTGAACCCCTGCTGAGGTTTTGAAAACAGGTCCTCCTTTATGTGCGGTTGTATCTTTACCAGGAACTGTTTTGCTTGCTGTACATTCTCATCGTTCGGACAGTACTGCAGGTATCTTTTCAGCGCGTAGAAGGAATGGTTAAGCTGTTTTTTCTTGAGATAGTAGTCGCCGATGTTGAAGAGGTATTTTGGATTTTCCTCCACGTTTCCCTTGAATGAAAGCCGGGTAATTGCAGAATCGAAATAGCGCAGCTTATGGCTGAAGGAGGTGATGATCTTCATCGCTACGGGTGAATGTTTCTGTATCAGGAGGCCGAACTGGTCCCGGTAGACGCAGATGACGACAATATCGTTCAGGGCTTTCGCCGTTTCTATGCTCGAGTGATTGCTCATGCAGGAGACAACTCCAAAGAAGTCACCGGGATAGAGTATGTTTCCTGTATCCTCTTCGATAATCTCGGCTTCTTTGGAAATCTGTACCCTGCCCTCCTTTAGAATATAGAATCTGTCTGCATCCTGCTTTCCTTCTACGTTCACGTAGGTGTTCTTCTTGAATCGCAACAGGGAAAGCTGAACCTGATTTGGATTTGACATCTATTGTTCCTCTGAACTTATCAGAATAGTATATGTTCAGATGTTTGTCAACTAAAAGTACCTACGTGCGCGCTCACTCCATTCGGCGATCGAGAAGAATCTCTCTCTCTCCCCGTATCTCGCTTTCGTAATTAAGTATACAACTATATAAATATATTTTCAACGAATTGCAATTGATTTTCAACCCTGGTTCAACCCTGTGAATTGCCTTGACCCTGACAATTTTTTCAATTACATTGTAGTCAATTTTCCAGTGCCTTTTTTCCATGGATACTCTTGTTCTCGCTTCGACGTCTCCTCGAAGGAGAGAGATACTCGATACGCTGAAAATACCCTATATTGTATTTTCGGAGTCTGTTGAGGAGAACATTAAGAAAGAGGACAACCGGCATATCATACCTTCGGTAATAAAGCTCTCGAAAAAGAAGGTATTGGCTGCCGCACAGAATTTCTCAAACGGGCTCGTCGTCGGCGTCGACACCGTCGTATACTTTCAGAGACGGGTGCTTGGAAAACCGGAGAACGAAGAGCAGGCGTGGAAATTTCTCAGGATGTTGAGAGGAAACAGGCACTCGGTTATCTCAGGCATTACCGTCAGGAACATCGCTGAAGAGAGAAACTTGTCATCCTGTTCGGTAACGGACGTGTATTTTCAGAGTATAAGCGACTCACAGGTGAGGAAGTATATCGAGCAGGGTGAGTGGGCCGGAAAAGCTGGAGGGTATGGAATCCAGGGACAGGCAGCTTTGTTCGTGGATAAGATTCATGGCTCCTTTTTCAATGTGGTCGGTCTTCCTGTGGAAGAACTGTTCAGACTGCTCAGCCGCTTCAATTACTTCGAGAGTCAAGGCCTGTATCGGCCCATCAAAATAATGTAGTTTGATCTTCCGGCAGCTGATGGTGACTGGCTGTACGAGAAAGGGTACTCCAGAGACATCGGGAGTACGGAGTACATACCGACCGTTCATTTCCGGGAGACCTTACGATATACAACTCATTCTACAAGGGGGTTATAAATTGGGAATCGTTACCATGAAGGAGCTCCTGGAAGCGGGAGTGCATTTTGGCCATCAGACACGAAGATGGGATCCCAGAATGAAATCTTATATTTTTACCGAGAGGAACGGGATCCACATCATCGACCTGCAAAGAACCATTGCCCAGCTGAAAATAACCTACAACGCGATCAAGGAAGCAGCAAAACAGGGAGGTGTCGTCCTCTTTGTGGGCACAAAGAGACAGGCCCAGCAAGCCATCATCGAGGAAGCGACCAGATGCGGTATGCCCTATGTAGCGAACAGATGGCTCGGCGGCATGATAACAAATTTCGCTACTATAAAAAACAACATCAACCACCTGAAGCGGATAGAGCGCATGGAGGTGGACGGTTCCTTTGATTACATGACGAAGAAGGAAGTAATCAATCTACGGAGAGAGAAGGACAAGCTTCTGAAAAATATCGGCGGTATCAAGGATATGGATGTGCTCCCGGATATGATATTCATCATCGATCCGAAGAAGGAGGCAATCGCGATTGCAGAGGCCATTCGGGCCAGGATACCGATCGTGGCGATCGTGGACACCAACTGCAACCCTGAGGGAATCGACTATCCGATTCCCGGGAATGATGATGCGATTCGAGCAATAAACCTCTTTGCGTCCATTGTCTCATCAGCCGTGATTGAAGGGCAGAACGAAGCCGGAAGGTTCGAGATCACCGAAGAGACAAAGATCATGTCTCTTGTCGAGGAAGAAAAGAAAGCAGAGGCAATCGAGTCAGAGGCGATCGATGAGGAAGGGTACCTTTCCGACGAAAATGTATCGACTGAAATAGAGGAAAAGGAAAAAGAACTACCTGCACCTTCCGAGCAGGAAGTCACCGGTGCTGAAGAGCAGGAGACTCAGCCTGTAACGGAAACGGTTGAGACGGAAGAAGAAAAGATAAGCGAGGAATAATTACATTTACGAAACGGAGGTAACACGTGGCAGTCAACGCACAGGATGTCAAGACTCTCCGGGAAAAAACCGGTGCTGGAATCATGGACTGCAAGCATGCCCTCTCCACGAGCGGCGGTGATATGAACAAGGCGATCAAGATCCTGAGGGAAAAGGGGCTCGCGGAAGCCAAAAAGAGAAGTGGAAGAGAAGCGCGGGAGGGTCTCGTTACGATCCTTTTCAGCGATGATGGAAGCACTGCAACTATGGTCGAAGTGAATTGTGAAACAGATTTTGTTTCCAGAACGGATCAGTACAGGGATTTTGTCCAAAACCTCGCACGGAGGATACTGGATAGTGGTGTTGAGGGAGTGCAGAGCATCCCGGATGAAATCAGCACCATGGTAAAGGAGGCAATTGCCACCTTCGGTGAAAACATCGTGCTTCGCAAGATCGCTCGAATGAAGAAAACCGACGAGAAGAGGAGTGTATTTCAATCCTACATCCACCTCGATGGAAAGGTGGGCGTTATTGTCGAGTTTCTGATCGGCGATTCGAGCAAAAAGGAAAACGAAGAGTTTCTCGAGTTTATAAAGAACATCGCATTGCAGGTGGCGTCGATGGGACCTGCGGGTGTTTCAAGAGATGAGCTGCCGAAGGAGATCGTGGAAGAGCAGAGAGAAATCTTCACCATACAGGCACGGGAAAGCGGGAAACCGGAAAACATTCTCGATAAGATTGTGAAGGGAAGGATGGAGAAGTTCTTCGCAGAGACCAGCCTCCTGGAGCAGAAATACGTAAAGAACAACGACCTTACCTGTGACGCGTATCGCGCTGAAACCCAGAAGAAGATCGGCACTGATATCGAGATAAAGAGGCTTGCGAGGTTCAAGCTTGGCGAAGAGTGAGAAACCCACCAAAAAACAGGTTCTGTTTAAAAGGGTCCTGCTCAAGGTAAGCGGAGAGGCAATCCAGGGACAAGGTTCGTCATTCAGTCTGGAAACAGTGGACCGGATTGTTCTTGAAATCGAGCAGGTGCAGAAGATGGGTGTCGAGATTGGGCTGGTCATCGGGGGAGGAAACATCGTAAGAGGGGAGAAACTTGCCCAAAAGGGCATGAATCGCATCAGTTCCGACTCCATGGGAATGCTTGCCACCGTAATCAATGGGGCACTCTTCGAGAGTGCCTTTGCTCTGAAGGGTGTTCCCGCCATACTCTACTCGGCAATCCCAGCGGGTACGGTTGCTCAGGGCATGAATCCGACACATATCGAGCGCTCTCTGAAAGAGAAATATGTGGTCATTTTTTCAGGGGGGACGGGAAATCCCTATTTTACCACGGATTCTGCAGCAGCGCTGAGGGCCTGTGAGATTGGTGCACAGGCGCTGCTCAAGGCAACGAAAGTCGATGGTGTGTATGATCGGGACCCCGCACTTTTTCCGGGTGCCCGGTTTTTCTCCACGCTTTGCTATGAGGAGGTGCTGAAAAAGGGTTTGAAAGTGATGGATATGACGGCAGTGTCAATGTGCAGGGAAAACGGGATTCCGATAATCGTATTCAATTTGCTCGAACGGGGCAACCTCATAAAGCTAATCTCAGGAGAAAAGGTCGGGACAATTATAAAGGAGTGAGCCATGCATGAGGAAATTAAAAAAAAGCTTCATCAGAGAATGGACAAGACCATAGAGAGCCTTCATGAGGAGTTCAAGAAGATTCGTTCCGGACGTGCAAATGCTTCGCTTGTGGAGGGACTCATGGTTGAGTATTACGGGAATCGGCTCCCGCTGATACAGCTGGCCAGCATTTCTGTGCCGGAGCCGCGTCTCATCGTGGTCCAGCCCTGGGACAAGGGAGCCCTTTCAGAAATAGAAAAGGCGTTCCATAAGTCTGATCTTGCATTGAATCCGAACAACGACGGAAAGGTGATCAGAGTCTCGATACCGCCGCTGACCGAGGAAAGGCGTAAGGAGCTGGTGAAGATCGCAAAGGGAAAGGCGGAGGACGCACGAATTGCCATACGGAATATCAGGCGGGACGGGAACGAAGATGCGAAGACTGCAGAAAAGAACCAGCACATCAGTGAAGACGAAACAAAGAAAGTCGTCGATCAGATTCAGGATATCACAAATGAATATGTAGAAAAGATCAACAAGCTGCTGGAAGCCAAAGAAGCGGAAATAATGGAAGTCTGAATGCATACACCCTCGATCCCACGGCACGTTGCAATCATCATGGATGGAAATGGCAGGTGGGCTGAGCAGAGGGGGCTCTCCCGTACTGAAGGGCACAGGGCGGGAGCTTCACGGGTCAGAGAAATCGCTGAAAAGTGTCTCGAATTAGGTGTTGAACGGCTCACCATTTATGCCTTTTCAAA